>Ga0075356_1000022_pt1 | contig 31996 bp, 30 predicted proteins | sample WestPond_Cattail_FD_120073 | JGI IMG/M metagenome (GOLD analysis project Ga0075356, IMG submission 120073) | Natural and restored wetland microbial communities from the San Francisco Bay, California, USA, that impact long-term carbon... | ecosystem: Environmental > Terrestrial > Soil > Wetlands ... | reverse complement strand
GTACGCCCAGGCGCGCCGCCAGCGGCCACCAGTCGAGCCCGGCCTCCCACAACGCCCACACCAGCGTGCCGATGAAGAAGGCGGCGTACAGCGCAATGGCCACCCGCACGCGCAAGCGCAGCAGCACCGCAGTGCCGCCGACCAGTATGCCGGCGATCAGGTAGTAGGCGCTGCCCCCCAACGCGAGCAGCCAGACGCCACCGGCGACCAACGCCAACGCCACCAACCCGAGCACAGCCAGCGTGATCACGCCGACGATGCGCTGACTGCGATTACGTGCCAATGGCAACAAGGTCCGATCGTTCACTGTCATGCTCCCGAGGTCTGCCAATTGCCCACAGGCCGGCAATCGACGCTCCGCCTGCCGTGTTCGACATCGCTGCCATCTGTCTGGTCGTCACCGCGCTGCTGGCCTACGTGAACCAGCGCTTCGTCGGGCTGCCGACGACGATCGGCGTGATGGTCACCGCGCTCGGACTGTCGCTCGCCCTGGTGGGGCTGGACGCCATTGGCGTCGCCAGCTCGGTGCGCGACTACGAGGAGTCGCTGCTGCGCTCGATCGACTTCACCGACGTGCTGCTGCAGGGCATGCTCTCGCTGCTGCTGTTTGCCGGTGCGCTGCAGGTGGATCTGCGCGGCCTGCGCGCCATGCGTTGGCAGATCGGCACGCTGGCGGTGCTCGGCACGCTGCTGTCCACGCTGGTGGTGGGGTTTGCGCTGTGGTGGGTGCTGCCGTGGGCCGGCCTCGGGTTGCCGCTGATCTACTGCCTGCTGTTCGGGGCGCTGATCTCGCCGACCGATCCGATCGCGGTGATGGGCATCCTCAAGTCGGCCGGCGCTCCCAGGCAGCTCGAACTGGTGATCGCGGGCGAGTCGCTGTTCAACGACGGCGTCGGCGTGGTGGTCTTCTCGCTGCTGCTCGGCATGCTCGTCAGTGGCGAGACGCCCAGCGTGGCGCACGGTGGTGCGCTGCTGCTGCGCGAGGCCGGCGGCGGCCTGCTCTTCGGTTTGCTGCTGGGCGAGGTCACGTTCAGGCTGCTGCGCAGCATCGACAACTACCAGGTCGAGGTGCTGCTGACGCTGGCGGCCGTGACGGGCGGCTATCTGCTGGCCACGCGGCTGCACGTGTCGGGGCCGCTCGCGATGGTCGTCGCCGGCTTGCTGATCGGCAACCGGGGCCGCGCACTCGCGATGTCGGACACGACGCGCCACCATCTCGACCTGTTCTGGGAACTGCTCGACGAGATCCTGAATGCGGTGCTGTTCGTGCTGATCGGCATGGAGGTGATCCTGATCACCTTCGCCGACGGCATCGCGCTGGCTGCCGCCGCCGCGATCGGCGTGACGCTGCTGGCGCGTGGGCTGACGGTGGGCCTGCCGGTCACGTTCGGCTGCCGCCTCTTCGGGCTGCCGGCCGGCGCGGGCTGGGTGCTCACGTGGGGCGGCCTGCGCGGCGGCATTTCGGTGGCGCTGGCGCTGTCGTTGCCGCAGGGGCCCGAGCGCGAGACGATCGTATCGCTGACCTACTGCGTGGTGGTGTTCTCCATCCTCGTGCAAGGGCTGACGATCGGCCGTGTCGCCCGGCACGCGGTGCGTTGACGGTACGCTGCGGCGACGGATCGCGCAGGGCACGCCGCATGCCCACGCGCCCGCATGAACCGATTGCGATCACTGTGGCTGGACATGCTGGGCAGCCTGTGGTTCGTGCCCGGCGTGCTGGTGCTGCTCGGCGTGGCGGCGGCCCTGGTGCTGGTCGAACTGCATCCGGTCGTCGGACTGCACCTCGCCGAGGACTGGCCGCGCCTCTTCGGCGCTGGCGCCGAGGGCGCGCGCGGCATGCTGTCGGCGATCGCCACGTCGATGATCACGGTCACCGGCGTCGTGTTCTCGATGACCATCGTCGCGCTGTCGCTCACGGCCAGCCAGTATTCGCCGCGGGTGCTGCGCAACTTCATGTCCGACCGCCCCACGCAGGTGGTGCTCGGCGCGTTCGTCGCGGTCTTCGCCTACTGTCTCATCGTGCTGCGCACAATCCGCGGCGGCGACGAGGGCGCTTTCGTGCCGTCGCTGGCGGTGCTCGGCGGCGTCTTCATGGCATTCGTCGGCATCGGCCTGCTGATCTACTTCGTGCACCACGTCGCCACCGCGATCCAGGTCGACTTCATCGTGCAGCGCATCTCCGCCGACACGCGGGACGCCATCGACCGGTTGTTCCCGGCCGACGCGGGCGAAGAGCGATCGGCGGACGCGCCGCATCGGCTGGCTCCGCCGCCCGAAGGGCCGTGGCAGGACATTGCGGCCACGCGCACGGGTTACCTGGTCGCCGTCGACGCCGCCGCCCTGCTGCGGCTGGCCAGCGAGCACGACGCGGTGCTGCGTGTGCTGCCGCAGGTCGGCGATTTCGTGGTCATCGACATGACGCTGGCGGAAGTCGCTCCCGGTGCCAGCCATCCGCAAGACGGTTGGCGCGATGCCTTGGCGTCATGCCTCACCGTGCAGGGCGAACGCAGCGTTCGCCAGGACGCGGCCTACGGCCTGCAGCAACTGGTTGATGTGGCGTTGAGGGCGTTGTCGCCGGGCGTGCACGATCCGACCACGGCGGTGAGCTGCATCGATCATCTCGGCGCCCTGCTGCACCGTCTGTCGAGTCGCCGCCTTCCAGCGCAGTGGCATGAGCGCGACGGTCGGTTGCGCGTAAATGTCGCCACGCCGTGCTACGGCGACTTCGTGCAGGCCGCGTTGTCGGCGCTGACGCACCACGCTGGCAGCCACGAGCCGGTGCAGGCCCGGCTGCTCGCCGCCGTGGAGAACGCCGCTGCGGGCACCGGGGATGGCGAGCGGCTCGCCGTGCTCGAACGCCAGCTCGAGGCCCACGTCGCGCGGCTCGCCGTTGCCGACCTGCCTGCCGAAAGCGCAGCAGCACTGCGCCGGCGTGCAGCCGGGCTGCGCCTGATCCTGCAGCGGCGGCCCGCCGCCTGCCGCGCAAAACCAGCTGCCTCTAACCCGACAGCCCGGCGGCCAGCTTGATCCCGTAGATCAGGACCGGCGCGGCCAGCGATGCCGCGACCTGCTTGACGATCCTGGGGTCGAACGGCCAGGTCGATGCATCGAGCACCAGCCGCTCGTACGTGCCGAAGACGACCGCCGGTTCGTACAGGCGTGCAGCGTCCTCGGCGCCGCCCATCGGTCTGTCGAGTTGCCGCTGCAAGTCACCGCGCGCGCGACGCCAGTGCAGGCGGAGTGCGACCAGTTCGCGCTGCTGCGCAGCCACCAGCGCCGTGTGGATGCTCCAGATCGACGTGAAGAACAGCGTCAGCGCCGCCGTGACCAGGATCGCATAGGTCACCAGCGAGACCACCGAGAACAGCGTGATGGCGGATTGAAAGAACAGGCTCAGGCAGATGCCGCCGATGAACGTCAACGAGGCGCCCTGGCCATAACGCGCCAGCGGCGTCAGCGACTGACGGTCGAACAGGTCGAGCGCCAGGCCGGCGGCCACCACGCGCTTGACGTGCCGCGCCCGGCGCATGCCGTCGTAGATCGAGATCGCGATCAGACCGAACATGACGACGTGGGTCAGGAGCACATAGACGAACAACCAGCCGGCGATCCGTATCGACACGCTGATCCACACGGCGAGCGCCGCACCGAGCAGCAGAGCAACCCACCCTCCGGCGTGAAAGCCCATGAAGGCGTGGTCGACGATCTCGGGCTGTCGCGACAGCGGCCGCAGCGCGTCGATCGCCCGTTGCCAGCGGCGCTGCAGCCAGGGATGCGCCGCAAGGATGAACGCGGTCATCGCCGGTGCCATGGCCAGCGGCCACAGACCTTGCTTCGGCACGTCGGCCCAAAGGCCGGGCGTCTGCCACGCGACCAGCAGCGGCAGCGCGAGCACGCCCGCCACCAGGGCCACGAGCACCGCAGGCGACACGCCGACGTAGCCGATCAGTCGGTTGACAAGTGTCTGGTTGCGTGTGTCCATTCGCGGCCGGGTGCCCTCAAGCGTGTCGGGATCGCGACTCTACGCGACCGCCGTGGTGGTTTCCGGCAGTCGATGCCGCAGGACGACGACAGCCGACCCGGGGCTCACGCAGCTCGCGGCAATGGCGGCTAGCTGACGAACAGCGTCGCCGGCGCTTCCAGCATCGCCCGCAGCGACTGCACGAACTGCGCGGCCACGTAGCCGTCGACCACACGGTGGTCGAACGAGCTCGACAGGTTCATCAGCTTGCGCGGCACGATCGCGCCGCCGGCGGCGTACATAGGCCGCTCGACGATGCGGTTGACACCGACGATCGCGACCTCGGGGTGGTTGATGATCGGCGTGGTGACGATGCCACCCAGCGGGCCGAGGCTGGTGATGGTGATCGTCGAGCCGCTCAGCTCGTCGCGCGTGATGTTGCCGGCGCGCGCAGCCTCGGCCAGGCGCGCCACCTCGGCGGCGGCACCCCATAGGTCGAGCGCCTCGGCGTGGCGCACCACCGGCACCATCAGCCCGACGTCGGTCTGCGTCGCGATGCCCAGGTGCACCGCGGCGTGGCGTGTCAGCACGCCCTTCTCGTCGTCGAAGCGGGCGTTGACCTCGGGATGCGCCACGACCGCCTGTGCGATCGCACGCATCAGGAACGGCAGCAGCGTGAGCTTGCCGCGCGACGCGCCGTGGCGCTCGTTCAACGCGGCGCGCAACACCTCGAGCTCGGTGACGTCGATTTCCTCGACGTAGCTGAAGTGGGGGATGCGGCGCTTGGCGTCCTGCATCTTCATCGCGATCTTGCGGCGCAGGCCGATCACCGGGATCGCCTGCTCGCCTTCGCGCGGCGTGCCGGCTGGCGCGGGCGGCGCGGCCGCGGCGACGGCGGGCAGCGGCGCGCCGCCACCTTGAACCGGCGGGTGCGCCTTCGCGTGGGCATCGAGGTCGGCGTGCACGATGCGGCCCGCCGTGCCGGTGGCGCGTACCTCGCGCAGATCGAGGCCGAGTTCCCAGGCGCGGCGTCGCACCGACGGCGACGCGATCGGCCTCTCGCCTGGCGACGGGGGTGGCGCGATCGCGCGAACGGTTGCTGTCGCAGGCGCTGCGGCAGCCGGTGCGGCGCTTGCGACCGGCGCCGGTCGGGTGGCCGCCGCAGCGGCCGGGGCCGCGCGTGCCGCCGCGGGCGGTGGGCTCGCCACGGCCGGCATGACAGCAGGCCCTGCCTTGGCGGATGCCGGGCCATCGCCCTCCGCCTCGATGCGAATCAGCGCGGCGCCAACCGCGAATACCTGGCCCGCGTCGCCGCCGAGCCAGGCCACGCGGCCAGCCACCGGCGAGGGGATTTCGACCGTGGCCTTGTCGGTCATCACGTCGGCGAGCACCTGATCCTCGATCACCGCGTCGCCGACCTTCACGTGCCACGCGGCGAGCTCGACTTCGGCGATGCCTTCTCCGATGTCGGGCATCTTGATGGTGTGTTCCGGCACGGTCAGTTCTCCATCACGCGCTTGAGCGCCGCGGCCACCCGCGCCGGCCCGGGAAAGTAGTGCCATTCGAGCGCATGGGGGTAGGGTGTGTCCCAGCCGGTCACGCGCTCGATCGGCGACTCCAGGTGATAGAAGCAATGCTCCTGCACCAGCGCGACGAGCTCGGCGCCGAAGCCGCAGGTGCGCGTGGCCTCGTGCACGACGACGCAGCGGCGCGTCTTCTTCACCGAGGCGACGATGGCGTCGAGGTCCAGCGGCCACAGGCTGCGCAGGTCGATCACCTCGGCGTCGATGCCGCTCTCGGCGGCGGCCGCCTCGCTGACCCACACCATCGTGCCGTAGGCCAGTATCGTCACGTCGGCGCCGGGCCGCGTGATGTGTGCCGACTCCAGCGGCACCGTGTAGTGCCCCTCGGGCACTTCGCCGGCCGGGTGCTGCGACCACGGCACCACCGGCCGCTCGTGGTGGCCGTCGAACGGACCGTTGTACAGCCGCTTGGGCTCCAGAAAGATCACCGGGTCGTCGTTCTCGATCGCGGCGATCAGCAGGCCCTTGGCGTCGTACGGGTTGCTCGGCATCACCGTGCGCAGCCCGCACACGTGGGTGAACAGCGCCTCCGGGCTCTGGCTGTGCGTCTGCCCGCCGTAGATGCCACCGCCGCACGGCATGCGCAGCGTGAGCGGCGCGGTGAAGTCACCCGCCGAGCGATGGCGCAGCCGCGCCGCTTCCGACACGATCTGGTCGCTGGCTGGGTAGAAGTAGTCGGCGAACTGGATCTCCACCACCGGCCGCAAGCCGTAGGCGCCCATGCCGACCGCGGCGCCGACCAGGCCGCCCTCGCTGATCGGTGCGTCGAACACGCGCTGCGAGCCGTACTTGGCCTGCAGGCCCTCGGTGCAGCGGAACACCCCGCCGAAATAGCCCACGTCCTCGCCGAACACCACCACCTTGGGGTCGCGCTCGAGCATCACGTCCATCGCCGAGCGAAGCGCCTGGATCATCGTCATGCGCGAGACGGGCGCGTCAGTGGCCATGTTCGGCCTCCAGCTGGGCGAGCTGCACCTTCAGGTGCGACGGCATCTCCTTGTAGACATCCTCGAACATCGACGCCACCGGCGGCGTGTGGCCGTCGAGCAGCGTGCCGTGCGATTCGGCCTCCTTCTGTGCGGCCAGCACCTCGGCTTCCAGTTCCTTCTGCATGGTGTCGTGCTGCGCGTCGCTCCACACCTTGAGCGCTACCAGGTGCTGCTTCAGCCGCGCGATCGGGTCGCCGAGCGGAAAGTGCTGCCAGTCGTCGGCCGGTCGATAACGCGTCGGGTCGTCGGACGTGCTGTGCGCGCCGCCCCGGTAGGTGATCCACTCGATCAGCGTCGGCCCCAGGTTGCCGCGCGCGCGTTCGGCGGCCCAGCGCGAGGCGGCCAGCACGGCCAGGAAGTCGTTGCCGTCGACGCGCAGGCTGGCGATGCCGCAGCCGACGCCACGGGCGGCGAAGGTGGTCGCCTCGCCGCCGGCGATGGCCTGGAAGGTGCTGATCGCCCACTGGTTGTTCACCACGTTGAGGATTACCGGCGCGCGGTAGACGTGGGCGAAGGTGAGGGCGGTGTGGAAATCGGCTTCGGCCGTGGCGCCATCGCCGATCCACGCCGAGGCGATCTTCGTGTCGCCCATGATCGCCGAGGCCATGCCCCAGCCGACCGCCTGGATGAACTGCGTGGCCAGGTTGCCCGAGATCGTGAAGAAGCCGGCGCGCTTGACCGAGTACATCACCGGCAGCTGCCGGCCCTTGAGCGGGTCGTGCGCGTTGCTCATCAGCTGGCACATCAGCTCGACCATCGACACGTCATCGCGCGCCAGCAGCAGGCCTTGTTGGCGATAGGTGGGGAAACACATGTCGCCGGGCTCGAGCGCCATCGCGTGCGCGGTGGCCACCGCCTCCTCGCCGAGGCACTGCATGTAGAACGAGATCTTCTTCTGCCGCTGCGCGATCTGCATGCGCGCGTCGAAGATGCGCGTCTTCATCATCGCGCGCAGGCCGCGCACCAGTTCGGCGGGCTCGATCTTGGGTGCCCAGGGGCCGACCGCTCGGCCCTTATCGTCGAGCACGCGCACCAGGCTGTAGGCGATGTCGGCGGTATCCACCGGCGTCGTGTCCACGGGGGGGCGTCGCGCCTGCCCGGCGGGCGACAGATGCAGGTAGGAGAAGTCGGTGGCCTGTCCCGGCCGGCCCGTCGGCTCGGGCACGTGCAGGCGCAAGGGCTTGCGTTTCTTCATCGCTGTCTCCGTGCCCGATCGTGTCGGGTCTAGGGGTCGCTGGTCGGCCCGGAAACCACCCCTGCGCGGGATCGCCGCGCGGGGCTGGCCCGGTGCGCGCTAGCGTACCTCAGCGCCGCTCGGCGTGTCGACGGTGCGCGCTCAACTCGCGCGATGGGCAAGGTTGCCGGCGCCGGCCTGGTGGGCCGTCGATGGTGCGGCGCCAGCGGCTGGCAGCCGCACCCGCACCGACAGGCCACCCAGCCGCGCCGAGCGGCCGACCGAGAGCGTGGCTCCGTGCGCGGCCGCGATGCGCTGCACGATCGACCAGCCCAGGCCGCTGCCCGGCGCGTCGTGGCCAAGCACGCGAAAGAAGCGCTGGCCGATGCGCGCGATGTCCGCCTCGGCCATGCCGGGGCCTCCGTCCTCGATGTCGAGCGTCACCGCCTCGCCGTCGCGGCGCAGGCGCAGCTCGATGCGGGCCTGGCGCGGGCTGTAGCGAATGGCGTTGTCGAGCAGGTTGCGCACCAGTACCGTCAGCAGCGCTTCGTCGCCGGCCACGGTGCAGGGCAGCGGCGCGTCGAGCGCCACCTGCTGCTCCTTGTGCTGCGCAGCCGGCGCGAGCGTCGCGCACACCTGGCGCACCAGCGCCGCGAGCTCGACCGCCTGCAGCACCAGCCCTTCGGTCGCCTCGAGCCGCGACAGCATCAGCAGCTGCTCGATCAGCCGGGCGGCGCGGTCGCAGCCCTCCAGCGTGGCACGCAGCGCGTGCCGGCGCGCGTCGACGTCGGCCTCGCCGAGCGCCACCTGCGCCTGCGCGCGGATCGCCGCCAGTGGCGTGCGCAGCTCGTGGGCCGCGTCGGCAGTGAAGCGCCGCTCCGAGTCGATCAACTCGCCGATGCGGCCGAACAGGGCATTTAGCGCGTCGAGCGCGGGCCGCATCTCCACCGGCGCGCCGCTGATCGCCAGCGGTTCCAGCGTGCGCGGATCGCGCGCGGCGAGCGCGCGGCCGAGCTGGCGCAGCGGCCCCAGGCCCTGGCGCACGGCCCACCAGATGGCCAGCGCCAGCAGCGGCAATGCGGCGGCCACCGGCCACAGCGTGCTGCGCAGCACCGCGCGCAGGATCGACAGCCGGGCCTCGATGCGCTCACCGACGTAGACCTGCACATCGTGCTCGGCGCCTTCGGCGGCAAAGACCCGCCAGCGCGCGTCGCCCAGTGCCACCGTGTGGAAGCCGGGCTCGAAACGTCCGCCCGGCGGTGCCATCGGCTCGGTCGGCGCATTTGACGAGCGCAGTGCCAGCCGCCCCTCGTGCCAGACCTGGAAGGTGACGCGCGGCGCATAGCGGTGCAGCGACGGCGCATCGACGCGTCGATGGTCCTCGTCGTCGCCCTCGGTCTCGCCGACCGCGCGCACCTGCTGGGCCACCAGCAACGCCGCCGCCTGCGCGAGGTGGCCGTCGAGCAGCTCGTCGAGTTCATGACGGGCGTCGAACCAGGTGAACAGACCCGAGGCCAGCCACACCAGCGCCACCGCGCCCAGCACCAGCGCCAGCACGCGGCGCTGCAGCGAGGGAAGACGCGGCGCCGCGGCCGTCATGCCGCTTCGTCGTCGTCGACCAGCTGGTAGCCGACGCCGCGCACGGTGCGGATGCGCGCCGCGCCGAGCTTGCGCCGCAGGTAGTGCACGTGCACCTCGACGGTATTGCTCTCGACCTCCTCGCCCCAGCTGTACAGCCGCTGCTCGATCTGCTCGCGCGTCAGCACGCGGCCGGCATGCAGCATCAGCACGTGCAGCAGGTCGAACTCGCGGGTGGATAGCGCGATCGACGCGCCGTCGAGATGCACCTTGCGAGTCGTCGAGTCGAGCACCAGGCCACGCGCCTCGAGCCGCTCGGCCGGCTGCCCGTGAGACCGGCGCACCAGCGCGCGCAGCCGCGCGCCCAGCTCGTGCAGGTCGACCGGCTTGACCACATAGTCGTCGGCACCGCGGTCGAGGCCGCGAATGCGGTCGGGCACCGCGTCGCGCGCCGTCAGCACCAGCACCGGCACCGTGACACCCGCGCGCCGGATCGCCGCCAGCACGTCGAGCCCGTCCTGCCGCGGCAGCCCGAGGTCGAGCACCGCGGCCGCGTAGGGCTCGGCGCGCAGCTCGCGTTCGGCGGCGGCACCGTCACGCACCCAGTCGACCTGGAAACCGAGCTGGCGCAAGCCGGCCCGCAGGCCGTCGCCGAGCAACGGGTCGTCTTCAGCCAGCAGGATCCGCATGGCACTCCATTGTTGTGATCTCAGTGCCGCTCGCCATGACGCCGCTCGTGTTCGCCGTGCTTTTCGATCTGTGTGGCACCGCCGCCGGTCGGCAACGGCGCGCTGCGCCACTGCAGCCACCAGAAGCCGAGCACGGCCACCAGCATCACCGCGGCGAGTGATCGCCAGGCGCGGCCGATGCCCTCTGCCGGCGGCGCGTGCTTGCGGCCGGTGACCATGGCCGACACCAGGTTCTCGTGGTGAGCCCAGCTGCCCACGAGCACGCCGGCCAGGTGGACCGCCACGACGGCCAGCATGGCGTTGGCGGCGCCTTCGTGCAGCTCCTCGAGCCACTCGCCGCCGAGCTCCTGGTAGGTGGCCCAGCCCGACAGCGCGCTGAGTGCGGTGAGCGCCAGCAGCGCCATGATGGCCAGCGCGCCGGCGGGGTTGTGGCCGACGTGGTGTTCGGCCCGGCCCTGCAGCACGCTCGTGACGTAGCGCCACGCGGCGCGCGGGCCGCGCACGAAATCGGCGAAACGCGCATGGCGCGTGCCGAACACGCCCCACAGCAGGCGGAACGCCAGCAACCCCGCCATCGTGTAGCCGAGCGTCACGTGCACCAATCGCCAGCGTTCGCTGTCGCCGGTGAGCCAGGCGCCGGCGAAGCTCAGCACCATCAGCCAGTGGAAGACGCGCACCGGCGCGTCCCAGACCAGCACCGATCGGGTGTTCGTGTTGTCGTTCATCGTGTCCTCATTGCGCAATGCGGATCTCGCGTTCGCGGAAGCTGCCGATGTCGGCCTTGGCGTGACAGGCGGGGCAGTTGCCGGCGCTCTTGATCGATGCGCGTTGCCAGACCGCTGGCGTGACCTCGCGGTGCTCGCGCACGAACCAGTCTGCGCGCGAGATGCGGTCCTGCGCCGGTGCTTCGCGCACCTTCCTGTAGGTGCCGGCGTTGGCCACCAGCCAGCCGGTGACGGCCTGCGTGGTGGGTGCATCGAGCGATGCGTCGGTGCCGAAGTGGCGACTCAGGCCCGCCATCAAGTGCTGCCACGACGCGGCCGGCAGCAGCCCGGGTGGATAGGCCAGATGGCACGCGCCGCACTCCTGCTGGTACTGCGGCAGCAGCGGGATGGCGAGGCGCTGCCCTTCGTCGGCGCGAACGCTCGATGCGGCAGTGACAAAGACCACGGCGCCGACCAACAGGCTGCGGCAGCTGGCGATCAAGCTCATGTGGATGCTCTTCACGCGTTCGCTCACGGCTTGAGCGTGATCAGCCAGGCCAGCACATCGGCCTTTTCGGCCGGTGCGCACTCTCGACCGAGCACGTCGTTGCAGTTGCGGCGAAACCATTTCTCGACCTTGGCCGCGTCGGTGAAACGCTCGGCGTTGAAGGCCGGCGCCAGTGGGCCGATCGGCTTGCCGGTCGACGCGTGCTTGCCCGCCTGCGTGGGCGTGGCGCCGTGGCACGACGCGCAGCTCCAGTCCCGGCCGTGCGCGGTGGTGAAGAGCGCCTGGCCGCGCGCCGCGGCAGCGGTGGCGCCGGCCTGCTGCGCGTAGTGGCCGAGCAGTTCGTTGGGGCTGACGGCGCGGGCCGCGCCGCACGGCAGTGCCAGCGCGGCGCTCAGCGCGACGGCGGCGAGTCGAGGTGGTGATGTCGTGGCATTCCGCATGAAGCCATGGTTGCGCGGCCGCCTTAGGGCAGTCTTAAGGCGCGAACGGTCGGTGGGAGAATGCCGTCCGATGCGAAAGAATGTGTTGTCCGTGCGACGTGCCCGCTTGTGGCAGAAGGTCAAAGTAGCTGCAGGAGCGCTCGCGCTGGTGCTCGCGCCCCTTCTCGCCACCGCTCAGGTGGCGCCCGGCCCTGACGAGGTAGCCCGTTTCGGCGCCTTGCACGCCGCCGCGCATCGCGGCGATCTGCCTCGGCTGGCCGCGGCGCTGGCCGGTGGGAGCACCGCCATCAACAGCCGCGACGCATACGGCCGCACTGCCCTGCACGTGGCCACGTTCGCCCGCCAGCGCGATGCCATCCGTGCGCTCGTCAAGGCCGGTGCCGATCTGTCGCTGCTCGAGAACGATCGCTACGACGCCGTCACGATTGCCGCGGTGGCTGACGACGAAGAGACGCTCAAGGTCCTGCTCGCCCTCGGTGCCAGCGCCAAGCTGGTGACCAGCCGCTACGACGGCACCGCGCTGATCGCCGCCGCGCACTTGGGCCACGACGGGGTGGTGCGGCAGCTCATCGCGGCCGGCGCGCCGCTGGACCACGTGAACAACCTGCACTGGACAGCAGCCATCGAGGCCGTCGTGCTCGGCAACGGCGGGCCACGGCACCAGGCCACTCTGCGGGCGCTGGTCGACGCCGGCGCCACCCTCGCGCTGGGCGATCGCGCCGGCAAGACGCCGCTGCAGCTGGCACGCGAGCGGGGTTATGGTGCGATGGTGACGATTCTCGAATCAGCGCCGAGGCGCTGAGCGCGTTCGCTCCTCAAGTTGCCTGCGTGGCGGCCGACAACTGCCCATGCCGGGCATGTTGAGGCAGTTCGTCCTGCGCAGTCCACTGGGGGTGTCGGTGGCCTGCGTGGTGCTGTGCAGCGTGGGTGGGTCGGTCGGCGCGATGCTGGCCCTGGGCATCGCGTTGGACATGTCGCGCGAGTGGATGTTCGGGCGAGCCCTGGCCATTGCCATTTGCGTGCCATCGCTGGTGTCATTGCCGGTGAGCCTGGTCATCATTCGCCTGCTGCACGAGGTGGAAGAGGCACGCGGCGCAGCCCAGCGTCTGGCCTGGAACGACGAGCTGACCGGCTCGCTGAACCGACGCCGCTTCGCCGAGATGGTGCGCCGCGAGCTGATCGGCGCCGAGCGCACCGGCCAGCCGTTGACCGTGGCGCTGCTGGACCTGGATGACTTCAAACAGATCAACGACCGATACGGCCACGCAGCGGGCGACGCCGTGCTGCGTGCCGTCGCGACAGCGACCCAGGCATCGCTGCGCGCCACCGACCTGTCGGCACGCTGGGGTGGGGAAGAGTTTGCGATCGCGCTGCCGGGCGCCGATGTCGAGCAGGCTGTGATCGTGTCGCAGCGCGTGCGCGCGGCCATCAGCGAGCTGCGCGTGAGCACACCCGCCGGCGACCTGCTGTCGTGCACGGCGTCCATCGGCATCGCCGAGCGTGGCGATGCCGACGAGACCCTGGACGAACTCTTCAGCCGCGCCGACCGCGCCATGTACCGGGCCAAGCAGTCGGGCAAGAATCGCGTGATGCTCGCCGATCAGGCGTGAGGCAGCGCCGGCGGGACGCCACGCGATCGATTTCTGGGGCGTCGGCTGCGACGTCGCCGAAAAGATGGGCCTGATTCCGCGCATCAGGGAAATCGGCTGTCAGCCGAAAGCGTTGCGTTTCGTCGATGGGTCCTTTTGTGCCTGGCTGTCCGGTTGGTTCGGCTTGGCGGTGGCCGCGACACGACATATGCCGACTCCCGTTGCACGAAGAGTCTGATTCCTGGCGGAACCCGGCTCGGCCTGCACGATCTCGCCGGGAACAGCTGGCATACGTCGGTCATGCGTGTGCCATGGCCTGCCGGGTCTTCTGCGTTGTGAGTCGAGCCAACGCAGCGCGCACCAGTGCCGGCACGTCGATGGCTTCCAGTGCCGGCCGCTTTGCGGCTCGCAGCCGCGGGCCGCTCAAGGCGCCTGCAGCACCAGGTACAACCCGTCGATCGGCCGCCCCTGGTCTTCGCGCAGCACGTGCTGCGTCAGCTCCGTCACGGCGAAGCCCTGGCGCAGCGCCAGCTCGCGCAGGTAGGCCTCGCCGTGCATGTAGCGCATGCTGGCACGCAGCACGAAGCGCTGATCGGGGGTGTCGGCGCGCTCGGCGGTGAAGGCGAATACGCCGCCCGGCGCGATGACACGGCGCACCGCGGCGAACAGCGGCGCCAGGTCGCCGAGATAAGGCACCACGTCGGCCGACAGTACGAGGTCGTAGCGGCGTTCGGTGGCGAGCAGGTGTTCCACCACGTCGGCCTTCAGCAGCCGGTCGTACAGCTTCAGCGCGCGCGCCCTGTCGAGCATGCGCTGCGACAGGTCGATGCCGTCGATGTGCGGCACCAGGCCCTGCAGCAGCGGTGCCACCAGGCCGGTGCCGCAGCCGAGATCGAGCGCCGAGGCAAACGGCTGCGGGTGCACGCGCCGCAGCGCGTCGACCAGCACGCGCGGCGTCTGGTAACGCAGCACCTGCACCAGATGGCTGTCGAACTGGTCGGCGTATTCGTCGAACAGGCCCTCGACATAGGACTGGGGCGCCGCCGCCGGCGTGGCATCGCCGCGCAGCGACGCCAGGTAGTAGCGGTGCAGTTCGGCGTCGGCGCCGTGTTCGATCGCCCGCTCGTAGCAGGTCGCGGCCTCGTCCGGGCGCAACAGATCCTTCAGGATGCCGCCGCGGTTGCTCCACGCCTGTGTCAGCGTGTCGTCGAGTGCCAGCGCGCGTTCGTAGCAGGGCAGCGCCTCGCCGTGGCGGTCGAGCGCCTGCAGCGTCTGGCCGCGGCGGAACCACGCTTCGGCGCGATCGGGTTGCAGCGCGGTGAGTCGTTCGAATGCCGGCAGCGCTGACGCATGCCGGCGTTGCACATTGAGCGTGATGCCGCGGTGGTACAGGGCCAGCGCATGGTCGGGCGCGACGGCGAGCACGCGATCGAACGCAGCGAGCGCCTCGTCGTGACGCTCCAGATGCGACAGCGCGACGCCGCGGTGGCACAGCGCCTCGGCGTTCGCCGGCTCGGCCGCCAGCACGGGCTGCAGCGACGCCAGAGCGGCGTCGTGGCGACCGAGCCGGATCTGCGTGGCCGTCAAATTGATCAGGGTCGACGCGCGGCCGGGCAGCGCCTGCAGCGACTTCTCGAAGCAGGCCAGCGCCTCATGGAAGCGCCCGCCCTCGAAATGCGTGTTGCCATCGATGAACAGGCGCCTGGCCTGTTCGAACGCGGCGTCGGCCGTCACATCCTGGCGCCGGCGAAGCTCGGCGCCAGCACCGTCGGCGCCGCCGCGTCGGCCGCCGACTCGAGCACCGTGATGCGCCACAGCGTGCGCGCATCGGCCGGGTCGATCAGCGTGGCCGAATGCAGCAGCGCCGCGTTGTCCCAGATCACCACGTCACCCACACCGTAGCGGTACCGCAGCTGGTACTTCGGCTGCGTGGCGTGCGCGGCCAGCTCGTCGAGCAGGTCGTGCGCCTCGTCGTCGGGCATGCCGACGATGCCGAAGCTGCTGCCCGACACCGCGTACAGCGCGGTGCGCCCGGTGCGCGGGTGCGGCCGCGCGACACGGTGCGTGATCACCGGCATCTTGGCCTTCTGCTCGTCGGTGAGCACCGAGGCCACGGTGCGGCTCTTCTCGTCGAGGTCGTTGCGGTTGCCGTAGTGATGGATCGCCACCAGCGGCGCGATGCGGCGCTTCATCGCGTCGGAGAGGTCGTCGTACGCGGCGATCTGGTTGGCGAACAGCGTGTCGCCGCCGACCTTGGGCACCACGCGCGAATACAAGGTGGTGGCGCGCGCCGGCACCTGCAGGTAGGAGTAGTCGGTGTGGAAGTACGAGCCCGCATCCTGCAGCCCGGTGGGCTCGCCGTTCACCTTGACGTTGCTGAGGATCAGGATGTTCGGATCCTCGGGATGGTGGAACTGGTCGATCACGTGCGGTTGCGGCGGGCCGATGCGCCGCGCCCAGGCGGCAAACTGCGCCGGCGTCAACTGCTGCGCGGGAATCGCCAGCACCTGGTGGCCGTAGAACGCGCGCTCGAGCTCCGCGAACGGCGCGTCGTCGATCGGCTGCGATAGGTCGACGCCGTGCACGCGCGCGCCGAACAACGGCGACAGTGGCTCGAGTTCGAACTTCATCGGAACGACGCTACTCCGCCTTGAACCCCGACGACTTGACCGGCCCCTCCCAGCGCTTCAAATGCGCGGCCTGCGTGGCGGCGAGTTCGTCGCCACTGCCATAGGCCGGCGTCAGGCCGAGCGAGTAGATCTTGTCGGACACGTCGGCTTGCTTCAGCGCGTCGGCCACGGCGCGGCTGATGCGCGCGTTGACGTCCGCCGGCAGGCCCGGCGGGCCGTACAGGCCGAAGAACGCGTCGCCGACGATGGGGATTCCCGACTCCTTGAGCGTTGGCACCTCGGGCAACGCCTTCGTGCGCTGCTCGCCGGTCACGGCGACGATGCGCAGCTTGCCGGCACGGTGGTGCTCGATCGTCTCCAGCGGCGTGTCGATCACCAGCGGGATCTGGCCGCCGAGCAGGTCGTTGACCGATGGCGCACCACCCTTGTAGGCCACGTGCGTCATCGGGATGCCCGCGCCCTGGCTCAGCAACACGCCGGTGAAGTGCGGCACCGTGCCGGCACCTGGTGAGCCGTAGTTGGCCTTGTCGGGGTTGGCTTTCATCCAGGCCATGATGGCCTTGATATCGCCCGCGGGCGCCGACGGTCCGGCGGTGACGGCGAAGTCGAACGTCACCGCGCGCGCGACGGGCGTGAAGTCCTTGACCGGGTCGTAGCCGAGGTTGCTGAAGAGCCACGGCAGCACCACCAGCGCGCCGCTCGGTGTCAGCACGAGTGTCTGGCCGTCGGGCGCGCTGCGCTTGAGCTCACTCAGCGCCACGCGGCCGGCGGCGCCGGGCTTGTTGTCGACGACGACGTTCTGGCCGAGCGAGGCGCGCAGCTTGTCGGCCAGCAGCCGCGCCACGATGTCGGCCGAGCCGCCCGGCGGAAAGCCGACCAGGATGCGCACCGGCGGCTTGTCCTGCGCCAGCGTGGGCAGCGGCGCCGCCAGGGGCGACATGGCGGCCAGGGCGGCGAGGGCGAGTGAGCGGCGTTTCATGTCGGTCTCCTGTGCTTCGTGGTCGTCGTGAAGTCAGAACTTGAAGATGCGCTGCGCGTTGCCGCCGCGCACCTTCTCGCGGCGCGCGCCGTAGAGCGAGTTCACTTTCGCCAGGCAGCCCACCGGGTCGCCGATGGTGTGCGGATAGTCGCTGCCGAACAGCACCGCGTCGTCGCCGAACACCTGCAGGCACAGGTCGAGCGCCTGCTGCGTGAACACCACTGAATCGGCGTACACGCGGCCCATGTAGGTGCCGGGTGCGCTCTGCGTCTTGGTGCGGCAGGCCGGGATGTGGCGGAAGCACTGGTCCAGCCGCCCGACCAGGTAGGGCAGTGCGCCGGCGCCGTGCGAGGCGATGATCTTCAGCTGCGTGTAGCGGTCGAAGAAGCCGTCGTACAGCATGCGGCTGACCGCCAGCGTGGTGTCGAAGGTGAAGCCGATCGACGCGGTGAGCTGGAACTCGTGCATCTGCATCGCCTGCACGCCGGGCGGCGCCGTCGGGTGGATCAGCACCGGCAGTGCGGCGGCGTCAATCGCCTGCCACACCGGTGCGAAGCGCTCGGCGGTGAGCGGCTGGCCGTCGATGTTGGCCAGCACCATCACGCCGCAGGCGCCGCGGGCGCGCGCGCGCTTGAGCTCCGACGCCGCCAGCTCGGCGTGTTGCCACGGCAGCGAGCAGAAGTACTCGATGCGCCCGGCGTAGCGCTCGCGGGCGGCGGCCATGTCGTCGTTCATCAGGCGTGCCGCCTGCAGGCTGACCTCGGGCCCACCCCAGTAGACGTTGGGACACGACAGCGAGATCACCGACACGTCGATGCCCAAGCTGTCCATCATCTTGATGCGCGCCGGGTAGTCGAACATCTCGGGCACCGGCGTCATGAACGGCGCATCGTGCAGGTGGATCGCACGCAGGCCGCCGGTCACCGCCTTCAGCGTGTAGGTCGGCCCACCGTGCTTCTCCAGCAGGTTCACATAGTCGTGGGTCAGCATGTGCGTGTGCACGTCGATCACCGGGGCCATGCAGCGTCCTCTCGAAGGAAGAGGCGATTTTTGACGCTGTGGCCCGACGCGTGCTACGGTTGGTTTCCCTAGAGCGCGTGGCACGAGAACCTCACATGACGACGATGAACCCGCAGGCTTTGCGCCCGCTCAATGCCGCCGTGCTGTCCGACGTGCTCGACAGCCTGGGCCTGATGCAGCAGGCGATGAAGCCCTTCATGCGTCCGCTCGACGACACGCTGCAGCTGATCGGCCGCGCGCGCACCGGGCTGTACATGCCGGTCTACCAGCATCGGCCCGGCGAAAACCCCTACGAGGTCGAGATCGCGCTGGTCGACGACCTGAAGGCCGACGACGTGGTGGTGCTCGCCTGCAACGGCCCCACCGACCGCATTGCGCCCTGGGGCGAGCTGCTGTCGACCGCCTGCGTGGCCCGCGGCGCGGCCGGCTGCGTCACCGACGGGCTGGTGCGCGACGTGCGGCAGATCCGCGAGATGCGCTTTCCGGTGTTCGCCGGCGGCATCGGGCCGCTCGACACCAAAGGTCGGGCCCGCATGGTGGAGTCCGACGTGCCGGTGCAATGCGCCGGCGTCACCGTGCGGCCGGGCGATCTGGTGTTCGGTGACGTCGACGGCGTCGTGGTGATCCCGCGTGAACACGAGCGCGAGGTCGTGGCCCGTGCCATCGACAAGGTGAGCGGCGAGAACCAGTCGCGCGACGCGCTGCGCCGGGGCGAACGCCTCGGCGACGTGTTCCGGCGGCTGGGCATCCTGTAGCCGAGAAGGCGCCGCACGGCAAACGGCGCGCCGGAACCTTTCTCCTGCATCGGCCTCTGCCCGGGGAACCGCCCCTGGAGAAAGGCCCTTGCGCGCACGCTGCCTCTATCGCGCCGTCCCTGTCGTCGTCTGCCTTTGCGGTGGTCTGCGCGGCGGGGACGCGGGCGCGCAGTACCAGTTCAAGACCGACGGCCAGTGGCGTGGCCTGGGCGGCGCGTCGTTGTCGGTCACCTCGGGCAACACGCGCTCGACCGCGCTGCTGCTCAACCTGGACCTGAACCGCGCCACCGAGAACCACAAGATCACGCTGGCCGGCACCACCAACTACGCGCGCAGCAACGTCGGCGGCGTGACCCAGACCACCGCGGAGAAGTGGTCGGCCAACAGCCAGTACGACCGCAACCTGACGCCGGAGGTGTTCACCTTCGGTAAGCTGGGCTTCGATTCGGACCGCCTGATCCGCCTGCGGCTGCGCTCGTCGCTGACGGTCGGCGCGGGTTATCACTTCGTCAACACGCGCGAGTCGATCGTCGACGCCTTCGCCGGCGCCGGCTACATCAGCGACAAGTACAGCTCGCCGCAGACGATCGACGGCGTGACCGACGAGGTCTTCGTGCGCGCGACCTTGCTGTTTGGCGAACAGTCGTCGCACCAGTTGTCGCCCACCACATCGGCCAAGCAGCGCCTGGAGATCTACCCCGGCATCAATGGCGACCGGGCGGTGCTGGTGAAGTTCAACGCCAACGTCGGCGTGGCGATCACCAGCGCGCTGAGCCTGACGGTCGGCCTGGTCGACACCTACAACAACAAGCCGCCGCCGGGTCTGCGCAAGAACGATGTCGGCCTGTTCACCGGCATCAGCGTCAAGCTCGGCGCGCTGTGACGCGCCCCGCGCCGTCAGGGCCGCGCCCTGCGCGGTTCGCGGTGCGGATGACGGTTCATGCCGCCACGCCGGCACAGCGCAGCATCGCGTGCAGCAGCACGTTGCAGCCGGCCTCCAGGTGCGCCGGCTCGGCGGACTCGATCTCGTTGTGGCTGATGCCCCCCGCGCAGGGCACGAAGATCATCGCGGTCGGCGCCACACGCGCCAGGTACACGGCGTCGTGGCCGGCGCCGCTGACGACGTCCATCGCCTCGTGGCCGAGAGCGGCGGCGCCGGCACGTACGGCAGCCACCAGTTCGGGAGCGAACGGCTGCGGCGGAAAGTAGACGACCGGTTGCACGTCGATGCGCACGCGGCGCGTCGCGGCAGTGGCGTCCACGGCGTGTCGCAGCGCGGCGTCGAGCTGCGCCAGCGTGGCGTCGTCTGCGGCGCGCAGGTCGACCGACAGCCGCACGCGCCCGGGGATCACGTTGCGTGAATTCGGAAAGACGTCGACGTAGCCCACCGTGCCGCGCGCGTGCGGGGCGTGTTCGAGCGCGATGCGGTTTGCCGCGAGCACGATCTCGCTGGCTGCCAGCAGCGCGTCGTGCCGGCGGTCCATCGGGGTCGGCCCGGCATGCGCCTCGCTGCCCTGCACGACGAGGTCGTACCAGCGCTGGCCGAGAGCGCCGGTCACCGCGCCGATCACGCGACCGTGCGCCTCGAGCACCGGTCCCTGCTCGATGTGCGCCTCGAAGTACGCGCGCGGCGACGACGCGGCCTGCGCCCGGCCGGCATAGCCGATCGATTGCAGCGCCTGTGCCACGCTGATACCCTGCACGTCGCGCTGGGCGAGCGCGTGTTCGAGCGTGAACGCACCGGCGAACACACCCGAGCCCATCATCACCGGCACGAAGCGAGAGCCTTCTTCGTTGGTCCACACCGCGAGCTCGATCGGTGCCTCGGTGGCGATGCCGGCATCGTCGAGAGTGCGCACCACCTCCAGCGCGGCCAGCACGCCGTAGTTGCCGTCGAACTTGCCACCGGTGGGCTGGGTATCGATGTGGCTGCCCGCCATCACCGCTGGCAGATCGTCGCGCCGGCCGGCGCGACGCGCGAAGATGTTGCCGATCGGATCGACCCGCACCGCCAGGCCCGCCTCGCGTGCCCAGCGCACGACGAGGTCGCGGCCCTGGCGGTCGAGCTCGGTCAGCGCGAGGCGGCACACGCCGCCCTTGGGCGTGGCGCCGATGCGTGCGAGATCCATCAGCGACTGCCACAGCCGCGGGCTGTTCACGCGCAGCGTGGCGGATGCGGCCGTGCCGACATGCACGGGGTCGAGTGTGATGGGGCCGTTCATCGTCGCTCCTTCGGGCCGGCGTCGAGTGCGCAGTATCGGTCGGGGCGCGGGTCGACGCTGCCCCGGTGCGACGTACCATGCGCTCCGACATGACCCACCCCGTCGATCCGGCCAAGCAGGCGTTGCGGTTGCGGCGTTTCCTGATCGCGTCGATGACCTACGTGCTCGGCATCACGATCCTGGCGCTGTGCAGTGCGGCGGGGCTGCTGCCGGCGCGCAGTGTGTGGATCGTCGCCGGCGCCTTCGCGGGGATCAATGCGGTGTTCTTCGCGCTCTTCAAGAGCGGCGCCAACCTGCGTTTCGAGGATCCGTCGCTGACGCTGCCGCAGGTCTGCGCTGCGGCGAGCGTGGTGGTGCTGATCCTGGTGCTCGGCGAGCGCATCCACTTCGTCGCGGTGCCGTTCTACAGCTCGCTCTTCGTCTTCGCGATGCTGCAGCTGCGCGCACGCCAGCTCGTCGTCGCCGAAGTCGTCGTGCTGGCCGGCTATGCGCTCGCGTTCTATCTGCGCGCGCGGCTCTACGGGGACCGGCTCGATCTGCGCGTCGAGGCGATCCACGCCGCGCTGGTGGTGCTGAGCTCGCTGTGGTACGCCTTCGCGGCCAGCTACATCAGCAACCTGCGCGCGCGGCTGCGCGAGTCGGTGCACACGATCGAGCGACTGGCCACGCGCGACGCCGTGACCGAGTGCATCAACCGGCGCCACATTGACGAGCTGCTCGCCGCCGAATTGCAGCGGCGCACACGCCTGGGCGGCGAGTTGTGCGTGTGCCTGATCGATCTCGACCGCTTCAAGTCGATCAACGATCGCTTCGGGCATCCCACCGGTGACAGCGTGCTGCGCAGCGTGGCTCAGTGCATGCAGGCGCAGCTGCGCACGGTCGACCGGCTCGGCCGCTTCGGCGGCGAGGAGTTCCTCGGGCTGCTGCCCGGCACGCCGGTGGCAGCAGCGCGGGCTTGCGCCGAACGGCTGCGCGCGGCGGTGGCCGCGTTGCGCGTGTTGCCGGCGGACGAAGCGGTCACGGTGTCGATCGGCCTGGCGGCCTGCACCGAAAACGACACGGCTGCCACGTTGATCGCACGGGCCGACGCGGCGCTGTATCGAGCCAAGGCCGGAGGACGCGATCGCGTCGAGGTCGGGGATACCCCGGTCTGCTAGAGCGCCTTGATAGCCTCTGTGGATGCACGTCGTGGCTTGACGCCGCGCGTCGTCGCCAGGATCATCGGCGCCCTTCGCGTTCAACAAACCATATATCAGGAGACAAGGATGAGCACACGCGGGATTCTGAGTCGAAGCGGGGCGATGCTGGTTGCCGTGCTGGCGGGCTGCCAGTCGATGACGCCGCCGCCCGCTGCCGCGCCCGCTGCCGCAGCGCCGGCCTGGCAGCAGGGCCGCAACCCCGAGCAGGCGGGCTCACCGCTGGCGCCGCACGCCAACAAGATGACGGCCACGCCGGCCGCCGAGGTGCCGGTGGCCAACCTGCGCCTGCCGCCGGGCTTCAAGGCCGAGGTGTGGGCCAGCGGCATCCCCGGCGCGCGCGCGATGGCACGCACCGAGAACGGAAAGGTCTACGTCGGCACGCGCGCCATTGGCCGCGTCTACGAGCTCACCGACAGTGGCACGCAGCGCACCAGCCGCGTGGTCGTGGACAAGCTCAACCAGCCCTCGGGCGTGGCCTACGCCAACGGCTCGCTGTACGTGATGGCGATCGACAAGATGCTGCGCTACGACGGCATCGCCAACAATCCGAACGCGCAGCCGGTGGACATGACGGCCGCCTTCAATCTGCCCAAGGAGCAGCACCACAACTGGAAGTACATCGCCTTCGGGCCTGACGGCAAGCTCTACGTGCCGTTCGGCGCGCCGTGCAACATCTGCGAGCCGCCGCCGGAGTACGCGCAGATCCGCCGCTACAACGCCGACGGCTCGGGCATGGAAGTCATCGCCCGCGGCGTGCGCAACACGCAGGGCTTCAACTGGCATCCGCAGACCCAGGAGCTGTGGTTCACCGACCATGGCCGCGACTGGATGGGCGACGACGGCCCCGCCGACGAGCTGAACCGCATGACCAAGGTGGGCCTGAACTTCGGCTTCCCGTATTGCCACGCGCAGGGCATCGCCGACCGCGACTTTCCGAGGGCGGGCGCGTGTGACGGCGTGACGCTGCCGGTGCAGACGATGGGCCCGCATGCGGCCGTGATGGGCGTGCACTTCTACACCGGCGACATGTTCCCTGCCGAGTACAAGAATGCCCTCTTCGTCGCACGCAAGGGCAGCTGGAACCGCACGCAGAAGTTCGGCTACGACGTGGTGATCGTGCGCACCGACGGCCAGGGCAGCAACCCGCTGGTGCGGCCGTTCATGACCGGATTTCTCGACCCCATCAACGACAGCTTCAGCGGCCGGCCCACCTACTTCCTGCAGCTGCCCGACGGCTCGCTGCTGATCAGCGACGAGCAACTTGGCGCGATCTACCGAGTCAGCTATGCCCGTTGAGCGATGGCGGCGCGCAGCCGTGGCGGGCTCGCTGCTGCTGCTCGTCGCGGGGGCCGCACGCGCCGAGCCCGCCGCCGAGACGCTGGCGTTGTGCACCGCCTGCCACGGCCCCGGCGGCAACGCGACGTTCCCGCTGACGCCGTCGATCGCCGGCCAGCCCAAGGTGTTCATCGAGAACCAGCTGGTGCTGGTGCGCGAAGGGCTGCGCGACATCCCGGTGATGAAGGACGCGATGGCGCGCCTGACCGACGAGCAGATCGTCGATCTCGCGCGCTACTTCGCCGCGCAGCCGTTCATGCCGCGCCCGCTGGCGGTGCAGCCCGAGCGGCAGCGCCTTGGCGCCGAGCTGGCGCGCAAGGCTCTGTGCGGCACCTGCCACCTGAGCACTTTCGTCGGCCAGCAGCAGGTGCCCCGCCTGGCCGGGCAGGACGAGGCCTACCTGATGCAGGCGATGAGGCAGTTCCGTGACCACGCAGGGCCGGGGCGCGACACCATCATGTCGGCGTCGCTGTACGGTCTGACCGATGCCGACCTGGCCAACCTGGCCCATTACCTGGCCAGCTATCGGGTCACGCCCTGACCCGCGGGCGGCAGCTCAGCCGTCGTACTTGAACGACAGCGACACGCGCGCGCGATAGGCCGCGACCTTGCCGTTCTCGATCTTCATGTCGAGCTTGCTGATCTCGGCCACGCGCAGGTCGCGCAGCGACTTGGCGGCTGTCTCGACCGCGTTCTTCGCGGCGGCCTCCCACGACACCGTGCTGGTGCCGATGATCTCGGTGACGCGGTAGACGCCGGAATCGGCGTTCTTCTTGGCCATGGCTTGCGCTCCTGTGTGGACGCCGGGGCGTGTTGTCTCGTGCGGCTCCGGCGAAGCCATGATAGGCCTGCGCACCCCTTTTGCGGGGCGGGCTTGTTGAACCGAGGCTCCTGCGGAGGCAACCCAGTGTCGTCCTCTTCAGGAGCCGACCATGATCCGCAGGATTTCCGCACCGATTGCCCGCCCGCCGCAGATGCACCCGATCGGCCCGCCGCAGGCGGCGGCGACCTTCGGCCGCGTCGAGCGCTTCGAGCGAGCACTCGAGCTGATGCAGGACGGCTGCTGGCAGGAGGCCTTCCAAGCACTCGCTGTGCTGGCCGACGACGGCCATGCCCAGTCGGCCCGGCTGGCGCTGCTGTTCGTGCGCAGGGGCGCACGCCTGTTCGGTGGCAGCTACGCGGCCAGTGCCGGCCAGCGCCAGGCCTGGGCGAAGGCCAGCGACTGACTGGCGGACACACCAGGTTGCAAGGTAGCGGGGCGCTTCCCTAATGCGAACGCCTGGCGGCGCCTGAACGCGCGTTAATCTCCCTGGCGTGCAGCCCCGGAGAACGCGATGAAGTACAACAACGTCTACTGGTCGAAGACGGCACTCGACCTCGACACCACCACCGCCGACATCCTGGCCATCGGGGACTCCTGGTTCTGGTACCCGTTTCCTGGCGGCTCTCTGATCAACCGCATCGGCGACCTGGTGGTACGCCAGGACCACAACATCCTGGTCGCCGGCAACAACGGCGCCGAGGCCTACGACTACGTCAAGGGCAAGTACAAGCGCCAGGTCGCCGAGCTGCTGCGGCTGTACGGCTCGTCGGCCAGCGCGGTGCTCATCAGCGGCGGAGGCAACGATTTCGCCGGCCTGAACGACCTGCGTCCGATGCTCAAGGCCGATTGCGCCGGCTGCACCAGCGCCGAAGGCTGCTTCGTGCCCGGCGACGACGAGGGCACGATCGAGTGGCTGATGCACCGCATCTACGAGAACCACGCGCTGCTGATCTCGCGTGCGCTGTACGTGTTGCCGCCGAGCGGCCGCGTGCTGCTGCACACCTACGACTACGCCATTCCCGACGGCCGCGGCGTGTTCGGCGGCGCCGGCTGGCTGAAGCCCGCGCTCGACATCGCGCAGGTACCTGCGGACCTGCAGGCCGACTGCATCCGAGTGATCGTCGACTATGCGTTCTCGGTGTTCCAGCGCCTGGCCGCCGGCGCGCCTGATCGCATCGTGCTGGTCGACAGCCGCGGCACGCTGAATGCAGACGACTGGGCCAACGAGCTGCATCCCCGGTCGAGTGGCTTTCACAAGATCGCCGACCAGCGCTGGCAGCCGGTGCTGCAGCGCCTCGGGCTCTGCTGAAGGGAACCCGCATGGCCACGCGCAAGTCGTCGATCCGCAAGTCGTCCGCGGGCAGGTCGACCGCCCGCCCCTCGGCCGAGCGCAGCGGCAAAGGCAGGGCCGCCGCCCGCGGGCCGGGCAAGAAGTCGGGTACGGCTGAACAAGCCGTCGTCGTCTACATCCACGGCATCGGCCGCCACGCGCCGCGCGACGCGCTGAAGCTCGAGTGGGACCTGGCCCTCTTCGGCCGCGACCTCGGTGCGCGCAGCCGCATGGCCTACTGGGCCGACCTGCTGCATGGCGACGACGACGCGGGCGCCGGGACGATCGGCACCCGCGCCGGCGGCGCGGCCGCAGGATTTCGGGCGCAGGGCACGGCCATCGACCTCGACGCCGTGCTGCGCCATGCCGGTGTCCGGCCCGACAACGACCACGCGATGGCCTTCGCCAACGCGATGGCGCGCCGCCTGGGCGCCACCGATGCAGCCGGCGGCGGCGTCGGCAAGCGGGTGCTGCCGCTGCCCGCCTTTCTGCGCAAGCCGATTGCGCGTGTGTTCCTCAATGCCTTCGTCGGCGACACCTCGGCCTACTTCTTCAAGCCCGAGATGCGGCGGCGCATCCGCGCGCGACTGCGCGACGAGCTGCCCGCCGACGGCGCGCCGGTGACGATCGTCGCGCACAGCCAGGGCTCGATCGTCGCCTACGAAGTGCTGGCCGCGCTGGCACGCGACGCGGCCGAGGTGATCGAGCTGGTCACCATCGGCTCGCCGCTGGGTGTGCAGGAGGTGCAGGACCTGCTCGAGCCGGCCGGGCTGCAGGTGCCGGCGGTGGTGAAGCAGTGGCACAACTTCGCCGATCCGCTCGACCCGGTGGCGCTCGACAAGGGCCTGGCCAGCGACTTCGACCCGTCGCACTTCATCGTCGACGACGTGATCCGCAACGACCGCACGCGGCAGATCATCGGCTTCAACCCCCACTCCGCTGTCGGCTACCTCGCGCATCCGGCGGTGCGCAAGGTCGTGCATGCCGCGCTGCGCATCGACACGATGCAGCGCTTCGTGCTGTCGCGCGACGTCGCCGAGCGCCTGGGCACGGCGCCCGACGAGCGCCACCCGGTGCTGATCGAGGTGCTCGAGCCCGGCTACGGCGCGGTCGGCGAGTCGCCCGACGAGACCGCCGCCGTCGAGCAGCGCGAGGCGGTCGAGACGGCCGGCGGTGACGCCGAGTCGGCCAAGACGCTGCTGCTGGCCGAGCGCATCGCGCGCGCGACCTTGCATTTGCGCCGGCTGGTCGCCGATCCGGTGGCCGCACGCATCGACCCGCTGCGCCGCTTCGTCGCCGCGCACCTCACGCCCGACGAGCTGCGCACGGTGGCGGCGGCGCACCGCGAGCTGCGCGTCTACGCGGTCTGGCGCAGCTCACGCAAGAGCAAGCTCACCGCGCGCTCGGCCAGCGTGCTGAAGGCCGACGCGGCGCTGGCCAGCTTCGACGCCGGCGGCCGCGGCATCACCTGGGCTGTGCTCGACACCGGCGTGCGCGCCGACCATCCACACTTTGCCGACGGTGTGATCCGCCAGGTGTGGGACTGCACGCGCCCGGGCCCGGTGGTGCCGCTGGTCAATGCCCGCGACCCCGACGGCCACGGCACCCACGTGTCGGGCATCATCGCCGGGCGCGCGCCGGCGGCGGCGCATCGGCGCGAGCGCGGCATGGCGCCGCTCGCCAAGCTGGTGGTCTACAAGGTGCTCGACGACAAGGGCTCGGGCGAGGACGCATGGATCATCAAGGCGCTCGACCACATCGCCGCGCAGAACGAGAACCACAGCGGCGGCCTGGCCATCCACGGCATCAACCTGAGCCTCGGTGGGCCGTTCGACTCCACAGTCTACGGCTGCGGCTTCTCGCCCATCTGCGCCGAGCTGCGGCGCCTGTGGCGCGCCGGCGTGCTGGTGGTGGTGGCCAGCGGCAACGAGGGCCAGCTCGACGTGCAGGTGGCCGACGGCGACTACCAGCTGAACACGGCGATGTCGATCGGCGACCCGGCCAACCTGGAAGAGTGCATCGCGGTCGGCTCGATCAACGCCGACCAGCCGCATCTGTACGGCGTGTCGTCGTTCTCGTCGCGCGGGCCCACCGCCGACGGCCGCGCCAAACCCGACGTGGTGGCACCCGGCGAGCGCATCAGCTCGTGCAACTCGCGCTTCCGCAAGGACGGCAGCGAGCTCTACTACGCCGAGAGCGGCACCAGCATGGCGGCGCCGCACGTGTCGGGCCTGCTGGCGGCCTTTCTGTCGGTGCGGCGCGAGTACCGAGGCCGGCCCGACGAGGTGAAGCGCCTGCTGCTCGACACCTGCACCGACATCGGGCGCGACCGCTATCACCAGGGCCGCGGCATCCCCAACTTGATGCAGATGCTGCTCAGCGTGTAGGGCAGCACCCGACGCGGCGCTGGTTTGCGTGGGCATGACCACGCTTATCACGGCATCGGCGGCGCGATCGCCGCGCACCATGCCCCGATGAAACTGCGCTTCCAGATCGTGGCCTTCGGGCTGGCCGGCACCTTGATGGCCGCGCTCGCCGGTGGCATCGGCTGGTTCGCCGCGGGCCACCTGGGCAGTGCGATGAACCGTGCCATCCAGGGCGGGCAGGCGCTGCGCGCCAGCCTGCTGGCCGACATGATGCACGACGCGATCCGCGCCGACGGGCTGCAGGCGATGACAGGCGCGCTTGACAAGCGGCCCGAGCAGGTCGAGCAGGCCGTCAAGGCGCTCGCCGAGCACACCGGACGCTTCGACAAGACGCTCGACGAGCTGCAGACACTGCCGCTTGCCGACGACAGCCGGCACGCGCTGGTCGGTGTGCGCCAGCTGGCGGCCGGCTACTTTGCGTCGACGCGGCAATTGGTCGTGACGGCCGGGCAGGGCGATCCGAAGGCAATGCGCAGCCAGGCCGAGGCGATGATGGTGTCGTTCGGCGCGCTCGAAACCGCGATGGAGCAGCTGTCCGACTCGATCGAGAAGAGCACCGAGGCCGTCGAGACCCAGGCGCGCGGCGCAGTCGAGCGCACGCGCGGGTCGATCGTCGGCCTGGTGGCGGTGACCACCCTCGCGATGGTCGCCTTTGCGCTGTGGTTCGCGCAGCGACTGGCGCGGCCGATGGCACAGGCGGTCGACGTCGCCGACCGGCTGGCGCAGGGCGACCTGACCGTGAGCATCCGGCCCACTGGAAACGACGAGACGCGCGCCCTGCTCGAGGCAATGAGCCGCATGCATGCCAGCCTGCAGACCATCGTGACGAACGTAAAGGCCAACGCCGAACACGTGGCCAGCGCGAGCGTGCAGATCGCCAGCGGCAACCAGGACCTGTCGGCGCGCACAGAGCGCCAGGCCGCGGCGCTCGAGCAGACCGCCGCCACCACCGACCAGCTGGGCACCACCGTGCGCAGCAACGCCGACAACGCGCGCCAAGCCAGCACGCTCGCAATCGACGCCTCCGCGATCGCCACGCAGGGCGGCGCGGTGATGTCGCAGGTGGTCAGCACGATGAGCGGCATCAGCGAGAGCTCTCAGCAGATCGCCGGCATCATCGGCACCATCGACGGCATCGCGTTCCAGACCAACATCCTCGCGCTCAACGCCGCGGTCGAGGCGGCGCGCGCCGGCGAGCAGGGGCGCGGGTTCGCGGTCGTGGCCAGCGAGGTGCGTGCGCTGGCGCAGCGCAGCGCGCAGGCGGCGCGCGAGGTGCGCAGCCTGGTGGCGGCGAGCGCCGAGCGCGTCGAGCGCGGCACGTCGCTGATCGACCAGGCCGGCCAGACGATGGAGCAGATCGTCGGCTCGATCCAGCAGGTGTCCGACATCGTGCAGGCGATCAGCGCGGCCAGCGTGCAGCAGAGCGAAGGTGTCGCGCAGATGGGCCAGGCGATCTCGCAGATCGACCAGGCCACCCAGCAGAACGCGGCGCTGGTCGAGCAGAGCGCGGCGGCCGCCGAGAGCCTGAGCGAGCGGGCGCGCCATCTGGTGCAGTCGGTGGCGAGCTTTCGGCTGCGCGACGACCTGCATCGCGCCGCTGCCTGAGCGCGGCCCGCCTCCGCCCTGACCGCACAATGGCGGCGGCGCGCTGAAGCGCTGCGACAGGGGTGGAAGGCCATGCCGTTCCAGGTCGGCGACGTCACGCTGGCGCAGGCCGTGCTGGTGGCCGGCGTGGCGTTTGCCGCGTCGATTCTCGGCGGCCTGGCCGGCTACGGCACCGGGCTCGTGCTGCCAATCGTGCTGGCGCCGGTGATCGGCGTGGCGCAGGTGGTGCCAGTGATGGCGATCGCGATGCTGATCAACAACGCGAGCCGCGTCGCCGCCTACCTGCGCGACGTGCAGTGGGTCCACGTGAAGCGCGTGCTGCTGCTCGGCCTGCCTGGCAATCTGCTCGGTGCCTGGGGCTACACGCGGCTCGACTCGCGCGGCGTCGCACTGCTGCTTGGCGTGTTCCTGCTCGCCAGCCTGCCGCTGCGCCGTTTGCTGCAGCGTTCGTCGTGGCGCTTGGGCGTGCGCGCCGAGACCGGCGCCGGCGCCGCCTTCGGCTTCGTCAACGGCGGCATGACCGGCACCGGCGTGATCCTGATCTCGCTGCTGATGGCCAGCGGCGTGCAGGGCGCCGCGCTGATCGGCACCGATGCGGCCATCTCGGTCGCGCTCGAGGTGGCCAAGGTCACGCTGTTCGGCGGGTTCGGCCGGCTCGATGCGTCGCTCGCGCTGGCCGGCGTGCTGGTGGGGCTGTGCACCACGCCGGGCGCCTTCGTCGCGCGCCGGGTCATCGCGCACATCCCGCAGCGGGTGCACGCGTGGGTGATGGAGTGCGTCGTCGTCGCCGGCGCGGCCGGCTTTCTGTGGCGGGCGTGGCGCTGAAGGGGTCTTGCCCGCGGCGGCAGAATCGGCTCGGCACAAGGCAAAGGGAGCGTGGACCATGCGAAGCGTGTTCTGGCAGTGGATCTGGCGATTGGGCCTGCTGTGGTGCTGCGCCGGCGCGGTGCCCGCCGCCCCAGACGTGAACCCGGCCGACGCGCGCGCTGCGCGCGCGGTCATCGAGGCGCAGCTGGCGGCCTTTGCCGCCGACGACGCCGAACGCGCCTTCTCGTTTGCTGCACCGGGCATCCGCGAATCGTTCGGCAGCGCCGAGCGGTTCATGGCGATGGTGCGCAAGGGTTATCCGGTCGTGTATCGGCCGACCTCGGTGCGTTTTCTGGAGCCGGTGGGCGAGCAAGGCGCGGTGCTGCAACGCGTGCGCATGACCGACGACACCGGCGCGGCGTGGATGGTGGTCTACGAGCTGCAGCGCCAGGCCGACCGCAGCTGGCGCATCACCGGCTGCGTGGCCGCGCGCAGCGAGGGACTCTCGACCTGAGGCCGGACCGCGCCTTCACCGGCGCGACACCGGGCCCGCCAGGCTGTGCTCGGCGCTATGCCGGTGCGGGTGCCGGAAGGCTGCGCAACGTCCGCATCGGCGACATCACGATGATCATCGCCTGCACCAGGAAGCCGGCGGTCGACAGCAGCAGGCAGGCCGACTCGCCGTAGCGCGCGCCAATCAGGCCGCCGATGGCCGCGCCGATCGGCCGCGCGCCGGTGTTCACTGTCAGGAAGATCGCCGATACCTGCCCGAGCACGGCCTGCGGCGTCACCGTCTGGCGTAGCGTGGTCGAGGCGATGGCCCAGATGATCGGCCCCGCGCCGAACAGAAAGAACGACAGCGCCGCCAGCGCGCCGCTCGGCCACAGCAGCGTGGCGGTCATCACCGACGAGGCGGCCACCGAGACGAACGGGCCGAGCAGGATCGCGCCGCCGAACGGCAGGGCGCGCATCACGCGCGAGGCGAGCATGGCGCCGGTGACCATACCGGCGCCGTAGCAGGCGAGCGTGGCGCCCACCGCGCCCGCGTCGAGCCCGAGCACGCGCACCGCGTACGGCACGTAGGCCGCCTGCAGCACGAACCACGCGGTGTTCCAGGCCACGGCGCACAGCAGCACCGGCCGCAATAGCGGGTGCTGCCAGACCAGCGTGGCGCCGTGTCGCAGATCGTCGAGCACGTGCCGCCGGGTCGTGCCGGCGCGCGCTGGCTCGTGAAGGCGCAGCAGCAGACCCACCGCCGCCACCGACAGCACGGTGGCCAGCACGAAGGCCGAACTCGCGCCGGCCCACGACACCAGCGCGCCGGCCAGCGCAGGGCCGGCCGCGAAGGCCGCGCTGCGCGCGAGTTCGAGTCGCGCGTTGGCGGCGCCGAGCGCGGCCGGCGCCACCAGCGCCGGCACCAGCGCCGGTGCGCCGACCGAGAAGCCCACGGTGCCGGCGGCGCCCAGAAAACCGAGCACCGCCAGCAGCGGCAGCGACAGCTGGCCGCTGGCCACCGCAACCAGCAGGGCGAACAGCGACAGCGCACGCAGGCCCTCGGCCCACACCATCAGGCGCCGGCGCGACCAGCGGTCGGCCAGCAGGCCGGCGGGAATCGACAGCAGCAGGAACGGCAGCGTCTGCGCGGTCGCC
>Ga0075356_1000021_pt1 | contig 32692 bp, 30 predicted proteins | sample WestPond_Cattail_FD_120073 | JGI IMG/M metagenome (GOLD analysis project Ga0075356, IMG submission 120073) | Natural and restored wetland microbial communities from the San Francisco Bay, California, USA, that impact long-term carbon... | ecosystem: Environmental > Terrestrial > Soil > Wetlands ... | reverse complement strand
GCCAGCGTGGCGGCGTCGTTCCACGAGAAGTGCGTGTGGGCCTCGCACAGGCCCGGCATCAGCGTGGCGCCGGCGCCGTCGATCACGGTGGCGCCGACCGGCGAGATGGCGGCACTGCCGCGGCCGACCTGGCGGATGCGGTTGCCCTGCACCAGCACGCTGCCGCTGTAGGGCTGGGTGGTGCCGGTGCCGTCGAGGATGCGGACGTTGGTGAAGAGCGTGTCAGCCATGTTCGTCTCTCCTGCGCTCACGCTGCCCAGCGCGTGGTGGCGGCAGCGCGCTGCTGCCGCAGCGGCGGCGCGCGGTGGAACTCGCCGTCCTTCATGACGGCCAGGATGCGGGCCTTGTCCTGCAGCACGGTGATGTCGGCCAGCGGGTCGCCGTCGACGAGCAGGATGTCGGCCAGGCAGCCTTCGCGGATGTAGCCGATCTGCTTGCCCATCTTCATCATCGGCCCGCCCCAGGCGGTGGCGGAGAGCAGCGCCTCCATCGTGCTCATGCCGACGTGTTTGACGAAGTACTCCAGGTCCTTCGCGTTGGTGCCGTGCGGCGTCCATGCGAAGCCGTAGTCGCCGCCGGGCAGGACGCGGATGCCGCGCTTGCGCATCGCGCGCATGCTGGCGATGGCCGCGTCGAGTTCGCGCGGGTAGTCCATTTTCTTGACCACCTCGGGCGTCAGGCCCCAGGCGCTGGCGTTGTGCACGGTGTTGATCAGCCAGGCCAGGCCGGGTGCCACGAAGTGCTCGAACTTCTTCGCCTCCAGCATGTCGAGCGCCTCTTCGTCGGCGAAGCTGGCGTGGTAGATCACCTCGATGCCCTGGCGCACGCATTCCTTGATCGACCAGGTGGAGCGCGCATGCGCGGCCACGCGCTTGCCCCAGGCGTGCGCCTCCTCGACGCAGACGCGGATCTCCTCGCTCGTGAACTGACTCATGTCCGACGGCATGCCGGTGATCGACTCGCCCGACAGGTTGATCTTCAGCGTGTCGACGCCGTATTTGGCGAACATGCGCACGCAGCGCCGCATCTCCTCGGCGCCGCTGACGACGGCGCCGAAGGCGAATTCACTCTGCGGCAGGTGCGGCGCGGTGGTGTCGCCCAGGCCGCCCGGCACGGTGATCTCCTGGCTGGCGGCGAGGTAGCGCGGCCCGACGATGGTGCCGTCGTTGATCGCGTTGCGGATCACCACGTCCAGCCGCGGCTTGGCGGTGGCCGCGCCGACGCAGCTGGTCCAGCCCATGTCGAGGTAACGCTTCGCGACCTCGGCGCACCACAGGATGTGCTCCTCGGGCGGCATGCGCTGGATCGCATCGAGGCTCGGCTGGTCGTTCCACGAGAAGTGCGTGTGCGCCTCCACCATGCCCGGCATCAAGAAGGCGCCCGCGCCGTCGATCTGCTGCGCGCCCATCACCGGCGGCGTGCGCTGGCCATAGCCCGTCTTGGTGACACGCGAGATCCGGTTGCCCTGCACCAGCACGTCGCCGGTGAACGGCGCCTCGCCGCCGCCGTCGAAGATGCGCACGTTGGTGAACAGCACGTCTGACATCGCGTCGATCCTTTCAGCGTTGGGCGGCGAGAAAGTCGCGCAGCTCGCGCGAACACTCCTGCGGCCGCTCGATCGGCGTCCAGTGGCCGCAGCGCGGCAGCACGCACACCCGTGTGGAGGCCGCCGCATGCAGGCGCTCGGCAAAGGCACGCACCGCCTGCGGGGGCGCCACGCCGTCCTCGTCGCCGGTGACCAGGAGCACCGGCGCGCGAATCGTCTCCACCGCCGCGCCGTCGGCCGCCGCCAGTGCCTCGCAGGTGCGGCCATAGGCCTCGGGTTCCTGGCGCATCAGGCTTTCGCGCACGAAGGCCACGGCCAGCGGCTGGCGCGCGCGGGTGTCGGCCGACAACGCGGCCTGCAGCAGGCCCTCGGCGATCTCGTGCATGCCGGCCAGCCCTTCGGCGCGCGCGCGTGCCGCCCGTGCGCGGATCGCCGCACGCGCCGGATCGGCCGGCACGATCAGCGGGCCGAAGAGGGCCAGGCTGCGCACCAGCTTCGGTGCCACCACCGCCAGGTGCTGGGCGACGATGGTGCCCATCGAATGCGCGATCACATGCGCCCGCACGACGTTCAGCCGCGCGCACACCGACTGCACTGCGTCGACGAAACGCGCGATGCTCAGTTCGCCCTCGGCGCGCTGCGAGCGGCCGCTGCCCGGCAGGTCGATGCGCACGGTGCGGTGCCGCGCCAGCACCGGCATCAACGAAGTGAAGCTGTTCGAGCTGCCGCCCAGGCCGTGCACGCAGACGACAGCGTCGCCTTCGCCCTCGTCTTCCACGGCCATGCGATCGATCAGATGAAGCGGCATGTCCGGCTCACTCGAAGCGGTTCTCGATCGCGCCCAGGCCGTCGATCTGGATGCGCACCACGTCGCCGGCGCCCAGCCAGCGCGGCGGCTTGAAGCCCATGCCCACACCGGCCGGCGTGCCGGTGGCAATGATGTCGCCGGTGCGCAGCGTGATGCCGCGCGAGCAGGTCTCGATCAGCGTCGGGATGTCGAAGATCATGTCCTTCGTCTGCCCGTCCTGGCGCAGCTCGTCGTTCACCCAGCAGCGCACGCGCGTGTCGCGACCGTCGACCTCGTCGGTGGTGGTGATCCACGGTCCCATCGGGCAGAAAGTGTCGACGCTCTTGCCAAGGTCCCACTGCTGGTGGCGCACCTGCACGTCGCGCGCGGTCACGTCGTTGAGCACGCAGTAGCCGAACACATGGTCCATCGCGCGGGCGCGGCTGATGTCGCGCCCGCCGCGGCCGATCACCACCGCAAGCTCGGCCTCGTAGTCGATCTGGCTCGAAACCTCGGCGCCGGGCAGGCGCACGCTGTCGTGCGGGCCGACCACGCACTCGGGCAGCTTGGTGAACACGATCGGCCAGGTGTGTTCCTTGGGCAGGCTGTCGCGGAACACCGTGGTGGCCAGTTCGCTGGCGTGCGCGTGGTAGTTGCGGCCGACGCAGAACAGGCTGCGCGGCGGCCGCGGCATCGGCGCGGTGAGCTCGATCGCCTGCACGCTCAGGCGCGTGCCGGTCGCCGCCGGCAGCGCCTGGCCATTCACCAGCTGGCCGATCAGCGGCAGCACGCCTTCACCGGCATCGGCCAAGCCGAGCGGCGTGGCCTCGCGCCCGTCGGCCGAGACGATGCCGATGTGATGATGTCCGCCCCAGCGCCAGCTGGCCAATCGCATGTCGGGCTGTCTCCATCGGGTCTCGCGAATCCTGCCGGTTGCTGGGCGGCACGCGATGTATGTGTTCTCGGTGATTTTGAGACTTGCGTCTCAAATCAAGATCGGCGCATCATACGGTTCGCTGTTGATACGCCTCAAGTAAAACCACACGGGCGGCGCCCCCGGACAAACCCGCATGGCGACAGGACCGAAGCACCGACCCAGCGCGCCGCTGCCGCCGCCCGAACGCGGCGTGAAGGCGGCCACCTTTCGCCTGCTGCTCGACACCGCGATGGACCTGATCCGTCGCGATGGCCACGTGCCTTCGGTGGCCGAGGTGGCGGTGCGGTCGAACGTGTCGCGTGCCACCGCCTACCGCTACTTCGGCAGTCGCAGTGCGTTGACCACGGCGGTCATCGACGCATCGCTCGGCCCGGTGCGCGCGCTGTCGTCGGAGCACCCCGACAGCCGCGTGCGCGTGCACGAGCTGTTCACCGAGACCTTTCCGCGCTTCAAGGAATTCGAAGCACCTCTGCGCGCCGCGGCGCAGCTCGCGCTCGAGCAATGGGCGCTCGAGCGGGCCGGCCTGCTGGAGGAGGAGCCCTACCGGCGCGGCCACCGCGTGCGCATCCTCGGCCACGCGCTGGCCCCGCTCGCGCAGCAGCTGCCCGGCCCTCTGCACCGCCGGCTGCACCACGCGCTGTCGGTCGTCTACGGCATCGAGCCGTATGTGATTCTCAAAGACATCTGGGGCTTGCCGGACCGCGAGGTCGAACGCACCGCCCTGTGGATGGCCGATGCGCTGATCGATGCGGCCCTGCGCGAGAGCCGCGCACCAGCCAGGCCGACCCGCGGCTGAGCGGCGCGCTCGTCAATGCATCGGGTGCGCGGCGAGCGCCTTGGCGTCGAGGATGCGGATGTCGCGCTTGTCGATCTGGATCAGCCCGGCATCCTCCAGGTCGTGCAACACGCGCGAGAAGTACTCCGGCGTCAGCGACAGCCGCGAGGCGATCGTCGCCTTGCTGACGGGCAGCGACACGGTGAACACCTCGCCGCTGGCGCAGTCCTCCACCGCCTGGTCACGCAACAGGTAGCCGATCACCCGCTGCGCGCCGCTGTGCAGCGCGTAGGCCTGCACGTCGTGCACCAGGCCGTGCAGCCGGCGCGAGATGCCGGCCAGCATGCGCAGCGCGAAGCGGGAGTCGTGGTCGATCTCGGTCAGCACCGCGTGCTTCTTCACCGTGAGCAGCAGCGTGTCGGTCAGCGCCTGCGCATTCACGATGTACGGCCTGCCGGTGAACATCAGCGCCTCGGCGAAACTCTGCCCGGGGCCGACCAGCTCGATCACCTTCTCCTGTCCGGCGGGTGACAGGCCGAACAGCTTGACCTGCCCGAGCACGGTGACGTGGAACTCCTCGCACGGCTCGCCGACGCGAAACACCATGTCGCCGCGCGCGAGTCGTCGCAGCACGCAGCCATCGGCCATGCGCTTGAGCTCGGTCGGCTCGAGGTCGCTGAACAGCGGCAGCACCGACAGGTAGCGTGGCAGGTCGAATTTTTCGAGATCCATATCCTGGCGCCGCCCCCAAAGCGTCGTCGTCACCCCGGCATTCTTGGCCGGGCGCGCCGTCCGCGAAGTGACTTGCGTCAAGTGCGGCCGCCAGCCCCGACGCAAGGCGTCATGCGGGCGGAGGACTGGCCTGGCCCGCCAGCTGGGCGAGCGCGGCCACCACGCCACCGACACGCAGGCGCTGCAGGTGAACGGCCGCCTCGGCCGCCAGCCGCGGATGGCCGGCAAGCGGACCGAACACCGCCGGCAGATCGGTCAGCGCGCGCGCGTCGGCCAGCGCATCGGTTCCACCCAGTGCGGCCTGCAGACGGCCGCCCAGCGGGTCGTCGATCGGGTACGGGGCGCCGGTCTCGTCCAGGCCGCGCAGGTAGTGGATCCAGGCCGCCACGCCGAACGCCAGCCGGTGAATCGGCGCGCCGGCCGCCAGCCGCTGCGTGAGCGGCGCGACCCAGCGCTGCGGAATCTTCTGCGAGCCGTCCATCGCGATCTGCTGGCAACGATGCGCCAGCGCCGGGTTGCGCCAGCGCTGCAGCAGCGCCGCGCGATACGCGTCGCGATCCCAGCCGGCCAGCTGCGGCAGCGTGGGCTCCATCTCGTCGCGCAACAGCGCCTCGACATGCGTGGCCAGCAGGGGCTGGCCGATTGCCGCGTCCACCGTCGGCCAGCCGGCCATCGCGCCGCAGTAGGCGATCTGCGAATGCGCGCCGTTGACGAGGCGCAGCTTCACCTGCTCCCACGGCGCCGCGTCGGCGGCGTACCGCACCGGCGCCAGCCAGTCGGGCCGGCCGGCGATGAAATGGTCCTCGACGACCCAGTCGAAGAACGGTTCGGCCACCACCGGCCAGGCGTCGTGCAGGCCGAGCCGGCGCGAGACCGCGGCCACGTCGGCCGCAGTCGTGCGCGGCACGATGCGATCGACCATCGAGTTGGGAAAGCTGCAGTGCGCGTCGATCCACGTGTCGAGCGCCTCGCCTTCGTCTGCCGCCCGTTCGAGTACCCGCTGCCGCAGATGGTGGCCGTTGCCCGGCAGATTGTCGAGCGACAGCAGCGTGACGCCGCCACGGCCGTGCGCGCGCCGCGCTGCGAGCGCGCGCACGATCAGGTCGGCCGCGCTGCCGTCGCCGACGGACGCGTAGCCCTTCTCGGTGATGGTGAGGCTGACGATGCGCGTGCCGGCAGCGGCCAGGCGCTCGACGACCACCGCCTCGTCGCGCGGCGCGACGAGCAACTCGCGCACGCAGCCGATCACCTGCAAGCGCTCGCGCGGTGCACCGTCGGCACCGGCATCACGTTCGGCCAGCGTGTACAGGCCGGCCTGCGGCGCCAGGGCCGCCCAGGTATCGGGCTGGCGCATCGAGACACCGGTGATGCCCCAGCGCAGGTCCTGCGTGCGGGCGATCGCCTGCTCGGTGGCCAGGGCCAGATGGGCGCGTGCGAAGGCGCCGAGGCCGAGGTGCACGATGCCGCTGCGCAACGCCTCGCGCCGATAGCCAGGCCGCTCGACGGTGCTGTCCGGCAAGGCGGCCAGCGTGTCCGGCGCCAGCCGCGGCTGGCTGTCGTTCATTGCTGCGTCGTCGGGAACAGGGCTCATCCGCAGGCGCCGTCACGCGCTGGCGTCAGGCCGGCGCCGGGAGGCAGCGCCGCGAACACGCCCTGCGCCACCACGACACGCAGGCGCCCGTCGTCCCACTGCAGCTGCAATCGGTCGATGGTGGTCGGCCCGACGTGCAGCATGCCCCCGTCCAGGCGGCCGGCCAGCGTGTGCTCGCCGGCCGCGGGCGTCACGCCGGCGCGCAGCCAGGCGCCCCGCACGGTCTGGTAGGTCTGCGCCAGGCTCAAGCGCGAGCCATCGCCTGCGCACCAGAGCCCCGCGACACGCGCCGGCACCGTCCACAGGTGCACACGGCTCTTCTTCTCGAGGCCGACCGGTTTGTCCGGCACGTCCAGCGTCAACGTACGGTCGGGCGGCCAGTCGCCCATGTCCCAGTCGTGGGAGACCACCCGCGTGCCGGGCGCCAGCCGCAGCAGCGCCGGGCGCAGCTGCAGATTCACCTCCGGCAGCAGGTACATCGTGATCACGCTGGCCTGCGTGAGGTCGGTCTTGAACAGGTCCTGCTCGCGGAACTCGGTGCGCTCGGCCACGCCGGCCCGGCGCGCGAAGTCGCGGCTGCGCTGCACCAGCTCGGGCACCAGCTCGACGCCGAGGCCACGCGCGCCGAAGCGACGCGCCGCGGTGATGATGATGCGGCCGTCACCGGAGCCGAGGTCGAGCACCACGTCGGTCGGGCTCACCCGCGCCAGCTCCAGCATCGCCAGCGTCACTCGGTCCGGCGTGACGACGAACGGGACTTCCTCCTGAGCCGCAACAGGCAGCGCCATCACCAGCAGCGCCACCGCGCAAGCGCGGCGCAACCGGGATGTCGGCGCTGCGCGAATCGCCCGGGGGACGGCATGCGTGCGGCGTGTGGGCATGCACCATCATCGCGCAAGCCGGCTCCCGCCGTCGTGGGGGGAGGCACTCAAATTCCTTGGTCAACCCTGCTTCAATGCGGTGTCGATCGGGCGTATAAATGCACTCCAAGCTGCACCGTCGTCAGGGTGCAGCGTCAGCGGAGAAGGCCCGCATGGCCACCATCAAGTTCACCTATCGGACCCCCGATGCAGCTGGCCGCCGGCCTGTGGACCCCGCCGCGCCCGCGGCCGTGGTCGCCACGGCGGCAGCCAACGAGGCCAGTGCGGCCGGAGACGACCTCAGGCCGGTCAAGGTCGACCGCTGGTGGCGCGAGTCGTCGTACGACCTGTGGCATGGCCTCGAGGTGCGCGAGGACGCACCCGACACGATCCCCGCCGAGTGGCTCGACGAACTCGACCTGCCCTGACGATGACCCGAGCGTCCGATCGGACGCCGGGATGACCTCCGGCTGAACCCGGCGACGTCCGGGCCGATTGCCCCGCCGTTCGATGCCGGGCAATCGACAGTTGGTCGCACCATCATTCGCACCGGCGGCATTCGGTGCGAGACTGGGCGCCCTCGCACCCGCCGGGCCGCAGGATGGTTACCGCCACCCCTGTCAGGCCAGCCGGTCGTGCGACTCCCCGACACCCTCCGGAGACCATGCCCCGATGATGCGCCGCGCCGTTTGCCTGATCCTGTTGCTGCCGGTGCTGCTGGCGGGTTGCGGCAAGGGTAGCGGCCCCGGCGGCGCGGCTGCCGCCAGGACGGCCGATGCGGCCAGCGCGCCGATGCTCCTGCTGGCCCCCGAGGACCTGCGCACGGTCGCGCTGACCGACCGCGCCCAGGGCCCGGTGGTCACCGGCTCGATCCAGCCCGAGCGCCGGGCCGATCTGCGCGCCGAGGTGTCGTCGGTGGTGCTCGGCGTGCTCAAGGACAACGGCGAGGCGGTGCGCCGCGGCGATCTGCTGGTCCGGCTGGACGACACGGCGATCCGCGACAGCCTGACCTCGGCCAACGAATCGGTGCGAGCACTCACCCAGGCATTCGACCAGGCCGAGCGCCAGGTGCAACGGCTGAAGACGCTGCAGGCGCAGGGCATGACCTCGCTGCAAGCGCTGGAGGATGCCGAGGTCCGTCGCAACAATGCGCAGAGCGACCTGGTGGCGGCGCGCGCCCGCGTGGTGTCGGCACGCCAGATGCTGCAGCGCACCGAGGTGCGCGCCCCGTTCGACGGCGTGGTCAGCGGACGCTTGGTGTCGGCCGGCGACACGGCACAGATCGGCAAGGAGCTGGTCAAGGTGATCGACCCGGCCAGCATGCGGCTCGAGGGCCTGGTGTCGGCCGACCGCCTGCACGAGCTGAAAATCGGCCAGCGCGTCGCATTCCGCATCAATGGTTATCCGCAGTCCGAGTTCGCCGGCACGGTGCGCCGCATCGATGCGGCGGCCAATGCCACCACCCGGCAGGTGGAGGTGCTGGTGGCATTCGCCGGCGGCGAGGTGCCAAAGGTGGCGGGCCTCTATGCCGAGGGCCGCATCGAGTCGGGCACGACGCGCGTGCTCACCGTCGCCGAGTCTTCGGTGGTGCGCGCCGGCGATGCCACGACCGTCTGGCGCCTGCAGGGCCAGAAACTGCAGAAGGCGCCGGTGCAGCTCGGCGAGCGCGACCCGCGGCGCGGCGAGTACCCGGTGATCACCGGCCTGTCCGCGGGCGACCGCGTGTTGCGCAACCCGTCGACCGCGTTGGTCGACGGCCAGAAGGTGGAGCTGGCCGGCTCGGTGGCCAGCGGCGCCGCGCCGGCCAAGCCCTGACGCCGCCGCCAGGACCGTCATGTTCCTCTCCGACTTCAGCATCAAGCGACCGATCGCGATGATCGTCATCATCATCGCGCTGATGGGCGCCGGACTGATCGCGCTGACCAAGCTGCGCGTCAACCAGATTCCCGACGTTGAGCAGCCGGTGCTGGTGGTGGCCATCACCTATCCCGGCGCGTCGCCCGAGACGGTGGAGCGCGAGCTGATCAACCGCATCGAGAAGTCGATGCAGACGATCAGCGGAGTCGACCAGGTGCGCTCGACGGCCAAGGAGGGCAGCGCGCAGATCGTGCTGATCTTCAACTTCGACAAGAACATGATCGAGGCCGCCGACGAGGTGCGCAACGCGATCGGCAGCGTGCGGCACAAGCTGCCGATCGAAATGCGAGAGCCGGTGCTGACGCGGGTGGACCCGTCGGCGCAGCCGATCCTGCAGCTGGCGCTGTCGAGCACCACGTCGACCCATGCCGCGATCTCGCGGCTCGCCGAGGACGACCTGGCCGACCGCTTTCGCGCCATCCCCGGCGTCGCGGTCGTCAACGTCAATGGTGCGCTGCGCCGCGAGCTATCGGTGCTGCTGAAAGCCGAGAAGCTGCGCGAGTACGCGATTTCTGTCACCGAGGTAGTGGCGGCGCTGCAGAAGCAGAACACCACCGCGCCGGTCGGCAAGGTGCGCGGTCGGCTGGAAGACCAGAGCATCCGGCTGGTCGGGCGCATCGAGTCGCCGAGCGAGTTCGAGCAGATCGTCGTCAAGCGGCGCGGCGAGGAGATCGTGCGCCTGGGCCAGCTCGCCACCGTGCGCGACGCGTTCGCCGAGCTGACCGGATATTCGCTGCGCAACGGCCACCCCAACGTCGGCCTGTCGGTCACGCGCTCGCGCGACGCCAGCACGGTGACGGTGGCCAACCAGGCCCGCAAGCTGGTCGGCGACATCCGCCAGACGCTGCCGGCCGGCACCACGCTCGAGATCACGCAGGACGGCGGCGAGGACGCGCAGGACAGCCTGAACAACGTGATCCACGCGCTGGTGTTCGGCGCCGGCCTCACGGTGCTGGTGGTCTACATCTTCCTCAACTCGTGGCGTTCCACGCTGATCACCGCGCTCAGCCTGCCGACCAGCGTGATCGCCGCCTTCATCGCCGTGTGGGCCTGCGGTTTCACGCTCAACTTCATGAGCCTGCTGGGCCTGAGCCTGGCGATCGGCGTGCTGATCGACGACGCCATCGTCGTGCGCGAGAACATCGTGCGCCACATGCAGGCCGGCGAGGAGCGGCGCACGGCCGCGCTCAACGGCACCGCCGAGATCGGCCTCGCGGTGGCGGCGACCACGTTCTCGATCGTCGCGGTGTTCGTGCCGGTGGCCTTCATGCCGGGCGTGTCGGGCGAGTGGTTCCGCCCGTTCGGGCTGACGGTGGTGGCCTCGGTGCTGGTGAGCCTGTTCATCTCGTTCACGCTCGACCCGATGCTGTCGGCCTACTGGGGCGACCCGCCGGGCCACCACCTGGCGCCCAAGCGCGGCCTGAGCGCCTGGCTGCAGCGCTTCAACGACTGGTTCGACCACCAGTCCGATCGCTATGGCCGCGTCATCGCGTGGGCGCTGCACCACCGGCGCTGGATGTTCGTGATCGCGGTCGCCAGCTTCGCCGGCGCGATGGCGCTGCAGGTGCGCTTCGGCGGCTCGAGCTTCCTGCCGGCATCCGACGCCGGCACGGTGGTGGTCGACGTGCGCACGCCGTCGTCGGCGAGCCTGGAATACGCGCGCATGAAAGTCGAGGGCGCCGCGACACTGGCGCGCACGATCCGCGAGACGGTGGCGACCAACGCCTATGTCAACCCGACCGGCGGCCGCGTCTATGTCGACATCGGCAAGAGCACCAAGCGCCAGCGCTCGGCGGCCGAGATCGCCGGCGAGTTGCGCACGCTGACCGCCCGCCTGGTCGGCGCCGAGTACACCGTGCTCGACGACCTCAACATGGGTGCGCAGAAGCCCGTGCAGGTGCGTTTCACCGGCAGCGACGCGCGCAAGCTGCTGGAGATCACCAACGGCTTCATGGACCAGCTGCGCCGCGTGCCAGGCGCGGTGGACGTGGGGCTGTCGGAGCAGGATCCGCAGGACGAGCTGAAGATCGAGCTCGACCGCGGCCTGGCCAACGCGCTCGGCATCTCGGTGGCCGACGCGGCGCAGGCGCTGCGCGTGGCGTTCGCCGGCGTCGAGGTCGGCGACTGGGTCGACCCGGCGGGCGAGACGCGCGACGTCGCAGTGCGGCTCGATCCGGCCGACCGCGTCGACGCCAGCAACATCGAGCGGCTGCCGATCGCGGTGAGCGGCAGCAACCGCATCGTGCCGCTCGAGCAGATCGCCACCGTCACGATGGGCAAGGGGCCGAGCCAGATCCAGCACTCCGAGGGCCGGCGCACGATCTCGGTGTCGGCCAACGCGCAGGGCCGCTCACCCGGCGAAGTGACGGCCGACGCGCTGAAAATGGCGCAGGCGATCCCGTTCCCGCCCGGCTTCGGCGTCGAGCTGGCCGGCGCCTCGAAGGACCAGCAGGAGGTCTTCCGCAGCATGGGCACCGCGCTGATCAGCGGCGTCGCGCTGATGTACCTGATCCTGGTGGTGCAGTTCGGCTCGTTCACCGCGCCGCTGCCGGTGATGCTGTCGCTGCCGCTGTCGCTGATCGGCGTGGTGGTGGCGCTGCTGCTGACCCGCGGCACGCTGAACCTGATGAGCTTCATCGGCGTCATCATGCTGATGGGTCTGGTGGCCAAGAACGCGATCCTGCTGCTCGACGCCGCGCGCGTGCGCGAACACGAGGGCGTCGACCGCGAGGAGGCGCTGATGTACGCCGGCCGCAAGCGGCTGCGCCCGATCCTGATGACCACGTTTGCGCTGATCGCCGGCATGATGCCGGTGGCCATCGGCGTCGGTGAAGGCGGCGAGTTCTACCGGCCGATGGCGGTGGCGATCATCGGCGGCACGATCACGTCGACGCTGCTCACGCTGCTGGTGATCCCGAGCTTCTACGACTCGATCGAGATCGCGCGCGACCGGGCGCTGGCCAAGTTCCGCGGCCGTGCGCAGCGCGGCAACGTGGCGGTGGCTTTTCTGCTGACGCTGCTCGAAGGCGTGGCGGCCCTGCTGCTCGTGCGCAGCGCCTGGCGACTGGTCGCCCGCCTGGCCGGCGGCCGCAAGGCTGTCGGGCGGCCGGCCTGACCCGCGGTTCCCGCCCGCGGACACACACGCGAAACGGGCCGCGGGCACACTGGCCGGTCTCGCTCCACATCGGCCAACTCTGCTTCAAGGCCCATTCACCATGAACCTTCGATCCATCGTCGTCACCGCCGCGGCACTGGTGGCCGCCGCGTCTTCCTTCGCCACCGGCCTGGCGACCTGCGACTCCGGCCCGCGCGAAAGCTGGCAGGCCGCCACCAAGCTCGAGCAGATACTCAAAGACAAGGGCTGGCAGGTGCGCCGCATCAAGGAGGACGGCGGCTGCTACGAGGTCTACGCACTCGACGACAAGGGGCAACGCGTCGAGGCGTACTTCCATCCGGTCACGCTCGCACCGGTGCCGACCAAGGGTCGTTAGCGTCATGCCAGTGGCCACCGACGCGACGAACATGCGCGTCTGGAGCGCGGCGCAGCGCGGCGCGCACTGGCTGCTGGCCTTGTGCGTGCTCGGCTGCCTGTGGTGGCACGAGGGGGGAGCCTGGCACCTGAGGCTCGGCTACGCGGCACTGGCCGTCGCGTGCTGGCGGGTCTGGCGTGGTCTGGCCGGCCCGGGCGACGAACGCTTCGTCCGTTTCGTGCGTCGGCCCGCCGTCACGCTCGGTTATGCCCGTGACTGGTGGCGCGGCCGCGAGCCGCGTCATCTGAACCACAACCCGCTTGGCGGCTGGATGATCCTGCTGCTGCTCGGCTGCACGCTGGTGGCGGGCGGCAGCGGCTGGCTCTACGACACCGACCGCTTCTGGGGTGACGCGACGGTGTACCGGCTGCACCAGCTCGGCGGCTGGGCGTTCGTCGTGCTGGTGCCGCTGCACCTCATTGGCGTGGCCGTGGCGTCAGCCCGACAGCACGAAAACCTGATGGGCGCGATGTTCTCCGGTCGCAAACGGCCACCCGCCCCGGGCGATGTGGCCTGAGCGGCCCGTTCAGTGGCTCACGAGCGCTTGCAGACCTCGTCGCGGCCGGCGCGGACCCACTCGCCGCCCGACTTGACGCAGACTTCCTTGGCGGTATTGCGCCGCTCGGCGATGCGCTCAGGCGCCGTCGCCACACGAAACAGCGCAGAACCAACCGACAACGCGATGACCGCTGCCACCACGGCCCAGGTGATTCGAACCATCATGCTGACGACCCCTTGCGATGCCGACGAGCGATAAGCAAATCCTACGCCCGTGCCAACCCCAATGCGAGGGTCGTGTGCACGCAATCTAGGGAGAAATCGTCATCGAGGTGACCTGATGTGGCGGATCGGCACAGCTGCGCGTCACCGAGCGGTAGCGGCGCAGGCTGCTACATCACCGCGCCGAGCTGCCAGGGCACGAACTCGTTCTGGCCGTAGCCATGAAGCTCACTCTTGGTCTTCTGGCCCGAGGCAGCGGCCAGCATCAGCTGGAAGATGCGCTCGCCGACCCCGTCGATCGTCTCGCCGGCATCGATGATGCCGCCGCAGTCGATGTCGATGTCGTCGCTCTGCTTGCGCCACAGCGCGCTGTTGGTCGACAGCTTCAGCGACGGACTGGGTGCGCAGCCATAGGCCGAGCCGCGCCCGGTGGTGAAGCAGATCAGGTTGGCGCCGCCGGCCACCTGGCCGGTCGCCGACACCGGGTCGTAGCCCGGCGTGTCCATGTAGACCAAGCCGCGCGCGCTGACCGCCTGCGCGAATTCGACCACCTCGACCAGGTTGGTCGTGCCGCTCTTGGCGATGGCACCGAGCGACTTCTCGAGGATGGTGGTGAGTCCGCCGGCCTTGTTGCCGGCCGAGGGGTTGTTGTCCATCGACATGCGATTGCGCGCGGTGTACTGCTCCCACCAGCGGATGCGGGTGATCAGCTTGTCGGCCACTGCCTGCGACACCGCACGACGTGTGAGCAGGTGCTCGCCGCCGTAGATCTCGGGCGTCTCCGACAGGATCGCCGCGCCACCGTGGCGCACCAGGCGGTCGACGGCTGCGCCGAGCGCCGGATTGGCGCTGATGCCCGAATAGCCGTCGCTGCCGCCGCACTGCAGACCTACCGTGAGGTGGCTGGCCGGCACCGGCACGCGCTGCACGCGGTTGGCTTCCTTGAGCAGGCCCTTGATGATCTCGACGCCGCGCGCCACCGTCTTGGCGGTGCCGCCGGTGTCCTGGATGCTGAAGGCATGCAGCCGCGCACCGGCTTGCAGGCCCTCCTGTGCCATCAGGCCCTGGATCTGGTTGGTCTCGCAGCCCAGGCCCACCACCAGCACGGCCGCGAAATTGGCGTGCCGCGCGTAGCCGCCGAGCGTGCGCCGCAGCACCTGCAGCTCCTCGCCTTCGCTGTCGGTGGCGCAGCCGGCGCCATGGGTCAGCGCGACGACGCCGTCGACGTTGGGGTAGTCGGCCAGCGCTTCAGGATGCACGTCGCGGCGGAACCGGTCGGCGATCGCCCGCGCGGCGGTGGCCGAGCAGTTCACGCTGGTCAGCACGCCGATGTAGTTGCGCGTGGCCACGCGGCCGTCGGCGCGCACGATGCCCGCAAAGGTGGCCGGTTGTGCCACGTAGGCCGTCGGCTGCACCGCGGTGCCGACTTCGTGCGCACGCTCGAAGTGGCTGAACGCCAGGTTATGCGTGTGCACGTGCTGGCCCGGCGCGATGGCCTGCGTGGCGGTGCCGATGATCTGGTTGTAGCGGCGCACCGGCGCGCCGGCCGCGATGGGCCGCACGGCGATCTTGTGGCCCGGCGGCACCAGGCCGGCGACGGTGATGCCTTCGCTGGCCACCACCGTGCCGCCCAGCAACTGCCGGCGAGCGATCACCACGTCGTCGGCGGGATGGATCCGGATGACGGGTTGGTCCGCGAGGTCGACCGCACTCACGCGCGCAAACCTATTTCAGCTTGCGCGCATCGGCGCGCTTGGCCTTGGTGGCCGCGGCCTGGTAGGCCTGCTCGGCCGCCTGGCGCAACTCGATCGCCTTGGCCAGCGCACGCTTGTACTTCTCGATCGTGTAGGTGTTCTCGGTCGCGATGTACACGTTGCGCGTGGTCGGCTTCATGCCGAAGCGCGGCAGCGAGACGCCGAAGCTCGCGTCACGCGTATTGCGCCCGGCGCGCTGCCGCACGATCGGCCCGGAGATGCCCACCGGCAGGTTGCTGGTCTTGTTGCTGCCGATGTCGCGCCGCAAACCCGACGGCGCCGCCAGCTTCGCGATGCGCTTGCGCAACTCGGCAACCGCGAGCTTGAGGGCCGCGCGGGCGCCGGTGCCGTCGTTGCTATGGTCGGAGAACATCTTCGACTGCCCATAGCGCAACTGCCAGCCGTGTGTGTGATACGAGTCGATGCGTTGTATGTGTTCTGGGACTCGAAACGATCCTCCCGTGAAGATCTTGACTGCACGCGTCTTCACGCCGGGTCACTCCTTGTCTGAATCAAGTGTCGATGAGCACCGGGTTCCACGCATGCACGGTCTGCTGCTGCACGCCCAACCCTTCGATGCCCAGGCGCATGGTGTCGCCGGCCTTCAGGAATTGGGCCTGCGGCTTGACGCCCATGCCCACGCCGGGCGGTGTGCCCGTCGCGATCAAGTCCCCCGGCTCCAGAGTCATGAAGCGGCTCAAATAACTGACGAGCTGCTTCACACCAAATATCATGGTACGCGTGTTTCCATTCTGCATGCGCTTGCCGTTCACCTCGCACCACATGGGCAATGCTTGCGGGTCAGGAATTTCCTCACTGGTGACGAGCCAGGGGCCGACCGGACCGAAGGTGTCGCAGCCCTTGCCCTTGTCCCATTGACCGCCGCGTTCGAGCTGGAACTCGCGCTCCGACACGTCGTTCACCACACAGTAGCCGGCCACGTACTTCAGGGCGTCAGCCTCGGAGACGTAGCGCGCACGCGTGCCGATCACCACGCCAAGCTCGATCTCCCAGTCGCCCTTGACCGAGTTCTGCGGCAACACCACCGGATCATCGGGGCCGACGCGGGCGCTGATCGGCTTCATGAACAGGATCGGCTCCTTGGGCAGCGGCATACCCGCTTCGGCAGCATGGTCTGCGTAGTTGAGGCCGATGCACAGGAACTTGCCGCACCACGCCCAAGGCGGCGCCGTACGGCCAGGTTTGTCGACCAACGGCAGCGTCGATGGATCGAGCGCACGCAGCTTGGCCAGGCCGGCGGGCGATAGCGCCTGCGCATCGATGTCGGCGATCACGCCCGACAGCGCACGCACGCGCCCCTGGGCATCGATCAAGCCGGGTTTCTCGGCACCCTTGGCACCGTAGCGCATCAGCTTCATTCGTCAGCTCCTGTTTTCGTCGTTGAAGAGGATTCGGTTCAGTTGGCCATGCCGCCATCGGCAATCATGACACTGCCGGTGGTGAATGCGGCCTCGTCGCTGGCAAGGTATACGGCCAGTGCGGCAATTTCGGCGGCGCTGCCCAGCCGTCCCATCGGCTGGCGCGCGACGAACGCGTCGCGCACCTCGGCCTCCGACTTGCCGCTGGCCTGCGCCTGCGCCTTGATACGGGCGGCCAGCGACGGCGAGTCGACGGTGCCCGGGCAAATCGCGTTGCAGCGCACGCCGCGCGTCACGAAGTCGGCGGCCACTGCCTTGGTCAGGCCGATCACCGCGGCCTTGCTGGCCGCGTAGACGAAGCGGTTGGGCACGCCCTTCACGCTGCCGGCGACCGAGGCGATATTGACGATCGAGCCGCCGCCGGCGGCCAGCATGCCGGGCAGGAAGGCGCGGATCGTGCGCGCCATCGATCGCGCGTTGAGGTTGAAGGCGAGGTCCCAGTCGGCCTCGGTGTGGTCGAGGACGGTGCCGGCATGCACATAGCCTGCGGCATTGAACAGCACCTGGATCGTGCCGACGTCCTTCGCGATGGCGGCGATGGCGGGGCCGTCGGTCGCGTCGAGCCGGCGCACCGTGCAACCGCATTCGCGCGCCAGGCTGGCCAGGCCTGCCTCGTCGACGTCGGTGGCGATCACGCGGGCGCCCTCGCGGGCGAAGGCCAGCGCAGTGGCGCGGCCGATGCCTTGTGCGGCGGCGGTCAGGAAGGCCGTCTTGCCGGCCAGTCGATTGTTCATGTTGCGGGCTTGTGGATCAGGCATTGATGCAATGTCGCGCGCGGGCGCGGCGGTCGAGTTCGTCGTGGCGCCACTCGATGCCCAGACCCGGGCGGTCGGGCGCCACCGCGTGGCCGTCCTCGATCGCCATGCGGCTGGTGGCCACGGCGTCGAGTTGCGGAATGTATTCCACCCAGGCCGCACTTGGCGCGGCTGCGGTCAATGACACGTGCAGCTCCATCAGGAAATGCGGACACACCGCGAGGTTGAAGGTTTCGGCCAGGTGCGCCACCTTCAGCCACGGCGTGATGCCGCCGATGCGCGACACGTCGACCTGCACGATCGAGCAGGCGCCCTGCTGCACATAGGCGGCGAACTGCGCCGGCGAATACAGCGACTCGCCCACCGCGATCGGCACCGCGCTGGCGGCGGCCAGGCGCGCGTGGCCGCTGATGTCGTCAGCCGGCAGCGGCTCCTCGAACCAGGCGATGCCGAGCTCGGCGTAACGCGGCGCGCGGCGCAGCGCCTCGCTCAGGCTGAAGCACTGGTTGGCGTCGACCATGATCTCGAACGCATCGCCCACCGCCTCGCGCACCGCGCGCAGGCGGGCCATGTCGTCGCTCACGTGCGGTTTGCCGACCTTGATTTTGGCGCCCTTGAAGCCGGCGGCTTGCGCGGCCAGCGTCTCGCGCACCAGATCGTCGGGCGACAGGTGCAGCCAGCCGCCTTCGGTGGTGTAGACCGGTATGCGCTGCTTGGCGCCGCCGGCGGCACGCCACAACGGCTGGCCGTCGCGGCGGCAGCGCCAGTCCCACAAGGCGGTATCGATCGCAGCGAGCGCCAGGCTCGTGATCGCACCCACCGTGGTGGCGTGGGTGGCGAACATCAGGTCGCGCCAGATCGATTCGATCAGCGCCGGGTCGCGCCCGATCAGGCGCGGCGCCAGATGGTCCTTGAGCAGCGCCACCACCGAAGAACCGCCGGTGCCGATGGTGTAGCTGTAGCCGGTACCGCCCGAGCCGTCGTCCATCGACAGGCGCACGATCGGCGTCTCCTGCGTCACGAACGACTGGATCGCGTCGCTGCGCGGCACCGGCGGCGGCAGATCGACCTGCAGGATCTCGACGCTGGTGATGCGCGGCATCACATTCCCATCATGCGTGGCAGCCACAGGCCCACCGCCGGCACGTAGGTCAGGATCACCAGGCTGGCCAGCAGTGGAAAGAGCCACGGCAGGATCGCCATCGTCGTGCGCTCGACGCTCAGCTTGGCCACGCGCGCGAGCACGAACAGCACCATGCCCATCGGCGGGTGCAGCAGGCCGATCATCAGATTGAGCACCATCACCAGGCCGAAGTGCACCGGGTCGATGCCGAGCTTGTGCACGATCGGCAGCAGGATCGGCACCAGGATCGTGATCGCGGCGGTGGGCTCGAGAAAGCAGCCGACGAACAGCATCAGCAGGTTGGCCATCAACAGGAAGAGCCAGGGCTGCTTGGTGACGGCCAGGACCCACTCGGCGATCGCGGCGGTGACACCGGTGGCGGTGAGCATCCAGCCGAAGATCGACGCGGCGGCGACGATGAACATCACCGTGGAGTGGTCTCGACGGTGTCGAGGCAGACCTTGACGAACATCTTCCATGACAGCGTGCGGTACCAGGCCAGGCCCAGCACCATGGCCCAGACGCAGGCGGCGATGGCGCCTTCGGTGGGCGTGAACAGGCCGGTGGTCATGCCGCCGATCAGGAGCACCGGGGTCATGATCGGCAGCACCGCCTGGAACTGGAAGTAGCGGTCGGCCGCGAACAGGATGGCGATCGCCACCACGAACGCCAGCTGCGGCTGCACGCCCGCCATCACGACGTAGTACAGCAGCAGCGGCCAGGCGATGACGACCGCAGTCTCGATCAGCGCCTTCGACACCCGCGGCCATTCGAACTTGATGTCGCCGCCCCAGCCGTTCTTGTGCGCGAACCAGGCCACCGTGAGCATCATCAGCACGGCCATCAGCAGGCCGGGCAGGATGCCGGCGAGGAACAGCGCGCCGACCGACACGTTGGCCATCATCGCGTAGATCACGAAGGGCAGGCTCGGCGGGATGATCGGGCCGAGCGTGGCCGACGCGGCCGTGACGCCGACCGCAAACTCGAGGTCGTAGCCGTGGTCCTTCATGGCCTTGATCTCCACGGTGCCCAAGCCTGCCGCGTCGGCGATGGCGGTACCGCTCATGCCGGCGAAGATGACCGAGCCGACGACGTTGACATGGCCGAGGCCTCCCTTCAGCCAACCGACCAGCGCGAGCGCAAAGTTGTAGATGCGGTTGGTGATGCCGGCGTTGTTCATCAGGTTGCCGGCGAGAATGAAGAACGGCACCGCGAGCAGCGGGAAACTGTCGATGCCGCCGATCATGCGGTGCACGACGGTGAAGCCGGGCAAGTTGCCGCTGGCCAGGATGTAGGCGAGCGAGGCGCCCGCCATCGCGATGGCGACCGGCACGCCGCCGGACATCAGCAGCAGGAACAGGATCTTGAGCATGGTGTCAGCGGTCCTGCATGGTGGATTCGGGGCGCTCGAGCACCGAGTAGCCGCGCCGCAGGTGCACGCGCATCACCCAAATCGAGCGCAGCGACATCGCGGCGAAGCCGAACAGCACGACGCCGTAGACGATGTTCATCGGCAGGTTGACGATGGTCATCTGGTAGTTGCCCATCTTCATCATCATCTGCGCCGTGTAGACCGTCATCGCGCAGAAGAAGGCGGCGCGCAGCACGTCGACCACGGTGGCCAGCGCACGCGCGACGACAGCTGGCAGGTAGCGGTAGAGCAGGTCGACCTGGATATGGTTGTTCTTGGCCACGCCGATCGCCGCACCGACGAAGACCACGCCGATCAGCTGGTAGCGCGCGATCTCCTCGGTCCACGAGGCCGAATTGTTGAGCGCGTAGCGGGTGAAGAACTGGTAGAACACCGTCGCCCCGAGCGCCCAGAACAGTGCCAGTGCGGCCCAGGCCTCGGGCGTCGTCTTCGACAGGTCCACCGCCTCGTCGACAGCGTGGAACTGCCCGTCATCGCCCATCACCTTGGGCAGCGCATCGATATCGGTGGTCATCGTTGTGCTCGCGTATCGATCGCGCCAATGAACGCGCCATTGCGCCAAGGTGCGCGCCGCGGATCCGGCTGCGCCGGTCCGCTGGCGGCCGCCCCCTGGGGGAGGCGGCCGCCAGGCCGCTGCGGGGGGTTACTTGATCCCGACGATGCGGTCGTAGTCCTTCTTGTCGAATCCCATCGACTCGACACTCTTGTTCTTCAGCACCGCGTCGACGAAGCTCTGGCGGTTCACCTGCACGATCGCCAGGCCCTTCTTCTTGAACTCGTCCACCAGTTCGCCCTCGCGCTTCTTGATCGCCGCGCTGGCGCGCGCCGCCGCTTCGAGCGCCACGTCGGAGAAGATCTTCTTCTCGGCGTCGGTCAGCTTCGTCCAGACATGCGGCGCCACCTGCGTCGTCAGACCGTCGACGATGTGGCCCGTCAGCATGATGGCCTTCTGCACCTCGTAGAACTTCTTCGCCTCGATCGTGGTCAGCGGGTTCTCCTGCGCATCGACGGTGCCGTTCTGCAGCGCGAGGTAAACCTCGGCGAAGGCAATCGGCGTCGGGTTCGCACCGCAGGCCTCGGGCGTGGCGCGGTAGGCCGGCACGTCGGGCACGCGGATCTTGATGCCCTTCATGCCGGCGCAGTCGGTGAAGGGCTTCTGCGCTGTGGTGTGGCGCGCGCCATAGTAGGTGTAGGCCAGAATCTGGATACCCGTCTTCTCGCGGAAGCCGTCGATCATCTCCTTGAACACCGCGCTCTTGCTGTAGGCCAGCAGGTGGTCGCCATCGCGGAAGATGAACGGGTAGTAGGCGATGCCCAGGCGCGGATACGAGCGCGCGGCGAAGCTCGGTCCGCTGATGATCATGTCGACCGTGCCGAGCTGCATGCCCTGGTTGATGTCGGTCTCCTTGCCGAGCGAGCTCGCCGGAAAGACCTGGATCTCGTACTTGCCGTTGGTGCGCTTCTTGATTTCCTCCGCGGCCCACACGCTCTCGGTGTGGTACGGCTCGCTCGTCTCGTAGACATGCGCCCACTTCAGCTTGGTCTGCGCCAGCGCCGGCGCACCGGCCAACGCGCCGGCCGCGGCGGCACACAGGACCCACAGGAACTTGCGCTTCATCGGTATGTCTCCTTCGTCGTGTAAACGGCTGAGGCCCTCGCGGCCACAGCCTGCCTTCAGGCCGGCTGCCCCTCGGGGCGCCGGCGTGTCTCGGGTTCGCCGGTCCAGGCGGCGGTGAATCGCTCGTGCGTCAGCTCCAGGTGCACGTGCATCGCCGAGCGTGCATGGGTGGCATCGCCCTCGGCCAGCGCATCGGCGACGGCGCGGTGCTCGGCGACGGCCTTGCGCCAGCTCGACACGTCCTCGAACAGGCTGCCGAGCCGTTCGAACAGCGGATTGGCCCGCTCGTCGTACAGGTCGGTCACCACGCGCAGCAGCGCCGCGTTGTCGCAGCCCTCGGCGATGCACAGGTGGAACTGGCGATCACCATCGATCGGCATCACGCCACGCGCCAGGTCGGCCTCCATCTGCGCGATCGCGTGGCGCAGGCCCAGCACCACTGCCGCGCGGCGCGGACTGCGCGCGACCAGCGCGGCGAGCTCGCGTTCGACGACCTGGCGGGCCCGAATGATCTCCAGCGGCCCATAGGCGACGGCCACCGGCGCGCTGCGGTCGTCGGCGACAGCCGCAGCGCTGGCCATCACGTAAATGCCCGATCCCATGCGCACCTCGACCAGGCCCTCGACCTCGAGCGCGATGACAGCTTCGCGCACGGTCGGCCGCGACACGCCGAGCTGGGTGGCCAGATCGCGCTCCGGCGGCAGCCGCGTGCCGACCGGGTACTCGCCGGTCTGGACCAGGCCGCGCAGCTGGTCGGCGATCTGTCGGTACAGGCGGCGCGGTTCGATCGGTTGCGGTGGCATCGGCAGGAGCCGCTTCCGCGGCGGCAGTCAAGTGGTCAGGCCAATTCGGAGGCGCAGCATAGGACAGCCACACCGGGGCGTCGGCTGCGGGAAACCCGTAGCCCACCGCGCTGTCGTCCGCGCCATTCGCCCACGTCAGGCGGCGCCTGACACGCCGGACCGCCTCAATAGTGGATGCTGCGCGGCACGCCGCCGCCGGCGGCGATCACGTCGCCGTTGATCGCGCGGGCGCGCGGTGAGCACAGAAAGGCCACCACATCGGCCACCTCGGCGGCGTCGACGAGATGCTGGATCGAGTTGCCGGCCGCCATCTGCGCCTCCACCTCCAGCGCGGGCAGGCCTTGCGCCTGGGCCCGCGCCGCCACCAGCGGCGCGGTGCGCTCGGTGCGCGTCAGGCCGGGGTGCACCACGTTGACGTTGATGCCGAAGGCGCCCAGTTCGTCGGCCATGTTCTTGCCCATCGCGGCGACGGCGATGTTGCGCATGCTGCCCACAGTGTTGCCGGTCTGGCGCGCGGCCAGCCCGCTGATCAGCACGATGCGTCCCCAGCCGCGTTCGCGCATGCCGTGTGCCACCTCGCGCGCGCAGCGCAGGTAGCCCATCACCTTGGTGTCCATCTCAGCGTGAAAGTACGAAGCGGAAATCTCCGCCAGCTTCGGCGGCGCCGCGAACCCGGCCGGCTCGGCCGCGGCGGTGACGAGGATGTCGATGCCACCACCGAGCTGCCCTGCCGCCGCGGCCACCGCATCGCGTACCTGGTCGTCACGCGTCGTATCGGCGCGCACGCCGATCACGCGGCGGCCGGTCTCGCGCGACAGGTCGGCGGCGGCTTCGCTCAGCGCCGCCTCGGTGCGCGCGAGCAGGGCGACGTCGGCACCCTCCTGGGCCAGCACCCGCGCGATGGCCTTGCCGATGCCGCGGCTGCCGCCGGTGACGAGGGCGCGCTTGCCGATCAGTTGCAGATCCATGGGCGGTGTTCTCCTGCGGCCGTCAGCGGCCGCTGCCTGCGGTGGCGGGGGATCATCTTAGTGGTGGGCGCGGCCGGCCTTCGTCTGGACCGGTGTTGAGCCACCTCAAGCGCGCGGCCCTGCCGCTCAGCGCGCCTTCAGGCGCAGTGGGTCTACTCTGACGGTCTTGTCTTCGATCCACTTCTGCCGCTTGGTGCGGGGCCTGCTGTTCGCCCTGACGATCGCCGGGCCCACCGTCTCGACAGCACAGTCCGACCCAACGACGCCGGCGCCCGCCGCGTCGAGCGTGCCGGGGCCGCTGCCATCGTTCGCCGAATTGGAGGCGCAGGGCGCGAAGGTCGGCGAGATTCGCATCGTCGCGCGCGACATCTTCGACCTCGCGGATCCACAGGAGAACAAGCTGCTGTTCCGCTGGGCCAACGCGCTGCACATCGGCACGCGGCCCGGCGTGGTCGAGCGGGCCCTGCTGTTCAGCAGCGGCGAGCCGGTGTCGGTGCGGCTGATCGAGGAGAGCGAACGCGTGCTGCGCAGCACTCGCTACCTGTACGACGTGCGCATCCGGCCGGCCGCGGTGCGCGACGGCGTGGTCGACATCGACGTCGAGACGCGCGACAGCTGGACGCTCGATCCCGGCCTGAGCGTCGGCCGCTCGGGCGGCGCCAACTCCAGCGGCATCAGCCTGCGCGAGTACAACCTGCTGGGCAGCGGCGTCGCGGTCAGCTTCGGGCGTTCGAGCACGGTCGACCGCTCGGGCAACGAATTCCAGATCAGCAACGACCGCGCGTTCGGCGGCTGGACCTCGCTGAACTACAGCCACGCCACCAACAGCGACGGGCGGCGCGAGGCGGCGGCCATCGCGCACCCGTTCTACGCACTCGGCTCGCGCTGGGCCGCGGGCCTGTCGGCCTCGGACGACAACCGCATCGACGCGGTCTACAACGCCGGCGTCGTGCAGAGCCAGTTCCGTCACCGACTGCAGCGCGCCGATGTGTACGGGGGCCTGTCGAACGGCCTGGTCGACGGCTGGGTGCAGCGCTGGTCGCTGGGCATCAACCGGCGCGAGGATCGTTATGCCGTCGAGCCGGGACTGGCCGCACCGGCGCAATTGCCGGCCAACGAGACCCTGGTCGGTCCGTACCTGCGCTACGAACTGATCGAGGACCGCTTTCGCACGCTGCGCAACCGCAACCTGATCGAGCGGCCGGAGACGTTCGCGCTCGGGCTGGCCTCGTCGCTGCAGATCGGGCGCGCCAGCCGGTCGTGGGGATCGACCGACAACGCGTGGCTGTACGACGGCAGCATCAGCCGCGGCTTCGAGCCCGACGACGCGCGCACGCTGGTCGCGTCGGCGCGCATCAGCGGCCAGTACCAGCAGGGCAGCGCGCAACGCCAGCAGCTCGGCGCCAGGCTGCAGTACTACCAGCCACAGGGCACGCACTGGCTGCTCTATGCCTCGGCCGCCGCCGACCGCCTGACGCACCCCGGCCTCACCGACGAGCTGCTGCTCGGCGGCGACAACGGGCTGCGTGGCTACCCGCTGCGCTATCAGAGCGGGCACCAGCGTGCACTCTTCACCATCGAGGAGCGCGCGTACAGCGACCTGTACGTCTGGCGGCTGTTCCGCGTCGGCGGTGCGGTGTTCGCCGATCTCGGCCGCGCCTGGGGCGGCGACGCGACCAACACCGTCAAGCCGGGCTGGATCAGCGACGTCGGCCTGGGGCTGCGCATCTTCAGCGTGCGCTCGGCGTTCAGCAACGTGCTGCACCTGGACATCGCGTTTCCGAACGACCCGGACGTGAACGTGAAGAAGGTGCAGTTTCTGGTGAAGACGAAGACGACTTTCTAGCGCTCTGCGCGGCGGCGCACCGCCAGCCAGTTGGTCAACGTCGCCGCGGCCGACAGCAGCACGCAGCCCCAGATGACGAGCGCATAACTGCCGCTGCGGTCGAACACCCAGCCGGCCAGCCACGGCCCGGCGAGGTTGCCGAAGGCCGCGCCGGTGTAGAGAGTGCCGATGATCGAAGCCACGGCGCGGGCGCCGAACAGGTCCATCGCCAGCGCCGGCAGCAACGACACGATGCCCCCATAGCTCAGGCCCACGCAGACCGCGAACGCGGCCAGCATGGCATAGCGGCCATCGGCAGCGGCCCACAACAGAAACGATGCGCCGAGCGCCGCCTGCATCACGATCAGCGTCAGCGGCCGGCCGAGCCGGTCGGCCAGCGCGCCGATCACGAAGCGGCCGGTCAGACTGCCGATGCCGATCAATCCGACCAGGCCCACCGCCTGCGCGTCGGCAATGCCGGCGTCGCGCGCCGCCGCCGACACGTGCGCAAAAGGGATGAACATGCTCGGTGCGGCGAGTACCGCGGTCGCGTACATCCAGCGAAACGCCGGCGTGCGCAACGCCTCGCGCAGCGTAGCACCGGCCACCGCCCGGCCCGCCACGGCGGTGGCGGCGGGCGCGCGGCGCATCAGCGCGGCAGCGGCCAGGCCCAGCACCAGCACGGCCAATGCCAGCGCCTGCAGCGCGCCGCGCCACTGCAGCGCGACGATGGCCCACGCGGCCAGCAGCGGCACCACCAACGTGCCGGCGCCGATGCCGGCGCTCGCCACACCCGCCGCCAGCCCGCGCCGGCGCGTGAACCACGGCTGCACGCAGGCGATCGATGGCGTGTAGACGAGCGCGATGCCGACGCCGACGCCGACGCCGTACGCGAGCGTCACCTGCGTCATCGACTGCGCCAGGCTGCTGCCGAGCAGGCCGAGTGCAATGCAGACCATGCCGGCCGCGGCGACGCGGCTCGGCCCCAGGCGGTCGGCCAGCATGCCGCCGAAGGCGCCGAGCACGAAGTACAGCAGCCCCGACAGGCCGAACACCAGCGACACCTGTGCGCGACGGGCATTGAACTCGCTGGCGAACGATTCGAAGAACGCGGCGAACGAGTAGGCGACGCCGAAGATCACCGCCAGCGCAGCGAACGTGGCCCACACCACCACCCAGCCGTAGCGCGGTTCCTTCTCGGCGGCTGCGATGGTGGTCTCGCCCGTCACGCCCGGGCTACTTGGGCGTCGCGCGCGCCGTGGCGTACAGCTCGGCGAGCGGCACCACGCGCCCGTGCAGCGGCGCGATGCGCTCGACGGGCAGCTTCAAGCGCTCGATGTTGGCGATCAGGTTCAGGTTGTTGGCGTTTGGCACCGCCGGCGGTGCCGCGTTGGGCGCCAGCGGCGTGTAGGCATCGGCCTGGATCAGGATCCTCTCGGCCGGCAGATGAATCATCAGAAAGGTGTCCGTATGCACGCTGTCGGTCATGCGGTGGATGTCGATCGTGCGCGCGCCGTCGGTCAGCGTGGCCTTGTCGCTCACCGGCATGAACGCCGCTTTGCGGCCCGCCTGCGCCAGCCGATCCGGCGCGATGCGGTTCGGCGTGGCGAACGCCCGCTCGAAGTACGGCACGTTGGCCGCCTGCGTGACCACGGTGGCGCCCTCGGCCACTGCCGTGCGCAAGCCGCCGGCATGGTCGAAGTGGTGATGCGAATTGATCACATAGCGGATCGGTTTGCCCGGCGCAAGCGCCTTCACGGCGTCAATCACCGGGCCGGCGCGGCCGTCGTTGAGCGGCGACTCCACCAGCACCAGGTGGTCCTTCATCTCGATCGCGACGCTGTTGTGCGAACCGCCGCCGACGAACCACACGCCCGGCGCGATCGACTCGGTGGCCACGCGCTCGGCGAAGTTGCGCAATATCTCCGGCGCGACGATGTCGACCGCCGCGTTGGGTTCGACCTCGCGCACCGTCAGATCGAGCACCGGATGACCCGCCACCGACTGCTCGATGCGGCCGGGGAACTTGACCTTGCCGAAGCTCTTGTAGTCGGAGTACCGAGTGACGACGTCGACCTCACCGAGGACCGCATCGGGCGCGCGCGACTCGACGCGCTGAACCAGTCCGTCGGCGCCGACGATCACACTGGCCTGGAAGCGTGCGGGCTCGTCGAAGCTGAGCGCCGTGCTGCCGTCACCGCGCGCGCTGGCGCTGGCGTGGTTGCGCTGCGCGGCCTTCAACGCGCCGTGCGGCGTGATCCACAGCTGATGCACACGATCGGCCACGAAACGCGGGCCGGGCACCGGGCCGCCGGCCACGTTCCACGCCATCGTGCCGCTGACGTACTGGTCGTTGCGCTGCTGCCCCTGCAGCGGATAGCCGCCGCCACCTTTCGGTTCGGCGCGGCTGAGGGTGATTTCCTCGCGCATCGACGCGGTGTCGTAGTTGATGCTGCGCGCCATCGCGTGCACCGTGATCTTCGGCCACGCGCCGCCGGGTACGTAGGCCTGGCCGAAGGTGTAGCCGGTGCCATCGGCGGTGTAGCGGATGGTCTTCAGGCCGCCCGCGCCCATGGCGTCGCCGGCACGCTGCAGCGTCGCAGCGGCGTCGACGCCCGGTGTGGCGCACGAGGCCAGCAGCGCGATCGACAGTGCCGCGATCCCGCACGCGCCGACCACGGCGCGCCTGTCCCTGTTGCTCGTTGGTAGCATCGTTCGTCTCCTGGTTGTATGCGCGCGCCGTCGGTGCGCGCGGGCGTATACGGTGCGCCCGCGTCGCCTCATCCGCCGGCGATGCGACTTTCAACCGCGGCCGACGAACGGCATCTTGGTCGCCATCACCGTCATGAACAGCACATTGCTGTCCAGCGGCATGTTGGCCATCGTGAGCAGCGCGTCGGACACCGACTTCAGCGGCATGCGCGGCTCGGGCCGGTTGCTGCCATCAGCCTGCGCGACGCCGCCGACCATGCGCTCGGTCATCTCGCTGGCGGCATTGCCGATGTCGAGCTGGCCCACCGCGATGTCGTGAGCCCGGCCATCGAGCGACGCGGTGCGCGTGAGGCCGCTGACGGCATGCTTGGTCGCGGTATAGGCGATCGACATCGGCCGCGGCGCATAGGCTGAGATCGAACCGTTGTTGATGATGCGGCCGCCCTTGGGCTGCTGTGCTTTCATCAGCTTGAAGGCCTGCTGCAGGCACAGGAACGAGCCGGTCAGGTTGGTGTCGACCACCTGCTGCCACTTCTCGACTGGCAGCTCGTCGATCGGCACCGCCGGCGCGCCCATGCCAGCGTTGTTGAACAGCAGGTCAAGGCGGCCGAAGCGCGACTTCACGGTGGCGAACAGCGCGGCCACCGAGTCGGGCTTGCCGACGTCGGTGCTGACCGCGAGCGCACGCTCGCCAATGTCGCCCCACGGATCGCCGGCACCGGCTATGGCCTTTTGCAGCGCATCGGCCCGGCGGCCAGCGAACACCACGCGCCAGCCGTCGGCGACCAGCGCCTGGGCGCAGGCGGCGCCGATGCCGCTGCCGGCGCCCGTGACGACGGCCGTGCGGTTGTGGGGGGTGCGTGCGGGGGCAGTCATCGGCTCGTCTCCTGGAATCGAGCCGTGGAGTCTGCCATCACATTGACCTGGGCGCCTCCGGCCAACCACCCGTGGTTTCGTGCAGAGGGGCAAGCACGCGGTCAAAGCCAAGCGGACGCCGCGGATCCGGCTCCGCCGGTCCGCTGGCGTAGCCCCCCGGGAGGAGGCGACCGCAGGTCGCTTCGGGGGGGACCAAGTTCACCCCGGCCGGCCGTCAACTCGCGGCTTCAGCAGCCAGCGCCCGTAGCGCAGCGTCCAGGCGCCGACCGCGCCGATCCAGAATTGCACCGCCAGCAGCGTGAGCGGCGTCGCCGCGGTCGGCACCAGCGCCGCCAGCACACGCAGCACCACGCCGGCCTGCAGCGCCCAGAACATCGCCCAGGCCCAGTTGTCAGCAACCAGCGTGCGCCCGCCATGTCCGCAGACCACGCGGGTGGCCATCGCGATCAGCGTGCTGCCGAGGTAACCCATCGTGAAGGCGTGCAGCGGCGCCAAGCCGAGCGACAGCGTGCCGCCGCTCACGGCCGCCAGCGCATGCGAAACGCCGCCGAGCGCGAACGCAACGCCGAGCCAGAAGAAGCCCATGTGCAGCATCGCCAGCAACCGGATCGACAGCGACTGCACCAGTCCCCAGCGCAGCGCCAGCCACAGCAACAGGCCGCCACCCGACAGCTCGATCAGCGCCCGCGACGCCATTGCCGCCGCCGGCCACGGACCGCTCGCCAGCGCATCCGCCGCCGCGAACGGCGCCTGCGTGACAAGCAACAGCACCAGCATGCCCAGCAACACGCGCGGCCGCCAGGCCTGCACCGACGGCAGGGCCGTCGTGGTGAAGAACGGAATCATGCGGTGCGCCACCGCCGCGAACACGAGGCCCACGCCACCCCACAGCGCGAATTGCGTCGCGGCGCGCACCAGCGGTTCGCGGTTCAGTGCGACCGCCACCGCGGCCAGCCACAACCCTAGCGAGGCCACGGCGCAGCCCAGCAGCACCAGCTGGGCGTGGTCGCGGTCATCGGCGCGGCTCTGCAACACCAGCAGGCCGAATCGGCCGGTCAGCAGCGCAAAACCGCAGGCCACCATCGCCAGCCCGACGGCCGCCAGCGCGCTGGCCAGATGAAAGCCGGGCCAAGCGGCCAGCCAGCCGAGAGCCATGGTCGCCACCGGCAGCAGCAGCGCGCGCGCCGGCACCGGCGCCATGCCGAGCCAGCGCGGCCCGGCGGTGAACAGGAAGCCGGCGAAGAAGAACGGCATGAAGCCGAACACCATCAGCAGCGCATGCGCCGCGCTCGGGCTGACCGCCCACGGCACCGCCGCACCGGCCGCGCGCAGCGCGAGCACAGCGCCCCACCACAGCGCCGCCAGCGCCAGCATCAGCGCGCCAGCAAAGATGCCAAGCCGATGCGGGGCATCGAGCAAGCGTGCCAGGCTGAGCGGGCCATCGAGCGAGCGCGGTCGCGCCGATCCACGCTGAGGAGCGGGCGGACCGGCGGTGGCGGGGTGCAGCGGAATCATGACAAAGGCTCCAGTGGAAGGAAGAGGCGTGAGCGGGCATCAGACCGGTTGCGGCACGGCCATGCCGCGCGTGAGCAGCCGCTCCATCAGTTCGCGCACGCTGCGAATCTGCGCGCCGAACGGCAGTGCGCCAGCGCCGCGGAAGAACAGGCCGGTCTTCAGGTCGCCGCGCAACGCGGCGCCGAGCTGGTGGTCGATGCAGAACTGGCCCCAGGTGTTCAAACCGTCGCGCAGGCCGCATTGCGCCAGGCAGTCGAAGGCCTGCGCGCAGCGCGCGCGCACGTGCGCCACCGCCTGCAGCTTGGGCTCGAGCTTGAGATAACCCTTCAGCCACGACGTGGCCACCGCGCGCGCCGGCAGGCCGGCGACGCTGGTGAACTCCACCACGTCCTCGGGGCGGGCCTCGGCCAGCACGCGCTTGAACGCATCGCTGGCATCGCATTCGGCGGTGGTCGCGAACGGCGTGCCGAGCTGCGCCGCGCTGCCGCCGAGCGACTGCACGTGCGCGATGTCCTCGCAGCGGCGGATGCCGCCGGCCGCGATGATCGGCACCTCGCGGCCGATGCCCGCCTTGTGGAGGAACTCGAGCGACTCGGGGATCGCGCGTTCGAAGTCGAAACGCGGGTCGTTCAGGTCGGCGATCCGGGCCGCGCCAAGGTGGCCGCCGGCCAGCCGCGGGTGTTCGATCAGGATGGCGTCGGGCAGCCGCTTCTTGCGCTCCCATTTGCGCACCAGCAGCGAGACGCCGCGCGCGTCGCTCAGGATCGGCGCCAGCAACGCCTTCGGATGATCGGCGGCCAGATCGGGCAGATCGAGCGGCAGCCCGGCGCCGACCACGACCATGTCGACGCCCGCTTCGAGCGAGCGCTTGACGTCGGCCGCGTAGTCGCTGACCGCGCGCATCACGTTCATCGCGATCAGGCCGAGGCCGCCGGACGCCGCGCGCGCGGCTCGGACCTCGCGGTCGAGTGCCTCCAGGTTGGCGGCATCGATGATCGCCTTGCTCTGCGCCTCGCCACCGACGCGCTTGGTCAACGGCTCGGTGCGCGCCATCAGGTCGGGGTGATGGCGCCTCAGGTCGACGGAGCTCAAGGTGCCGACACCGCCCAGCGCGGCCACTGCACCGGCGAGCCGGTGCGCCGATACGCCGACGCCCATGCCGCCCTGCACGATCGGCAGCAGGCTGCGGCCGGCAAGAAGCAGCGGCTTCAGGCCGCTGGCCGCCAGCCGAGGCAGCAGCTCCGGCAGGATGGCGCTGAGGGGAATCGTTTGGGGCATGGATCGAATGCGGCGCGAGTCCATCAGCTGCTGGACCGGCAGTGCGTACCCTAACGGAGCTGCCTTGCAGAGGGCTTAACGACGATCAAACTGACGGGCGTCAAGCGCCCGAGTGCGTTTGCTCTAGCATCGGCAACGTGACTTCGCGCACCTGGCAAGGACGACCCGCATGAACAACACGTTTCGCATCGCAGTGATTCCCGGCGACGGCATCGGCAAGGAGGTGATGCCCGAAGGGGTGCGCGTGCTCGAGGCCGCCGCCAAGCGCTTCAAGCTGCACTTGCACTGGGTGCCGGTGGAATGGGCCAGCTGCGACTACTACGCCAAGCACGGACAGATGATGCCCGGCGACTGGCGCGCGCAACTGCAGCCGCTGGACGCGCTGTACTTCGGCGCTGTGGGCTGGCCGGCCACGGTGCCCGACCACGTGTCGCTGTGGGGCTCGCTGATCAAGTTCCGCCGCGACTTCGATCAGTACATCAATCTGCGCCCCGCCCGTCTGTTCGACGGTGTGCCCTGCCCGCTGGCGGGCTGCAAGCCCGGCGACATCGACATGATGATCGTGCGCGAGAACACCGAAGGCGAGTACTCGGCGATCGGCGGCGTGATGTACCCGGGCACCGAGCGCGAGTTCGTCTCACAGACGTCGATCTTCAGCCGCATCGGCAGCGAGCGGCTGCTGAAGTTCGCGTTCGACCTCGCCCACACACGGCCGCGCAGGCACGTGACGCTGGCCACCAAGAGCAACGGCATCTCGATCAGCATGCCGTGGTGGGACGAGCGCTGTGTCGAGATGGCGGCCAAGTACCCCGACATCACCTGGGACAAGCAGCACATCGACATTCTGGCGGCACGCTTCGTGATGCAGCCGCAACGCTTCGACGTGGTGGCGGCGACCAACCTGTTCGGCGACATCCTTAGCGACCTGGGCCCGGCGTGCACCGGCACGATCGGCATCGCGCCGAGCGCAAACATGAACCCGGAGCGCAAGTTCCCGAGCCTGTTCGAGCCGGTTCACGGCTCGGCGCCCGACATCTACGGCAAGAACATCGCGAATCCGGTGGGGCAGATCTGGGCGGGGGCGATGATGCTGGACTTCCTCCCCCGCGGCGAAGGTGCGGGCCAACAGGCGCACGATGCGATCGTGCTGGCGATCGAGCAGGTGATGCGCGAGGGGCCGAAGACGGCGGACCTGGGCG
>Ga0075356_1000020_pt1 | contig 33623 bp, 29 predicted proteins | sample WestPond_Cattail_FD_120073 | JGI IMG/M metagenome (GOLD analysis project Ga0075356, IMG submission 120073) | Natural and restored wetland microbial communities from the San Francisco Bay, California, USA, that impact long-term carbon... | ecosystem: Environmental > Terrestrial > Soil > Wetlands ... | reverse complement strand
CGCACGCGATTAAGGCGTGCCAGGCTCAGCAACACCTGCGTGCCGGATGCATCGGTGACGCCGCCGCCAACGAGGCCCGTATTGCCGCCCTGCGGCACCAGGCTCGCCCCGTGCCGGGCGCAGACGCGCACCACTTGCGCCACCTCGGCAGTCGTTCCCGGCCGCACGACGGCCAGCGAGCGCCCGCGCCAACGCTTGCGCCAGTCGAGCTCGTAGGCCGACAAGTCGCCGGTGGTCAGCACCTGGGCCGCCCCGACGCTGGAGCGCAACGCATCGAGCAAGGTGTCCGCGCTCACGAGGCTGCCACCGGCGACGGCAACGCCCGCGCGCGGATGTGCAGCACGCAGGCCGTGAACAGCACGGCGCACAGCGCCAGTTCGCCCCAGGCCAGGCGCGCCGACCAGCCGCTGTCGGTGGTCGCCCGCAGGGATCCCTCGGCCACGTACAGCCAGACCAGCAGGCTCAAGCTGCGGTAACTCGTCAACCGCAGCTTGAGCACACCGGCCAGCGGCCAGGCCAGCGGCAGCACCTTCAGGGCCAGCGAGCGCGCGCCGGTGGGCGCGAGCCACAGCTCCCACGCCAGCCCGAGCGCGATGAGACTCAGCAGCGCGACGACCACCACGGCCCGCGTGCCGCGGACGATTGGCGTATCGAGCGGATCCGGCATGACGGCTGGCATGATAGACGCCGTGAACACCGCCGCGTCCCCGAGTACCTGGCCGACCCAGCTGGCCACGCTGTGGCGTTCGCTGCGGGTCTGGCCGTGGTTCGACACGCTGCGCACGCTGCGCGCCCGCTTTCGCGAGGACCGCCTGGGCCTCACCGCGAGCAGCCTGACCTTCACCACGCTGATCGGCCTGGTCCCGCTGATGACAGTGATGCTCGCGGTGTTCAGCGCGTTTCCGATGTTTTCGCGCTTCCAGTCGTCGCTGGAGAAATACCTGTTGCAGAGCCTGGTGCCCGACAACATCGCCAAGCCGGTGCTGGCCGCTCTGACGCAGTTCGCGGCCAAGGCCAGCAAGCTCGGCAGCGTCGGCTTCGTGGTGCTGATGGTGGCCGCGTTGGCGATGGTGTTCACGATCGACCGCACGCTGAACTCGATCTGGCGCGTGCGCCGGCCGCGGCCGCTCGCGCAGCGTTTGCTGGTCTACTGGGCGGCGTTGACGCTAGGCCCGCTGCTGCTGGGCATCAGCCTGACGTTGACGTCCTACGCCATCTCGGCGTCGAAGGGCCTGGTCGATGCCTTGCCGGGCGGCCTGAGCATGCTGCTCGGCAGCCTGGAGTTCACGCTGCTGGCCGCGGGCATGGCGGGCTTGTACCGCTTCGTGCCGAATACATACGTCAGCTGGGCCCATGCTTGGGCCGGCGGAGTGTTCGTCGCGGCCGGCATGGAGGTGGCCAAGCGCCTGCTCGCCTGGTACGTGGGCCTGGTGCCGACCTATTCGGTGATCTACGGCGCGTTCGCGACCCTGCCGATCTTCCTGCTGTGGATCTACCTCGGCTGGGTGGTGGTGCTGCTGGGGGCGGTGGTCGCGGCCTACGCCCCGAGCCTGTCGATGCGCGTCGCCCGCGTGCCCGACAACCCCGGCTATCGCTTCGCGCTTGCGGTCACCTTGCTGCGCGAGCTGAACCGAGCCCGTACGACAGCGAAGAAGGGGCTCACGGTGCAGGAGCTTTCCGGCGCCGTGCATGTCGACCCGCTGCAAGTCGAGCCAGTGCTGGAAAGCCTGGTGGCGCTCGACTGGTCGGCCCGGCTCGACGAGGAGGGCGCGCGCCGCTACGTGCTGCTGGCCGACGCGCAGTCGACGCTGGTGGCACCGCTGGTCGACACGCTGCTGCTCGAGCCGACACCGTCGACGCAGAACTTCCGCGCCCGCGCGGCATTCGCCAGCATGCGACTGGCGGAACTCTTCTAGGCTCCTGCACCGCGCCCGGCGGCCGCGCATGCGCCTTCAAAATCCGCTCCAATCCGCCGCACTGGAGGCACCCCATGAGCACCACGTCGATCGATGCCTTCCACGCCCACCAGAGGGCCGAGCTCGATGCACTGCGCGAGGCCGGGCTCTTCAAGGGCGAGCGCATCATCACCACGCCGCAGGGTGCACGGATCAAGACCGTCGACGGGCGGGAGGTGATCAACCTGTGCGCCAACAATTACCTCGGCCTGTCGTCGCACCCGCGCGTCGTCGACGCCGCGCATGAGGCGCTGCGCACGCACGGCTACGGCCTGAGCTCAGTGCGCTTCATCTGCGGCACGCAGGATCTGCACAAGACGCTCGAGGCACGCATCGCCCGCTTCGTCGGCACCGAGGACGCGATCCTCTACGCCGCCGCGTTCGACGCCAACGGCGGCCTGTTCGAGCCGCTGCTCGGCGAGGACGACGCGATCATCAGCGACGCGCTCAACCACGCATCGATCATCGACGGCATTCGTCTGTGCAAGGCCAGGCGTTATCGGTACGAGCACGACGACATGGCCGATCTCGAGCGCTGCCTGCACCAGGCGGCCTCGGACGGCGCGCGATTCAAGCTCGTCTTCACCGATGGCGTGTTTTCGATGGACGGCACGATCGCCCAGCTCGACCGCATGCGTGCGCTCTGCGATGCCCACGGCGCGCTGCTCGGCATCGACGAATGCCATGCCAGCGGTTTCATGGGTGCACGCGGCCGCGGCACCCACGAGCACCATGGCCTGTTCGGCCGCATCGACATCGTCACCGGCACCTTCGGCAAGGCGCTCGGCGGCGCCTCCGGCGGCTTTACCGCGGCGCGGCGCGAGGTGGTGGAGCTGCTGCGTCAGCGCTCCCGGCCGTATCTGTTCTCGAACACGCTGGCGCCCGCGATCGTGGGCGGATCGATCGCCGTGCTCGACCTGCTGGAGGCGAGCACGGCGTTACGCGACAAGCTGGAAGACAACACGCGCTGGTTTCGCCAGGCCATCCAGAGCGCGGGTTTCGCCATCAAGCCGGGCACGCATCCCATCGTGCCGATCATGGTGCACGACGCGGCCAAGGCGCAGCAGCTGGCGGCGCGCCTGCTCGAGCTCGGCATCTACGTGGTGGGCTTCTTCTTCCCGGTGGTGCCCAAGGGGCAGGCGCGCATTCGCGTGCAGATGAGCGCGGTGCACGAGCGCGCTCACCTTGAGCAGGCCGTCGCCGCGTTCGAGCAGGCCGGGCACGAGCTGGGCCTGACCGGATGAGCGCAGCGCGGGTCCTGGTGATCGGCGCCAACGGCCAGATCGGCACCGAGCTGGCCGGGGCGCTGGCGTCGCGGCCCGGCGTGGCGGCCGTCGTCACGAGCGACCTGGCGCCGGAGGGCCGGGTGCCGGGCCTCGCGCACGAAATGCTCGACGTCACCGATGCGGCGGCGCTGCGCACGGTGGTCAACCGCCATCGCATCACGCAGGTGTACCACCTGGCCGCGGCCTTGTCGGCCAGCGGCGAAAAGCATCCGCAGTGGGCCTGGAACCTGAACATGGGCGGCCTGCTCAACGTGCTGGAACTGGCCCGCACGGTGCAGCTCGAGCGCGTGTTCTGGCCCAGCAGCATTGCCGCATTCGGCCCGACCACTCCGTCGACCGCCGGGCAGCACACGGTGATGGACCCGACCACGGTGTACGGCATCAGCAAGCTCGCCGGCGAGCGCTGGTGCGCCTGGTATCACGCCCACCACCGCGTCGACGTGCGCAGCCTGCGCTACCCCGGCCTTATCAGCTGGAAGACCCCGCCCGGTGGCGGCACCACCGACTATGCAGTGGAGATCTTTCACGCCGCGCTGAAGGACGCTCGCTACACCTCGTTCCTGCGCGAGGACACGCGGCTGCCGATGATGTACATGGACGACGCGATCCGCGCGACGATCGAGCTGATGGAAGCGCCTGCGGCCAGCATCCGCGAACGCGGTTCGTACAACCTGGCGGGTTGCAGCTTCACACCGCGCGAGATTGCCGACGAGATCGCGCGCCACCGGCCGGGCTTCGAGTTGTGCTGCGAGCCCGACTTTCGCCAGGCCATCGCCGACAGCTGGCCTCAGGTGATCGACGACGCCCCGGCGCGCGCCGACTGGGGCTGGCGCGCCCGCTTCGGTCTGCGGGCGATGGTCGACGAGATGTGGCGCCACTTGACGCCGGCGACGTGATCGGCTGGCTGCGGCCTGAGGCACTGCCGTCCCAAGGCCTTCTCCAATGCCCTATTGTTCGGACCGACGTGGCGCCTTAGATTTCGCGACGACAACTTCCCCAGGAGACATCCGTGATCCAAACCGTCCGCCGCGCGCTGTTGGCATTTTCGGCTGCCGTCATGGCTGCCGGTTCAGCGCAGGCCGCCGACTACCCCGTGCGCCCGGTCAAGTGGGTCGTGCCATATCCGCCGGCCGGCACCACCGACGTGCTGGCGCGCATCGTCGCGCAGTGGTTGACCGAAAAGCTGGGGCAGCCCTTCCTCGTCGAGAACAAGCCGGGCGCGGGCAACAACATCGGCGTCGACTACGTCGTCAACTCGCCGCCCGACGGCTACACGATGCTGCTGGTCAACCCGGCCAACGGCATAAACGCCACCTTGTACAAGGACCTGAAGTTCAACTTCATCCGCGACATCGCGCCGGTGGCGGGCATCGTGCGCACGCCCAACGTGATGGAGGTGACGCCGTCGTTGCCGGTGAAGACGGTGAAGGAATTCATCGACTACTGCAAGGCCAACCCCGGCAAGATCAACATGGCCTCGTCGGGCAGCGGCACCTCGGTACACCTGTCGGGCGAGTTGTTCAAGTCGATGACCGGCTGCGACATGGTGCATGTGCCGTACAAGGGTGCGGGCCCCGCGCTGACCGACCTGATGGGCGGGCAGGTGCACGTGCTGTTCGACAACCTGCCGTCGTCGGCCGGGCATATCAAGGGTGGCAAGTTGCGCGCGCTGGCAGTCACCTCCGAGCAGCGCGAGCCGTCTCTGCCAGGCGTGCCGACGGTGGCCGAGACGGTGCCCGGTTACGAGGCCACGGCCTGGTTCGGCATCGGCATGCCCAAGGGCACGCCGCGCGACGTGATCGACAAGGTCAACGCTGAGGTGAACCGCGCGCTGGCTGATCCCAAGATGCGCGAGCGGCTGGCCGAGCTCGGTGGCCGGCCGATCGGCGGCACGCCGGAAGACTTCGGCAAGGTCATCGCCGCCGAGACGGCCAAGTGGGAGAAGGTGGTCATCTCCTCCGGCGCCAAGGTCGAGTGAACGCCTCTGGGGCCGGGCCGGCCGGGCCCGCCTCTGCTGGAGGTGCGGCCCAAGGGCAGCAGGTCGGGCCCCTTCACGGCCGCCGGCCGAGGGTGCCGCAGTTCCTCGTGTTCGCGGCCTGTGCGTTCGCCAGCGGCTTCGCGCTGCGCATCATCGATCCGCTGATCCTGCCGATCGCCGAGGCGTTCGCCATCACGCCGGCGATGGCGGCGCTGCTCAGCTCGGCCTATGCGCTGCCCTATGCGATCGCTCAGCCGTTTCTGGGGCCGTTGGGCGACCGCTTCGGCAAGGCGCGTTGCATCCAGGTGTGCGTGGCCGGCATGACGCTGGCGCTGCTGCTGGGCGCGCTGGCGCCCGGATTCGAGCTGCTGCTGGCCACGCGCATCGCGGCCGGCATCTTCGCCGGCGGCCTGATCCCGCTGGTGCTCGCCGGCATCGGCGATGCCTACGACATGATGAACCGGCAGGTGATGATCGGCCGCATGCTGCTGGCCATCATCACCGGCCAGATGCTCGGCTCCACGGTGGCCGGGCTGGTCAACACGGCGTTCGGCTGGCGCAGCGCGTTCTGGATCGCTGCCGCCGCCTCGGTGCTCGCCTCGGCACTGGCGTGGGCGGCGATCCGCCGTCCGGGAGCGCTGTCGGCCGGGACGCCGGCGCATGCACCGGTGTCGTTCCTCGGCCTGTATCGCCAGGTCTTCGACAATCCCAAGGCGGTGTGGCTGTATGCGGCCGTCATCGCCGAGGGCCTGCTCGTGTTCGGCGTCTTCCCCTATGTCGGCCCGCTGCTGATCGAGCGTACCGGCAGCGCGGCCGGGGCGGCCAGCGCGCAGGCCGGCCTGGCGCTCGGGGCTTTCGGCATCGGCGGACTCATTTACGCGGCGCTGGTGCGCCGCATCATCGGCTGGCTGGGCGTGCGCCGCATGTGTTTGTGGGGCTCATCGGTGGTCGCCTTGCTCTACGCCGCGCTGGTGGTGCTGCCGGTGTGGTGGCTGTATGCGCTGGCGATGGTCGGCGTGGGCTTGAGCTACTACATGCTGCACAACTCGCTGCAGACCGAGGCCACCGAGTTGGCGCCGGCTGCACGCGGCTCTGCGGTGGCCTTGTTCGCCTGTGGTTTCTTCGGTGGGCAGGGGCTCGGTCCGCCGCTGTTCGGCGCCGTGGCGCACACGCTCGGCTCACCCGTCGCACTGCTGGCCTCGGCGGCCGGCCTGCTGCTGCTCGGTCAGCTGGTGGTGCGCAAGATCATCGACTGACGCGCCGCCCTCAGCCCGGAGGTTGGCGGCTGCTACGGTGCAGCGGGCCCCACAATGACTCCCAGTCGGCACCGCCCATGTCGTTGACGCGTCCGTCGGCTTCGAAGAACTTGCTCGGGATCTGGAAGACCGCCAAAAAGGTGCCGCCCTTCGGCGACCAGGCGCTGTGCCAGCCGCGGGCCGGCCGCCAGATGAACTGCCCGGCCTTGCACTCGACGGGGTTCTCGGGGGTTCGGCGATGGCGAGCGGGGCTCTCTGGCCGGCCCGTCAGGAAGACCCTTGCAATGAGGGACAATACACCCACATGCAACACCTGAACACCCGACCGACCCTAGCTGGCGTGGCCCCCGCGCCGAGCAACCGGGCTCAGGCCGGCACTTCCGACGATCGCGTGATACGCCACTTCCTACAGGACCCCGCCCATGGCCAAGGTTGACGCCAAGACGGCCGTGCTGCCCGACGGCTTGCGCTACAAGAGCAAGGTATCGGGTTCGCCCTTCAAGGCCACCACCACATTCGGTGCCGCCACGATGTCGTGCTTCCTGTGCGGCAAGCACAGGCCTCGCTCGATGATGAAGACCCGCAAGGTCCTGGGCAAGGCCCAGGCCGTCTGCTCGCCATCGTGCAAGGCGATGGACGAGACGCTGGGCTGACGCGGCCGGCTCGTCTCGTCGTGAGCGGCCCGCGCCGCTAGACTGCGCCGACCGCTGCTCCGGAGGTCCTGCGCCATGTTCTCCCGCCTGTGGGCACTGCCTGCGCTGCTCGGAACTCTGGTCGCGTGCGCGCCGGCCCCGACGGCCCCCCGCGCGACTGCCGCGCCAGCGGCCTTAGCCGAGCTGGCGCCGCAGGGCCGATTGCGCGCCGCGATCAACTTCGGTAACCCGATCCTCGCCACCCGCGATCCCGCCGGCGGGCCGCCGCGCGGCGTGTCGGTCGACCTGTCGCGCGAGCTGGCGTCGCGGCTGAACGTGCCGGTCGAACTGGTCACATTCGACGCCGCCGGCAAGGTGGTCGAGGCCGCGCGCGCGGGGGCCTGGGACATCGCCTTCGTCGCCCTCGACCCGGTGCGCGGGCAGGACATGCTGCAGTCGCCGCCTTACGTGATCATCGAGGGCGCCTATCTGGTCGCCAACGACTCGCCGATTCGCCGCAATGATGAGGTCGACCGCGACGGCATCCGCATCGCGGTGGGCAAGGGCAGTGCGTACGACCTGTTCCTGTCGCGCGAGCTGAAGCATGCCCGCATCGTCTACGCACCCACCTCGCCGGCGGTGACCGACGTGTTCGTCGCGCAGAAGCTCGACGTGGCGGCCGGCGTGCGCCAGCAGCTCGAGGCCGACGCGCGCCGCGTGCCGGGGGTGCGCGTGCTCGATGGCCGCTTCATGGTCATCCAACAGGCGATGGCCACGCCGAAGGGGCGCGACACCGGTGCCCGCTACCTCGGTGAATTCATCGAGGAGATGAAGGCCTCCGGCTTCGTCGCACGGGCGCTCAAGCGCCACGCCATCGAAGGCGCGGCGGTGGCGCCGCCGGGCCCGGCGCGCTAGCCGCAGCGACGGTTAGGGCAGTCAGGCTGCTCAGGCGGCTTTTGCATGTGCCGCCGGCGCGAAAAGTGCCGCGCGCACGGCCGCCAGCACCTGCTCCGGCGCCTCTCCCATGTGGTGATGGCCGCACCGCAGCGTGATCACCTGCGCGTGCAGTGCCTCGGCGACGGGCATCGCGGCGCGTGGCTGCGTCATCAGGTCGGCGCTGCCGATGATCACGGTGGCGGGGCAGCGCACTTGCGCGGCGGCCTCCATGCCGGCGCGATATTGGTGGCAGACCTCGAAGCCGTGCAGGAACACGTTGGCGCCGCCGCCCGCGGCCTGCACGCGGCGCATCAGGGCCAGCGCGCCGCCGTGCAGCCAGCTGCCGGGGCCGGGATACCCCGGCTTGCTGGCGGTCGAGGAGATCGACCAGGTGTTGACCATGCGCATCGCCTTCAGCGGCTCGTCGCGCGCGGTGGCCAGCAACGCGTCGCTGACCTTCATCGGCACCGCGGTGCCGATCAGCACCAGCTGCGTCGCGCGCTGCGGCGCCCGGGCGGCGGCCTGCAGCGCGATCAGCGAGCCCATGCTGTGGCCGACCAGCGCGGCGCGCTGCACGCCCACCGCATCGAGCAGCGCGAGCACCCAGTCGGCCATCGCCTCCACGTCGGGCAGCAGCGGGCCGCCGCTGCGCATGTGGCCGGGCAGATCGACCGCGAGCGCGCCGTAGCCGTGATGGGCGAACCAGCGCGCCAGCAGCGTGAAGCCGGAATGGTCGTTGCACGCGCCATGGATGAACACCACGCAGGGCAACGCGGCATCGAACGGCTTGCCACCGGTGTAGGCATAGGCCTCGCGGCCGAGCACGTCGATCTTCATGCTGCCTTCTCCGCCACCTTGAACGCACGTTTCAGGTCGTCGATCAGGTCGTCTGCATCCTCAAGGCCGATCGACAGCCGGATCGTGCCCGGCGTGATGCCGGCGGCCTGCAGCGCCGCGTCGTCCATCCGGAAGTGCGTGGTCGACGCGGGATGGATCACGAGCGAGCGGCAGTCGCCCACGTTGGCCAGGTGCGAGAAGATCTGCAGCGCCTCGATGAACGCGGCGCCTTGCCGGCGGGTGCCCTTGAGGTCGAAGCTGAAGACCGAGCCGCAGCCGCGCGGCAGCAGCTTCTTCGCCAGCGCGTGGCTTGGGTGACCATCGAGCTCGGGATAGCCGACATGCGCCACCAGCGGATGCGCGGCCAGGAAGGCCACCACCCGGCGGGTGTTGTCCATGTGTCGCGCCATGCGCAGCGGCAGCGTCTCGATGCCCTGCAGGATCAGCCACGCGGTATGCGGGCTCATGCAGGCGCCGAAGTCGCGCAGGCCTTCGCGCCGTGCCCGCAGCAGGAACGCGCCGACCGAGCTCTCCTCGCTGAACACCATGCCGTGAAAGCCCGCGTAGGGCGCGGTCAGTTCGGTGAAGCGCCCCGACGCGTCCCAGTCGAAACCGCCGCCGTCGACCAGCACGCCGCCGATCACGGTGCCGTGGCCGGACAGGAACTTGGTCGCCGAATGGAAGATCAGGTCGGCACCCAGGTCGAACGGCTTCATCAGCCACGGCGTGGTGAAGGTCGAATCGACCAGCAGCGGCACGCCGGCCTCGTGGGCGATCACGCTGACCGCGGGAATGTCGAGCACGTCGAGGCCCGGGTTGCCCAGCGTTTCGCCGAACAGCAGCTTGGTGTTCGGCCGGATCGCGGCGCGCCAGCCGGCCATGTCGCCGGGCTTGACGAACGTCGTCTCGATGCCGAAGCGGCGCAGCGTGTAGTGCAGCAGGTTGTGCGAGCCGCCGTACAGCGCGGTGCTCGACACGATGTGCGAACCGGCACCGGCCAGCGTGGAGATCGCGAGGTGCAGCGCGGCCTGGCCGCTGGCGGTGGCGATGGCGCCGGCGCCACCCTCCAGCGCGGCGATGCGTTCCTCCAGCACTGCATTGGTCGGGTTGCTGATGCGGCTGTAGACATGGCCCGAGCGCTCCATGTTGAACAGCGACGCCGCATGCTCGCTGCTGTCGAAGACGAACGATGTGCTCAGGTGGATCGGCACCGCGCGCGCGCCGGTTGCCGGGTCGGGCGCTGCGCCGGCATGCAGGCTCAGGGTGTCGAAACCGGGATCACTGGCGCCGGGCATGGGGTCCCTCAGGGGCTGTTGCGTCGAGGCATTGTGTGCTATGTTTTTCCCCGGGGGCCCGCGTCTCAACCTGCCAGGAGGGCAGCGTCATGAAAGTCAGCGACATCCTTCGCGTCAAGGGCGGCACGCTGTTCACGGTGCCGCCCGAGCAGCCGCTGGCGGAGGGCTTGCAGACCATGGCCGACCGCGACATCGGCTCGTTGGTGGTGATGAGCCACGGCGAGCTGGTCGGCATGCTGACGTTCCGCGAGGTCATCAACGCCATCGTTGCCAACGGCGGCGGTGTCGGCAACATCACCATCCGCACGGTAATGGACGATGCGCCGCTCACCTGCACGCCGGAGACCGAGATCGACGAGGTACGACGCATGATGCTGCAGCGCCATGCACGCTACATGCCGGTGATGGACCGCAAGACGCTGATGGGCGTGATCTCGTTCTACGACGTCGCCAAGGCCGTGGTCGACAGCCAGGACTTCGAGAACCGCATGCTCAAGGCCTACATCCGCGACTGGCCGGTCGAGGCCGAGGCCGCAGGCGAGGGCTTGCCGGCAGCCAAGTCGTGATCCACTGACCGCCGGGGCTGGCCGCCGTCCGGGGCTGCGACAATCGCGCCAGCGCCGGCCGCCGGCCTGCGCGCAGAACGATTCGTCCGCACGATGTCCGGCAGCACCTTCGGCCACCTGTTCCGCGTCACCAACTTCGGCGAGAGCCACGGTCCGGCCATCGGCTGCGTGATCGACGGCTGCCCGCCCGGCCTGGCATTGGTCGAAGCCGACATCCAGCGCGACCTCGACCGGCGCCGCCCCGGCACCAGCCGCCACGTGACGCAGCGCAGCGAGGCCGATGCGGTGGAGATCCTGTCAGGCGTGCACGAGGGCGTCACCACCGGCACGCCGATCGCGCTGCTGATCCGCAACACCGACGCGCGCAGCAAGGACTACGGCAACCTGCTCGACACCTTTCGTCCCGGCCACGCCGACTACACCTACTGGCGCAAGTACGGCCTGCGCGACCCGCGCGGCGGCGGGCGCTCGTCGGCACGGCTGACCGCGCCGATGGTGGCCGCCGGCGCGGTGGCGCGCAAGTGGCTGGCCGAGCGGCACGGTGTGCGCCTTGTCGGCTGGATGAGCCAGCTCGGCGATATCGCGATTCCGTTCGACGACGAGGCGCACATCGCCGGCAATCCCTTCTTCGCGCCGAGTGTGGCGGTCGTGCCGCGGCTGGAGGCCTACATGGACGAGCTGCGCAAGAGCGGCGACTCCTGCGGCGCGCGCGTCAGCGTCGTCGCACGGGGCGTGCCAGTCGGCCTGGGCGAGCCGCTGTTCGACAAGCTCGATGCCGAGATCGCCTACGCGATGATGGGCATCAACGCGGTCAAGGGCGTCGAGATCGGCTCCGGCTTCGGCGTCGTCACGCAGAAGGGGAGCGTTCACGGCGACGAGCTGACCCCGCAGGGTTTCCGCAGCAACCACGCCGGGGGCGTGCTTGGTGGCATCTCCACCGGGCAGGACCTGGTGGTGTCGATCGCGATCAAGCCGACCAGCTCGATCCGGCTGCCGCGCGCCTCGATCGACCGCGCCGGCCAGCCGACGGTCGTGCAGACGCACGGCCGCCACGACCCCTGCGTTGGCATCCGTGCCGTGCCGATCGCCGAGGCGATGCTGGCGCTGGTGGTGATGGACCACGCGCTGCGGCAGCGCGCGCAGAACGGCGACGTGGCGCTCGACGTGCCGCCGATCGCCGGCGCCGCGCCGGGCTCGCCGCGTCGATGACCGACGCGCGAGATCCGCTGCGCCCGTTCGCGCGCGCCTGGTTCTGCTATTTCGCCGCGATGGGCGTGTACAGCCTGTTCGCGCCGCTGTGGTTTAACCAGCTCGGACTGTCGGCGCTGGCGATCGGCGCCATCGCATCGCTGCAATCGTGGACGCGGGTGTTCGCGCCCTATGGCTGGGCCTGGATGGCCGACCACAGCAACCGGCGCCAGCAGTTGCTGCAGTGGGCCGGTGCGCTCAGCGCCGGCAGCTCGCTGGCGCTGGCGCTGACCGGGCAGTTCGGCATGGCCGCGGTGGGCCTGTGCGTGGCGATGCTGTTCATCGCCAACGGCGCGGTGATGCCGCTCACCGAGGCCTCGCTCGCCCACCATCTCAATCTCGGCGCCGGCGGCAGCGGCGGTCGCTACGGCCGCACGCGCATGTGGGGCTCGATCGGCTACATGGCGTCGGTGCTGGCGTTCGGCTTCGTGCTCAAGCAGATCGGCCTCGACGCCTGGCCGTGGATCGTGTTCGGCATGTGGCTGCTGCTGGCCGTGTCGCTGTGGCGGCTGCCGGGCAACACGGATGGCACGCATCACGAGGCGGCGGCGCCCGGTGCGTTGCGCGCGTTGCGCCGGCCCGAGGTGGCGTGGTTCTTCGCCAGCGTGTTCTTTATCGTGCTGGCGCACACCAGCATCTATGCCTTCTTCTCGCTGTTCGCCGCCACCTACGGCATGGACGAGTCGGCGATCGGCCTGCTGTGGACGGTGGGGCTGGTGGTGGAGATCACCTTCTTCTGGTACCAGGGCCAGTGGTTCGAACGCTTCTCGCTGCACGGCTGGCTGCTGCTGGCGGCGGTGTCGGCCGCGTTGCGCTTTGCTCTGATGGCGGTCAGCGCCGGCCACATGGGCCTGCTGGTGCTGACGCAGCTGACCCACGCCGTCACGTTCGCGGCGCAGCATGCGGCCTGCATCGCACTCGTCACCCGCTACTTTCCGGGCCGCATGCGCGGTCGCGGCCAGGCGCTGTACAGCACCATCGGCTACGGCGCTTCGGGCGTGATCGGCGGCGTCGCGGGCGGGGCGCTGATCGAGCGCTGGGGCTACCCTGCTGTGTTCTGGGCCGCGTCGGCGTCGGCCCTGCTGTCGGCCTTCAGCGTGCTGCGCTCGCGTCGGCACGCGCTGGCGGCGGCCCCCGCACCGGCCTGATCGGCGAGGCCGCGGGGCCTGGACGCTCGTCGGGCAACCCCGCAGCTCGGTGCCTTGTCCCTGCGCTTCGTCGCACCGCGACCCCGACGCGGCCAGGAAAACCTACACTGCCGCCGCACGAGCGGGGCAGAACAGCGAGAGGGCGGGTTTGCGCATGGGCAGACGCGGGTGGATCGGATCGGTGGTGGCGGTGGTCGTCGCGGTGACCGCCGCAGTGGTGGTCGCCCGCGGGCGGATGACAGCACCGGGCAAGGGCGACAAGCCGGCGGTGACGCTCGAGTTCACGCCCGCCGAGGTGGTGCAGCCGCTGCGCCAGCCGATGCATGACCGCATCGAGTTTTCCGGGCCCCTCGTCGCCCCCAACACGGCCGTGGTGCGCGCCAAGGCCGGCGGCACGCTGGTGAGCCTGACGATGCAGGAAGGCGCCCGCGTGCGCGCCGGCCAGCCGATCGGCCGCATCGACCTGGCCGAGCTGGCCAGCCGCAGCGCCGAACGCGGCGCGCTGCTCGAGTCGGCGCGGGCCACGCTGGCGCAGGCCGAGCGCACGCATGCCTCCAACGAGCGGCTGGCCGCGCAGTCGTTCATCTCGCCGATCGCGCTCGACGCGTCGCGCTCGGCGCTTGACGGTGCCCGGGCGCAGCTCAACGCGGCGCAGGCCGCGCTCGATGCCACCCGCGTGGGCCTGCGCGAGGCGGCGCTGGTGGCGCCGATCGCCGGCATCGTGGCGCGGCGGCACGTGGTGCCTGGCGAGAAGGTGTCGCCCGAGCAGCAGCTGCTGACGATCGTCGACCTGTCGGTGCTCGAACTGGCGGGCAACGTCGGCACGCACGAGGTGTCGCTGTTGTCGCCCGGCATGCCGGTGAGCCTGCGCGTCGAAGGCGTGGCCGCCGCCGTGACCGGACGGCTCGCGCGCATCGCGCCGGCGGCTGAGGCAGGCATGCGCTCGATCGGCGTGACCGTCGCGCTGGCCAACCCGAACGAGACGCTGCGCGCCGGCCAGTACGCGCTGGCCACCGTGTCGCTGCCCGATGCCTCGCCCCGCCTCACGCTGCCGATCACGGCCGTGGTCAGCGCCGGTGGCCAGGACCATGTCTGGCTGATCCAGCAGGGCGCCTTGCTTCGGCGCGCCGTCACGCTCGGTCGGCGTGACGACGCGGCCGGCCGCGTCGAACTGCTGGGCGGTGTCGAGCCGGGCGCGCAGGTGCTCGGTGCGCGCTTCGACAATCTGCGCGAAGGCGCCAAGGCCGTCGTCGTCGCCGCGTCGGCGGCCGGCGCCAGCGCGGCGGCCGCCGACGGCAAGCCGGCGCTGCGCTGACGAAACGACGCTGCCAGCCGGCTCGAAGACGCCATGTGGATCACCCGCATCTCGATTGCCAACCCGGTCTTCGCGACGATGGTGATGGTGGCGCTGTGCGTGCTGGGCCTGTCGTCGTACATGCGCCTGGGCGTCGAGCAGATGCCCGACATCACGCTGCCGGGTGCGTTCGTCGACATCCGCTATCCCGGTGCGTCGCCCGAGGCGGTGGAACGCGAGGTGACGAAGCCGCTGGAGGAAGCCCTCAACGCCATCGCCGGCGTCAAGCGCATCACCTCGCGCAGCTTCGAGGGCCGCAGCCAGACCAGCGTCGAGTTCACGCTCAACGCCGACATCAACCGCGGCATGCAGGAACTGCGCGACCGGGTGGCACTGGTGCAGGCGCGTTTTCCGCGCGACGCCAAGGCGCCGGTCATCGGGCGTTTCAACTCCGACAACGCCCAGCCGGTGGTGGTGATGGCGCTGCTGGCGCCGCAGCGCTCGCCGCGCGAGCTGTCAATCCTGGCCGAACAGGTGGTCGCCAAGCGGCTCACCCGCGTCGAGGGCGTCGCCCAGGTCGACCTGTCGGGCCTGGCGACGCGCGAGGTGCGCATCGATCTCGATCCGGCGCGGCTGCGCGCCTATGCCATCACACCGGCCGACATCGCCACCGCGCTGCGCGACGCCAACGCCGACCAGCCGGTCGGGCTGCTGTCCAACACCACCACCGACGCGATCCTGCGCGTCGAGGGCCGTGTGCGCGACCCGCGTCGCTTTGCCGAGACGGTGGTGGGCCGGCGCGGCAACCTGCCGTTGACATTGGGCGATCTGGGCATGCTGGTCGAACGCGAGCGCGAGCCCGAGTCGCTGGCACGTGTGAACGGCCGGCGCGCCGTGAACCTGAGCGTCTACAAGCAGCAGGACGCCAACGTGGTGCTCACCGGCGAGGCGGTGAAGGCGGCGATGGACGAGGTGCGCAAGACACTCGCCGCCGACGTGGAGCTGCGCCTCATCTACGCCTCGAGCGACTTCGTGCGCGATTCGCTGTCGGGCCTGCAGCGCACGCTGATCGAGGGCGCGCTGCTGACGGTGGCGATCGTGTTCCTGTTCCTGCACTCGTGGCGGTCGACGGTGATCACCGGGCTGACGCTGCCGATCGCGGTGATCTCGAGTTTCATCGCGGTGCACGCGCTCGGCTTCACGCTGAACTTCATGACGATGATGGCGCTCAGCCTGTGCATCGGGTTGTTGATCGACGATGCGATCGTCGTGCGCGAGAACATCGTGCGCCACGTCGCGCTCGGCAAGGATCATCATCGCGCTGCCCGCGATGGCACCGACGAGATCGGCCTGGCGGTGATGGCCACCACCTTTGCGCTGTGCGCGGTGTTCGTGCCGGTGGCGTTCATGGGCGGCATCATCGGCAAGTTCTTCTATCCGTTCGGCATCACGGTGGCGGTGGCGGTGCTGGTGAGCCTGTTCGTCAGCTTCACGCTCGATCCCATGCTGTCGGCGGTGTGGCACGACCCGCCGGCCGACCGGCTGCGCCGCCTGCCGGCGCTGGGCGCGTTGATGCGCGCGACCGACCACGCGATGGACGCACTGCATCGGTTGTACGAGCGGCTGCTGCGCTGGGTCTTCTCGGGCCGGCGCTACGGCTTCTTCGGGCCGCGCGGCATCGTCGTCGCCATCGGCGCGGCGAGCTTCGGCGTGGCCATCGCGCTGGCGCCGCTGGTCGGCAGCGAGTTCGTGCCGCAGACCGACCAGAGCTTCACACAGCTGTCGCTGCGCATGCCGGTCGGTGCCAGCCTGGAGCGCAGCGATGCCAAGGTGCGCCAGGTGGAGGCCATCGTGGCCGCATTCCCGGAGGTGAAGACGCTGTCGACCAATGTCGGCGGGCAAGGCCAGGGCTTCGCGGTCGGCCGCAGTCAGGCGACGCTCAACATCGCGCTCGTCGACCGCGCCGAACGACGGCGCAGCCAGAAGGAAGTCGAGGAAGCCATCCGTGGCGCGATCGCCAAGATTCCGGGCATCGAGGTGTCGGTCGGCTTCGATCGACCGATCTACGTGGCCATCCTCGGCAGCGATGCCGAAGAGCTGGCCCGCATCGCGGCCGACTTCGCCGACAAGGTGAAGGCCGTTCCCGGCATCGCCGACGTGGATCTCTCGGTCAAGCCGGGCCTGCCGGCCTATGCGGTGCGCGTCAAGGCCGACGCGGTGCGCGAGCTCGGCCTCACCGCTTCGCAGCTCGCCTCGTCGCTGCGCGCCTACGTCAACGGCGAGGTGGCCACCTATTGGACCAGCGCCGACGGCGAGCAGGTCGAGGTGTTGCTGCGCCTGCCCGAGGCACAGCGCGAACGCATCGACCAGATGCGATCACTGCCGGTGGCCTTTGCGCGCGACGGCACGCCGATCACGCTGGACTCGGTGGCGACGATCGAGGCGGTGGCCAACCCCGACGTGATCCGTCGGCAAAACCTGCAGCGCCGCGAGGCCATCTTTGCCGGCGTACAGGGCCGGCCGGCCGGCGACGTAGGCGCCGACGTGCAGAAGCTGGTCGACCGCACCGAGCTGCCGGCCGGCTTCAGCTTCGACGTCGGCGGCCAGACCAAGGACCAGCAGGAGGCCTTCGCGGGCATGCTGGCCGCGATGGCGCTGGCGGTGATCTTCATCTACATCGTGCTGGCCAGCCAGTTCGGCAGCTTCGTGCAGCCGATCGCGATCATGGCGTCGCTGCCGCTGGCGCTGATCGGCGTGATGCTGGCGCTGCTGCTGTGGCGCAGCACGCTGAACATCTTCTCGATGATCGGCCTCGTCATGCTGATGGGCCTGGTGACGAAGAACGCGATCCTGCTGGTCGACTTCGCCAACCAGGCGCGCAAGGCCGGCGCCACCGTGGCCGACGCGCTGCTGCAGGCCGGGCTGATCCGCCTGCGGCCGATCATGATGACTACCGCCGCCATGGTGTTCGGCATGCTGCCGCTCGCGCTCGCGCTCAACGAGGGCGGCGAGATCCAGGCCCCGATGGGGCGGGCCATCATTGGCGGCGTGATCACTTCGACGCTGCTCACGCTGGTGGTGGTGCCGGTGATCTACAGTCTGCTGGTGCGCGACAGCAAGCCCGGCCTCGCGCCGGCCACGGGCGGTGGATCGGCGATGCCGGTGCCGGCCGATCGGGACTGACGCGGCGGTGCGGCGCGTGCGCCGCTCGATCGTGCCAGCGCAAGCGTTCGTGGGCGTCGACCGAACCAAAAGGGACACACGGATGCGAGCGGCTCGGGCAGGCAGGAGCATGGCCACCGGCCTGGCGCTGGCGGTTATCCTGCTCGGCGGCAGCGCGGCCGACGCACGCCGCAGCGGCGCGCCGCGTGTGCGGCCGGTCGATCTGGTGGTGATCCACTCGACCGGCGGCCCGACCTGCGACGCGCGCACTGGTCTGCCGGTCTGGATCGGCGCCGGCACGCTGGCGGAGAACCTGCGCCAGATCGAGGAGCATCCGCGGCTGGGCATCCACTACATGATCGATCGCGACGGCACCACGCGCGCCAGCGTGCCGGAAGGGCAGGTGGCGCATCACGTGTACCGCTTCAGCGATCGCTCGATCGCGATCGAACTGATCAACGACGGCGACGGGCACGATCCGTTTGCCGAGCCGCAACTGGCGGCGCTGGTGACGCTGTTGCGCGAGATCGTCGCGCGACATCACGTCGGTCGCGACGGCGTCAGGCGCCACTCCGACCTCGACGCATCGATGCTGCCGTGCGACCGCACGCGCAGGCGCAAGGTCGATCCGGGCGATGCGTTCCCGTTCGAAGCGGTGCTGGGGCGTGTATTCGGTCGCTGAACGCCGGTCGCGAAACGCCGGTCGCGAAACGCCCTCTTAGCACTCGACGATGTTCACCGCCAGGCCGCCGCGCGCGGTCTCCTTGTACTTGGTCATCATGTCGGCGCCGGTTTCGCGCATCGTCTTGATCACCTTGTCGAGCGACACGTAGTGCGTGCCATCGCCGCGCAGTGCCATGCGCGCGGCGTTGATCGCCTTCACTGAGGCGATCGCGTTGCGTTCGATGCAGGGGATCTGCACCAGTCCGCCCACCGGGTCGCAGGTGAGGCCGAGGTGGTGTTCCATGCCGATCTCGGCGGCGTTCTCGGCCTGCGCGGGTGTGCCGCCCATCACCGCGCACAGCGCGCCCGCCGCCATCGAGCAGGCCACGCCCACCTCGCCCTGGCAGCCGACCTCGGCGCCTGAGATCGACGCGTTCTCCTTGTAGAGGATGCCGATCGCCGCGGCGGTGAGCAGGAAGTCGTGCACGCCGCTCGCGCTCGCGCCGGGCACGAAGCGGGCATAGTAGTGCAGCACCGCGGGCACGATGCCGGCCGCGCCGTTGGTCGGTGCGGTGACCACGCGGCCGCCGGCGGCGTTCTCCTCGTTGACGGCGAGCGCGTACAGGTTGACCCAGTCAAGCACCTGCAGCGGGTCGCGCAGCGCGGCCTCGGGATTGCTGGTCAGCGCGCGGTGAAGCGACGGCGCCCGACGCTTGACCTTGAAGCCGCCGGGCAGCACGCCCTCGCTGCGCAGGCCGCGTGCCATGCAGTCCTGCATCGCCTGCCAGATGCGCTGCAGCCCGGCGTCGATGTCGGCGTCGCTGCGCCAGTGGCGCTCGTTGCGGCGCATCAGCTCGGCGATGCTGCAGCCGTGCATCTGCGTCAGCGTCAGCAGTTCCTCGCCGGTGCGAAACGGATACGGCAGCGCGGTCGCATCGGGCGCAATCACCTTGTGCTTGCTGCCGTCGCCGGCCAGCTCGTCGCTGACGACGAAGCCGCCGCCGACCGAGTAGTAGCAGCGGTTCGCCAACTCGGCACCGGCGCCGTCGTGCGCGACGAAGCGCATGCCGTTGGCATGGAAGGGCAGCGTCTGGCGTCGGTGGAAGACGAGGTCGTGCTTTTCGTCGAACTCCACTTCGTGCCGACCCAGCAGCGACAGACGCGCAGCCTTGCGCATGTGCGCCAGCAGCTGCGGCACGGCCTCCACATCCACCGTGTCGGGCTCGTGGCCGGCCAAGCCCAGCAGCACGGCCTTGTCACTGCCGTGGCCCTTGCCGGTGGCCCCGAGCGAGCCATACAGGCCGGCCTGCACGCGCGCCGTGCGCTCGAGCAGCCCGTCGTGCGTGAGCCGCAGCGCGAACAGGCGCGCGGCTCGCATCGGGCCTACGGTGTGGCTGCTGCTCGGGCCGATACCAATCTTGAACAGGTCGAAGACCGAGACGGCCATGGTGCGGCGCTTTCGTTCAGCTCGCCGATTCGAGCTCGCTCATCGGCACACAGCTACAGAACAGGTTGCGGTCACCGTAGACGTTGTCGACGCGGGCCACCGGCGACCAGTACTTGGCGCGTCGCAGGCTCTTCACCGGAAACGCCGCCTGCTCGCGCGTATAGGCGTGCGGCCAGTCGGCCGCGAGCAGCGCCTCGGCGGTGTGCGGCGCGTGTTTGAGCGGGTTGTCCTCGCGCGGCCAGGCGCCGGATTCGACCTGCCGGATCTCGTCCCTGATCGCCAGCATCGCGTCGCAGAAGCGGTCGAGCTCGACCAGCGGCTCGCTTTCGGTAGGCTCCACCATCAGTGTGTTGGCCACCGGAAAACTCAGCGTCGGCGCATGGAAGCCGTAGTCGATCAGACGCTTGGCCACGTCTTCGGCCGTCACGCCGCAGAGGTCCTTGAACTTGCGCAGGTCGAGGATGCACTCGTGCGCCACGCCGCCGCCCTTGATGCCGGCGATGTGGCCGCTGAAGTGAATGTCGTAGGCGTCGGCCAGCCGCGCGGCCACGTAATTGGCGGCGAGGATTGCGCACTCGGTGGCCTGGCGCAGCCCGTCGGCACCCATCATGCGCATGTACATCCAGCTGATCGGCAGCACCGCGGCATTGCCCAGCGGCGCGGCCGAGACCGGACCGACGGCCGACTCATGCGTGTCGGGGCCCGGCTCCTTTGGCAGGAAGGGCACCAGGTCCTCAACCACGCACACCGGGCCGACGCCGGGGCCACCGCCACCGTGTGGAATGCAGAAAGTCTTGTGCAGGTTCAGGTGGCTCACGTCGCCGCCGAACTCGCCCGGCGCGGCCAGACCGACCAGCGCGTTCATGTTGGCGCCGTCCACGTACACACGGCCGCCGTGCTGGTGCACGATCTCGCACAGCTCCTTGACGCGCGGCTCGAACACGCCGTAGGTCGACGGGTAGGTGATCATGATCGCGGCCAGCTCGTCGCGGTGCTTGCCGCATTTGGCGCGCAGGTCGTCGAGGTCCACGCTGCCCATTGCGTCGCACTTGACCACCACCACCTGCATGCCGGCCATCTGGGCGGAGGCCGGGTTGGTGCCGTGGGCCGACTCGGGGATCAGGCACACGTGGCGCTTGTCGTCGCCGCGCGACCGGTGCCAGCCGCGGATCGCCAGCAGGCCGGCGTATTCGCCCTGCGAACCTGCGTTGGGCTGCAGGCTGATGCCGGCATAGCCAGTGGCCTGCGCGAGCCACTCGCACAACTGGTCGTTGAGCTGTCGATAACCGGCCAACTGATCGGCCGGCGCGAACGGATGGATGTGTGCGAACTCAGGCCAGGTGATCGGCAGCATCTCGCTGGTCGCGTTGAGCTTCATCGTGCACGAGCCGAGCGGAATCATCGAGCGGTCAAGCGCGAGGTCCTTGTCGGACAGACTGCGGATGTAGCGCAGCATCTCGGTCTCGCTGTGGTGCGTGTTGAACACCGGATGGCTGAGGAACTCACTGCTGCGGCGCAGGCCGGCGGGCAGGTTGGGCTCGAGGCCGGGCTCCAGCGCAGCCAGCTGGGGCGGCGTCTGCCCCGGCGGGGTGAACCACGACCACAACGCCTCGACGTCGTGCCGGGTGCTCGTCTCGTCGAGGCTGATGCCCAGCAGCGTCGCCGACACGCGGCGCAGGTTCGCGCCGTCCGCCACCGCACGCTGCGCGATCGCGTCGCAGGCGGCGCCGGCGTCGACGGTCACGGTGTCGAAGCTGTGCGGGTTGACGATTTTGTAGCCCATTGCCGCCAACCCCTTGCCCAGCAGTGCGCTGAGGCAGGCCACGCGCCGCGCGATGCGCGTCAGCCCGGCGGGCCCGTGGTAGACCGCGTACATGCTGGCGATCACCGCCAGCAGCACCTGCGCCGTGCAGATGTTGGAGGTCGCCTTCTCGCGGCGGATGTGCTGCTCGCGCGTCTGCAACGCCAGCCGGTAGGCGGTGTGGCCGTGTGCGTCGATGCTCACGCCGACCAGGCGGCCGGGCATCGAGCGCTTGAATTCGTCCTTGCAAGCGAGGAACGCGGCGTGCGGGCCGCCGCCGCCCATCGGCACGCCGAAGCGCTGGCTGTTGCCGACCACGATGTCGGCGCCCCATTCGCCCGGCGGCTTCAGCAGCGTGAGCGCGAGCAGGTCGGCAGCGACGATGAAGGCTGCGCCCTTGGCGTGCGCCGCGTCGGCGAACGGCGCCATGTCGTGGATCACGCCGGTGGTCGACGGGTACTGCGCCACCACGGCGAAGTAGTCGTGCTCCTGCATGAGCTGCGGCGCCATGCCGACCCGAACCTGCAGGCCGAGCGGCGCGGCGCGGGTCTGGATGACCTCGATCGTCTGGGGATGGCAGTCGCCGGCGACGATGATGGTGTCGCTGCGGCTCTTCACGCTGCGCTTGGCCAGCGTCATGGCCTCGGCCGCGGCCGTCGCCTCGTCGAGCATCGACGCGTTGGCGATCGGCATGCCGGTCAGGTCGCAGACCATGGTCTGGAAGTTCACCAGTGCCTCCAGCCGGCCCTGCGAGATCTCGGCTTGGTAGGGCGTGTAGGCGGTGTACCAGGCCGGGTTCTCGAGGATGTTGCGCAGGATGACGCCCGGCGTGTAGGTGCCGTGGTAGCCCTGGCCGATGAACGACTTGAAGACCTTGTTGCGGCGCGCGATGGCCTGCAATTCGTGGAGCGCCTGTGCCTCGCTCGCCGCAGCCGGCAGCTGCATCGGTGCGCTGCGCGCGATCGGGCGCGGCACGATGGCCTCGATGAGTGCCTGCCGCGAAGCCGCGCCGATCGCCGACAGCATGTGCTGCTGGTCGTCGGGCGACGGCCCGATGTGCCGGGCAATGAACTCCGACGGGTTCTCCAGTTCGGCGAGGGGCGTGCGCGCGGTCATCAGCATGGTCGATGGGGTTGGCAATCGGTCGGAAAGGTCAAAGCTTCTTCAGCAACGCATCGTATGCCGGCGGGTCCATCAGTTCGTCGAACTGCTCCATGTGCGTGACGTGCACCTTGAAGAACCAGCCTTCGCCCATCGGGTCGCGATTGGCCAGGGCCGGGTCGGCGCGCAGCGCCTCGTTGACCTCGACCACCTCGCCCTCCGCGGGCATGTACATGTCCGCGGCGGCCTTGACCGACTCGACGACGCCCACCACTTCGCCGCGCTTGTAGGTGCGGCCCACCTCGGGCAGGTCGACGAATACGATGTCGCCGAGCGCGTCCTGCGCATGCAGCGTGATGCCGACGACCGCGGCCTCGTGGTCCTCGATGTTGATCCACTCATGGTCCGGCGTGAACATGGTCGTCATGGGAGCTCTCCTTTGGCGGGGCGGGTTGGGGTTCCAGTGGGTTCGGTGCGGCGAGTGCCTTCAGCCGCGGAAGTACCCGTGCGGCACGAACGGCATCGCGGCCACGCGCATCGGCACGCGCTTGCCGCGAACCTCGGCGAACACCTCGTGATGCAGCTGGGCGTGGTTGGCCGCCAGATAGGCCATCGCGACCGGCTGGTTGACCGTCGGGGCGAGTGTGCCGCTCGTGACGTGGCCGAGCCGTCGGCCCTGCGCGTCGACGAGAACGGCGCCCTCGCGCACCGGCACGCGCTCGAGTCCGACCAGGCCCACGCGCTTGACCGGGGCACCGCTGGCGAGCTGGGCTTCGACCACCGCCGCGCCGGGGTAGCCGCCGGCGCGCGCGCCACCGGGACGGCGCACCTTCTGGATGGCCCAGGTGAGAGCGGCTTCGACCGGTGTGGTCTTGCTGTCGATGTCGTGGCCGTAGAGGCACAGCCCTGCCTCCAGGCGCAGCGTGTCGCGCGCGCCGAGACCTGCCGGCTTGACCTCGGGCTCGCGCAGCAAGGCCATGGCCAGCGCGACGGCCTGGTCGGCGGGCACCGAGATCTCGAAGCCGTCCTCGCCGGTATAGCCCGATCGCGTGACATAACAGTCGGCGCCGGCGAGCCGGAAGGCGCCGCCGGTCATGAAGGTCAGGCGGGCCACACCCGCCTCGAGCCGCGACAGCGCGTTCACCGCCTTCGGCCCCTGCAGCGCGAGCAGCGCGCGATCGGGCAGCGGCACCACGGTGCAGCGCGCGCCGATGTGGGTGATCAGGTGCTGCGTGTCGGCCGCCTTGCAGGCGGCGTTGACGATCACCAGCAAGTCACCTTCGCGACGCGTGATCATCAGGTCGTCGAGGATGCCGCCGCTCGGCTTGGTGAACAGGGCATAACGCTGCTTGTGCAGGCCGAGGTCGACCACGTCGACCGGCACCAGGGCCTCGAGGGCGCGCGCCGCGTCGTCGCCGACCAGTCGCAGTTGGCCCATGTGCGACACATCGAACAGCGCCGCCGAGTCGCGGCACTGTTTGTGCTCGGCGATGATGCCGGCAGGATAGTTGACCGGCATCGCGTAGCCGGCAAAGGGCACCATCTTGGCACCGAGTTCCGCGTGCAGGTCGTGCAGCGGGGTCTTCGACAGATCGGTGGACATGCAGACTCCCGAGGGCGATACCACCACCGCATTTCGGCGGCGGCACTCAAGCCCTCGCTGTCCGCTTTACCTGAGAGATTGGCGGCGCCGCGATCTGCGGCGGTCCGCTTGCCCCTTCGGTGGACGGACACTGAAAGCCCGTCTCTCTCCAGTGAGGTAACGCCTCGTCACCGAGGCGCCGGCCAGTCCTTTTGCCTGAGCGTTCGAAGCACCCGCATCGCAGCTGCTCTTCGCCTTCGGCGGCCTCCGTGAAGAGGCTCTCTCCTGGCCGTGGCCAGTGTAGCAGCCGCTGTCGTGCGTCACGCCACCATTGACCGCAGGGACGCCCGCATATCAGCGTGGTGCCAGGCGCCGCCGCAAGGCCCGCACCGCGCTGTCGGGCGTGGTCAGCACCGGCAGGCCGGTGGCGAGGGCCACAGCATGCGCTGCACGCGCAAGGCTAAACTGCGCCAACGCCAGCACGGTGCAGCCCTGGTCGCGTAGTGCTCGCGCGGCCTTGACGACAGCATGGTCATGTGCCTGGCCATCACCATGGTCGAGCGCCGCCAGCGCGCCGTCGGCCAGCGCGGTGCGCAGCGGCAGGTCGGCCGGAAACTCGGGCGTCATGGATAGCAGCGTGGGCGCGAAGCTCGCCACCAGGCCGATGCAGCCGCCGTCGGCCCGGACCGCGGCGGCGGCCTCGTCGATCATGGCCTCGTTGGGCTTCAGCACGGGCAGGGCCGGCAGCCGGCGCTTCACTGCGTCGATGCACGGGCCGAACGCCGAGCAGGTGAACAGGATCGCGTGCGCACCTGTGGCTGCCGCATAGTCGCCGAGGGCGACGAAGCGCGCGGTCATCGCGTCGCTCAGGCGGCCCGTGCGCGCCAGGTCGGTCGACAAGCTGTCGTCGAGCAGGTTCATGCGCTGGCAATCGGGCCAGTCACGCGCCAGCGCCTCGTTGATCGGCGCGATCGAGTGCATGAGGGCGTGGATCAGGGCCAGTCGCGTCATCGCGCTTGCGGTTCGAGTGTGATTCCCGGCAGTGTGGCATGGCTGGAAGAGGGCGCTACAGTGTCGTCAGACCGCTTCCGCACCTGCCGCACCCGCCTATGGCCGCCGACGAGATCAGCACACTGCGCCGCATCCTGCGCGAGGACCGCACGATCGCGGTCGTCGGCCTGTCGGCCGAGTGGCACCGGCCGAGCTACTTTGCCGCCAAGTACATGCAGGGCAAGGGCTACCGGATTGTTCCGGTGAATCCACGCTACGACGAGATCCTCGGCGAGCGCTGCTACAAGCGGCTGGAGGACATCCCGATCAAGGTCGACATCGTCGACGTGTTCCGCCGCACCGACGACGTGGGGCCGATCGCCGACAGCGCGATCGCGATCGGTGCCAGGTGTCTCTGGCAGCAGATCGGGGTGAAGAACGCGGCCGCCGACGCAAAGGTGCGCGCCGCGGGAATGGACTCCGTGATGGACCGCTGCGTGAAGATCGAGCATGCGCGCCTGTTCGGCGGCCTGCACTGGGCCGGCGTGAACACCAAGGTCATCTCGGCGAAGAGGCCGGTGCATCATGGCTGATCGTGCCTTCAAGCCCGAGACGCTGGCCATCCATGCCGGGCAGATCCCCGACCGCGAGACCGGCGCGCGTGCGTTGCCGATCTACCAGACCACCAGCTTCGTGTTCGACAGCGCCGACCATGCGGCCAGCCTGTTCAACCTGCAGACCTTCGGCAACGTCTACTCGCGGCTGAGCAACCCCACGGTGGCGGCGCTCGAGGAGCGCGTCGCCGCGCTCGAAGGTGGCCGCGCCGGGGTGGCCAGCGCCTCGGGCATGGCCGCCGAGGCGATGGCACTGATGACGATGCTGCAGTCGGGTGACCATGTGGTGGCGGCCGGCGCACTCTATGGCGGCAGCGTCACGATGCTGGCGGTGAACCTGCGCAAGTTCGGCATCGAGACCAGCTTCGTCGACGCAACGAATCCTGATGCCTTCGCCGCCGCGATGCGGCCGAACACGCGCGCCGTGTTCGCCGAGAGCCTGGGCAACCCGAGCCTGGTGGTGCTCGACATCGCCGCGGTGGCCGAGATGGCGCATGCGCATGGCGTGCCGCTGGTGATCGACAACACGGTGCCCAGCCCGTTCCTGTGCAACCCGATCGCGTTCGGCGCCGACATCGTGGTGCACTCGGCCACCAAGTACCTGGGCGGCCACGGCACCACGCTGGCCGGGCTGGTGGTCGAGAGCGGCACCTTCCCGTGGGACAACGGCAAGTTCCCCGGAATGACCGAGCCGTCGCCGGGCTACCACGGCGTCAAGTTCTTCGAGACCTTCGGTGACTTCGCGTTCACGATGCGCTGCCGCATGGAGACGCTGCGCGTCTACGGTGCCGCACTGAGCCCGCAGAGCGCGTGGCAGATCCTGCAGGGCGTGGAAACGCTGCCGCTGCGCATGGAGCGCCACTGCAGCAACGCGCTGGCCGTCGCGCAGCACCTGCGCGCGCATCCAGCGGTGAGCTGGGTCAATTACCCCGGACTCGAGGATCATCCCCAGCATGCACTGATGAAGCGCCAGATGCACGGCGCATCCGGCCTGCTGGCCTTCGGCGTGAAACCTGGAGCGGCTGGCGCCGCGGGCGGCCTGGCCAACGGCGTCAAGTTCATCGAGAGCGCCCAGTTCATGAGCCACCTGGTCAATATCGGCGACACGCGCACGTTGATCAGCCACCCGGCCAGCACCACGCACCGCCAGCTCGACGAGGCGCAGGCGCTCGCCGCCGGCGTGCGGCCCGACATGATCCGCATCTCGGTCGGACTCGAGCACATCGACGACATCCTGTGGGACATCGACCAGGCGCTCGCCCAGGCGAGCGCGTAGCAGCACCGGCGCAAAGATCAGTCGAGCGCGAGAGCCCGACGCAAGGAGACCCGCGATGTACCAGACCGATCTCATGCGCGGCCAGAGCATCCTCGTCACCGGCGGCGGCACCGGCCTGGGCAAGGCGATGGCCGAGCGCTTTCTCGCTCTCGGTGCCGACATTGCCATCTGCGGCCGCCGTCAGGCCGTCTGCGACGAGACCGCAGGTGTCTGGCGCACGCAGTTTCCCGGCCGGCGCATCGACACGTTCGGCGTCGACATCCGCGTCGCGCAGGCGGTCGAGGAGATGGTCGACGCGCTGTGGCAGGGCGGTGGGCTGACGGGGCTGGTCAACAACGCAGCCGGCAACTTCATCGCGCCGACGCAGACGCTCTCGCCGCGTGCCTTTGACGCTATCGCCAACATCGTCTTCCACGGCACGTTCTACGTCACGCAGGCGGTCGGCAAGCGCTGGGTGGGCGAGGCGCAGTCGGGCGCGTGGAGGGCGGGCGCCCCGTGTCGCAACGTGATCAGCATCATCACCACCTGGGTCGACAACGGCGGTCCGTATGTCGTGCCGAGCGCGATGAGCAAGGCCGGCATCGACGTGATGACCAAGTCGCTCGCCGTGGAGTGGGCACGCTACGGCATCCGGCTCAACGCCGTGGGGCCCGGAGAGATCCCCACCGAGGGCATGAGCAAGCGGCTCAACCCCGGCGAGGAACCCCGCGCGCGCAGCCGCGAGCACAACCCGATGGCGCGGCCGGGCACGTTCGACGAGCTGCAGAACCTGGTCGCCTTCCTGATGGCGCCGGGCCGATGCGACTGGCTGACCGGCCAGAGCATCATGATGGACGGCGGCAACGCGCTGGCCACCGGCGGCAACTTCTACGCGCTGCGCGAGTGGAGCGACGAGCAGTGGCGCGAGGCGCGCGATCGCATCGAGTCGCAGAACGCCAAAGATCGAGCTCAGCGTTGAATCGACGCGTGAAGGCTTGAAGATCCCGTAGCGTGCGGGGCGAGGTCGGGTCGAGCACCGCAGCCGTACTGGCGTACGGCGAGGAGCGCAGGCCCGAGATCGCCCCGCGCAGTAGGGAGATTCAGGCCTTCACCTGCCGTAGACCTTGCCGAACAGCACCCAGGTCTTGCCGTCGAACCGGGCCAGCTGCTCGCGCTCGATCGGGTAGAAGTCGTCCGGCCCTGTCTTCACGTTCACACCGGGCAGCAGCCTGGGCAGCGTGATGTCCAGACTGGCGGCCTGCTTCATGATGTTCTCGCGCGTCAGGTTGTCGCCCGCCTGCTTCAGCACCTGCACCAAGCCTTGCGCCACGGTGTAGCCGTAGGTGGCGTTGACGTCATTGATGTTCCCGCTCGAGTTGTACTTGTTGAACCAGGCCACGTAGTCGTCCCAGTCCTTGCCCTTCTGGAATTGCGGATCGGTCGGATCCTTGATGTAGCTGGCGGTGTAGATGCCGATGCCGTTTTCCGGCCCGGCGGGCGTCATGACCGAGCCCACCGAGGCCGATACGCTGTTCAGGTAATGCGTTGGTTTCCAGCCGACCTCCGCCGCCTTCTTGATCGCCTGCGCCGCGAATTTCGGCGTCGTGATATTGAAGAACGTGTCGGCGCCCGAGGACTTCAACGTGACGATCTGACTGTCCACCGTGGGGTCGGTGACCTCATAGGTGATCTTCGAGACGATCATGGTCTTGGCCTTGTCGCCGAGCCCGTCCTCGAAGCCCTTGAGGTAGTCCTTGCCGTAGTCGTCGTTCTGATACAGCACGGCGATCTTTGCGTTCGGCTTGGTCTCGAGGATGTGGGCGGCGAACACCTTGGCTTCGCTCTGGTAGTTCGGCTGCCAGCCCATGGTCCAGGGGAAGTTCTTGGGATCGCCCCACTTGGTGGCGCCGGTGGCAACGAACAGCTGCGGCACTTTCTTCTGGTTCATGTACTTGTGAATGGCGGTGTTCGGCGGCGTGCCCAGCGGATTGAACACGAGCAGCGCCTCGTCCTCCTCGACCAGCTTGCGCGCCATCTCCACCGTCTTGGCCGGGTTGTAGCCGTCGTCGAGCGCGATGTACTTGACCTTGCGGCCGTTGATGCCGCCCTCGGCGTTGACCTTGTCGAAATACGCGCCGATCGCCTTGCCGATCGCACCGTAGGCCGAGGCCGGCCCCGAGTACGGATGGATCGCGCCGATCTTGATCTCCTTGTCGTCGGCGCCTGAGTCGTATTTCTTCTGCGCCGCAGCGCCTACGCAGATCACAGCCGCGGCCAGGCCTGCGAGGGTCTGGTGCCAATGCTTCGAGCTCATGTCATGTCTCCTTTGTCAGTGCGGGGGGAGCGGGAACGCCGGTCGTTGCCACGCCGGCCGAAGGCCGGCGGGCCGCGCCCGGACCGTGGCGCAGCCACAGCGTGCGCACAAAGCCCATCACGCCAGTGGGCATCAAGTACATCAGTGCGATCAGCAATACGCCGTAGATGGCGGCGGGCGCCGATTTCGAGAGTTCGTCCGCGATGTTGGGCACGAACTGGATGAACAGGGCGCCGAAGAGCGCGCCGGGTATGGTGGCCAATCCGCCGACCACCATCCCCACGAGCAGGAAGATCGACAGCGTGACCGTAAAGCTGTCGGGCGACACGAAGGCGATCACCGAGGCACCGAGCGCACCGGCGACGCCGGTGAAGGCCGCCGAGACACCGAACGCGGTGGACTTGAAGACCGGCAGGTTGATGCCCATCGCCGCGGCAGCGATCGGATGATCGCGGATCGCGATCAGCGCGCGGCCGACGCGGCCACGCAGCAGGTTCCACGCCAAGGCAAACATGACCACTGCGACCGTCAGCGTCACGAAGTAGAGCCAGCGGTCGGCGTTGAACGGCTGCCCGAGGAAGCGGAAGGTGAAAGGTGGCTCAGGTTTGGTCAGCACGATGCCCTGCACGCCACCCGTGTAGGCCTCGATTGCCTTGTGCTTCAGCAGCTGCGGTACGGCCAGCGCCAGCGCGAGGGTGGCCACCGCCAGGTAGTGGCCGCCGAGTCGCAGTGCCGGAAAGCCCATCAGGAAGCCGAAGATGAAGCACACCACGCCGGCCAGCGGCCAAGTGGCCCAGTAGGGCAGACCGGCGCGCTCCATCAGGATCGCAGCGGTGTATGCGCCGATCGCGTAGAACGCGCCGTGGCCGAGCGAGATCTGGCCGTTGTAGCCGGTAAGGATGTTCAGCCCCAGGATGGCCACCGCATACACAAGCACCAGGTTGAACTGGAACACGCGGTAGTTCTTCACCAGGAACGGCAGCAGCAGCGCGGCCGCCGCCAGCAGCGCCAGGGCGAGCCAGAACCAGCGCGAGCGGCGTGCGGAGTCGCTCATACGCGCGTCACCACGTGCTTGCCGAACAGGCCGCTGGGCATCAGCGTCAGTGTGCCGACGATCAGCACCAGCGCCACCGTGAGCTTCAGCTCGGTGCCGATCACGTAGGCGCCGAGCAGGTTCTCCAGCACGCCGACGATCAACCCGCCCGCCACGGCGCCCCAGGGGTTGTCGACACCGCCGAGCAGCGCAGCAGCGAAGCCATAGAGCAGGATGCCGGCCATCATGTTGGGGTCGAGGAAGACGACCGGCGCCACCATCATGCCGGCTACCGCGCCGATGCCGGCCGCCAGGCCCCAGCCCATGGCGAGCATCCACGATACCCGGATGCCGACCAGGCGCGCCGAGTCGGGGTTCTGCGCCGCCGCCCGCATCGCCAGGCCGATTGGCGTGAAGCGGAAGAATCCGTACAGCGTGAGCAGCACGCCCAGCATGACGAGGAACGAGCCGAGTTCGTGGGCGGAGAAGAACGCAGTCTTCATCGCCGACTCCTGGGGAAACGGGCTGGGGAATGCCTTCACCGTGTGGTCGAAGATCCAGCCCGACAGCGCATTGAAGATCAACAGCAGGCCGATGAAGACGTTCACGTTGGTCAGTACCGGCGCGCGCTCGAACGGGCGCAGGACCAGCCGCTGGACGAGCAGCCCACCCGCGAACGAGATCGCGAAGGTGAGTGCGAAGGCCCCCCAGTAGGGCATGCCACGCTGGATCAGCGCCCAGGCGATGAAGGTGCTGAAGGTGGCCATCTCCCCCTGGGCGAAATTCAGGTGGTGCGTGGCCTGGTAGATCATCACGAGCGCGAGCGCGATCGAGCCGTAGATGCAGCCGTTGGCGAGGCCGGAGAAGATCTGGTGCAGCAGCGCTTCCATGGCGTTCATCACACTCCGAGGTACGAGCGGCGGATCGACTCATCGGCCATCAGCTCGGCACTGGTGCCCGATACGGCCACGCGGCCCGTCTCGAGCAGGTAGGCACGGTCAGCGAGTTCGAGTGCGAGCTTCGCGTTCTGTTCCACCAGCAGCATGCTGACGCCGTCGTCGATGTTGATGCCACGCAGGATGCGGAAGATCTCGGCGACGATCTTCGGCGCCAGCCCGAACGACGGCTCGTCGAGCAGCAGCAGTTTCGGCCGCAGCATCAAGGCGCGGCTGATCGCCAGCATCTGCTGCTCGCCGCCCGACAGCGTGCCGGCCTGCTGATGCCGCCGCTCGCCGAGTCGGGGAAAACGCGAGTACATCTTCTCCACGTCATCGGCGACGCGGTCCTTGTCGCGCCGCACGTGCGCGCCCAGGCGCAGGTTCTCCGCGACCGACAGCGCGGTGAAGGTTCCGCGTCCGTCGGGCACATGCGCGATGCCCAGGCGCACCACCTCTTCGGTGGCGCGGCCGACGAGCTGCCGGCCCTCGAACAGCGCGCTGCCGCCGGTGCGCACCATTTGGCACAGCGCGCGCAGCGTGGTCGTCTTGCCGGCGCCGTTGGCGCCCAGTACCGCGGTGATGCGGCCGGCCTCGAGCGTGAAGCTGACGTCGTGCAGCACCTCGGTCGCACCGTAGGCGGCCGTCAGGCCGTTGACCTCGAGCAGGCTAGGCATGAGCCCCGCCCGGCCGTCCGAAGGGGCTCATTCCCTCCCGGAGGGGTGAGGCCGAAGCCCCAAGGCTGTCCTGATTCCCGCCCGCCCCCAGATAGGCCTCGATCACGTCGGGGTGATTCTGGATATGCGCCGGCGTGCCCTCGGCGATCTTGCGGCCGAAATTGAGCACCACGATGTGGTCCGATAGGCTCATCACCAGGCTCATGTGGTGCTCGACCAGCAGCACCGTGATGCGCAGGCGGTCGCGGATGTCGCGGATGACGTCGTCGAGCGCGGCCAGCTCCTCGTGGTTGAGGCCGGCTGCCGGCTCGTCGAGCATCAACAGCTTCGGCTCGGCGGCCAGCGCACGGCCCAGCTCGACACGCTTCTGCGTCGCGAACGGCAGGTCACCCGCCGGACGCCGGGCGAACGGCAGGAGACCCAGGTGGTCCATGATCTCGTGCGCACGTTCGCGCAGGCGCTTCTCCTCGGCGGCCACCGACGGCAGCCGCAGCGCACTGGCCGCAAAGCCGGCGCCGGACCGCGCATGGGCGCCGACCATCACGTTGTCGGTCACCGTCAGCGTGCGGAACATCGCCAGGTTCTGGAAGGTGCGCCCGAGCCCGAGCCCGGCGATGCGATGGATCGGCACGTCGGTCAGCGAGCGGCCCTCGAGCACGATGTCGCCCGACTGGTACTGGTACAGCCGGCTCATGCAGTTGAACAGCGTCGTCTTGCCGGCGCCGTTGGGGCCGATCAGGCCGCAAATGTCGCCGCGCGCCACGTCGAAGCTCACGTCGTCGAGTGCGACAATGCCGCCGAACCGCACGGTCACCTTGCGCACACTGAGCAACGCGTCCGAACTTTCCGCCATGGTCTGGCATCCCGTCTCGCTGGGGTTGACGACGCGACAGCCGGCCGGGTAGAGCATGCAGCGTGCGGCAGGCAGCCGGTTTATAGGTGGCGGCGGTCGATCCTGGCAATGGGAGCTTGCACTATCACCTTGGCGACACCGCGGGCACTTGCCGGCGCGCCAGCCCGGCCGTTTGAGAGACACAAACGATGACCAGCATCTATGACCAGCAGCACCTGTCGCGCCAGCCGGCCAACTTTGCCGCGCTCACGCCGGTGAGCTTCGTCGAGCGCAGCGCCGAGGTCTTTGGCGACCGGCCCGCCGTCGTGCACGGCGCGCGGCGCTACGACTGGAAGACGGTGCGCGAGCGCTCGGCTCGGCTGGCGGCCGCGCTGCGGGCACTCGGTGTCGAGCCGAAGGCCACAGTGAGCACGCTGCTGCCCAACACACCGGAGATGGTTGAGGCGCACTACGCGGTGCCGGCCCTCGGCGCGGTGCTGAACACACTGAATACCCGGCTCGATGCCCCGCTGCTGGCCTGGCAGATCCACCACTGCGAGGCGAGAGTGGTGATCACCGACCGGGAGTTCTCGGCCGTGATGCGCCAGACGCTCGACATCCTGCGCCGGGAACACGGACGCACGCCGATCGTGGTCGACGTCTGCGACAGCGAATATGAAGGGACGGGCGACCGGCTCGGCGACCACGAGTACGAGGCGCTGCTCGCTGCCCGTGCGCCACTGGCGCATCTGCCGGGCCCGGCCGACGAGTGGGACGCCATCGCGG
>Ga0075356_1000019_pt1 | contig 33730 bp, 30 predicted proteins | sample WestPond_Cattail_FD_120073 | JGI IMG/M metagenome (GOLD analysis project Ga0075356, IMG submission 120073) | Natural and restored wetland microbial communities from the San Francisco Bay, California, USA, that impact long-term carbon... | ecosystem: Environmental > Terrestrial > Soil > Wetlands ... | reverse complement strand
GCTCTTCCGATCTCCCGGCACGAGGCCGAGGCCGGGCGTGTCCTGCTCCTCGCTGTGTTCCAGCAGCATCTGCATGCCGATGCACACGCCGAACAACGGCTTGCGGCGCGCCGCCTCGAGCACGGCCTGCGTGAGGCCGGACCGTGCGAGCTCGGCCATGCAATCGCGGATGGCGCCCTGCCCCGGCAGCACCACGCGCTCGGCCGCGGCCACCGCTTCGGGCGACGAGGTGACGACCACGCGGCTGTCGGTGCCGGCGGCCACGTGCAGCAGCGCCTGCGACACCGAGCGCAGGTTGCCCATGCCGTAGTCGACCACGGCCACTGTCTGCGCCATCTTGCGTCGGCCCCGGCTACAGCGTGCCTTTGGTCGACGGCACCACGCCGGCACTGCGCGGATCGGCCGCCAGCGCCATGCGCAGCGCGCGGGCGAAGGCCTTGAACACCGTCTCGCACTGGTGGTGGGCGTTGTCGCCGTGCAGGTTGTCGATGTGCAGCGTCACCAATGCGTGGTTGGCGAAGCCCTGGAAGAACTCGTAGGCCAGCTGGGTGTCGAAGCCACCCACCATGCCGGCCTTGAACGGCGCGCGCATGTGCAGCCCCGGCCGGCCTGAGAAGTCGATCACCACCCGCGAGAGGGCCTCGTCGAGGGGCACGTAGGCATGTCCATAGCGCTGGATGCCGGCCTTGTCGCCGACCGCCTTGGCCACCGCCATGCCGAGCGTGATGCCGACGTCCTCCACCAGGTGGTGGCCGTCGATGTGCAGGTCGCCCTTGGCGTCGACCGTCAGGTCGATGAGCCCGTGGCGGGCCACCTGGTCGAGCATGTGGTCGAAGAAGCCGATGCCGGTGGCCAACTGCGCCGCACCGCTGCCGTCGAGGTCGACACGCACGCGGATCTGCGTCTCCTTGGTGTTGCGTTGCACGTCGGCGGTGCGTGAAGTCACTGCTGCAACTCCAATGAGCGGTTCACATCCTCGGCCGAACGCCGACTTGCCAAGTGGACACCGCAAATCTGGCTCTGCCAGGCCGCTGGTGTCGCCCCCTCTAGGGGGAGGCGGCCGCAGGCCGCTACGGGGTTGGTCATGTCAGGCTCGCTTTCAGCGCGTCGATCATCAACGCATTCTCGTCGGGCGTGCCCACCGTCAGGCGCAGGCAGTTGGCCAGCAGCGGGTGCAGCGCCGAGACATTCTTCACCAGCACGCCGCGCGCCTTCATGCCTTCGAAGGTGCGCTTCGCATCGGCCACCCGCAGCAGGATCATGTTGGCCTCGCTCGGAAACGCGGTCACGTCGGGCATTGCACGCAGCGCGGCCTGCAGCCGCTCGCGCTGCTCGCGCAGCAGCGTCGCCTGGCGGGCGTATTCGTCGGCGTGCTCGAGCGCGAACAGCGTGGCCTCGGCGTTGAGCACGCTCACGTTGTAGGGCGGGCGCACCTTGTCGATTTCGTCGATCAGCGCCGCATGCCCGCACAGGTAGCCCAGGCGCACGCCGGCCAGGCCGAACTTGCTCAGCGTGCGCAGCACCAGCACATGCTCGTGCGCCGACAGACGAGGCAGCCAGCTGCGCGAGCTGAACGGCTGGTAGGCCTCGTCGAACACAATCAGCCCCCGCTGCGCGCCGACCGCCGCGACGATGTCGTCGATCACCGCGTCGTCCCACAGGTTGGCGGTCGGGTTGTTGGGGTAGGCGATGTAGGTCAGCGAGGGGCGCTCGCGCTCGATCGCCGCCAGCATCGCGGCGCGGTCGAGCTGGAAGTCCGGCGTCAACGACACCCCGGCAAAGCGCAAGCCGCGCAGCTTGGCCGACATCTCGTACATCACGAAGCCCGGCAGCGGCGCCAGGATGCCAGCGCCCGGCACGTCGCAGGCCACCGACAGCAGGTCGATCAGTTCGTCCGAGCCGTTGCCCAGTATCAGCTTGCAGCCAGCCGGCAGCTGGACGTGGCGCGTCAGCGCGGCCACCACGTCGGCGACGCACTGGCCCGGGTAGCGGTTGATCGCCACTTGCGCCAATCGTGCCCCCAGTTCGTGCTGCAGCGGCTCGGGCAGGCGGAACGGGTTCTCCATCGCGTCGAGCTTGACCAGGCCGGCGCTCGGCTGGATCGCATAGGCATGCATCGACGTCACATCCTGCCGGATCACCTGTTGGATGCGGCGCGCCAGGGCCGTCGACTCAGCCATGTGGCACCTCGCGCAGCGGAAAGACCATCACGTGCTCGCCGTCGTGCACCTCGCCGGTGTAGCGAAAGCCGAGCTTCTCGTAGAACGGCCCGGCATGCCCAGGCCGCTGCTGGTGCGACAGGCCGACCGATGCAACTCCCAGGCGCCGCGCCTCGTCGATCACCCAGCGTATCGCGCGCGCGCCGTGGCCCTTGCGCTGGTGGCGGGCATCGACCAGCAGCCGCCAGACGTAGAGCCGGTCGACGGGGTCCTCCGGGTCCAGCCGAGCGTCCCACAACAGCAGCAGCCCGACCGGCTCGTCGCCATCGTGAATGGCCAGCGGCCGGCCCGGCGCCCGCACCGAGGCCTGGGCCAGCGACTTGGCGACCGACCCGACCAGGCCCTGCTGGTCCGCGGCGACGTCGAGTTGGACCAGGCGGTCGACATTGGCCTCGGTGACCGGGCGCAGATGGAAGCCCTGCGCGGCCTCGCCCACGGCCGGCCCGGCGTCAAGCCGCATCTCGGCCGCGCGCGCGTGCGCCGGCAGCCCCTCGCCGTGCGCCAGCACCGACGCCGTCGGGCCTAGCACCTGCGCCCCGGCGGCGCTCACCTCGATCAGGCTCGAGCGCTTGACGAAGTCGTAGACGCCCAGTGGCGAGCTGAAGCGCGCGGTCCCCGATGTCGGCAGCACGTGATTCGGCCCGGCACAGTAGTCGCCCAGGCTCTCGCTGGTGTAGGCACCGAGGAAGATGGCGCCGGCATGCTTGAGCAACGGCTCCCAGCGCCGTGGCTCGCGCGCGCTGATCTCCAGGTGCTCGGGCGCGATGCGATTGCTGATCGCGCAGGCCTCGTCCATCGAGCGGGTGAGGACCAGCGCGCCGCGGCCTTCCAGCGAAGCGCGGATGACGCCGCGGCGTGGCATCGTCGGCAGCAGGCGATCGATCGCCGCCTGCACCGCGTCGAGATAGGCGCCATCGGGCGACAGCAGGATGCTCTGCGCCAGCTCGTCATGCTCGGCCTGGCTGAACAGATCCATCGCCACCCAGTCGGCATCGGTGCTGCCGTCGGCCAGCACCAGAATTTCGCTCGGGCCGGCGATCATGTCGATGCCGACCTGACCGAACACACGCCGCTTGGCGCTGGCCACATAGGCATTGCCGGGGCCGGTGATCTTGTCGACGCGCGGGATCGTCTGGGTGCCGTAGGCAAGCGCCGCGATCGCCTGGGCGCCGCCAATGGCGAACACGCGGTGCGCGCCGGCCAGGTGCGCCGCGGCCAGCACCAGCGGGTTGCGTTCGCCGTTCGGCGTCGGCACCACCATCACGATCTCGCCGACGCCGGCCACCCGGGCGGGAATCGCGTTCATCAGCACGCTCGACGGATACGCCGCCTTGCCGCCGGGCACGTAAATGCCCACGCGATCGAGCGGCGTCACCTTCTGTCCCAGCAGCGTGCCGTGCGCGTCGCAGACCTGCCAGCCCTGGCTGGTGGCCTTGAGTTGGTGCTCGTGATATTGGCGCACGCGGTCGGCGGCGGCTCGCAGCGCGTCGCGCTGCACAGCCGGCAGGCCGTCGATCGCACGCCGCAAGTCGGCGCGCGGGATCTCCAGCTCGGCCAGCGCGTCGGCACGCACGCCGTCGAAGCGCGCGCTGTACTCGAGCACCGCCGCGTCGCCACGACGGCGCACGTCGTCCAGGATGCCGGCGACAGAGTCTTCGATCGCGCGGTCGGTGTCGGCCGACCAGTGCAGCAGCTGCTGCAGCCGCGCGTCGAAGTCCGCCGCGCGGGTGTCGAGGCGAGCGACGCGCACCGCACTCATGGACCACCCGTTGCGCAGGCCTGCTCGAGCGCGTCGATCAGCGGCCGCAGCGTCTCGCGCTTGAGCTTGAGCGCCGCCGGGCTGACGATCAACCGTGCACTGATGTCCATGATGCGCTCGACCTCGACCAGCTGGTTGGCCTTCAGCGTGCTGCCGGTCGACACCAGATCCACGATCGCGTCGGCCAGCCCGGTCAGCGGCGCCAGCTCCATCGAGCCGTACAGCTTGATCAGGTCGACGTGCACGCCCTTGTCGGCGAAGTGCTGGCGGGCCAGCTGCACGTACTTGGTGGCGACACGGATGCGCGAGCCCTGCTGCACGGCGGCCGGGTAGTTGAAGTCGGCACGAACCGCCACGCTGAGCCGGCAGCGCGCGATGCCGAGGTCCAGCGGCTGGTACAGCCCGGTGGCGCCGCCGTGGTGGCCCCAGGCCGCGCCGTGCTCGAGCAGCACGTCGAGGCCCGCCACGCCGACATCGGCACCACCGTACTCGACGTAGGTCGGCACGTCGCTCGCGCGCACCAGCACGACGCGCAGCCCTGGCCGGTTGGTCGGCAGGATCAGCTTGCGCGACTTCTCCGGATCCTCCAGCACCTCGATGCCGGCCTTGCGCAGCAGCGGCAGCGTGTCGTCGAAGATGCGGCCCTTGCTGAGGGCCAGGGTCAGGGCGCTCATTTCACGCGCTCGATGTCGGCGCCGAGCAGGCGCAGCTTGTCTTCCATGCGCTCGTAGCCCCGGTCCAGGTGGTAAATACGGTCGACCAGCGTCTCGCCCTGCGCCACCAGGCCCGCAATCACCAGGCTCGCCGACGCGCGCAGGTCGGTTGCCATCACGGTGGCACCCGACAGGCGCGGCACGCCGCGCACGAGCGCGGTACGGCCGTCGACCTCGATGCTGGCGCCCAGGCGCAGCAGCTCGTTGACGTGCATGAATCGGTTCTCGAAGATCGTCTCCGAGATCTGCGCCACGCCGTCGGCGATGGCATTCACCACCATGAACTGCGCCTGCATGTCGGTGGGGAAAGCCGGGTACTCGCTGGTGCGAAAGCTCACCGCGTGCGGCCGGCCAGCGGCCTTGACGCGAATGCCGCCGGTGGCGGCTTCGATGTTGGCGCCGGCCGCGCGCAGCCGCTCGATCACCGCCTCCAGGTGGCCGACGTTGGCGCCGCGCAGCAGCGCGTCGCCGCCGGTGGCCGCCACCGCGCACAGGAAGGTGCCGGTCTCGATGCGGTCGGCGATGAAGCGGTGCGGCTCGCGCGGCGGTCGCAGCGCGTTCACGCCGCGGATGCGGATGCGGCTGCTGCCGTGGCCTTCGATCTGCGCACCCATCGCGATCAGCAGCTCGGCCAGGTCGGCCACCTCGGGCTCCTGCGCAGCGTTCTCCAGCACCGTCTCGCCGTCGGCCAGCGTGGCAGCCATCATCAGATTCTCGGTGCCGGTGACGGTGATCATGTCGGTCGTGATCGAAGTGCCCCTCAGCCGCTCCACGCGCGCCAGGATGTAGCCGTGCTCGACGCGGATGTCGGCGCCCATCGCCCGCAGGCCCTGGATGTGCTGGTCGACCGGCCGCGACCCGATGGCGCAGCCGCCGGGCAGCGACACCGTCGCCTCGCCGAAGCGCGCCAGCAGCGGGCCGAGCACCAGGATCGACGCGCGCATCGTCTTCACCAGCTCATAGGGCGCCTCGGGCGAGGTGACCGACGAGGCGTCGACCGTCACCTCGTCGGGCCGTGCGTCGTTGCGGTCGGCGCGGGCGCCCATGCTGCGCAGCAGCTTCAGCGTGGTGTTCACGTCCTGCAGCCGCGGCACGTTGGCCAGCGTGACCGGCTGCGCGCACAGCAGCGCGGCGCACAGCCCCGGTAGCGCCGCGTTCTTGGCGCCGGAGATCGGCACTTCGCCTTGGAGGCGACGTCCGCCGCGGATCAGGAGTTTGTCCATGCGTGGGCTGGCCCGGACCGCGCAAGGGTGGAAGTGGAAACGCGCCGCCGACCAGGCCGCACCGATTCGACCCCCACCGCCGCGCGGCAGCGGGTGGTCAGTGGTGGTGGTGAGGCTGCGGGTCCTGCGCAGCCCATTCGGCGGGCGTAAGCGTCTTCATCGACAGGGCGTGAATCTGCTCGCGCATTCTATCGCCGAGCGCGGCGTAGACCCGCTGGTGCCGCCGCACGCGCGGCTGGCCGTCGAACTCGGCCGACACGATGGTGGCAAAGAAATGCCGGCCGTCGCCCTCGACCTCGAGATGCTCGCAGGCCAGCCCCGCTGCGATGAAGCGGCGCACATCGTCGGGGGTGGGCTCGGCCATGCCGCGATTATCGCGCGCCGCCGGCTGATGCCGGCTCGCTCCTCAGTGGCGCAGCTTGTAGCCGCTCGCCAGCAGGCGCAACGCCACCGCCGCCACGACGGTGAAGCTCGTGCCCACCACCGCCAGGCTGAGCCAGGGCGATACGTCGCTGACGCCGAAGAAGCCGCGGCGAAAGCCGTCGATCATGTAGAAGAACGGGTTCAGGTGGCTCACCGCCTGCCACACTGAAGGCAGCGAGTGCACCGAATAGAACACGCCCGACAGGAATGTCATCGGCATGATGACGAAGTTCTGGAACGCGGCCAGTTGATCGAACTTCTCGGCCCACAGGCCGGCGATCAGCCCCAGCGTGCCGAGCATGGCGGCGCCCAGCGTGCCGAACACGGCGATCCACCACGGCTCGGCCAGCTGCGGCGGGCCGAACCACACCGTGACCCCCAGCACACCGAGGCCGACGACCAGCCCGCGCACCATCGACGCGGCCACATAGGCGGCGTACCAGGCCCAGTGCGTCAGCGGCGTCACCAGCAGGAAGACCAGGTTGCCGGTGATCTTGCTCTGGATGAGCGAGGAGCTCGAGTTGGCGAACGCGTTCTGCAGCACGCCCATCATCACGAGACCCGGAATCAGGAAGCTGGTGTAGCGCACGCCGGGGTAGACCTGCACCCGATCTTCCAGCACATGGCCGAAGATCAGCAGGTACAGCACCGCCGTCAGCACCGGCGCCGCGACGGTCTGGAAGCTGACCTTCCAGAAGCGCAGCACCTCCTTGTAGAACAAGGTACCCGCGCCGGTCAGCAGGGTTGTCGTCATGCTGGCACGATAGCAGCATGCCAACTCGGGCACGGCGGCAAGCATGAACGAGCGCCAGTGGTTGTGGGCCGGCGCCAGCGGCTATTCATACAAGGAGTGGAAGGGTCCGTTCTATCCCGAGGATCTGGCAGCGGACGACATGCTCGGCTGGTACGCCCGGCAGTTGGTCGCGGTGGAGATCAACAACACCTTCTACCGCAACCCCAAACGCGAGGTATTGGCCAGGTGGGCCGAGACAACGCCCGAGACCTTCCGCTTTGCAATCAAGGCCACGCGCCGCATCACGCACGACGCCCGCCTGAAGAGCGAGGAAGCAGCCGAACCGCTGCGTTACCTGTACGGCAGCCTGGCCGCGCTCGGCGGCAAACTCGGCGCAGTGCTGTTCCAGCTGCCGCCCAACCTGAAGAAGGACCTGCCGCGGTTGAGCGAGTTCCTCGCCTTGCTGCCGCCGGATCACCGCGCCGCCTTCGAGTTTCGCCACCCAAGCTGGTTCGATGACGACGTCTATGCGGCGCTGAAAAGCGCCTCGGCATCGCTTTGCCTGTCGGAGCGCGAGGACCAGCAGCCGCCGGCGCTGGTGGAGACGGCGCCCTGGGGTTATGTGCGGCTGCGCCTGGAGCGGTACACCGACGACGACCTTGCCCGCTGGGCCGGGCGCCTGAGCGCCACCGGCTGGCAGCAGGTGTTCGTGTACTTCATGCACGAACCGACCGCACCCGCCTACGCCCGCACGCTCATTCGACTGGCAGGTGAACAGGCGCGGCGCTGACCGGCTTGCCGTCGCCCGCCGCCATGATCTCGAGGAACACGTCCTCGAGGTCGGCACGCCCGATCTCGAGGTCCTCGACCCGCACGCCGGCCGAGCGAAGCTGGCCGAGGATGGTCTCGACCTCGGCCGCGTCATGGGCGCTCACCTGCGCGATTCGGCCGGTGACGCGGGCGTGCGCCGCCACCGCGGACGGCAGCGCATCGTCGGTCTTGAAGCGCAGCATCGTGCTGGCGGTGCCCGCCAGCAAGTTGGCGGTGCGGTCGAGTGCCACCACGCGGCCCTGCTTGAGCATCGCGATGCGACCACAGAGCGCCTCGGCCTCCTCGAGGTAGTGCGTAGTCAGCAGTACGGTGTGGCCCTCGCGGTTGAGGCGCGCGATGAACTGCCACAGGGTCTGCCGCAGCTCCACGTCGACGCCGGCGGTCGGCTCGTCGAGCACGATCACCGGCGGGCGGTGCACCAGTGCCTGCGCCACCAGCACGCGGCGTTTCATGCCGCCCGACAGCTGCCGCATGTTGGCGCCGGCCTTGTCGGCGAGGCCCAGGTTGGCCAGCAGCTCGTCGATCCAGTCGTCATTTCGGTGCACGCCAAAGTAGCCGCTCTGGATGCGCAGCGCCTCGCGCACGTTGAAGAACGGATCGAACACCAGCTCCTGCGGCACGATGCCGAGCGAGCGCCGCGCAGCGGCGAAGTCACGCAACACGTCATGGCCGTTGACGGTGACGCGCCCGGACGTGGCACGCGCCAGGCCGGCCAGCACTGAGATCAGCGTCGTCTTGCCCGCGCCGTTGGGGCCGAGCAGTCCGAAGAACTCGCCGGGCTCGATGTCGAAGCTCACGCCATCGAGCGCCCGCACGCTGCCGCGGGGCCCGACGTATGTCTTGACAACCTGCTGGAACGACACGGCGGGCATGGCGCGCGATTGTAGGCAGCCTTGCCGCGTGCGCTGTCTTCAGCGCGACGAAGGTGCTAGATTGCGCGCGCGATGACCAAGCCCCCCAAGAAGCCGCGCCGCACGGCCGAACGCATCCTCGAGGTCACGCTGGAGCTGTTCAACCGCTTCGGCGAGCCGAACGTGTCGACGACGGTGATCTCGGCCGAGCTGAACATCAGTCCGGGCAACCTGTACTACCACTACCCAGCCAAGGACGAGCTGATCAACGCGCTGTTCGACCGCTACAAGACGGCGCTCGACGAACTGCTCGGCGCCGCCGACAGCGTTCGCCACGTCGAGGACGCATGGCTGTTCGTGCACATGCTGTTCGAGCTGATCTGGAACTACCGCTTCCTCTATCGCGACCTGAACGACCTGCTCAGCAAGAACCGGCGGCTGGAGACGCACTTCCAGCAGGTGCTGGCGGCCAAGAGCCGCGCGGTGCGATCCGTGCTCGACGGGCTGGCCCATGGCCAGGCGCTGCAGATCGACGCCCAGCAGGCCGGGCCGATGGCCGATTCGATGGTGGTCGTGCTCACCTATTGGCTCAGCTACGAGTACGTGCGCGACCCGCGCAATGCGCTGGAACCGGAGGGTGCCGCGGCCGCGCTGTCGCGCGGCGCCTTCCATGTGCTGGGCCTGCTGATGCCCTACCTAGAGCCGGCCCAGCGCGAACACCTGGTCACGCTGGCAGGGGCGTACAAGGGCAATCACTGAGCTGGCGACGCCGGTTTTTCTCCAACATCGGCGGACGAACGCACGCCGATGCGAGGAGACAATTGCGATGGCCAAGTGGACCGCCTTTCCTTACGACAACGCCGACTACCTCTACGACGCCGCGGCGCTGAAGAAGAAGTGGGCTCGGCTGCATGCCGGCGATGCCGAGCCGCTGCCAAAGGATGACAAGGTGCTGGCCGCCTGGTCGCTGTACCACGCGGGCGAGTTCCAGAAGGCCTACGACTCGGGCCTCAAGGCCGGCGGCGCCGGCATCACGGTGACCAACAAGGCGCAGTGCATCTACGCCAACTATCTCGAGAAGAGCGAGAAGAACAAGCTTGCGATGTTCCAGGAGGCCGCCGCGCGGGCCGAGGCGCAGGCCGACGAGGACCCCAAGAACGCCAATGCGCACTACCTGATGGCCTATGCGCTCGGCCGCTACAGCCAGAGCATCAGTGTGGCCAAGGCGCTGGCACAGGGCCTGGGCAGCAAGGTGAAGACGGCGCTCGAGACCGCGATCAAGCTGGCACCCAAGCATGCCGATGCGCACATCGCGCTCGGTTCGTTCCACGCCGAGGTGATCGACAAGGTGGGCAAGCTGCTCGGCAAGACCCAGGGCGCCGACGCGGCCACCGGCCTGCGGATGTACCAGGCCGCGCTGAAGCTCAACCCGACCAGTGCGATCGCGATGATCGAGTACGCCAACGGCCTGGTCATGCTCGAAGGCGACAAGAGGATGAAGGACGCCGAGAAACTCTATGCCGACGCCGCCGCGTGCGAGCCGCTCGACGCGATGGAACGGCTCGACGTCGAAATGGCCAAGGAAGAGCTCGAGGACTAGGCCGCGGCCTCCCACGGCAGCATCAGCGCCAGCAGCAGCAGCTTCTCGAACTCGGGCTCGAAACGGTCGATGATCTGCTGCGGCTCGGGGCACAGGCCTTCGTCGGTGATGAGGCCGAACTGCACGCCGCCGGCGTAGCTGAGGATCGACACGCCCATGCCGATGTCGCCCGACGCCGGCACCCAGAACATGGTCTGCCGGATCGTCGAGCCGCAAAACGTGAGCGGCTTCGTCGGCCCGGGCACGTTGGTCATCACCGCGGTCGCCTTCTTGGCGAACAGGTTCAGGATCGCATCCTGCACCGGCTTGATCATCAGCCCGGCCACCGCCAGCACGGCAAAGGCGAGCAGCGGCTGGTAGCTGCCCTTCAGCTCGCTCATGCGCCGGCGCACCGCGTAGACGCGCTCGATCGGATTGTCGATGCCGATCGGCAGCACCAACGGGGCAAGGCCGAACTTGTTGCCGAGTTGCCAGGCCTTGTCGAGCGGTCGCAGGTTCACCGGCACCATGGCGCGGATCTCCTGCCCCGAGGGGTCGTCGCCCTGGTCGCGCAGGTACTGGCCGATCGCGCCGGCCACGCACGACAGCAGCACGTCGTTGATCGAGCAGTTGAGCGCCTTGCCGATGATCTTCACCGCGTCCAGCGGCAGCGGCTCGTTCCACGCCACGCGCTTGCGCCCGGCCGGCTTGCCCTTCAGCCGCGTCGGCGAGTCGTCGGGCATCAGGGCCAGCGCGGCGACGTCGCTCACCACCTGGTAGCCGGTGCGCGCCACCTCGACGGAGCCGAACAGCTGCTGGGGCTTCGACAACGCATCCATTGAGCGCGCCATGCCGTCGCCGGTGGCACCGAGCGCCTTCACCATGATGTCGGTCAAGGGCTTGACGACCGCGTCGCTGAGCCAGTCGTGCTCGACGTCGCCGTCAGCGCTCTCGCGCTCGCGCCGCCGCGGCGGGTCGTTGCCGCCATCGGTGATCGACAGCGTGACCGAGATCAACGCGATGCCGTCGCCGATGCAGTGGTGGATGCGCGCGATCAGCGCACTGCCACCGTCGTATTGCTCGATCAGGTGAAACTGCCACAGCGGACGGCCCGAGTCGAGCGGCTGAGTTGCCAGATCGGCACAGCGCGCCTGCAGCGCCGCCTGGCGGCTCTGGCCCTTGCGCCGCGTCAGCGTCTCGCGTACCACGTGACGGTGGATGTCGAAGTCGTCATCGGTCACCCACTGCGCGCCCATCGCGTCGTTGACGACCTTCTGGCGAAAGCGGTCGTACTTGAGCAGCTTGTCGCCGATGCGCTGGCACACCGCCTCGTAGTCGACGCGCGGCTCGAGCAACCAGACGCCGACGATCATCATCAGGTTCACGTCGTTGTCCATGCGCAGCCACGCGTTATCGACACGCGACATGCGTTCAGCGGCCATCGGGTTTCTCCTCGTGTTGTGCCGTTCGGGCCGCAGCCACGATGCTGGGTAACATCCGGGGCGTCAAGCTGAGACTTTCACCCAGCACCACACTCTTTTGCGCACACGGGAGACCCGCCATGGCCAACATCAAAGCCGCCTTCGACAAGGCCGTCGCCGACAGCAAGAGCCTGCCGGAGAAGCCCGACAACATGACCTTGCTGAAGATCTACGCGCTGTACAAGCAGGCCAGCGCCGGCGACGTGGACGGCAAGCGGCCCGGCTTCACCGATATGGTGGGCCGTGCGAAGTGGGACGCGTGGAATGCCATCAAGGGCAAGTCGACCGACGAGGCGATGCAGGATTACGTCGACCTGATCGAGTCGCTCAAGTAGCGGCGACTACTTCTTGCGTTTGGCCGCCGCCTTGCGTGCCACCGTCGGCGCCTTCGCCGCGCCGGCGCCTGCCTTGCCGAGCAGCGTGTCGAGGTTCTTCTCGATCTCGGACTCGATGGTGCCGGCGAACGCTCCGAGCAGAAAACCGAGCTTGGCGTTCAGGTCGAAGTGATCGGGCGCCACCACCAGCGTGCCGCTGACGCCCGAGCGGGTGAACTCCACCGTGTCGCTGTACTCGCCCTCGATCACGCTGCATTCCATGTCGAACTTCTTCTCGACCTCCTCGGCCCAGGCCCAGGCGACCTTGCGCGCCTTGGCCAGTCCGAGCGCGTGGGGGCGGTGGATTCGAATGTCGGCCATCGATTGATTCTCCGCGGAGGCAAGGAGGACGGTCAGGAGGCTCGCAGTGTCGCGTGGCGTTCGGCCTTGGGCAATGCGGCCAAACGCCGAACCTCGGCATAGAAGCGCTCGAAGTCCCCGCCCTGGCGCTCGAACAGCCGCTCGAACTGCGGCACCAGTTCGTCGTAGGCCGCCTGGATCGCGAATGCCGCGTTGTTGGCGCGCTCGAACCAGCTGTCGTAGCCGGCATATCCGCCCCAGCGTTCAGCCTTGACGCGGGCGTAGTCGGCCCGCAATGCGGCCAGCCGCTCGGCCTTGCGGGCGCGTTTGGTGTCGTCGTCGGACCCGCTGCGGTAGATGGTGTCCAGGTCGGCGCGCGCCGCCAGCGTGAGCGCCTTGAACTCGCGGCGGCGCTCGTCGTGCCGCCGGTACGCCTCGCGCGCCTCGGCACTGCCCTCCTGCTCAAGCCAGCGCGCACCGCCGAGCCGCTCCACCGCCGTGGCGAAGCTCTCGTTGAACATGGTGTCGTCGCTGGCGTAGGCGACCTGGTGCGCCAGCTCATGGAAGATCAGCCGTGCCAGCTCACCGTCGATCCAGCCGATGAACGTGTTGAGCAGCGGGTCGCCGCCCAGCCAGTTGGTCCAGCCGAGCGTCGAGTAGGCAGGCACTCCGTACACAAGCACCTCGAGCGACTGCTGGCGCGCGAGCTCGCCGGCCAGCGCGTCGGCCTCGGCACGGTCGAAGTAGCCGCGGTATCCCACGCAGCCCATCACCGGGAAGCACCAGGTCTTCAGCTGCAGCGACAGCTCGGGCGCTGCGACCACGTTCCACACGGCTGCGTTGCGCCGCAGGTCGGCATAGCGCCGGTAGCTGGCGTTGTCGGGCAGCTTGAGCTCACGCACCGCGAAGTCGCGCATACGCTGGCTGAGCACCAGGCGCTCGCGCAATGTCACCGGCGTCGACGGGTCGTCCAGCCACTGCGGCACCGGCCGTGCGGCGCGCATCAGCGCCAGGTGGCCGCCGACGCTTTGCGCGTAGTAGCCAAGCGTCGAACAGCCGGTCAGGCTGCCGGCAGCCAGCACCGCCAGCAGCGTCGCACCCCGCCGGACAGTCACGCGGGCGCCACCTCGACCAGGCAGTCGTAGAAGCACGACGCGCGGCCGATGTCGGTGAGCCGCTGATGCGTCAGCTCGTTCACGTTGGTGCCGTCGGCACCGAACTTGCGCCACCATACGCCGAAGCCGTGGACCACGCCGGGTCGCGCCCGGTCGCTCACCTGAGCCCGGCACAGTGTGCTGCCGCGATCGTTGAACACCCGCACCGCGGCGCCTTCGGCAATGCCGCGCGCCGCTGCGTCCTGCGGATTCAGCTCGATCGTCGGTTGGCCCTCGATGGCGCGCAGGCTCTTCACGTTGACAAATGTCGAGTTGAGAAAATGACGCGCCGGCGGCGAGATCATCGCCAGCGGGAACCGCTTCGCCAGCTCGGGAGTCGTCCGCTGGCTTTCGTAGTTGGCCACGTAGTCGGGCACGCCGACACCCGGTGCGTCGACACGCACACGGCCATCGGCGGTCGGAAAGCCGCCATCTGCGAACGGCGCATCGGCCAGCGGCAACGGGGCGTAGCCCTGCCGGCGCAGCAGTTCGAAATCGATCGAGGGCAACGCGGTGCGGGCGAGCTGCTCGTCGCTGTCGGCGAAACAGGGTTCGTCGAAACCCAGACGCGCCGCCAGCCGGCGGAAGATCTCGCTGTTGGGCAGCGCCTCACCGAGCGGCGCAACAGCCGGCTCGTTGAGCAGAACGTCGGTGTGGCCGTAGGCGGTGTGCACGTCCAGGTGCTCGAGCTGCGTCGTCGCCGGCAGCAGGTAGTCGGCATGGTCGGCGGTGTCGGTCTGGAACTGCTCGAGCACGACGGTGAAGAGGTCCTCGCGGGCAAAGCCGGCGGCGACGCGGCGCGACTGCGGCGCCACCGCCACCGGGTTGCTGTTGTAGACGATCACCGCCTCCACCTTCGGGCCGAAAACGGGACCCGACTCGCGCAGCAGGTCGTCGCCGATCGTGCTCATGTTGATGATGCGCGGCTGTCGGCCGGCCAGCAGATCGGGGCGCTCGAGCGCGCCAGCATCCCTGAAGTCGCGGAACCAACCCGAGCTCGACAACAGCAGACCGCCGGCGCGGTTCCGCCAGGCGCCGGTCAGGCAGGGCAGCAGAGCGATCAGCCGCACCGCATTGCCACCACCGCGCACCCGCTGCATGCCGTAGTTGAGACGGATCGCTGCCGGCGCCAGTGTGGCGAAGTCGCGCGCCAGCGCGCGCACCGTCGCCGCATCGATGCCGCACTCGGCCGCGGCGCGCTCGGGCGTCCAGGCCATCGCCCGCTCACGCAGCAGCGCGATGTCGCCGACATGCCGATGCACGTAGTCGTGATCGAGCCAGTCGTTCGCGAACAGTTCGTGCATCAGGCCGAGCGCCAGAGCGCCATCGGTGCCGGGCAGCAAGGCGATGTGCTGGTGGCATTTGTCGGCCGTCTCGGTGCGGCGGGGGTCGATGCACACCAGCTTGGCGCCGTCGCGCTTGGCCTTTTGCGCGAGCGTCCAGAAATGCAGGTTCGACGTGATCGCGTTGCTGCCCCAGATCAGGATCAGCCGGCTCTCGGCGAAGAAGCGCATCTGCATGCCGACCTTCGCGCCGTAGGTGGCCGCCAGCGCCTCGCCGCCGGCTGACGCGCAGATGGTGCGATCGAGCCGCGAGGCACCGAGACGATGGAAGAAGCGCGCGGCCATGCCCTCGCCCTGCACCTGACCCATCGTGCCGGCATAGCTGTAGGGCAGGATGGCCTCGGCATCACGCGCGGCGATCGACGCCACACGCCGGGCGATGTCATCGAGCGCGGTGTCCCAGCTCACGCGCTCGAAGCGTCCTTCGCCCTTCGGGCCGATGCGGCGCATCGGATGCAGCAGGCGCTCCTCGTGATAGGTGCGTTCGGCATAACGACTCACCTTGGTACACAGCGCGCCGTGGGTCGACGGGTGCGCCGGATTGCCCTGCAGGTGGACGACACGGCCGTCCTGCACGGTCGCGACCCAGGAGCAGGTGTCCGGACAGTCGTGGGGACACGCTCCGCGCACTTGGCGCGCCAGTGCCGTCGAGGGATCAGCCATGCCACCCACTGTGCCACAGACCGCCGCGCGAACTGCCGGTGGCCTCGAGTTCCCGATACCTGCCGCGGGCGTAAAGTCGGGCTCGACGCACGGGGCACATGCGCTCTCTTGACGTTCGATGAACTTGTGCACGGACCATACCGAATGCTGGATCGGGCCGTCCAAAACAGCCCGTGGCCTCTGGCCTAATCTGCGTGTTGCACGTTCCATCCACCACGGCCACACGAGGAGATCATCTTGAAACGCCGTTCCGCCCTGCGTCGACTGGTCGTCGCGCCCGTGGCTCTTGCGCTGCCCGCCTTTGGCCAGGCCCGCACGATCGTGCTCGGTCAATCGGCCGCGCTCACCGGCCCGGCCGCGCAGCTGGGCATCCAGATGAACATCGGCGCGAAGCTCTACTTCGACGCGGTGAACGCCGGCGGCGGAATCAACGGCCACACCATCGAGCTGCGCACGCTCGACGACGGCTACGAGCCCGATCGCTGCGCCGCCAACACGGCCAAGTTCATCAAGGACGATGTATTCGCGTTGATCGGCTACGTGGGAACCCCCACTTGTGTGGCGGCGCTGCCGCTGGTGAATCAGGCCCGCATGCCGTTCTTTGGTCCGTTCACCGGCGCCGAGGTGCTGCGCGACCCGTTCAGCAAGGTGGTGTTCCACCTGCGCGCGTCGTACTACGACGAAACCGCGCTGATCGTGAAGCAGCTCACCTCGCTCGGACTGAACAACATCGCGGTTTTCTATCAGAACGATGCCTATGGCAAGGCCGGCCTGGAGGGCGTGACGCGGGCGCTCAAAGCCCGCAACATGGCGCCGGTGGCGCTGGGCACCGTGGAGCGCAACACGATCGATGTGACCAAGGCCGTGTCCACCATCGTGGCTGCCGCACCGCACGCGGTGGTGCAGATCAGCGCATACAAGAGCTGTGCGGCGTTCATCCGCGAGGCGCGCAAGGCCGGCTACGGCGGCACCTTCTACAACGTGTCGTTCGTCGGCACGCAGGCGCTGGCCGACGAACTGGGGCGCGAAGGCAACGGCATCGTCGTCAGTCAGGTGGTGCCATTTCCCTACGGCACGGGTACCCCGATCGCGCGCGAGTTCCTCGACGCACTCAGGCGCGCCGGCAACGGCGCGCATCCGAACTACTCGAGCATGGAAGGCTACCTGGCGGCCAAAGTCTTCAGCGAGGGCCTGCGCCGCGCCGGGCGCAATCCGAACCGCGACCAGCTGGTCGCCGGGTTGGAGTCGATCCAGCGCGCCGACTTCGGCGGCTTCGGCGTCGACTTCCAATCGAGTCGACATACGGCCTCCACCTTTGTCGATCTGTCGATGATTACGCAGGACGGCAAGGTGCGCCGCTGACAGGTTGCCGTGACTCGGCCATGGTGCCGACCCCACACCGGAATGCTCAACTATTCACGCCCGCGGCATGCACGGGGGCACAGGCCGCCATTGCCGCCAACTTGCTGCTTGCGTGCGGCCTGCAGCCGTCCTACTCTGAACTGTTGATATTGCGCGCCGACGGCACGGAGGTTTCATGATGCAACGACGCAAGGCCCTGCAGACCCTGGGCGGACTGACGGCGGCGGTCGCCTCGCCGGCTCTCCTGGCCGACAACCGGACCAAGATCGTGCTGGGGCAGTCGGCTGCCATGACCGGCCCAGCGGCGCAGCTGGGCATCCAGTTCCAGGCGGGTGCGAAGTTGCTGTTCGACCGGGTCAACGCCGCCGGCGGCATCAACGGCAAGACGATCGAGCTGAAGACGCTCGACGATGGCTACGAACCTGAACGGTGCGGCGCCAATACCAGGAAGCTGATCGACGACGACGTGTTCGCGCTGTTCGGCTACATCGGCACCCCGACCTCGGTGGTGGCGCTTCCGCTGGCGACCAACGCGAAGATTCCCTTCCTGGCGCCGTTCACCGGCGCGCAGGGCCTGCGCGACCCGTTCAACCGCTATGCATTTCATGTCCGCGCGTCGTACTTCGACGAGACGGCGCGCATCGTCAACCAGCTCTATGCGGTGGGCATGAAGAACATCGCGGTCTTCTACCAGAACGATGCCTACGGCCAGGCCGGACTGGCTGGCGTGAACCGCGCGCTGGCGGCGGTGAACTCCAAGCCGGTGGCGCTGGCCACGGTCGAACGCAATTCGGTCGACGTGGCCAACGCGGTGAAGACCATCGGTGCCGCCAAGCCAGAAGCCGTGGTGCAGATCAGCGCCTACAAGAGCTGCGCCGCCTACATCCGCGAAGCGCGCAAGGCGGGATCGGGTGCACAGTTCTTCAACGTGTCGTTCGTCGGCACCGCTGCACTGGCCACCGAACTGGGCCAGGACGCCCGTGGCGTCGTCGTCAGCCAGGTGATGCCGTTCCCGTTCGCGGCCGTTACGCCGCTGTCCGCGGAGTTCGTCAAGGCCGCTCCCGCGGGCAAGGTCGACCTGAACTACAGCAGCATGGAAGGCTACGTGGCAGCGAAGGTGTTCGTCGAAGCGCTGCGCCGCGCCGGCAACAACCCGACCCGCGACGCGCTGATCTCCGGCCTGGAGAGCCTGCGCGAGTTCAATCTCGGTGGCTTCTTTGTCGACTTCAGCCCGACCAAGCACACCGGCTCGACCTATGTCGACCTGACCATCCTGACCAGCGACGGTCGCGTACGCCACTGAGCGCAGCGCGGGATCACGACCCCGCCACTCGCCGGCCTCCGGGTTGACCCGGACGCCGGCGATCCTCTTCGTGGCGCGGCATCGAAGACCAAGCCCGAGCGCACCACGGGCCGAGCGACGCGGCGGTAAGATGGTTTGCACCATCTGCCGGGGGTTGTCATGAAGCTGATTGACTCGATCGTTGCCGAGTCCGCGTCCATCGTCGCGATGCGGCGCGACATCCATGCCCATCCGGAACTCTGCTTCCAGGAGGAGCGCACTGCCGATCTGATCGCCAAGGCGCTGGAAGGCTGGGGCATTCAGGTGCTGCGCGGGCTCGGCAAGACCGGCGTGGTGGGCATCGTCAAGAACGGCAGTTCGAGCCGCGCCGTCGGGCTGCGCGCCGACATCGATGCGTTGCCGATGAGCGAGCACAACCACTTCGCGCATGCCAGCCAGCACGCGGGCAAGATGCATGCATGCGGCCACGACGGCCACACCGCGATGCTGCTGGCGGCGGCGCAGCACCTGGCCAGGCACCGGCGTTTCGATGGCACGGTTTACCTGGTGTTCCAGCCGGCGGAAGAAGGCGGCGGCGGAGCGCGCGAGATGATGAAGGACGGCCTGTTCGAGAAATGCCCGATGGAAGCCATCTTCGGCGCGCACAACTGGCCCGGCATGGCGGTGGGCCAGTTCGCGCTGCGCGACGGACCGGTTTTCGCCTCGAGCAACGAGTTCAAGATCACCATCCGCGGCAAGGGCGCACACGGCGCGATGCCGCACAACGGCATCGACCCGGTCCCCGCGGCCTGCCAGATGGTGCAGGCGTTCCAGACCGTCATCTCACGCAACAAGCGGCCGCTCGACACCGGCGTCATCTCGGTGACGATGATCCACACCGGCGAGGTGACCAACGTGATCCCCGACGCTTGCGTGATGGAAGGCACCGTGCGCACCTTCAGCACGGCGGTGCTCGACCTGATCGAGCGACGCATGAAGACCATCGCCGAGGCCACCTGCGCCGCATTCGAATGCAGCTGCGAATTCCAATTCGTGCGCAACTATCCGCCGACGGTGAACCACAAGGCCGAAACTGACTTTGCGCGCCAGCTGCTCACCGACGTGGTGGGCGCCGCCAACGTGCTGGAGTTCGAGCCGACGATGGGTGCCGAGGACTTCAGCTACTTTCTGCAGGGCAAGCCAGGCTGCTATTTCTTGATCGGCAACGGCGACGGCAGCCACCGCGAAGGCGGCCACGGCATGGGGCCTTGCATGCTGCACAACCCCAGCTACGATTTCAACGACGACCTGATCCCGCTCGGCGCGACGGTGTGGGTGCGCATGGCCGAGGCGTGGCTGACCGGTCCGGCCCGCGGCGGCAGCACGGCGCGATGAGCGGCGCGGCCGAAGGCTTCGCGCAGACCTACGCCGAGGCGCGCGGCAAGTTCCTGCCAGCGGCCCGCGCCGCTGGAGCCACAGTGGAAAGCCATGTGCACCCGCTGCGCGGCCGCGACGGCGAGGAATTGGCAATGGACATCGCCCGCATCGGGCCGGCCGATGCACGCGGCGTGCTGCTGCTCAGCAGTGCCTGCCATGGCGTCGAAGGATTCTGCGGCTCGGGCGCGCAGATCGCGTTGTTGCAGGACGGCGCGCTGCTGCATGCGGCGCACGACGCCGCTGTTGCGCTGCTGTTCGTGCACGGGCTCAATCCATACGGCTTCTCGTGGTGGCGGCGCACGACGCACGAGAACGTCGACCTGAACCGCAACTTCCACGACTACTCGCAGCCGTTGCCGCTCAATCCGGGCTATGACGAGGTGGCCCACCTGATCGTGCCGGAGCATTGGCCACCGCGACCGGAGGTGCAGGCGGCGATCGAGCACTTCATCGCCGAACGCGGCATCAAGGCCTGGCAATCCGCCATCTCCGGTGGCCAGCACAGGCATCCGCAGGGCCTTTTCTACGGCGGCAGCGAGCCGACCTGGAGCCAGCGCGTCGTGCGCGAGGTACTGCGCACGCACGGCCGGCTCTGCCAGCGGCTGGGCTGGATCGACTTCCACACCGGGCTCGGGCCCAACGGCCACGGCGAGCGCATCTTCGCCTGCCGTGACGATGCGCAGGCGCTGGCCCGGGCGCGCCAGTGGTGGGGCCCGCAGATCACCTCGATCTACGACGGCTCGTCGAGCTCGGCCAAGCTGACCGGCATGATGTGGATGGCGGCCTACGAAGAGTGCGCGCAGGCCGAGTACACCGGCATTGCGCTCGAATACGGCACCGTGCCGGTGCTGGAGGTGATGGACGCGCTGCGCGCCGACCAGTGGCTCGAGTTGCACCCGGAGACCGGCAGCGCCGAGCGCGACACGATCAAGCGCCGCATGCGCGACGCCTTCTACACCGACACCGACGATTGGAAGCGATCGATCGTGACCCAGGCGCTGGAGACTGCGCGCCAGGCCGTGCAGGGCCTGGGCGGCCGTTGATCCGTCCGCAGCCGGCACGGCGACGGCGCGGCACCGGCGCGCTCAGTCGCGACGACGCCACCGCTTGATGCCGTCGCGCTGCTCGTCGGTCTCGGGCGACTCCGGCGCGCGATCGATCTTGGCCACCACCTGCCACTTGCGCGCGAGCAGGGCCAGCGCCTCGTCCGGCGCGAAGCCCGACTCGACCAGCAAGCAGCCCACCACGGTGCCGGTGCGGCCGACGCCGCCCTGGCAGTGCAGGTACACACGTCGTGTCGGATCGGCCAGCAGCTCCTGCAGCGTGTCGAGGATCGTGCGCATGAGCGCCTCGCTGGGCACCGTGTAGTCGGCGACACCGAAATGCCGCCGGCGCTGGCCGGGTCGCAAGCGCGCCTGATAGTCGGGTAGCCCCTCGCCGCCGTCGGCCGTCAGGTCGATGAAGTCGGTGATGCCGGCGGCGTGCAACGCGTCGATGTGCCGAAGCGGGTACTCGCCGCCCAGCAGGCGACCGGTCACCACCCAGTAGCAGTTCGGATGTGGCCGCGCCAGCGCGTCGCCGGCACAGTCGAAGTCGTCGCGCGCCATGGTGGCGCCTGGCTCAGTGCGACAGGATCTTCGACAGGAAGTCCTTCGCGCGGTCGCTCTTCGGGTGATTGAAGAAATCGACCGGCGTGTTTTCCTCGACGATCTGGCCCTGGTCCATGAAGATCACGCGGTCGGCCGCCTGCCGCGCGAAACCCATCTCGTGCGTGACGCACAGCATCGTGATGCCTTGCTTGGCGAGATCGACCATCACCTCGAGCACCTCGTTGATCATCTCGGGGTCGAGTGCCGAGGTCGGCTCATCGAACAGCATGATCTTCGGCGTCAGGCAGAGCGCCCGCGCGATCGCGACGCGCTGCTGCTGGCCGCCGGACAACTGCAGCGGGTACTTGCCGGCCTGCTCGGCAATGCGCACGCGTGTCAGCTGCTGCATCGCCTTCTCCTCGGCTTCCTTCTTGGGCATCTTGCCGACCCACATCGGTGCCAGCGTCAGGTTCTCGAGCACCGTCAGGTGCGGAAACAGGTTGAACTGCTGGAAGACCATGCCGACTTCGCGCCGCACGGCGTCGACTGCCTTCACGTCGTCGGTCAGCTCGGTGCCGTTGACGACGAGGCGGCCGCTCTGGTGCTCCTCGAGACGGTTGATGCAGCGGATCAGCGTGCTCTTGCCGGAGCCCGACGGCCCGCAGATGACGATGCGTTCACCCTTGGGTACCGTGAGCTGGATGTCGCGCAGCACGTGGAACTGCCCGTACCACTTGTTGACCTTGTCAAATTCGATGATCGGAGCTTCGCTGTTCATGTTGGCCGTCATTGCCGGCGCATGCCGGTGTTGAGATAGGCCTCGACCCAGCGGCTGTAGCGCGACAGGGCGAAGCAGAACACGAAGTACACGGCCGCCACGAACAGCTGGCCCTCGAGGAAGAACTTGCGCCAGTCGGCGTCGCCGAGCGCGAGCTGCAGCGCACCGGTCAGGTCGTACAGGCTCACGATCGTGACGAGCGAGGTGTCCTTGAAGGTACTGATGAAGCTATTGACGATGGCCGGCACCACCAATCGCAAGGCCTGCGGCAGCACGATCTTGCGCTGCGTCTGCCAGTAGGTGAGCCCGAGTGACTGCGCTGCCTCGACCTGCCCCTTGGGCAAGGCCTGCAGGCCGCCGCGCACCACTTCGGCCAGGTAGGCGGCGGCGAACAGCGTCATGCCCACCAGCACGCGCACCAGCACGTCGATCGACGTGCCCTGCGGCATGAACAGCGGGAACATGAACGAGGCCATGAACAGCACCGAAATCAGCGGCACGCCGCGGATCAGTTCGACGTACAGCACGCAGACGGCGCGGATCGCTGGCAGGTTGGAGTTGCGGCCGAGCGCCACCAGGATGGCCAGCGGAAACGCGACCACCAGGCTCACGACCGACAGCGCCAACGTCAGCGGAAAGCCGCCCCAGCGCGAGGTTTCCACCAGGGTCAGTCCGGCCACTCCGCCGCGCATCAGCATGAAGCACAGCGCGAGCACCACGACCCACAGCGCGGCGAGCCACGGCTTCCAGAACGGGCGCAGGCAGCTCGCGATCAGCAATGCGATCAAGGCCGCACAGGCCAGCAGCGGACGCCACTGCTCCTCGAACGGGTAGCGGCCGAACAGGATCAGCCGGCCCTTCTCCGCGATCACGCCCCAGCAGGCGCCCGTTTCCTGCAGCGCACGACAGGCCGCGTTGTCGGGCCGCGCCACCGCATTGAGCACCGACCAACCGAACAGCGGCGGCACCAGCCACAGCAGCACGGCCACCGTGACCAGCGTGGCCAGCGAATTGGCCCAGCCGTCGAACAGGTTGCGACGCACCCAGGCCACAGCGCCCTGCGCAGCCCGCGGCGGCTCGCGGCTGGCGATCGGGGCGTAGATGGTGCCCGTCGTGCTCACCTTAGCGCTCCTTGATCGCCGAGCGGCGGTTGTACCAGTTCATGCCGGCCGACGTGAGCAACGACAACGTCAGATAGCAGGCCATCACCAGTGCGATGCATTCGATGGCGCGGCCGGTCTGGTTGAGCGACGTGTTTGAGATCGACACAAGATCGGGATAACCGACAGCGACCGCCAGCGAGGAATTCTTCGTCAGATTCAGATACTGGTTGGTCATCGGCGGAATGATGACGCGCAGCGCCTGCGGCAGCTGTACCAGGCGCAGTTCCTGGCCACGGCCCAGGCCGAGCGAAACGCTGGCCTCGTGCTGGCCGAACGGGACCGACTGGATGCCCGCGCGCACCACCTCGGCAATGTAGGCTGCGGTATAGACCGTCAGGCCGATCAGCACGGTGAGGAACTCCGGCGTGACGGCACCGCCGCCGACGACGTTGATCTCGGTCTTCTCCGGCGAATCCAGCCCGGCCGGGGCGCCACCGAGCAGCCAGCCGACCAGCGTGGCCAGCACCACGATGCCGATCGCCGGCAACACGAAGGGCGTCGGCTTGCCGGTACGCTCGAAACGCACGCGCGACATGCGCGACCACCACCACACGCCGATCAGGCCGACGACGAAACCCGCGACGGTGAAGAGATGCCCGTCTGCCCACACCGGATGCGGAAACTGCAGGCCGTTCTTGCTGAAGAACAATCCCGGCAGCGGGTGCAATGCCTCCTCGATCGGCGGCAACTTCTCGGTGAGCACGAAGTACCAGATGAACAACTGCAGCAGCAGCGGCACGTTGCGCACCAGATCGACATAGGCGCCGCTCAGCGTACGGACCAGGAAGTTGCGCGACAGGCGGCCCACGCCGACGAGCGTGCCGAGCACGGTGGCGAACAGGATGCCGAGGATTGCCACCCGGAAAGTGTTCGACAGCCCGACCAGGAAGGCCTTGCCGTAGCTCTCGGCCGAGTCGAACGGCACCACGCTTTCGCCGATGGCAAAGCCGGCGGGTTGCGTGATGAAGTCGAAGCCGCTCTTGATGCCGCGCACCCGCATGTTGTCGAGCGTGTTGTGCAGCAGGTAGGCCGCCGCCAGCACGAGCAGCGCGAGCACGACCACCTGGTACAGCACGCCCCGGAAGGCCTTGCTGCGCCAGTTGAACGACGAAGACTTGCTCGGCGGCGCGGACATGAATGACTGGAGCGGGCTCACGCACTGACGCGCGCGAACCCCGTCCGGCTGTTCTTACCGCACAGGCGGGGCGTACATGAAGCCGCCCTTGCTCCACAAGTTGTTGGCGCCTCGTGGCAGCTTCAACGCCGACTTCGGGCCGACGTTGCGCTCGAAGATCTCGCCGTAGTTGCCGGTCGCCTTGATCGCGCGGTAGGCCCAGTCCTTGTCCAGGCCGAGCAGCTTGCCGGTGTCTTCCGACGTGCCGAGGATGCGCTGCACCACCGGATCCTTGCTGTCGGCCTTGAGCTGGTCGACGTTGGCCTGGGTGATGCCGTATTCCTCGGCCTCGATCAGCGCGAACACGACCCACTTGGCAATCGCGAAGAACTCGTCGTCGCCGCGGCGAACCGACGGCCCGAGCGGCTCCTTGGAGATCAGCTCGGGCAGGATCACGTGGTCGTCGGGATTGCCGGCTTCCTTGTTTCGCACGGAGGCGAGGCCCGAGGCATCGGTGGTGTAGGCCTGGCAGCGGCCGGCGAAGTAGGCCTTGTTGGTGGCCTCCTGCGTCTCGAACACGACCGGCTTCATGTTCAGGCCGGCCGCCTTGGAGTAATCGGTCAAGTTCTTTTCGGTGGTGGTGCCCGACTGCACGCAGACGGTGGCGCCCTTGAGCTGCTTGGCCGACGTGATCTTGCTCTTCTTGGTGACCATGAAGCCCTGACCGTCGTAGTAGGTCGTGCCGGTGAAGTGCAGGCCGAGCGACGCATCACGCGTCAGCGTCCACGTCGTGTTGCGCGACAGGATGTCGACCTCCCCCGATTGCAGTGCAGCGAAGCGCTGCGACGCATTCAGCGGCACCCACTTGACCTTGCCGGCGTCGCTGAGCACGGTGGCGGCAATCGCCTTGCAGATATCGACGTCCAGGCCGGCCCAGTTGCCCTGGCTGTCGGCCGCCGAGAAACCGGGCAGGCTGGGGTTGACGCCGCAGACGAGCTGGCCCCGCTGCTTGATCGCGTCGAGTGTCTTGCCGGCGTGCACGCTGCCGACGAAGGCGAGCGCGAGTGCCGCGGCAATGGTGTGTTTGAACATGGTGCGTCCTCTCTTGGTGGCGACAATGGCGGGATTGTCGTGATCGCCGGCTGCCCGGCAAACCGAGCAAACACCGATGCACGGAGCGTGCCTGCCCCGATCGACACGGGCGCCTAGGGCATTACCCTAGCTTCGCAGTCGTCGCAACAGGCTTGCCGTCGATGGATCGAGCCCATCTGTGTCGCCAGTCGTCCAGCGCGGCAGCAGCTCGCTGCACAGCGCCTTGCCGAGCTCGACACCCCACTGATCGAAGCTGTTGATGCCCCACAGCGCGCCGGCCGTGAACACGCGGTGCTCGTACATCGCGATCAGTGCACCGAGGCTGCGCGGCGTCAGCGACTGCAGCACCAAGGTCGTGCTGGGGCGGTTGCCGGGAAATGTGCGGTGCCGGGCCAGCCGGTCGGCATCGATGCCGGGCGCCGCCGTCGGCACGCGCTCGCCGCGCGCCTGTTCCGCCGGCTTGCCCAGCATCAAGGCCTGCGACTGCGCCAGGCAGTTGGCCAACGCCTTGACCTGCAGGTCGCGATGCGGATGGCTGGGCTCGCGCACGGCGATGAACTCCACCGGGATCACGTCGGTGCCCTGGTGCAGCATCTGGAAGAACGCGTGCTGGCCGTTGGTGCCCGGCTCGCCCCACACGACCGGGCTGGTGGCATAGGGTAGATCCTCACCGGCCAGGTCGACGCGCTTGCCGTTGGACTCCATCTCCAGTTGCTGCAAGTAGGCCGGCAAGCGCTTCAGGCCCTGGTGGTATGGCGCCACCGAGCGGCTGGCGAAGCCGTGGAAGTTGCGGTACCAGACGTCGAGCAGGCCGAGCTGCGCCGGCAGGTTGCGCTCGAACGGCTCGGTCGCGAAGTGACGGTCCATCGCATGCGCGCCGGCCAGCAACGCGCGGAAATTCTCGGCGCCGATCGCAATCGCGATCGGCAGCCCGATCGCACTCCACATCGAATAGCGCCCGCCGACCCAGTCCCAGAAACCGAAGGTGGTGGTGATGCCGAATGCGGCCGCCGCCGACAGGTTGGTAGTGGTGCCGACGAAATGCCGCGCGATGTCGCGGCCGCCCTGGTCGAGGAACCACCGCCGTGCGACGGCCGCGTTGGCCATCGTCTCCTGCGTCGTGAAGGTCTTGGAGGCGACGATGAACAGCGTCGACTCGGGCCGCAGATGCTCCAGCACCGGCGTGATGTCATGGCCGTCGACGTTGGAGACGAAGTGGAATCGGATGTCGCGATGCGCCACGCCGTGCAGTGCGGGAACCGCCATCTGCGGGCCGAGATCGGAGCCGCCGATGCCGATGTTGACGACGTCGCGGATGCCACTCGTCGTCGTGGCGCGCACCGTTTCTGCAAACGCGAGCATGGCATCGAGCACGGCTCGCACCTCGTCCTCGAATGGCGCGCCGCTGCCCCTGGGCGCGCGCAGCGCGGTGTGCAGCACGGCGCGGCCCTCGGTGGAATTGATCGCCTTACCGGCGAACATGGCGTCGCGCCGCTGGGCCAGGCCGCATTCGCCGGCCAGCTCGACCAGCAGCTTCTGCGTGGCCAGGTCCCACAGGTTCTTCGACAGGTCGGCGAATACCTCGGGCGCCTGGCAGCTGAACGCATCCACACGGCCCGGGTCGCGCGCAAAGGCCTCGCGCAGGTCGAGCGTGCGGCCGTGCGCCTGATAGTGCCCCTGCAGCGCACGCCAGGCGAGTGCGCGGTCGCAGCGCGGGTGAACGCTCATCGCAGCTCGGCGATCAGCTTGTCCAGGCGCACCGAATCGGCGGCGAACAGGCGGATGCCTTCGGACAGCTTGTCGCTCGCCATCGCATCGTCGTTGTGGGCATAGCGAAACTCCGCCTCGCCGTAGTGCACGGCCGGCAGCGCCAAGGCGCGCGCCGCCGCTGCATCGAGCCGGCGTGGCAGTGGGTCGTCGCTGCGCTGCAACTGCGCCATCAGGTCCGGACTGATCGTCAGCAGGTCGCAGCCGGCGAGCGCGGCGATCTGCCCGATATTGCGGAAGCTCGCGCCCATCACCTCGGTACGAATGCCGTGATGCTTGTAGTGCTCGTAGATGCGCATCACCGAGCGCACGCCGGGATCGTTGGCGCCGGACAGGGCGGCCTCGTCCCAGGCCGCGCCGGCCGACTTCTTGTACCAGTCGTAGATGCGGCCGACGAAGGGCGAGATCAACGTGACGCCGGCATCCGCACAGGCCACCGCCTGGGCGAACGAGAACAGCAGCGTCAGGTTGCAGTGGATGCCCTCGCGCTCGAGCTCGGCGGCCGCCTGGACGCCCTCCCAGGTGGCGGCGATCTTGATCAGCACTCGGTCGGCTCCCACACCCTGCTCGCGGTACAGCGCCGCGATGCGGCGCGCGCGGGCGACCGTGGCGGCGCGATCGAAGGAGAGCCGTGCATCCACCTCGGTCGAGACGCGGCCGGGCACGATGCGCAGGATCGCCGCACCGAATCGCACCAGCACCGCGTCGACCACCGATTCAAGCGGCTGGCCGCTGCATGTGGCGACCGCCTCGGCCAGCAACGGCGCGTACGCCGGTTGCTGCACGGCCTTCAGGATCAGCGACGGATTGGTGGTCGCATCACGCGGCGCGTACCGCGCCATCTGGTTGAAGTCGCCGGTGTCGGCGACGACGACGGTGTACTGCTTGAGTTGATCGAGCTGGTTCATGGCGCGTCACGACGGTGCAGGCGGCATGCCTGCCATGTCGCCGATTATCGGCGTCAGCCGGCGGCGACGACGGAGACGCCGTGTCCGCCCAGATGGAGCGTCAACGCGTCGCCGGCCGACCAGGGCCGGTCGACGTCGGGCGAGACGACGAAGAGGTGGCCCAGTTCGGTGTCGATCGTCAGTTCGAGAAAGCTGCCGAGATACGCACACTTGGCCACGCGGCCGGCAAGCCCCGCCTGTTGACCGGGTTCGCCGGGGCCGACCGGCGTCAGGCGCCAAGCCTCGGGCCGCACTGCCACCTTGACCGCCCCGGCTGCCACCGCATGCCGCGGGTTGAAGCGCAGCGGCCCGAGCTGCACCATGCCGTCGGCCAGCACCTCGGCCGCGAACAGCATCGCCTCGCCCATGAAGCCGGCGACGAACTCGCTGCGTGGCAGCTCGTAGAGCTGCTGCGGCGTGCCGGCCTGCGCGATCAGGCCGGCGTCCATCACCACGATCTGGTCGCTGACGGCGAGCGCCTCGGCTTGATCGTGGGTAACGTAGGCCACCGTGAGCTGCAGGCGCTGCTGCAAGGTGCGGATCTCTTCGCGCATCGAGCGGCGCAGCCGGGCATCGAGATTGGACAGCGGCTCGTCGAAAAGCATCACCGACGGTTCCAGCACCAGTGCACGCGCCACAGCCACGCGTTGCTGCTGCCCACCGGACAACTCGCTTGGCAGCCGCTGCTCATAGCCAGCCAGGCCGACGCTCTCCATCGCCTGGCGCGCTCGACGGGCGGTCTCGTCCTTGCCGACGCCCATCACCGACAGCCCGTAGCCGACGTTGTCAATCACGTTCATGTGCGGGAACAGCGCGTAGCTCTGGAACACCATGCTCACGTTGCGTTCGGCCGGCCCCAGCGCAGTGACGTCCTGGCCGTCTATGAGGATCCGCCCCGACGTGGGCGCGTCCAGGCCGGCGATCATGCGCAGCGTGGTGGTCTTGCCGCAGCCGCTCGGACCGAGGATGGTGGTCAACGTGCCCTTGGGCACGACGAGATCGATGCCCTTGACCACCAGCGGGGCGCGCGGCCCGCCATAACGCTTGGTCACGTTGCGGAACTCGATGCCGTGGCTCGTCATGAGGTTTCCTGTGCAGCGGCGCGTCGGCCGAGCTGGCGTTCGCCGACGACGAACTGGATCAACGCGGTGGCCAGCGACATCAGCACGATCAGCACCGTGCAGTAGGCCAGCGCGACACCGTAGTCGCCGTTGCCCACGCGGCCGATGATGTAGGTGGTGGCCAGTTCGTTCTCGGCAGTGACGAGGAAGATCACGGCCGACACCGTGGTCATGCTGCGCACGAAACTGTAGACGAGCGCCGCCACCAGCGCCGGCTTGAGCAGCGGCAGCACCACGCGACGCAGCGTGGTCGCCGTACCGGCGCGCAGCATGGTCGACGCTTCGTCGAGCGACTTGTCGATCTGCTTGAAGCTCGCCATCCCAGCGCGCACGCCCACCGGCAGATTGCGAAACACAAAGCACAGCACGATGATCAGCCCGGTGCCGGTGAGCTCGAACGGCGGCACGTTGAAGGCCAAGATGTAGCTGACACCGAGCACGGTGCCCGGGATCGCGAACGCCAGCAGCGCCGAGAACTCGAACAGCCGCTGGCCGACAAAACTGGTGCGCGCGAGCAGCCAGGCGATCAGCAGGCCGATGGCTGCACAGATCGGCGCCGCGATGGCGGCCAGCCGCAACGTCGTGAACAGCGAGTTCCACGCCGTGCCGGCCAAGACCATGCCGTGCTCGCCCCACTGCAGGTCGAAGGCGGTTCGAAAGTGCGCCAGTGTCGGTGTGTAGTCGCGACCCCAGGTCTGCACGAAGCCGCCGATGAAGGCGAACAGATAGACCACCACCGTGAACAGCAGCCAGGGCCCGGCGATGCCCTGGCAGATGTGCCGCACGCGGTCGGGCAGCGGCATCGGCATGCCGGCGTCGCCCTTGCCGGAGACGGTGGTGTAGCTGGTCTTGCCGAGCACACGCTGCTGGATGAAGAACACCGTGAGCGCGAACGCCGACAGGATCAGCGCCAGCGATGCCGCCCGCCCCTGGTCGTACTGCGCACCGACGATAGCGAAGAAGATATCGGTCGACAGCACCGTGAACTGGCCGCCGACGATGATCGGGTTGCCAAAGTCGGCGATGCTCTCGATGAAGCCGACCAGGAACGCGTTGGCAAGGCCGGGCTTCATCAGCGGCAGCGTCACCGTCATGAACGTTCGCATGCGCGAGGCCCGCAGCGTCTGCGCCGCTTCTTCCATCGACGGGCTGATGCCCTGCACCACGCCGCGCATGATCATGAAGGCGATCGGCGCGAACGCGAACATCTGCGCCAGCCAGACACCGAACAGGCCGTAGAACCATCGCGTCGGCGTGATGCCGAAGGCCCACTCCAGCCCCTGGTTGACCAGCCCGGCGCGGCCGAAAAGCAGGATCAGACCGAGCCCGACGACGAACGGCGGCGTGATGATCGGCAGCAGCGCCAGCATGTTCAGCGGCCGAGCCAGGCGCCGTGAGCCGCGCTCGGCCATCAGCGCGATGCAGGTACCCATCGCGGTGGTGCCGGCCGCGGTGAGCAGCGCGAGGAATAGCGTGTTCCATGCCACGCCGCAGCGCACGCCGCCGGCCAGGCAGCCGAGTCCCCACACGCGTTCGTGCGCCAGGCGGTCGGCGAAAGCCGATGCCGACAAGCGGCCCGACTCGTCGAGCCAGGCGCCGATCAGCGACTTGCCGACCGGCAGCGCGATGAACAGCAGCAGCAACGCAGCGCACAGCACCACCGCGCTGGCGACGAACAAGTCGCCGCGAAAGAAGCCGAGTCGCGCGATGCCGGCGCCCAGCAGCATCAGCAGCGCCAGCAGCAGCATCGCGCCGCCGGGCCCGATGCCGAACTGGCCTGCGGGCAGTGCGCCGAACGTCGCCTCGAGCCACTCGTAGGACCAGCCCTGCGCACCGATCGTGAAGCCGCTGGCCAGCAGGGCAAGCAGGCCGGCGCCGGCGGCGGCCGCGAGCAGCCGGCCCTGGCCATGACCGGCCGGCCGGCTGGCCGCCAGCGCAAGCACGGCCAGCGCGGCGCCACCGAACCACAGCCACGGCTTGCCGTGGCGCCAGGCCTGCACCAGCCCGCTCGCGGTGTCGGCGCCGCCGAAGACGCCTGGCAACGACTGCCACAGCGACAGGTTCTGCGGGAAGTACCAGGGCAGCAGCACGAACGCCGCAATGCCCAGCGCCACCCATCCAAGCAAGACGCGTTGCGTGCGCTGAACGACGGCAGCCATGCGCGTGGCACCCACTCAGTGGCCAACGCCGCCAAGATCCAGGCGGCCGCCGTGGAACCGGCTTCGCCGGGCCACTGCCGGCGCCCCCCTGGGGGGGAGGCGGCCGCAGGCCGCTCCGGGGGGGGATGTCACTTCGGCAGTGAGTTGACGTCCTTTTCCCACTTGGCGATCAGGCGTCGCCGTTCGGCGCTGGCGCCGTACTTCGCGTAGTCGTAGTCGATGAACTTGATCTTCTTGAAGTCGGGCACGCGCGGATCGATCGGCGTGGACTTGTTGCTCGGCAACTGGAACTGCCTGGACGCTGCGCCGAACTGCTGCGCCTGCGCCGTCAGCGCCCATTCGTAGAACTTCTTCGCGCTGTCCAGGTTGCGCGCGCCCTTGATGATGGACATCGAGCCGATCTCGGCGCCGGTGCCCTCGGCCGGCGTGATGGTCTCGACCGGAAAGCCCTGCAGCTTCTCGCCCGGGCCGTCATGCACGAAGCTGATCGACAGCGAGGTCTCGCCGCGCGCGACGGCCTTGATCGGGCCGGTGCCCGACCGCGTGTACTGCGAGATGTTCTTGTGCAGCGCCTTCATGTAGTCGAAGGCCTTGTCCTCGCCCATCAACTGCACCAGCGTGGCCACCATCGTGTACGCCGTGCCGCTGGAGGCGGGATTGGCGACCTGGATCTCGCCCTTGAATTCGGGTTTCAGCAGGTCGGCCCAGGTCTTGGGCACCGCCAGCCTCTTCTTGGCCAGCAGTTCGGTGTTGTAGCCAAAGCCGAGCGGCCCCGAGTAGATGCCCACGGTGCGGTACAACGATTGAGCCGCCTGCTGCTGCGCCCAGCCGTGCAGCTGCGGCAGCGTCGGCGACTTGTACTCGAGCGACAGGCCCTGTTCGGCGGCTTGCAGATGAGGGTCGCCGGTGCCGCCGAACCACAGATCGGTCTTCGGGTTGGCCTTCTCGGCGATCAACTGCGCCAGCGCCTCACCCGAACCCTTGAGCGACATGTTGACCTTGATGCCGGTGGTCTTGGCGAACACCGTCTGGATCATGTTGCACCACTCGGCCTGCACCGAGCAGATGATGTTGACCTGACCGCCGTCCTGCGCGTGCGCACCCGCAGCGCCGAGCAGGACCACGGCCGCGACCATCGACGAAATCCTTCGCATGACACTCTCCTCTTCGTGCGATGGATGGTAGCCATCGCTCCGGCGGGTTTCGTTGACCCGTCGCATCGGACAAACCCGGTGAGCGCGTTGACGCACCTGAAACCGATGCCCGATAATCCATGAAACAAAGTTTCATTTCCACGGGGATTCACCCGATGTCCTTCGACCTCGTTCTCTTCGGCGGTACCGGCGACCTGGCCTGGCGCAAGCTGATGCCGGCCCTGTTCCAGGCCTTCCGCCACGGCAAGCTGCCGCGCGACGGCCGCATCCTGGCCGTGGCCCGCGATGCGCGCAGCGACGACGCCTACCGCGCATTCATCAAGGAGCGCTTCGCCGAAGTCGAAAGCGCCAAGCGGCCGAACGACGAGGAGTTTTCGCGCTTCGCCGCGTTGCTGCACTACCGTCGCATGGATCTGTCGCACGCCGAGGACTACGCGAGCCTGAAGTCGTGGCTCGACGAGCGCCGCGCCGACACGACGGTGATGTACCTCGCCACCAGTCCGCACCTGTTTCCGGTGGTCTGCGCGCAGCTCGGCCAGGCGGGGCTGAACGGCCCGCAGGTGCGCGTGGTGCTTGAAAAGCCCTTGGGGCACGACCTCGCCAGTGCGCAGGAAATCAACCGCGTGGTGGCCGGCGCCTTCAGCGAGCGGCAGGCGCTTCGCATCGACCACTACCTGGGCAAGCCGTCGGTGCAGAACCTGTCGGCGCTGCGCTTCGGCAATGCCCTGTTCGAACCGTTGTGGCGGCGCGAGAGCATCGCCAGCATCCAGATCACGCTGGCCGAGAGCCTGGGCGTCGGCACACGAGGCGACTTCTACGACCGTACGGGCGCTTTACGCGACATGGTCCAGAACCATGCGCTGCAGTTGCTGACCATGGTGGCGATGGAGCCGCCGTCGACAAATGACGCCGACGCGATTCGCGACGAGAAGCTCAAGGTGCTCAAGTCGCTGAAGCCCTTCACGCCCGAGATGGTGTCGCGCGACGTCGTGCGCGGCCAGTACAAGGCAGGCACGGTGGAGGGCCGGGCCGTGCCCGGCTACCTCGATGAAGGCAAAGTGCCGGCCGGCAGCCGTACCGAAACCTTCGTCGCGCTGCGCGCCGAGGTGCAGAACTGGC
>Ga0075356_1000018_pt1 | contig 33821 bp, 55 predicted proteins | sample WestPond_Cattail_FD_120073 | JGI IMG/M metagenome (GOLD analysis project Ga0075356, IMG submission 120073) | Natural and restored wetland microbial communities from the San Francisco Bay, California, USA, that impact long-term carbon... | ecosystem: Environmental > Terrestrial > Soil > Wetlands ... | reverse complement strand
GGCGGCGCAGCCGTGGGTGCGGGGGGCAGGGGGGGCGGGGGCGGGGGCGGCGGGGGCGGGATCATCCTGTCGATCTCGCGCTACCGCACGGGCTCGGGCTCACTGCTGGTCACGGGCGGGGCGCCTGGCGCCGGGCTGGGCACAGGCGGGGCCGGGATCCAGGGCAGCACCGGGCACATCAACGCTGTGGCAGCCTGACCTGGCGGCGGGCTACACTGTCCGCGTGTTCGTCACATTCCTGCAGGACGCGATCGGCGGAACGGTCGGAAACAACGACCACTTCGTCGCCAGGTTCCTGGTCGGCAACGCGCTCTCGGGCGCGCCCGCCTTGGGTCAGACCGGGTACTTCCGGTACATCCAGGACACGGGCAACGGGCTGGGGATCGACACCGCGCTGACCGAGATGGCGGCGCTCGGGATCCCGTGCGATCTCTGCATCCAAGAGGGGACGTACACCCGCGCGCCGGATCTGAAGCGCTTCGTCCTGCCGGCCGGCTGCCGCGCGTGGTCACCCGGCGGGGCGACGATCGTCACGAACAACGCGGACGACTGCGCCTTCGAGATCGGAGCGGGCTGCACGCTCGAGCGCCTTGGGCTGACGCAGCGCGGGGTCCTGGGCGCGGCAGGCTCGGCCCTGGTCGAGTGCCCTGCGGGTAGCGCCGTGACGGCGCGCTTGCGCGGACTGCGTCTCACGACGCCCGTGAACGTCATCGGCGCGCGGCTCGTCGGCGGGGCGTACGAGGTCGACTCCTGCGAGGTGCTCTTCACCGGCGGGGGCGCGGCGCCCGTCGGGATCAGCGTCGAGGGTACGCCCGAGAACTTCGCGCAGTTCGACATCCACGATTCGTTCTTCTCGCTGGTGAACATCGCGGTGCGCTTCGGCTTCACCGGCGCCGGAGCGCAGGTCCAGGACTCGCGCGTCGTGAACAACCGGATGAGCTTGAACGCCGGGATCGTGCCGATCGCCGCCGGCGCGAACACGTCCGACTGCATCGCGATGGGCAACGTGTCGCGCGGTGGCGGCGGGACCATTCCGACCGACGCGGGCGTGGGCAACTCCATCGCCCCAGGCGTCGCGAACATCTGGGGCGCATGATGGACACCGAGCACGATCGCCTCTTCAACGTCCACTGGTGGGCCGGCGCGCTGATCCAGCGTCACGCGCTCGATCTCGCCGCGCACCTCGAAGGGCGCGAGCAGCAGAAGGTCGGCGAGGCGCATCCCGACAACCCGATCGGGCCCGGGTACGTTCTCTCGGACTGGGACAAGGCGTGGATCACCGACCGGGTGAACGACATCCTGCGCGATCGGCTGCTGGCCCGACAGGAGCACGCGCCGGTCCTCGACGAGCCGCTCGAGGAGCACGAGGCCAGGGAGCTCCGCGCGCGCGCGCAGGACTACTTCGGGGGCTCGCACGACGAGACCCGAGCGAAGTTCAAGAAGTTGCGTAACGAGCACGAGGCGCATCACACCGCCGCGCACAAGGCGAAGGACCGCGAGCTCGTTGCCGCTCACGCGACGGCGCTCGAGCAGATCGATTCGCACCTCGGGCTCGTCGATCGCCACATCGCGACCGTGAAGGTCGAGGTCGGCGAGAAGCGCCGGATCGCGCAGCAGCACATCGACGACTGCGCGAAGGTTCTCGAAGTGCCGTACGCGGACGTCGTGGCGGAGTACCTCGCGCGCGTCGAAGCGGAGATCCGTATCCGTGCCTGGGAGGCTGAGTAACCATGGCGACCGCACAACCGGCAGGACAGCAGCGCAACGCCTTCGGACGTGACCATGGGAACTACGCGACCGTGGTCTCGATGCCCAACGGCTCGGGCAACGTCCTGCCTTCGGCGACGGTTCCGTTCACCGTCGAAGCGGGTGATCGGTGCTACCTGTCGCTCTCGACAGGACAGTGCGAGTACCTGTGCATCTCGGCGGGTACCGCCGGACTCGGCGACGCGGTCTGGGTTCCGTCCTCGGGGCAGGGCCCGTGGTCGTCGGTACTGTACGTCGACAACGTCCGTGGTTCGGACACGACGGGACAGCGCGGGAATGCGAACCGACCTTTCGCGACGCCGCAGGCGGCGTTGAATGCGATGTCGACTGACGATCTCGTGCAACTCGCGCCGCAGGTATTCGCGCTCGCGACACCGCTCACCGTGCCAGCAACAGTCATCCGCGGTGCTTGCTACGGACTAGTTCAGGGGAACTCAAGCAGCGTCAGCACCTTGCGGCCGATCTCCGGACGAACAGTTCTCACGCCGACCGGCGCCGGCGTGCTCACGTCGCATTGGGATCTTGGCGTGAATCTAGGTCTAAATCTCTGGGCGATCGGCTGCATGGAGATGGGGTTCAGTTCGAGCGGATTCAGCCCGACCGTCGCGAACATCAAGGCCGACGGCAGCGCGTATGCCGCAGGCGCCTTCTTGGCGAATGGCCTCTACCTCGACGCGATCACCACGTTCGATTCCGCGCCTGACCAGCTGCTCTTCAAGTACGTCGCTACATGCAAGATGAGCGCGTCGTTCTTCGGTGGCGTCCGGATGACGATTGCGAACTGCGGGGCCTTCGAGGTCAGCATGTGTCGCGCCGCATCGACAGGTCTGTTCATGTCGAGCGATGCGACTGATCCGCTTACGCCATCGCAACTCCGAATGCGTCTCGTGAGTGGTACTGTGATGGGTGGCGATCCCACAGGTTCGTCCGCGTTCGTCACCTTCGGTCCGGGACAGCCACAGCTTCAAGTCGATCAGACATCGGAAATCGGCGGCTTGGTAGGTCTGAATCTGACACAAAACGCAGCGCCCGCGCGGAGCCCCCAGGTTACATGCTGTGGTTACGTGGGCGGAGCGACTGCGGCGTTGAATTTTGCATCTGCGGGTGCGGAACTCCCGGACACGGCCACTGCACTCGTGTTCGATTTTCGGGGTGCGCGGTTCTATGCGTCAACCCCGGTTTCGTTCAACGCGAATATGCTGAGCGGCCCCAGTACGCTAAAGTTCAAGGTCGCAGGCGGCGCTCCGGCGAACTTCCAGACGGTGAAGTTGGACTCCTCGACCTCGCTCCCCGGGTGCACCTTCACTGCCGACTCGAAGATCCACATGACCGCTCGCGGCGCCGACTTCCCGCAGGCCGTCTACACGACTCCGGGCACCACGACTGTGGATGGTGACATCGTTCCGCCGTATCTCGAAGGTACGATCGACACGAACGGTCTCGCCGCCGCGGCGAAGACCTGGGTACAGTTGGGCTACGCCGGACTGATCCGCACTGGCGCGGCGCCGGACACGGCGTTCCTCACGTCGGTCGCGCAGGGCTGTGATGCTGTGATCCCCGCGAGGACCACGCTTGGTCTCACGCTCACCGGCAACGCCGTTGCGAACCTCGCCTGCTGGCGCGCGGATTGGAAGTGAGGTCCGTCCTCCTCGCTCTTCTCCTCACGGCCTGCGCCGAACCTGGCTTCATGCCCACGCGGCCGCACTGGGAGGTCCGCGAGGAGCCCCTCACCGTCTGCGCGTCGGCGTACGACGGCATGGGTGCGTACACCGACGCGGGCATCGTGAAGATGACCACCGACGTTCTGAGCACGATCGACTCGCGGCTCGGGTTCAAGCTCTACCAGTCCGCGACCGACGACTGCGACATCACTGTGACCGTCGGAGCTCCCGTCGAGGCGGGCTGGCGAGATCCGGGCGGAGACGCCTCGTTCGATCCTGCGCGGACCTCGGGGCTGCGCTGCGCGATCACGACGGCGAACACTGGCTCTGACGAGATCCTCTTCTACGTCATCGAGCACGAGCTCGGTCACTGCGCGGGGCTCGATCACGACGACTGGGATGGGAGCATCATGCGCCGGGTCCAGCGCGAGCGCGCGGACCTCGAGTTCCCGCCGTGGATCGACGACTCGGACCGAGCGCTGCTCAGGCGAACGTACGGGCCGCAGTAGCCTTCCGCCGGCACGGCTGCGACCTCAGCAGCGCTCCGACGGGGACCAGACGCGTCTCGAGGACGGGCGCCCCGTTGGGCCAGTGCCGCGGCGTTCGGCCTCGGGCGTGCTCCTCGCCCAGTCCGCACTTCGCGCACTCCTGGGACCAGACCTTGACCTTGCGCGCGCCGGGCTCCCAGGGCGTCCCTGCGTTCATGTGCCGCGCCCCGCAGGCGGCTCGGGTCAAACGGGCGCCGAGGGGCGCGCAGACGAAGGCCAGGGTCGCGTCGAGGACAGGCGGGCGTCGTTTCACTGAGGGAGCGTAGCAGGTAGCCGACGGGGATCGTCGACGTGCGATCGCTTGCCCCGGCGGTGCCGGTTCGCCCATGCCCGATCCGCGGTCTGAAGATCGGCGCGATCCCTCGCTCTGATCGTGAGCTCGACGCCGCGCTCCCACGCCTCCGTGGAGCGGTGCATCTCTCGGAGCTGCCGATGGGTGCTGCCGTTCAGGCGGTACGGGTAGCCGTCCGGGGCCTTGTCGAGCCAGAGCCTCGGATCGCCACGGACCTCGTTGGGCAGCTCGATCTCGTCGACGCACGGGATCCACAGGGGCTCGTCGATGATGGCCTCGAGCGCCTGCGAGAAGGCGCGGCCCGCCTCTTCGTGCGCGGTCCGATCGACCGGCCACTGCGGCGGAACCTTCTCCCCGTACGCGCGGGCGTAGCAGACGTTGCAGGTGCCGATCCTGGTCATGAGCCTCGTCTCCTTCCAACCCTTCGCGATCTGGCAGTTGCACAGCGTAGTCGAGCCGTTGGCAGTCGCGTGCACGCGGGTCGTCGTGCCGCGACTGCCCTCCGTGATCCTCGGCGCCGAGTACCAGGCGATCTCTCGTGAAGCCTCGGTCCTCACCGCCGCGCCTGCCTCGACCCTGCCGATCGCCGCGCCGATGTCGATCAACCAGACCGGGTGGTCCGACGCTCCGAGCGCCCACGGGCCCGCGTCGAGCCCGGGGTAGACGAAGCGGCGCCAGACCGGGCCCGAGTGCATCGGCAGCCGAGCGTGCGCCACGGTCGGAAGCAGTGCCGCGGCCTCGGCCGGATCCAGAGCGACCCTCAGCCTTCGACCGGCGCTGAGTTCGTGCAGGCCGGCGAGGAGCTCGCGCGCGGTCGTCAACGGATCCGCCGCTGGATCGTCGCTCGCTCGAGCCACGCCCTCGTCTGGTCGATCAGGAGCATCTCGTCCTCGACCAAAGAGAGCTCGATCCTGGCCGCGACGGACGGCGCGGCTGCGCCCAGCTGCGCCCGACGGAGCTTCCACCGCCTCGCCTCGGCGACGAGCAGTCGGCGTAGGAGCAGCTTCGCCTGGGCCTCGCGGTGGGCGTAGGTCGCGCTGGCGGCGGTCACCAGTCTTCTCCGAGCAGGCGATTGTAGTAGTCGTCCCCGTGGTCGTCCTCGTGCGGGCGCGATCCCCACCACGTCCACTTCGCGTCGAGCCTCGCCCGGTCCGCCGCGAGGGCCGCGTCTCGAGTCCTCACCGCCAGGAGACGCAACTCCTCTGACCGGACCAAGGACTCGACCTCGTCGGCAGCGCGCTCCAGGGCTTCGACGTCGATGCCGTGGGTGGGCTTGCTGTCTCGAGGTCCGTCGAGCCCTAGCCGTACCCATGCGGGAGGTCCGTTGCTCACCGCCATCCCCCCAGCCGCGATTCCGGCTCGTGCAGGTCCCCGGGCGCCGCGGTGCCGACCGTTGCGCCGGCGTCGTCGACGATGACCTTCCCGTCGGGCCCGAGCCAGCCGAGGAACGTCCACGGCTGTTCCTTCTTCAGGGAGAGCCAGAGCTGGTCCGCATCCTTCCGCCCCCGGTCGAGGCTCGGCCCGTCGAGGGCCTTGTCCATCAGAGCCTCCCATTCGGCCAGGCGGCGGATGGCCAGCTGCGCGTCTCGGGGACGCAGGACGGCGGTGCGCTTCTGCGGCGGGTTCAGGGCTCGGGTCCGTTCCTCGTCGACCTTCAGGCCGAGGCTCGCGACCAGACGGCGTACGACGGCGGAGATCATCGCGTCCCCCGGAGCCGCGACAGGCTGATGTCGTACAAGCCGCCGTCCTCGAGCGCCACGCGCGCGGTGTGCGGGTGCTGCTCGTTCGGCGGCCCGGTGATCGTGCCTCTCTGTCCGTCGTCGGTGAGCACCTCGTCGCCGATGGCGTACACCGGACGGCCGTGTGTCGGAGGCCATGGACCCGGACTGTTGCCGAACCGGCCGATGTCGCCGGCCGTAAAGCGGAACTGCTTGGCTGCGCGGCGGTGCGCGCGCTCCACGACGCCGAGAAAGCGATCTAGGCGCACGGTCTGCTCCGCGTCGATCCCCATCCGCCGCACGAAGTCCTCGCGCATCGCGCTCGAGCCTCGGTGGTCCGACAGGACCCGATCGAACTCCGCGATGGCGAAGGCCTGCATCGCCTCGACGGTGCGCGCCCTCTCGACCGCGATCATGCGCTCTCGCAGCTCGTTCTCTGCGCGTTGTTGCCGAGGCAGGAAATCGCGTTCGGCATGCAGCGCACGGACAAGCTCCCTCTCCAAGGTCGTCCGGGCCGCCAGCGCGTAGTCCTCGATCTCGCGTCGGGGCGGCTCGGGAGCGGCGAGTAGAGCATCGGCTGCCTTGCGCTTGTAGTAGTCGAAGAACAGCGCGACGTCGCGCGTGCTCATCGCGCCCCCGGGAGCAGATCGTTCCCGCTCGAGAGCAGGTCGTCGTACGACGTGTCCGGCACGGGGATCTGACCGTCCGGGCCGTGGAGCAGCGGACTCGCAACAGGCGAGCTCGCGAGCCCGAACAGTTGCTCGGCCGCTGCCTCCGGATCGTCGGAGAGTTCGATCAGGGGCAGCCCGTTGCCCGGTGCGTCACCAGTCACGGTCCGCGGGGCAGAAGGCTGCGCGTCGGCGGGACGGGGTGCGTCCGGGCCGACCGCGGTGATCGCGGCCGTCGCTGCTGCGGCCTTCTTCCCGTCGGGGTCGTCGAACCGAGCCTTCACCGCTTCCGCCAGGGCGATCACCCCTTGGGGCTTCGCGCTCAAGGTCATCTCGACGTCGCCGCGCTTCACGACCAGGACCCAGCACGGGACCTTGCCCATTTCGGCCGTGGATGCCGAGATCAGTCGGATGTCTCTGCGGGCGAGCTCCGTGCGCAGCGCCCCCTCGAACTTGGCCCGGGCCGCGAGGGCGGGGTTGCGGTGGCGGGCTTGTCGTCGTTGTTGTCGGTTCATCGGATCGTCCTCTTGTTCTTGACCAGCTTGAGCCCCAACCTGCGCGCCCTCGTCTCGAGATCGGCGAGCTCGCGCTTCGTCGCGTTGGCCGCCTCTTCGGCGCGGCTCCATCGGAAGAAGCGCTCCTTCTCCTCCGTCGTGACGACGCCGAGGCTCTCGGCCATCGCGAGAGCTGCACCGAAGTGGATGTTCGTCCCTCCAGGGAGGACGCCGTCGACGCCGAGGATCTCGCGCACGAGCGCGAAGCGCTTTCCCGAGAGACGGATCGTGCACGGCGCCCATGGCGCTCCTGCGTCGACCTCCGACGAGGTGAGCGTCGCCATCGCGCCCTTCACCGCGGCTACGATCTGCTGGGGTGTTCGCTGCGGCGTGCGATCTTTTCGGGGGCCGGACTTCATCGTTCGATCTCCTTTAGTTGCAATCTCTGGCGTCTGCGATGAGCACGTCCTGGTACGCAGCATCCCAGCCGGCCGGTGTCGTGTCGCGCGGGATCACGACGGTGACGTTCTCGTACGCGGCGGCGAACGAGGTCCCGTTTTGCGTCGTCCAGTGCAGTTGCGAAAGGTAGCTCAGACCGTGCGCCCGATAGCACCAGGCGTTGTGGATCACGAGCGCTTCTGGCTCGTGCGGTGGGGCGGTGAGACTGGTGTGCATCTGATCCGCAACGAGGACCAGCAGGACCCCGACCAGCGCCCCGGCCGCCCCGTACCCGGCAATCGACCACCAGGACGGTCCGGCCCGCGCGCGAAGTCTCTCCCTGTCTGCCTTGAGGCTCGCGTTCTCGCTCTCGAGCCTGACGACGCTCGCTCGTAGCGTCTCGGTTTCGTCTCGGTAGGCCGTCATCGGATCTCCTCGGGGTCCAGGATCAGTACCGCTACCGCGAGTGCGGCCGCGACAGGGAACGTCACGGGGTAGAACCACGGGCCCAGGGTCACCAGGCGGGACATGGCCAGGGCGTCGAGGTGGATGCGGCGCAGGAGGGTCATGGCTTCTCTGACGCGGCTCGACGGCGGTTATTCACTCGAGCCATGGCCTTCTTCGGATCAGCCAGGATCTCCCCGAGGGACATCGGTCTCGAGCGCTGCGCCTCGTACCGCTGCCTGTTGTACTGCCTCTTCGCCAGCCGCTTCGCCTCGGCGACCGACTCGACGACCACCGTCGTGGCGAACTCGCCGGGCCGCAGCGGTCGACGGTCCGTCCTTCTTCGAGGCTCGTCGAGCTCCTCCGGCGCGGGGATCGGCAGCAGGTGCTTCGGGTGGGCCAGGATCAGCCACGCGCCCGGGGCGTACCACGACGTTCCGGGCGGCGATGCGCTCCACGCGAAGTCGAAGGTCACGGCCGCGGCCGTGAGCTCGGCGCGCATGCGCTCGTCGAAGCCGTACGGATGCCCGACGAGGATGCGATCGTCCAGGCGTCTCTCGCCGCCGTCGTCGATCCGCAGCCACATCTCGGCGTGGTCGAACGCGCCGTTCGCCGCGCGCGCCTGTTCTCGTGTCTCGAGCGGCACCGCGCCTCTCTTGCCCCAGCGCGCGAGCCAGCCCACGGGGCCGAGCACGCTCGACGCGTACGCGACCCTCGTGAAGACGACTCCGCCGAAAGCCCGTCGAGGCAGGCGCAGAGGCCAGGCGTTGTTCGCGACCATCAGTCCCCGAGCACCAGCTTCGGCGTCATCGCCTGGAAGTTCTTGTCGAGCACCGCGGCGCCGTTCTGCAGCCCTTCGATCACGGTCCCGTACGCGGCTCGGCGCGCGGTTGGGTGCCAGCGCGGAGGTCGGTCTCCGATGGCGACGTGAGCCTTGACCTCGAAGCCTGTTGGCTCGCCGGCGGGGGTCACGCCTGCCGAGGCGATGAGGAACTGCACCTCCCCGGCGCGAGCACGCTCGAGGAGCGCTTCGAGGTACGCCACGAGCGAGGGTTGCGGTTCGGGGGTGAACGGGGGCTGGCTGGACATGGACGAGAGGATGACACGCTCCGTCGGAGCACGCAACTGATCCCTGATCCCATCCTATAGCAGTTAAGGCGGCCGTCACGACCTCCCGACAGCGTATGGGCGGTACACCTACAACCGACTACACGAGAGCTCTGTCCGTGTGCATGCTACCGTTCCGAACGGATAGTAGGCTGCGCTCAGATCAACACCTGTTTTCTACTGCCCTCCGAAAATCTGAACTATCGAAATCGTTTAGCTATTAGTAGTATACACACATTACTCAGATTGGTATAAAGATACTCAGTAGAGTATGTAGTAGGTAGTAGTACAACCGGGTACACGCATCACCTATAGCCTTTTTGTAGAACCATCTGTAAGTGGAGCGGCGTGCCAAACCGGGCGCCCGGCCTAAAAACGGTGTTGCTACGGTTTCTGACAGAGAGTCGGAGGCGGCGACCGCCGCAACCGCGGACGGCCGAACGGTCGCTGCCCCCGGCGCGCTTGACACCCTCGGTGAGGTCGGGCATACGGGGGATCGCACTCAGCCCGCTCGTGGGCTCGAAGAGGGGTGCCGTGGTCACGCCGTCGGAGCAATCTGGCTGGGTGCACGCGGCCCCGGCGCTCCTCTTCGAGCCCGCAGGCGACGCTTCCACGGAGCTCGTTTGCCCTTCAACCTCTCGTTCTTCCAGGCCGTTGTCGGTTCGACGCCCGCGTCTGCGGCCGCCGGAACGTTCCGCGTAGGACTGGACTGGCCCGGGCTGCTCGAGACGATCGGACTGCACCGCCCGCTGCTCAGGAAGGATCAGGAGAGCCCCTTCGCGCTCTTCTCGCCGTGCGAATGGGCTCCGGGGCACGGGCCCAGTAAGATCGAGAAACTGAAGTTCGCGAAAGGGGTCCATTTCGGGGCGTTCGACTTCGACGATCTGCACGAGTCGGACGTGTCGAAGACCCTCGGAGAGCTGCAGCGCCGCGGCGTCGCCCTCGTGGCGATGAGCTCGTTCAGCCACAACGGCCGACGCAAGTACGCCGATAGCGAGTACAAGACTGCACTTCTGCCAGGCGTGTACTACCAACTACGCATCCTGTTTCCGTTCTCGAGGCTCGTGCAGATCTCCGAGTGGAAACACTTCTGGAACGCGGCGCAGACTAGACTCTTCAACGATCTAGCCGACACGACGTGCAAGAACGCGGGGCGCCTGTACTACTCCCCCGGCTACCGCGAGGGTTCGGGGGTACCGCCGGTCTACGTGACGAGCCCCGGCACGGCCCTCGACGTCGACGCCTTCCTCAAGGAGAGCGAGGCCCCGCAGACGGATTCGGTACGGATCGCCGCCGCAGGGAAGATCGATATCGAGCTCTCGGATCTACGGAGGGTCGCGCGCGCTCTCAAGGCCTCCAAAACCCGTAGGGAACTGGGCGAGGCACTCGAGAAGGTCGTCGTCGGAGACGCGTACGCCGTCAAAGGAACTAGGCACAACGTCACCCTCCGACTCGTGAGGGAGATCCTGGACAGATATCCGTCTGCAGATCCCGAGGGACTGGCCGATCTTTTTGCGCCGTCGCTGGCGTTGATGCAGCCGACGAAGGTCGACGCCAGCCAGATCGTCAGCATGTGCGAGTACAAGCCGGCGGAGGGCTTGAAGATCGACCACACCTCTCGGATCGCAGAGGCGTTCAATGAGGCCCGCGGCGATGCGTACACACCAGAGGATGTGCAGGAGATGGCGGAGACGCTGGGCTGCCGATCAGACCAGATCGGCAGACGTTGGATCGTGCAGCACGGCACGTCGTTCTACGTGCTCTGCGACGGGCAGTACCGACACTACAGCAACGCCGATGTGCTGAGCGCCGTCGTTCGCGATCTCGCCCCTGCCGCGACGGTCGGCGTCGACATCCACGAGATGACCGCCAAGGGCATGCGGCGCAAGACAGTTCAGGAGCTCATGGACTCGTACGGATCAGTGGCCAACTCGGTCGTCGTAGACCTCGCGGCGCAGAAGGCGTCCTACGATGCCGTGACGCGCACCTTCATCGAAGCGCCCTGCCCGATCCGCGTCGCGGCGAAGTACCACGAGGTCGTCGACCAGTGGCTCCGGATCTTCGCCGGGGACAAGTACGAGAAGCTGAACGACTGGCTCGCGTGCGTGACGAGCCTCAACGAGCCATGCGCGGCGCTGTACCTCGAGGGCGATCCGGGCACCGGCAAGAGCCTCTTGGCTCACGGCGTCGCGAAGATCTTCGCGGATCGCCCGACGACCATGAAGGAAGCCCTCGGACCGTTCAACGAGTCGATCGTGAACTGCCCGGTGGTGTTCGGCGACGAGCAGGTCCCCGAGGACGCTCGTGGGCAGATCCGAACGGACGAGATCCGAGAGTTCATCCAGGCCAGGACCCGGCCGTTGTCGAGGAAGTACAAGCCGCACGCGACGGTCAAGGGGGCCCTCCGGTTGATCCTCGCGGCGAACAACAGGGATCTGCTCGCGACGAAGGAGAACCTGACCCCTGCTGACCTTCTCGCGATAGTGGAACGAGTGATGTTCATCTCGGTCCAGCCGAAGGCGCGCGACTTCATCAACAGCCAGAAGGCGCCGCGCAAGTGGGTTGAGGACGATCTCATCGCGCAGCACACGATGTGGCTCGTAGAGAACTGGGAGGTCGAGCGCAGCGGGCGCTTCCTGGTCTCGGGCGACTCGTCGGAGCTCGTGCAGACGTTGTCGACCAGCACCGGGCTGCGCGCGGCGGTGTGTCAGTGGATCAACAACTATCTGGCACGCTTCGCGCCGTACGAAAACCAGTACGGCCGAGATCGGTCGATCATCGTCGAGAACGGCAGGCTCTTGATCACCTCCAAGGCGATCCACGAGGCCTGGACGATGTACCTCCAGGACAAGAGCACCCCTCCGAGCCCGACGGCTATTGGCAGGGCACTGTCTGGACTCTCTCAGGAGGTCTACGTGCACGACAAGGCGACGCACAAGACGCGAAGGATGCGCGAGTTCCGCCTCGAGGCTTTGGCGTCGTGGTCGAAGGAGGCGGGCGGATATCTGGACGAGCAAGGAGTTCGTGAGGCCGTGCTCGCGCTGGAACGCGATCAGGCGGCGAGAGCGATCGGGACCGTGAAACTACCTGTATCAGAAGCTAACTAATGGAGAGCAGAATGGACGAGAAGAAAAAGTTCCTGTGCATGCAGCCGATCGACACTATTGACGGTATGGACTATCGCGAGATGCTCGCTGTTTCTGACATCATCACCGCGGACAGCCTAGAGGACGCCGCACGCGTCGTCACGTCGGCGCGGGCGACTCGGCCAGGCGAGGAACACCCTCCTCTTTACATCGTGCCGTGCGTGCGCATTCCGCGAACGAAGAAGACGTGTTGACAACCGCCACCGTATCGACTACGCAGGTAGGCTTCTAGGAGGAACAGGATGACGAACAAGAAAGCACTGACGCTCGCGGACCTGCCCGAGCCGAGCCCCGAGCTCCACGGCAAGGCGTGGCGCAAGGCGGTGATCGTCATGGCGGCGAGAGCGCAGACCACAGCCGACGACCTCGTCTTCCACATCAACGGCGCACTGCGCGACATGCCCGACAGCCCCGAGCGCGACGAGATCCTGCGCGACTGGCGCGCCGGTGTCGAGGCTTACGGCATCCTCGCCGCGAGCGTCGCGGACATGCTCGAGGATCTCCCGGCGGGTGCGAAGTGAGCAACGAAACGAAGCAGTGCTCCTTCTGCGGCCTACGCGAAGGCGAACGATCGATCAACAGGGCGATCCGCAAGGTCGTGATCGGCCCGAAGGTCCAGATCTGCGACGTCTGCGTCGGGCTCTGCCAGGACGTGATCGCGGAGGCCGCCCCCGTCGAACCGCCGCGCACCACGGCGCACGAACCGGCCTTCGACGAACCGCTCAACGAGGAGCCTCCGCTGGAGTTCTCGACGCCGCCCCCGCCCCCGCCCCCGCCCCCGCTCGCTCCCGCCAAGGCGACGATCATCGAACGCCTCGAGAAGGTCATCGCCGAGCTCCGCGGCTCGCGCGGCCTCACCTCCCTGAGCTACGACATCGCCGAGATCGCGCGCGATGCCGGGTACAAGGAACCGAAGCCGGGCCTCGAGCCAGAGGAGCTCGCCGCCGTGGTGCGCCTGGCCCGCGCGGCACCCACGGACGACGTCGCGGCCTACGTCGAGGGGCTGCAGAAGGATCTCGCGGCGTGGCGCAAGGCGGCTCGATCCACGGATCTGAGCTGGGCTAGCCTGCTCGGCGTCGGGATGCTCGGGATCGGGACCTATCTGGCGGGGCAGTTCGCCGGAAAGGGCGGGGCGAAGTGACCTACGAAGCCAAGGTGCTTGCCGACTCGATCGCGAGCGGCGTGCGCCTGACGACGCTGCAGGTGACCTATCCGAGGATCATCCACTCAGAGGTGATGACCCACCGCGTTTTCAGCCGGAACGCGGCGTCGTCGAGGGCGATCCCCCTCGCGAAGTCGATCGAGCGCGTCATGCGCGACCCTTTCGTGCCGGAGGCGTTCGCGCACAACGTCAGAGGGATGCAGGGCGGATCGGACTTCGACTACGACACGAACGAGCTCGCGCGCGAGGGGTGGATGCGCTCATGCGCCGACGCGATGCGACACGCCGAGGCGCTCGCCAAGCTCGGCGTGCACAAGCACTGGGCGAACCGTCTCCTCGAGCCGTATTCGTGGATCACGACGATCGTCTCTGGGACCGAGTGGGAGAACTTCTTCGCGCTCCGGTGCCACAAGGACGCGGCGCCGGAGTTCCAGAAGATCGCGGGCATGATGCGAGCGACGATGGCGACGTCGACGCCGGAAGTGCTCGCGCCCGGAGGCTGGCACCTGCCGATGGTGCAGCCGGGCGAGATGACCTTCCCCGACGACATCCTGGTCAAGCTCAGCGTCGCTCGGTGCGCGCGCGTCTCGTATCTCACGCACGAGGGTAAGCGGGACGCAGGGGCGGACCACGCGCTCTACGACAAGCTCGTGAACGCGTCGCCGCGACATCTGTCGCCGTGCGAGCACGCGGCGCGCGTGGCGACCGTCGAGGATGTCGAGCACTTCGGCGAGCGCTCCTCGGACGGCGAAGATCTGACCACGCCAGGGTTCGTCGGGAACTTCGCCTGGCCCTGGATTCAGCACAGGAAACTGATCGTCGGCGAAGCGGTCTTCGGAGGCGCCAATGGCTGATCACGAAGCCAAGGCCGCCCAAGCGTACCGCAACTACGTGTCGATGGGCTACGGAGACCCGAACGTCGCTTGGGAGAGCTTGCCAGCAGGCGAGCGTGAGGCGTGGATCACGGTGGCAGCGCAAGGGCAACCTCCGGCACCTCCGGCGCCAGCCGAGCGCGTAGATCACCCCGCGCACTACGGCGGCAAGAACGACCCGTACGAAGCGATCAAAGTGATCGAGGCCTGGAAGCTCGGGTTCAACCTCGGCAACACCGTGAAGTACATCTCGCGCGCCGAGCGCAAGGGCGCTCCGATCGAGGACTTGAAGAAGGCCGCGTGGTACTTGGCGAGAGAGATCGAGAACCGGGAGAAACCGTGAAGCCCGTTCCGAAGTGCCCTCACTGCGGCAGCCAGCTGCTCTCCGCATCGCAGTGGGAACGCGATCAGAACGGCCTCGGGCCGGAGGTCCAGTGGCTCTGTCACAACGACTACTGCCCGCTGAACCACAAGAGCGCCGGCCGCGAAGCCGCAGAGTCGGCCGTCTTCGGCGTCGGGATGCTGATCCGTTTCGGGCTGCGAGCAGTGAAGATCCTGGTCCCTCTCGGCGTCGCGTGGTTGATCTGGAGGTCCCTGTGAAACCCACCACCCGCCGCGCCGTCACCGAGGCGCTGCCTCGACGATGCGCGCACTGCGACTACTCCGCCGCGCAGCTCGGCGGGCTCGTGGAGCTCGACCGCGACGAGCACCCCGGCGTCTGGGTCTGCAGCCGAGGCGAGATCGAGTACTGGGACGGCCGATGGGCGCCGAAGGGGCCCAAGTGACGTTCTTCTTCGTCGCCTGGAACGGGGAGCATCGCGAGTTCGCCGATCGCGACGCGGCTTTCGAGGCCGCATTCCGCGAGTGCGCGGCCGTGGCGGCAGGGCCGGAGCGTTACGGCGTGCACATCATGGTCTTCGAGTTGACGAACATTTTCGCAAAACCCACCACGGCCGGAACGGTCTCGGTCGACTTCCAAGCCTGGGCCGGCTGCTCGCAAACAGCATGGTCGCCCGCGTCGATGGGGCGCGCTGGCGATACCATCGAGCTCTCTCCCGAGGAGTACAGGCTTGTGCTGAAGCACAGAAATCCGAGCGGCATATGAGCGCCCCTCTCGCGTCGCCGAGCCAGATCAATGACTCGGTACAGTGCCTCCGCAAATGGGCCTGGGCGAAGTTGGACGGAGTCCGTCCGGTCCAGCATCGTTCCGCGGCCGCAGGGGAACGGATCCACGCCATCCTCGAGGCGTGGTTGAAGTTCGCCACACCACCGAACATCGAAGAGCGTCTAGTTCTCGACGGCCGGGAGTACCGCCCGGGGCTCAGCGCGATGAACGGCATGCACCATCTGCCTCCGCCCGGCCCGCACAACTTCGTCGAGCGAGCCTTTCAGTACGGGGTCTGGAACGGCCGCATCGACTTCACGCACGTCACCAAGGACGGGATCTACCTGCAGCCCGACGAGATCCGCGTCGACGCTGACGACGTGGTCCCGGAGATCGGCGACCACAAGAGCACCGGCAACATGGCCTACTCGCTCGACGAGACGAAGCTGCGCTCGGACCCCCAGGGGATCGTCTACGCGAACGCGCTCTTCGACGACTTCCCGAGGGTGCCGTTCGTCAGGGAGCGTTGGGTCTACTACGGTACCTCGAAGCCATTCCCCTCGAAGAAGGTCCACATCGCGGTCGGCCGAGACGAGGCGCGCTATCGCCTCGAGCCGCTGGACGATCTCGCTCGGGGCCTGATCCGCTTGCGCGGGACCAGCCTCCGCGCCATGGACCTGCCGCCATCGCCGAGTGCCTGCGAGAACTACGGCGGCTGCCCGCACAAGCAGAGATGCAATCTGAGCCCTGCTCAGTTGATGTCCGGATATCACGAACAAGAACGAAGAAGGAGCGGTCAAATGGACGGCATGGAAGAGATGATCAAGGCGGCAGCGGAGAAGGTCAACGGCGTGCAGACGCCGATGGTGCAGGTGGCGCCCGCGCCCGCGCCCGCGCAGCTGCCCCTTCAAGTCGCCGCTCCGGCGCCCGGCTGCATCCTGACCCCCGGCTGGGCGGTGCACCCGTACGACAACACGGTCGAGTGGCTCGGCGGCGAGTGGCGCAAGATGCAGGTGCAGGCTCCGGCCCTGCCCGCACCGGCGCTCACGCCCCCGCCGATCCCGGTCGCGGCCGCCCCCGCGGCGCCTGTCTTCGCGCCCCCGCCGATGGTCGCGACGCCCGCCCCGGCACCCGCCGCGCCCTTGCCCCCGATCGTCGCCGTGACGCCGCTCGTCGTCGGTCCCGACGGCCTGCCCCCGGGGAGCATCAACCCACCGGAGTCCGTCGGCGTCCCCGAGAAGTTGGAACCCTCGGCGGTCACGGCCGCGACCGGCGCGAAGGATGACCTGGATCTGCTGAACAAGGAGCGGCTCCAGGAGCTCGCTGCGCAGATGGGCCTGGACGTGAAGCGGCTCCGCGAGGCAGGCATCCGGGAGAAGATCCGCGCGGCCCGCCTCAACGGAGCCGCGGTCGGCACCATGCCCTCGGGCGCTCCGGTGACGCGCACCGCAGCGGCCGCGGTCGACGACGCGGCGGAGCTCCGGCTCGACCGCGTGACGCAGGTGGTGTGCACGCTGCTTCCGCTCCACGGCGGCATGCAGATCGCCGACCTGAACCTGCTCGTCTCCCAAGCGCGCAAGCTCGTCGACGCCATCGAAGCGGAGTGACCTACCACTCTGACGCAGCGAGGGTCCATGGCTGACGACAACGATCCCAAGAACGACCCCATGCTGGCCCGCCTGTTGTTCGAGACCGGGGTGCCGACGGACGAATACCTACGCGACCACGCCCAAGGCCGCTTCACGCCCGGCAAGGAAGTCACGCGCAGCGACGAGTTCCGACGCATCCTGGCGCTGCCCAGGCGCGACTGGGAGGCTCGAGACCAGAGCCCGGTCGACGCGTACTTCATGCAGCACCTCAGGGCCCCCGGCGGCACGCAGAGGCTCAGGCCGATGCAGACCGCGGCCTTGTGGGAAATGCACGCAAAATCAGGGCTTTTCATGCAGGCGGCCGTGGGATCTGGGAAGACGATCGTATCCCTACTAGGCTTCATCGTGCTCGGCTCGGTGCGTCCGCTGCTCATCGTCCCTGCGTCGCTGCGCGACAAGACCCTTCGCGACATGAACAGGTACCGCAAGGACTGGCTCGTGCCGTACATCCGGGTCATCAGCTACGAACTGCTCGGCCGAGAGCAGTCGGCGCAGGCTTTGGACGAGTACGGTCCCGATGCGATAATCATGGACGAGTGTCACAAGTCCAAGTCTCGGGCCGCGGCTTGCACCAAGCGCATCGCCCGCTACGTCGACGCGCACCCCGAGACGAAGGTCGTCGCGATGAGCGGCACGATCGCCAAGCGCAGCATCAAGGACTACGCGCACATCTCGAACTGGTGCCTGAAGACGGGCTCGCCGGTCCCTCGCGACTTCCGGACGCTGATCGAATGGTCCGCGGCCCTGGACGACCAGCGCGACGGCAACATCGAGCCCGGCGCGCTCGAGCAGTTCTGCACCGACGAGGAGCTCGGCGAGGAGGATCGCCTGCGCGGCGTCCGCAAGGGCTACCGCCGGCGCCTGACCGAGACCCCGGGCGTGATCGCGACGAACGAGAACGCGCTGGGCGTCAGCCTCCGGTTCGATCCGCTGATCGTCAAGGATCCGATCATCACGGCGGTGGCCGGGCAGGTGAAGCAGACCTGGGAGCGCCCCGACGGCGTCGAGCTCATCGACGCGTTCGCGATCTGGACCTTGCTCCGGACGCTGAATCTCGGCTTCTACTACCGCTGGAACCCCGCACCGCCGAACGAGTGGCGCGCCGCGCGCAAGGCCTGGACCGCGGCGGTGCGCGAGATCCTGCGCACGAACCGCCGCGGGCTCGACTCGGAGGCGCCGGTCACGCGCGCCGTCGACGAGGGGCACTACCCGCACGTCACGGACATCTTGCAAGCCTGGCGCGCGATCGAGCCCGTCTACGATCCCGAGAAGCACAAGGAGGCGGTCTGGATCTCGGACGGCCCGCTGAAGGCCTGCGCCAGCTGGGCGAAGCGCAACAACGGCATCATCTGGGTGAAGTACATCGAGTTCGCCAAGACCTTGGCGCAGCACACCGGCCTGGCGTACTACGCGAACCAGGGCCGTGACGCGAACAAGCGCTTCATCGAGGACCATCCGCACAAGACGCCGATGATCGCCAGCCTCGACTCGAACGCGACGGGCGTGAACCTGCAGCACGGGTGGAGCACTTGCCTCTTCACGTCGTTCCCGACGACGGGCCTCATGGCCGAGCAGTCGGTAGGTCGGGTGCACCGCGACGGGCAGCAGGCGGAGGAGGTCATCTGCGAGATCATGGCCGCCGTACCCGAAGCGTTCCTTGACTTCGACAAGGCCTGCCAGGACGCCAGGAGGGCCACGGACATGGAAGGACAGGAGCAGCGCCTCTGTTATGCGGATATCACGATCCCGCCGGTGGCCGACAGGGCGATCCTGTGGACGTGACACCCGGTCCGACAACATCTTCCAACATGACCCTTGACAACGCCTACCGGCGTAGGCTACAGCACGCTCTCCCTCAACCACGTTCCCTAGGAGCCCCATGACCTCGACCGCGTCCGATCGAATCCTGAACGACCTCAAGCACAGCATCCGAGAGGAGGTGCGCGAGGAGATCAAGAGCCAGCTCCGTCAGGAGCTCCTCGAGAAGTTGAACGGCACGGCACCCCGCGCCGCCGCCGCCTCGAAGCCCAACGGCGCCCGGCCCAAGGCCAAGACCAAGGCCAAGGGCCCCGGCCCGAAGCGCTCCCCCGAGGAGATCTCCAAGACGGCCGATCAGGTGCTCGCGTTCGTCACGCAGCATCCCGCCGGCGCGAGCGCGGAGGCCATCAAGGGCGCGCTCGGCGTCGAGCTCTCCACCATCGAGCTGCCGATCAAGAAGCTCCTCGCGAGCAAGGTGATCAAGAAGAAGGGCGAGAAGCGCGCGACGAAGTACTTCGCAGGGAAGGGGGCCTGAGATGGCAGGCGTTTACGGAGGGATCCAGACGTCGTCGATCTCGAGCGCGGGCCCGAAGTTGCCCGACGGCTTCCACGGCGTCGTCGAGATCATCTCGGAGTCGGTGAAGAACGGCTTCCACGGCCTCACGCACATCGCCGAGATGGTCGTGCACGAGAGCAACCACCACGAAGCCCCGGTCGGCTTCCGCCCGTCATGGACGGCGAACTTCAAGCAGCCTAACACGCTCGGCAACGTCATGTGCCACCTCGGGGCGTGCTTCGGGATCGATCCGAAGCAGGAAGCGGCGCTGCGCGCGGCGATCACCGAGCAGGTCGCCGATTACTGCGCGAGCGAGAAGCAGCCCGTGCGCGGGAAGTTCGTCGAGGTCTCGACCGAGGAGATCAAGACCAAGGGCGGCAACGACTTCATGCTCCACCGCTGGCACCCGACGACGAAGACGTTCCCGAGCCGCATCAACGACGCGCCGGTCGCGGCGCCGAGCGCCCCGGCCCAGATGGCCTCCGCGCCCCCGACCATGCCCGGCGCGTTCGTGCTGCCCGGGATGCCGCAGCAGGCCGCGATGCCCGGGATGCCGATCGGCATGCCCATGCCCGGCGCCCCGATGCTGCCCGGCGCCCCGATGCTGCCCGGCGCGCCCATGCCCGGGCCGGCCGCCCCCGCCCTCCCCGGCTTTCCGCCGATGATGGGAGCGCCGATGCTGCCCGGGGTCCCCGCGCCGGTCGGCGGTCCGATGCCGCCCGCGTTCCAGCCGCCGCCCATGGCTCTGCCGCCGATCCCCGTCGCGCCCGTCCCCGCGCCGTTCCCACCGGCCGGCTGGGCACGTCACACCGATCCGGCCTCGGCCGCCGCGGGGTGGTACTACCTGCTCAGCGATCCGCGCCAGATGAAGACCGAAGCCGATCTCCGGAGCGGCCGATGAAGAGCGTCCTCAACGATCGCGTCATCGTGAAGCGACTCGACGCGCCCGAGAAGTCGAAGGGCGGGATCTTCCTGCCCGACTCGGCCAAGGAGCGCTTCGAGGCCAAGGTGCTGTTCGTCGGCCCCGGAGCGCTGCACGACGGTGTTCGAGTGCCGATGCAGGTCAAGAAGGGCGACAAGGTCCTTCTCGGCAAGTGGTCGGGACAGGAGATCACGCTCGACGGCGAAGACGCCCTCGCGGTGCGCGAGGACGACATCATCGGGGTCCTGTGACCCCCTGGACCACCACCGAGCTCTGGTGCCTACTCAGTTCGACCGCGAGCGCGCTGGGCTTCTTCTGGGCCCAGTGGCACCGCGGTCGAGCGGAGGCAAGGGCGGAGGCGGCAGAGGATCGCGCCTACCGCGCCGCCGACGCGCAGAAGGCGCTCGAGCCCGAGCCCGACGACGAACCCTCCCCGATCTTCACCGTTGGAGAGCTCGTCGACGTGGACGTGACTGATCTGACCAGAGTCAGGGGGAGGTTCGTCGGGGTCGTCGAGACAGCGGCGGGACTACGCTTCGTCGTGCAGTGCGGCCGAACGAACTTCACGGCCCATCCCGACGACGTCGACAGGGTCGAAGACGGAACGGTCGGCTACCGAGAGTCAGCGAAGGATCTGAACTGAGCAGTCGATCCTGATGTCGGTGTCGAAAAAGTTCGATCCCGACGAAGCGCTTCGCGCGGGCGGCACCGACATCAGGATCGACTGCTCGAGAAAGAGGGGGGAACGTGACGAAGAGCATCAGCCAGTGGCAGGAAGAGATCACAGCGTGGGGCGCCAGCAAGGGTTGGGACAAGCCCGCGTTGTGCGAGATGCGCGGGATGCCCGTGCAGGAGCACTCGGTGCTCGATCGCGCCGACGGCACGCGGTCAGTGAAGGACTTCGAGACGTACGTCGAGCCGCAAGGCGTCGACACCAACGCGGTGCTCGCGAAGATCGCCCTGTGCCACTCCGAGCTTTCCGAGGCGCTCGAGGCCGCGCGCGACGGCAAGTACATCGCCTACGAGAAGGACGGCAAGCCCGAGGGCGTCGTGGTCGAGCTGGCCGACACGATGATCAGGATCATGCACCTGGCGGGGCTCCTGGGCCTGGACCTCGAGGACGCCGTCGAGCAGAAGATGGCGGCGAATCAGAAGAGGCCGTATCGACACGGGGGAAGGTTGGCGTAGCCATGGAGCCCGAGTGCAAGTGCAAGGTCTGCCTGCGGCTGCGAGAGCGGTTGCACAGGAAGCAGAGCCATTCGGGCTCCGACTGCTTCTGCGGCCCGTGCTCTAGCGGCGGTCGCGGGCAGGGCTGCGATCTCGATCCGTACGAGTTGCGCAGGGACATCGAGCTTCTTCAAGAACTTCTCGACCGATGATCCTCTCGACCATCGACTTCGAGACCTGCCTCATCCAGCCAGGCAAACAGGCGCCACGGCCCGTCTGCCTGGTCACGGACGTTGACGGCAGGGACGAACTGCTGCACTGCGTCTTCGATCGAGACAACGTTCGCGACCACCTCTATCGCGCCTTCACAGGTGGCTATGTCGTCGGCGCGTACACCGCCTTCGACGCGGCCGTGGCGATGGCCGACATGCCGGAGCTCGCCGAGTTCATCTGGCTGGCCTACGACCAACTTCGCGTTCTCGACGTGCAGGTCAACGAGAAGCTGATCGATCTCGCTCGAGGTCGTCTCGGCGGCCGGCCGGGGCCGAACGGCTGGGAGAAGGTCTTCTATTCGCTCGCCGACATCGTCGCGCGGCGCTTCGGCCGCGTGATGGACAAGGACACCTGGCGGCTGCGCTACGGCACCCTTCTAGGGACGCCGTGCGCCGAATGGGAGCCCGGCGCGCGCGACTACCCGCTCGGCGATCTCCGCGAGACCCGCGCTGTGCTCCAGGCGCAGCTTCAAGAGCCGCCGGAATGCCTCGTCGACGCTGCGAGGCAGGCACGCGCGTCGTTCTGGCTGACTCTCGTGACCGCGCGAGGGTTCGCGCTGGACCGACAGCAGATCGAGCGACTCGACGCCGACCTCAAGGGTGAGTACCGCAGGATCATCGACGGGCACGACGAGCCTGTCTCGCCGCCGATCCCGGGCCACGGACAGGAGATGCGACACGTACCTGGGCTGGCTCAGCTCGGTCTGGTCAAACAGGAGCGGGACGGCTCGTGGACGCGCGACACGAAGGCCGCGGGCGCGCGGCTCGTCGCCGTGTGGCCGGCAAGTGCCGGTCCGGCGCCGCACACCGACGACGGCGGCGTCGAGCTCACCAAGCAGGCCTGCAAGGAGTCGCACGATCCCGCGCTCAAAGCCTACTCTCGGCTCTCCGAGATCATCACGACCCAGGCGAAGCTCGAGAGCCTCAAGGCGGCCGCGGTCGTCGGCATGCCGATCCAGTCGCGCTTCGAGGTGCTCCAGGAGACCGGCCGAACATCGTGCAGCGGCGGTAGGATCACGAAGAAGACCGACATCGCCAACCGGATGGCCTACAGCTTTCAGTTGCAGAACATCACCAAGGCACCGGGGCTGCGAGAGTGCTTCATCCCTCGCCCTGGGTACCTGTTGTGGTCCATCGACTACGGGCAGTTGGAGCTCTGCACCTGGGCGCAAGTCTGCTACGACCTTTTCGGCTTTTCGCGCCTCGGCGAGATGCTCAACGCCAAGGTCGACGTCCACTCGATGATGGGCGCGAAGATCTTCGGGCTCGAGTACGACTGGGTCCTGGCGAACAAGAAAAAGGACGAGAAGGCCAAGAAGGCGCGCGCGTCCGGTAAGCCTCTGGTGTTCGGCAAGCCAGGCATGATGGGCCCGAAGGGGATCCAGGCCTTCGCCAAGGCGCCTCCGTACGAGATCGACATGACTCTCGAGCAGGCGACCGAGTACGGCAATCAGTGGTCCGATCTCTTCCCGGAGAGCAAGCCGTACTTCAAGTACGTGCGCCACTGCGTCGACGAGGGCTACGCGGTTCAACTGCGCTCGGGGCGCATCAGGGGCGGCGTCGGCCCGACGGACTGCGCGAACGGGTTTTTCCAAGCACTCGCGGCCGATGCGGCGAAGCATGCTCTCTACGAGGTGATGCGCGCCTGCTACACAGGGAGGGATTCGTCAGGCAACCGTTATCCGGCGCTGCACGGATCGTACGTGCTCGACTTCGTGCACGATGAAGGCGTCGGCGAGTCGCCGATCGATCGCGCATCGGAGGCCGTCGACGAAGCCTCCGGCATCATGCGGCGAATCGCGCGAGAGTGGTTGCCCAACGTCCCGCCCGAAGCGGAGGGCTGCCTCATGGAGCGGTGGTATAAGGACGCCTCGATCGAACGAGGTGAAGACGGACGGATCAAGGCCTGGCGGCCGAAGGAGACGCGATGAAAGCCTTGTTCTTGGACCTCGAAACGACCGGCCTTGACCCCGACAAGGACTTGATCCTCGAAGTCGGCGCGATCCTATACGACATCGCGGAGGAGAAGGCGCTCTGGCGCTCCACCTGGATCGTCGCGCCGGAAGGCGTCTGCTTCGCGCCGATGGACAAGATTGTCTATGAGATGCACACGAAGAACGGCCTCTTCGCGGAGATGGCAGCGAACGACGACTTCACCGACATGCTCGACGCCGAGCACGAGATCCTCGACATGCTACGAGACTTCGAGCTCGGCCCACAGCAGTGCATCATGGCCGGGTTCACGCCGAGCTTCGATCGCTCGTTCCTTCGCGTCGAGATGGAGTGGCTCGAGCGGTACCTCCACTACCGCCTGCTCGACGTCAGCACACTCCGGACGCTCGAGAAGGTGTGGACCGGGAAGAACCCGGAGAAGATCGATCGCCACCGCGCTCTGCCCGACTGTGAAGAGGCCGTCGCGGAGCTGCTCCGGTTCAAGCGGATGTGGCCGGGGCTGGTGACGCCGTGAGCTACGACGTCTACCTCGAGATCGACACCGGCGGGCCCCACCGCGCGGCCGTCACCGACACGCAGAGCCCGACGTACAACATCGGCCCGATGCTGCGCGAGGCGCTGGGCGTCAAGATGCAGCGGGGTGACGGCAGCGTGCCCTGCCTCGACGGCATGCTCGCCTCGGAGGCTCTACCCTTGGTCCGAAAGGCCCTGGACGTCATGGCCGCGGAGCCGGACCGCTTCAAGGCCATGAACCCGCCGAACGGCTGGGGCTCGTACGACAACGCCGTGGAGTTCTTGCGCTGGCTCCACGACGCGTGCATGGACCACCCGAAGGCGACGGTGCGAACGTGAGCGGCGGATCCTGGGACTACATGCAGTGGGCACTGGACCACGATCGCTTCGTCAAGGCCGAGCGCCTGCGCGAGTTCGCGGCCCGCTGCAGGGAGCTCTACCCGGACCCGTGCGAGGCCCACAAGCAGCTCGAGCGTCTGATCTACTTCGCCGAGGAGTACCAGAAGGCCTTCGAGGGCCTGCATGATGTCTTCCACGACGTCGACTACCGAGATTCCGGGGACTACGGCGACGATCAGGTCATCCCGACGATCAAATGGTGGCCGCACAAGCCGCCGGCCTGCACCGAGTGCGGGACGATCGGTCTGTCCGTAGGAGACCCGTGCCGGTACAGCACCGTCTCTCACGCGCGGTGGAACTCGAAGAACGGCACTAGTGTCGAAGGGCCCTGTACGGGTACGGTGCAGCGATGAAACCATGCCCGTTCTGCGGTCAGACGAACGCCCACGTCGTCGAGCTCCACGAGGACTGCACGAACGAGGTCGCCGTGGTCTGCCTGTGCGGCGCTCGAGGTCCGGCGCAGCCGTGGCAGGGGGACTACGAGAACGAGTCGCGCGAGTACGCCAACCGAGAAGCGGCTGGGATCAAGGCCGTCGAGTTCTGGAACACGCGGACACCGTGAAAGCCAAGGACATCGACGAAGTCCGCCGACAGGCTTGGGAGGCCGGGTGTGAGGCGGGGCGCCGGACACGAGAGCGGGTCGCGCACTACTCACGCCTCGCAGGGCAGCGAGCCTTTCGCGAGCGCGCGACGAACGCCCTCGCCGCGGCGGGATATCCACCGGAGGTCTTCGGGATCGTGGCGGCGTTGGAGATCGAAGGGGACGGTCCCTGATGGGCATCGCCGAGAACCGAGTCCGCACCCGCGGAGAGAAGTCCAACGACGAGGTCTTCACCCCGGCGTTCATCACCGACGTGGTGATCCGCGTCCTCGGTCCGATCGGCCTGGACCCGTGCAGCCATCCGAGGAGCATCGTGCCCTCGACGACGGCGGTCCTCCTGCCGAAGTACGCCCCCGCGACGGTACAGAACGCACAGCGCACGGTGTACGGCGACGGACTGAAGATCGTGTGGCTCGGGCACGGGCTGATGTGGGGCAACTTCCCGTACAGCGCCCCGCTGCTCGAGCAGTTCCTCGCGAAGACCTGGGCAGAGGCACAGCAGGGCCTCGAGGCCGTCGTGCTGCTCCCGGTCAGGACGGGGAACGTCTATTGGCCCAAGGCGGCAGGGAAGGCCGACGTCGAGGTGCGCTTGATGCGGGTGAAGCACCACGGGGACAAGACCCATGCCCCCTTCTCGCAGTGGCTCCTGTACTATGGTCCGAGGGTCGAGCAGGCCCTAGGCCTGGGCGTTCTCGGGGACGTTCGGGTGCATCCGCGGCACACGGTGTTCCGACGCCTACGTACGTAGTTGACAACGGCTCTGGGCCGTGCGAGGAAGGATCCCGATGACCGACGAGTTCACCGACAACTACGCCATGCGTGAGGCCGAAGAGTGGGCACACGAGGCGCCGACGAGCGACCTCATCGCGCGGATCGCGGCGTACTACGCCTCGCACGAGCGCTCCACGAAGGGGGATCGCTACGAGAACAAGGCAGCGATGGCCGAGCTCGACCTCCGGATCCCGCGGAGGCGCTCGTGAGCCGTCGCATCGAGCGGATCCTCGAGCTGACCGCAGACGACGTCGATGAAGCCGACGTGTACTTCCTGCTGCGCGTGGCACGCGCTGCCGACGACGTGAGTCGCGACGCCTCGACGGACGAGCTCTTCGAGATCCTCGCCGAAGAGGACGAGGTCGAGACCGAACCGACCGACGCCCAGCGCCGCGCCCTCGGAGCCGCCTTTCAGGCCGCCGAGGGCGACGTGATGGCCGAGCCGCTGAAGTCGATGCTCGACGCGTTGCCCGATCCCGACGCCGTCGAGTACGACATCGAGATCATCGACCAGGGCTTCGAGCCCGGCACGTACGACGGCTGGTCGGTGCAGTTCAAAGCCCTGGGTGCCCCGAAGCTGTCCTACCAGACCCAGGACCCCATCCTTGAGGCCTTCGTGCGGCTCGAGAAGGCCCCGGAGGGCGCGCCGCGCCTGGGCACCGGCGGTTCGACGGCCCTGGCCCGCACCTCGGAGGGCACGGACATCGCCGCCGCGATGATGGGCGGCGGAGCCGAGGGCGGGGTCCTGCGCGGCTTCACGGGCGCCGCCCTGGTCGAGGTCGCCCCGGTCGTCGTCGGGAACGCCCCGGTGGCGCTGCCGAGCGACGAGCGCATCGCCGAGGCGTGCGGGCGTTCGCTGCGGGCCCACCTCGAGGCCGTGAAGGCGGAGAGGGCCCGCCTGGCCGTCACGGAGACCACCGAAGCCTCGGTGATCGGGAAGCGGTTGAAGGTGAAGACATGACCAAGTCCGAGATGTGCATCCTGGCCGTACTGATGATCGTGTTCATCGGCGCGATCGTCGTCATCGTCACGCGGCTGGTGCCGCAGCGAGAGCCGTCTGTCGATCTGAGCATCGAGCAGTGCCGCTCGCTCTGCGCTCCGGCGCCGGTCGAAGGTCTCTCCGCGACCTCGTGCCAGTGCTTCCACAACTACTTCGAGGGCAGGGACCGATGATCCCCGCCGCCTTCCTCGCCCTGGACCCGGGCTTCAGCAAGAGCAACGGCACGGGCTGGGCGCTGTTCGTCGGCGGGCAGCTGCTCGCCGCCGGCTTGTCGGACAGCACCGAGACGGACTTCCGCGCCCGCATCGGCGAGATCGTCGCAGGGGTACCGAAGACGGCGCCGCATCGAGTCATCGAGCACATGCGCATCTACCCCGGCCCGCAGCAGAAGGGGGATCAGAACGACCTCTTGAACCTGGCCTTCCTCGAGGGGGCCTTGTCCCGCGACGCGGAGAGCTACGAGCTCGTCGAGGCGCGGTCGTGGAAGGGCCAGGTCGACAAGGAGATCATGCAGGCCCGCATCGCCAAGCGCTTCCCGATCCTCACGCCCGAGGGCATCGTCTTCGACAGAGCCTTGTCGAAGATCCGGGCGAGGGAAAAGGTCGGCTCGGTCGTCGAAGCTTGCGGCATCGGCTTGTTCCGCGCCGGCCGGCTGGGATGAATCTCTGCGCCGCCTGCGACGCGCCGACTTTGCGCGCGGTGCATGCCCGCGACAACGGCCCTCTGATTCCGTACTGCTCCGCCTGCCTAGACCTGCGCCCGATCCCGTCACCGAAGGAAGCCATGTCGAACATCCTCACCGCCGAGACGACCAACGAAGCCACCTTGGAGGCCGACAGCGCTCGCCGAACCCTCGAGGCGCTCAGGGCATTGCCCGTCACGATGGCGAACATCGACGACATCGGCCGGATCTTGGTGCAGATCAAGACCAAGTCGAAGGAGCTCGACGGCCGCATGAAGGCGATCACCGCTCCGATGCGCGCGGCCGAGAAGTCGGTCCGGGATCTGTTCCGCCCGGCGCTGAACGCGCTCGCCGAGGCCGAGGCGATCCTGAAGCAGGGCGTCGCCGACGCTCAGCGCGCTCAGGTGGCCGCGAACCAGGCTGCGCACGTCGCGGCACAGGCCGCGCTGTCTCAGGGCGACGTGCGCGGGGCGGCCCTGGCGGTGCACGGGACGGCGCCGGTGACCGTTCCGGCCGGTGTGACGGTCCGGGAGCGGCAGGTGTTCCGAGTCGTCGATGCGGATCAGGTACCGCGGTACCTCTGCTCGCCCGATGAGACGAAGATCGCCGGCGCGATCGCGGCCGGCGTCCGCGACATTCCGGGCGTCGTGCTCGAGACGGTCTCGCAGGTGTCGGTGCGTACGTGACGCCCGAGCAGCGAACCCGCCTCGACGCGCGCCGGATCCGCATCTTCGCGGAGGGCTCCGACCGCACCTGTGTCGTCGCGGACGTGCTCTCCGCGGTCGACATGAGGGGTAGTGAGCTATCCGGCGACGGCACAGTCTTTCATGCCGCGGTGGCCGATCCGACGCCCCTGCCTTCGACCGCGATCATCCACGTCTCGGGCGAGACGCGCACGGTGACGATCGCCGACTGCTCGATCCTCGCAGGAACGGACGAGCGGGTCTGGCTCCGCTACGTGAAGTGGCGCGGGCGCTGGCGACGACTCGTGCGCGCGTTGCTGTTCTGGCGTCGTTGATCTTCGTAGGTGGATCGACTACGCTCGTTGTGCACCCGGCCCCATAGGAGCCTCGTGGAAGATTCCAAGACCGTCGTCGCCAGCGTTCGTTTCGCCCCCGCCGAGTTCAAGCGCGCGAAGGCCAAGGCCGCCGCCCTGGGCATCCCAGTCGGCCGGCTGATCCACATGGCGGCGATGCGCCTGCTCGGCGACAAGACCGACCTCGACCGCGTCCAGGGGCTCGCCGGCGAGCTCGGGGGGATGAAGCCGCTGTGATCGACGCGCTCTTCGTCGCGCTCGAGCTGACCATGGCGCTCGGCGCCGTGCGCATGGTCTGGGTCGTGTTCGGTCCGAGTTGAAACGCGAACGGGCCCCGTAGGGCCCGTTGCGCAGTCGCCGAGGCTCGAGGCTCAGCGGTGGTTCGAGTGCCGGATCTCGAACTCGATGTCGACGTCGAACGACTGCGCCGCGCCCTGGTTCGCCAGCACGGTGAACTTCACCGCCACGACCGGCAGGCCGGTGCTGGTCCCGAGGCCCGACGTTGCCGTGTCGAGCATGACCAGGGCGCCGTTCGCGCCGTTGTTGTCGATCGACACGGCGGCGTCGCAGAGCAGCACCTTCGCGTCGATGTTGTTGAAGTGGATCTCGAGGTTCTGCGCCCAGGTCTGGCGGTCCATCGAGAGGTCCGTCGCGTTGATGCCCGTCGCCGGACCCACGGACGCGACGCACGCGACCGCGGCATGCGGCGCCTCGCCGGCAGGGCTCTCGTCGTCGAAGACGTTCTGCGGCAGGCGCTTGGCCGTGTTGGTGAGATTCAGCGGCGTCGCCTCGAACAGGGGGAAGCGCACCCAGGCGATGAAGTTCGCGCCGGAGATCTGCGCGTCCGACGGCGTCTCGCCCGACTTCTGCGGGTAGACGGTCGATGCGGACTGCCCGACGACGACGGTACCGCGGTAGCGGAGCACCTGGGTGGATTCGGCAGGGCGGGCGAGCGGCTGGAGGGCCATGGGAGCTCCTTGAGGGGAGGGCGCGCGGCGCCCGGATGGGTAGTCCTACCCCGGCGAGGCGGTGCTGTGCAACACTGCGAGGATGGCGAAGCAGTGCGGGTGCCCGGCAGGGTCTCGGAGGGTCTCGACCAAGGGCCGGGGCCGCGGGTGGAGCTGCATCTCGGAGCAGACGAAGTCGCTGTCGCCGCAGGTCAAGAAGGGCTGGTTCAAGCCGTTCGTGAAGGCGGTGTGCCGGTGAAGTGCCGTCGCTTCGGCCTGCTCGACGCGCGCCGCGCGGCGAAGCATCTGCACGTTCGCGTCGATCCGCGGACGTTGCTCGTCGGGATGAACGTCGAGCGCGAGCACCGCGACGTGACGAAGTGCTCCCCGACGCAGTCGGCCCGGATCGCGATCGCGCATCTGCGGGAGCGTCGGGACTACTACGCGAGGCTGCTGCGGTACGTCGAGCGCTAGCGCGGCTCTGGGCCGATGGGCACGAGCCTGTAGTGCTGCCCGCCCGTCGACTCGATGCGAGCTCCGCACGTCTGACATCGACCGTTTCGGTCAGCCGCGCCGCAGAGCTCGGAGCGAAACGCGCCTGGCGACGGTGGGATGGTGAACGAGCTGTAACCGCGCCAGCCCAGCGCAGCCCCGGCCGCACGCCAGTTCATCGAAGCCCCGGGCGCACGTAGGCCGTGTTCGTGATGACGCCATCGCACGCGACTTCGATCAGACCCACGGAGCGAGCGTGCGCGCTGTCCATGCGCCCGCCCCAGTCCGTGATTGGCTCCGAGCAGGTCCACAGCGCCGTCGGCCCGTCGAAGTCCTCGAGCGTCATCCGAGCGATCCCGCCGGTCAGCGCCCAGACGTAGCGCCACGCGGGCCGCGCGTGCTCCCAGGCGACGCCGTGCCAGCGCGCGGGCTCGTGCTCGTCGGGGTGCAGATCCATCGCCCAGGCGTTCCCGTCGTGCGTTCCGGGCACGAGAAAGCGGCCGTGCGAGTACGCGATCGCGTAGGCGAGGTACCGCGCCGAGAACGACATCCTGGGCGAGGTCTCGCGCATGCGCGCCGCGCCGCGCAGCAGAACCTGGTGGATCAGGAAGCAGTCGTCGCCCCACGCGACCGTCGAGTCGCGGTGCAGCGCCCACCGCGCGCCGTTCTCGTCCTCGACCCAGACCGGGAGCGAGGTCTCGTGCGCGCACATCCGGGCCAGGACGACGTGAGGGTCCTGCGCGTGCGCGCTCGGCGCGACGAAGAAGGACAGCGCGGCGAGGACCGCTGCGATGATCAGGGCTACGATTTCGGTTCGGGTGATCAGCATCGGCGGCAGCCTCGCACGCCCCCGCCGGCCAGGCCAGTCAGGGCAAGATCCGCCGCGCCCGCAGCCCCAGGACCCGGCGAGCCTCGCCCTCGGCCGTCCGGTGCTCGAGCCGCACATCGAACAGCACGATCGAGCCGAGCCCGCCGCCGGCGACGACGGTGTCCTCGTCGGCCCGGAACTCGGTCCCCGGCCCGGGATCCAGGTACAGGCAGAGCTTGTGCGTCGCGTTCTTCGGCTCGTCTAGGTGCCAGCCGACGCAGCGCCCGAAGCGCGGCAACGTGATCCAGTCGAGCCACTGGAGAGCGGGCGCGCCGGGCATCCGGGCGCCGCACAAAAGGCCCAGTTCGTAGGCCCGCGACGGGTCTCGTACCAGTGCCGGACCGGAGAACTGCGCGTCGTCGAACTGCCCGGCGATCATGGCGCACTCCTCCTCGGAGAAGGCCTCGGGCCAGACCAGGACGCGGCCGGAGAGGAGAGGCTGCAGGGTCGACCCGTTCGCTGACATGAATACGAGACCATCCTGCCACGTCAGAACCACGCGTGCCCAGGATCCTCAGTCGGACGTGCAGCCTCGAGACCGTTCGTGGGCTCTGCGAGCGCTTCCATGGTTACGGCTCGGCCGGCGGCGTCTCGGCCTACTGCTGGGCGGTATACGAGGACGGCGAGCCGGTCGCCGCGTACGCCTGGCAGCCGCCACCCCCAGGCGCAGCCGCGTCGGTCTGCCCGGAGGCCCCGGCGGGCGTCCTCTCGCTCTCGCGCATGGTCGCCGTCCGAAGGACGAACGGCGGCTCAAGCACGTCAGCAAGCCGCTGCTCGAGCAGAAGTACCTGATCGATCGAGGGCGCTGGCCGGTTCTGGTCACGTACTCCGACGAAGGTCAGGGTCACACGGGGTACGTCTACCAGTGCTCCGGTTGGGAGAAGACCGAGCGCCGCAAGGTCGTCGTGATGCTGGACGCGAACGGCGCTCGCGCGTCGCGGTACTCGAACGGCAAGACCGGCGCCCGCGGATTGACGCGAGGCGAGGACACGTACATCCAGCGCTGGGAGCACTGGATCTGCGAGCGCGGGCAGGCTGCAGCGTGGATGGAAGCCGCAGGCTGGCGTCGTGAACCGACAGGGCGGACGTGGAAATCGGGGAAGCCGGCCTATCGCTGGGTGAATATCCGCGACGGAGCAGCGTCGAAGACGACATGAGCGGCCTGCGACCATTTTTCACGTACTACGGCGGCAAGTGGCGCGCGGCACCGCGCTATCCAGCGCCGTTCCACAATCTGATCTGCGAGCCTTTCGCCGGGTCGGCCGGATACTCGCTGCGACACTACGAGCGGAACGTGGTGCTCTGCGAAAAGGACGAGCGCCTTGTGGCGCTGTGGCGGTACCTGTTTCGCGCTACGGCGTCCGAGATTCGTGCGCTACCCGACGTCCCGAACGACGGCACGGTCGAGGATCTCACTATCCCGGAAGAGGCCAAGAGTCTGATCGGATTTTGGTTGAATAAAGGCGTCGCGGCGCCGTGCCAGCGACCATCCGCGTGGATGCGTAGCGGCATTCGGCCCAAGAGTTTTTGGGGTCCGGAAGTGCGAAATATTCTCGCGGCTCAGGCGGGCAAGATCGCGCACTGGAAGATCATCGAAGGAGACTACTCGATGCTCTCGATGAACACGGCAACGTGGTTCGTAGACCCCCCGTACGTCGGGGCGGGCAAGTACTATCGGCACAACTCGAAGGCGATCGATTACGCGGTGTTGGCGAAATGGTGTCGTTCGCTCTACGGGCAAGCGATTGTCTGCGAGAACGCGGGTGCTGACTGGCTACCTTTCGTACCGTTCATGTCCGCGAAGGCAACCCACGGGAAACAACGGACAGGACGTTCGCAGGAAGTTGTGTACCTGCAGGGCTAGCGAGGGCGCCTGATCGACCAGTCGGCCCACGCGCCGCCACCGCCGCGGTAGGTCTGGCCCGGCTTCAGCGCCAGGATCTCGCGTCGCGTCTGGCGATCGAACGTCTCCCGATTCGCGCGCAGGAACGCGCAGACCGGAGAGCGGTGCCGGCCGTCGATGACGACCAGGAACTTCTTGGTGCACTTCGCGGTCACGGCGCCGTCCCGAACTTCGCTGCCGCAGCCTCGTCCGCGATCCGCTTCGCGACCTCGCTCCGGAGCTCGTGCGGCAGGATCTCCCGCAGCGGACGGTCGAGAGCCGCGTCGACCGAGCCGGCCTTGATGGCCTCGAGGACGAAGCTGCCCACGGCCGAGAGGATCTGCACGATGATCGATGCCCACTCCATCAGAGACCTCCGTCGACGAAGCAGCCGTTCGGATCAGCCAGACCGCGCACCATGTCGAGCGCGGCGGTGAGCTCGGCGGGCAGAGCGACCCCGGCGGCGGTCAGGACATCGCGGAGCCCGATCAGGGCGCCGACGATGCAGGCCAGCGCCTGCGGCCACGAAGAGGCTCCGCCCTGATCCCAGACGCGGACCGCAGCGTCCCCGAGCTCCAGCGCGGCCCGGCCCGTCGCCAGCGCCCGCACCACGGCATCGAGCGGAGCCATGGAGGTCCGGTACTCCGGCAGCGAGGTCGCGGCCTCGAGCGCCACGGCCGCGCGCGCGGTGTACCGCTGCGCGAAGACCTGATCCGTCAGGTCGACCGCTTCGGCCGCGATCGAGACCGTCCTGCGCGCGTTCTCCTGCGGCGTCGAGCCGCAGGCCCACACGGAGAGGGCCATGGCCGTGATCACGGCCATGACGACCATGCAGCCCGGAACCGATCGTTCGTTGTCCATCATCGCCTCTTCTACAGAGCCTCTGCCCTGGCCTTGAGCCTGCCCCGCGCGATCTGCGCTGCCGGCAACG
>Ga0075356_1000017_pt1 | contig 35323 bp, 34 predicted proteins | sample WestPond_Cattail_FD_120073 | JGI IMG/M metagenome (GOLD analysis project Ga0075356, IMG submission 120073) | Natural and restored wetland microbial communities from the San Francisco Bay, California, USA, that impact long-term carbon... | ecosystem: Environmental > Terrestrial > Soil > Wetlands ... | reverse complement strand
CGTCTTGACGACCGGCTTGACCGCCACGGCGCCGAGCGTCGACGCCACCACCATCACGTCGGGCTTGCGTTGCAGCAGTTCCAGCGCCAGTGGCGCAAATCGGTCGGCCTGGCCTTCGGCCCATCGTGCGTCGATCACGACCTGGCGGCCGACCTGGTAACCCAGCTCGCGCAGGCCGGCCTCGAAGGCCTCGAGAAAGTGGCGGTTGGTGGTCGCGGAACCCGCTTCGAGGAAAGCGATGCGGGCGCCGCGGTTGCGACCGGCGCTGTCCTGCCCGAGCGCCGGCAGCACCGCCGCGCAGCCGGCAGCCATGACGACGCGACGGCGCATCTCAATCACTGAATCACCTCGTCCGCACGCAGGAGCAGCGCTTGCGGCAACGCGAGTCCGAGCGCCTTGGCGGTCTTCAGGTTGATCACGAACTCGAACTTGGTCGGGCGCTCCACCGGTATCTCGCCGGGGTTCGCGCCTTTGAGGATGCGATCGACATAAGCGGCCACCCGTTGGTGGATGCCGTAAAGGCTGGTGCTGTAGGTCATCAAGCCGCCGTCGGCCACTTGCTCGCGCCATTCGTACATCGCGGGCAGCTTGTGGCGGGCGGCGAGTTGGATGATCGCGGCCCGGTCGGTCACGAAATACTGGTGCGATGCCACCACCAGCGCTGCTACCCGCTGGCGCGCCAAGTCGTCGAAAGCAGCCGCGTAGTCGCCATCGCGCACGACCACCACCGGCAACTCGAGGCGCAGGGCTGACGCGGCCTGCTTCGTCTCCTGCAGCTGCACGCGGACCGCGGGATCCTCGGGCACTAGCAAGCCGATGCGCGTGGCCTGCGGCACCACCTCCCTCAGCAACTGCAGGCGCTTGCCCGCCAGCGTGCCATCGGGCGCCATCAGCACCGCCGTGAGGTTGCCACCCGGGCGCGCGAGGCTGCTCACCAGCCCCAGGGCCAGCGGATCGAAGTTGCCGTAGACCACGATCGGCAGGGTCGCCGAAGCCGCCTTCATCGCCCGGGCGGCGGGCGAACCGACCGCCACGACGATATCGAATCGCTCGTCGACGAAACTGCGCGCCAGCTCCGGCAGCCGCTGCAGGTCGCCATGGGCGTAACGAACGTCGATCACCAGGTTGCGACCTTCGACGTAGCCCAGCTCGCCGAATGCGCGCGGAAAGTAGACGACCTGCGGCTCGTTGGCCGCCACGGTGGCACCGGGCCGCAGAAAGCCGACACGGTAGATCCGCTCGGTGGCGGGCTGCGACCACGCGCGCAGCGGCCAGCCGAGCAGCGCTGCGGCAGTCGAGAGCGCCAGTCCGCGTCGCTTCATCCGATCACCTCGTCAGCGCTCAAGACCGCGAGTGCGAGCGGAAACAGCGGCTGGCGGTGCAATCGCGTCGAGTCCATGCGCGAGCGCATCGATCCCCCTTGGTCGCGAACCGTTCGATTGAAGCATCATTGACCGGTGCGCTGTGCCCCGGCGCCGGCCGCAAAGTGAACGGCCCGATGTTCACTATTGAACATCGCCGCCGTCGCTTGTGCGCCTGTCGCATTCCCGGGTGGCCGCCTATCGTGCGCTTGAAGGCTCGGATCCGTTCTTTCGCGACTTCCGAGCCCCGACCGGAGAGATGTCATGAACCCGATCCGCCTGTTCCTGCTGCCCCGCCGTCCGCGCCCATCCACGCTGCTCAAGGTGGCGCTGCGCCGCATCGGGGCGGTGCTGCTGCTGCTGGTGAGCCTGGCCGTGCTGCACGAGGTCGTGCCGCAGGTCATCGACTCGTCCGCCGCCGAAACCGCCGCCAGCGCATTGGCCGACGGCGAAGTCTGAATTCAAATCATTGCAACCTCGTGGTGAGCTGCGTCGTGACACCATGACGGCATGAACACCACGACGACCCCCGCGCCCCTCGCCACTGTCCAATCGCCGCGCCGGCTCGAACGCCTGGTCGCCGGCCAGGCCACCAGCGACGGCGCCGGCGTCAAGCTGACCCGCGTGTTGACGCAGGAGCTGCAGCACCGGCTCGACCCCTACCTGATGCTTGACGCCTTCGGCACCGACAACCCCGGCGACTACATCGGCGGCTTTCCCGACCATCCGCATCGCGGCTTCGAAACGGTGACCTACATGATCGCCGGCCGCATGCGACACCGCGACTCGGGCGGCAACGAGGGCCTGCTGTCCAACGGCGGCGTGCAGTGGATGACCGCCGGCCGCGGCGTGATCCACAGCGAGATGCCCGAGCAGGAAGACGGCCGCATGGAGGGCTTCCAGCTCTGGCTCAACTTGGCCGCAAAGGACAAGATGCGCCCGGCGTGGTACCGCGACATCCCGACCGACTCGATTCCCGAGGCCCGTCTGCCCGGTGCGACGGTGCGCGTGATCGCCGGCGCAAGCCACGGTGTGGCCGGCGCGATGCAGCGCGAGGGCACCGAGCCGCTGTATCTGGACATCCACCTGGAGCCTGGCGTGCGCTTCGAGCAGCCGCTTGCGGCCGCGCACAACGCGTTCGTCTACGTCTACCGTGGCGCGCTGGCGATCGATGGCCGTGAGGTCCCGGTGCAGCGCATGGCGATCCTCGCCAATACGCCCGGCAGCGACGGCGTCGCACTGCAGGCCGGCGACCAGCCAACCCGCGCGCTGCTCATCGCCGGCAAGCCACTGAGGGAGCCGATCGCGCAGTACGGCCCGTTCGTGATGAACACGCGCGAGCAGCTGATGCAGGCGGTCGAGGACTACCAGCGCGGCACGCTGGCGGCCTGAGCGCTCGAGCGCCTACTCGACCTTCACGCCCTTCCAGAACGCGACGCGGCCCTTGATGTTGGCCGCGGCTTCGCTCGGCTCGGGGTAGTACCACACCGCCTCAGGGTTCATCTCGCCGTTGACCAGCAGGCTGTAGTAGTAGGCCTGGCCCTTCCATGGGCAGCTGGTGCGGTGGTTGCTGAAGGTGGTGTATTCGCGTTTCAGCGAGCTTTCCGGAAAGTAGTGGTTGCCTTCAACCACCACCGTGTCGTCGCTCTCGGCGATCACCACGCCGTTCCAGGTTGCCTTCATGTCGCCTCCGTGATGCGGGGTCGAGATCGTATGCCGCTACGATGCCGCGCGCACACGAAAGCCTGCATGACCTCAGCCTACCCGCACCTGCTCGCTCCGCTAGACCTCGGCTTTACCACACTGGCCAACCGGGTGCTGATGGGCAGCATGCATACCGGCCTGGAGGACTCGAAGAAGCACTTCACCCGCATGGCGGCGTTCTACGCCGAGCGCGCGCGCGGCGGTGTCGGCCTGATCGTCACTGGCGGCTTCGCGCCCAACATCGAAGGCTGGGCCAAGCCGTTCGCCGGCACGCTGGCCACCAGCCGGGCGGCGCAGCGCCACCGCGAGATCACCGATGCCGTGCACGCCGAGGGCGGCAAGATCGCGCTGCAGATCCTGCACACCGGCCGCTACGGCTATCAGCCGTTCTGCGTGGCGCCGTCGCGCATCCAGAGCCCGATCTCGCCGTTCACGCCGCGCGAGCTGAGCGCGCGCGGCATCGAGCGGCAGATCCGCGCCTTCGTGCGCTGCGCCAGACTGGCGCGCGAGGCCGGCTACGACGGCGTCGAGGTGATGGGCAGCGAGGGCTACTTCATCAACCAGTTCCTCGTCGCGCACACCAACCACCGCCACGACGACTGGGGCGGCTCGTACAAGAACCGCATGCGGCTGCCGGTGGAGATCGTCGCGCGCATCCGCGAGGCGGTCGGCCGCGACTTCATCATCGTCTACCGCCTCTCGCTGCTCGACCTGATCCCCGACGGCAGCTCGTGGGACGAGGTGGTGCTGCTGGCCAAGGCGGTGACCGACGCCGGCGCGACGATCCTCAACAGCGGCATCGGCTGGCACGAGGCGCGCGTCCCGACCATCGCCACCAGCGTGCCGCGCGCCGCTTTCGCCTGGGTGACGCAGAAGCTGCGGCGCCAGCTGCACGCCGACGGCGTGCGCATCCCGCTGGTGACGAGCAACCGCATCAACACGCCCGAGGTCGGCGAGCAGCTCATCGCCGACGGCTGCGCCGACGCGGTAAGCCTGGCCCGGCCGTTCCTCGCCGACGCCGAGTTCGTGGCCAAGTCTCAGCGCGGGCAGGCCGATCAGATCAACACCTGCATTGCCTGCAACCAGGCCTGTCTGGACCACACCTTCGCCAACCGCATCTCGAGCTGCCTGGTCAACCCACGCGCCTGCAACGAGCTGGAGTTGAGGATCCATCCGGCGCGGGCGAAGAAGCGCCTGGCCGTCGTCGGCGCCGGCCCGGCCGGGCTGGCCGCCGCCACCACGCTGGCCGAGCGCGGCCACGAGGTGCACCTGTACGAAGCGGCGGCCGACATCGGCGGCCAGTTCAACATGGCGCGGCGCATCCCTGGCAAGGAAGAGTTCGACGAGACGCTGCGCTACTTTCGCCGTCGTCTTCAGCTCACCGGCGTCGCGCTCCACCTGGGCCGGCGGATCGAGGGCGCCGAGCTGGCAGCGCAAGGCTACGACGCAGTCCTGCTCGCCACCGGCGTGATGGCCCGCGACCCGCGCATCCCGGGCCAGGACGATCCGCGGGTGCTGAGCTACGTCGACGTGCTGCAGCACGGCCGGCCGGTGGGCCAGCGCGTGGCCATCGTCGGCGCCGGCGGCATCGGCTTCGACATGGCCGAGTACCTGAGCGTCGGCACCGACCTCGGCCACGCGTCGCCGACGCTGGCGCCCGAGGCCTGGCGCCGTGAGTGGGGCGTGGCCGATCCTCAAGCGCACCGTGGCGGCGTGGTCCGCGCCGAGCCCGAGCCGGCGGCGCGCCGCATCACGCTGCTGCAACGCAAGACCGGCAAGCACGGCGCGGCGCTCGGCAAGACGACCGGCTGGATCCACCGCGCGGCGCTGAAGATGAAGCAGGTGGAGATGCTCGCCGGCGTCAACTACGAACGCATCGGCCCACAGGGCGACGGTGTCGGCCTCTTCATCTCATTCGGCGAGTCGCGCCGCGACGCCACCGTGCTCGAGGTCGACACCATCGTGCTGTGTGCCGGCCAGGAGCCGCGGCGCGAGCTGCAGGCGCCACTGGCCGCGGTCGGCCTGCCGGTGCACCTGATCGGCGGCGCCGACGTGGCCACCGAGCTCGATGCCAAGCGCGCCATCGACCAGGGCACCCGGCTGGCGGCGGCCCTGTAGGTGCGGGCTCCTGAAAAGCAGAAGGCGCCCGGATCGGGCGCCTTGGCAACGGGTGAGCGTGACCGGCTCGACGGCTCAGGTGGCCTGAGTCGCAATGGCCTTGGCCAGTTGCGCGCTGTCTTGGCCGGTGCTGTGCGCCAGACTGTTCAGGCCCATCACGGTGGCCAGTGTGACGAGTGCGGCCAGGCTGAACGAGGCGATTTGGATGCGAAGCTGGGTGGTCATGGCGGGCTCCTCGGGAAAGGTCGGTGGGCTTGCGATGGGGTGAACTCTAGGCAGGCCCAGGCCGCTTCGCGAGCCCGTTGCGACAGGCCGGCCACCGCGCCGGACAGGCTGCAATGCCGACCGACAGACCGGCGACTCGCCAGCGCGGCCAGCTTTGCTCAAGCGCCCGCTGCCGGCCAGATAAGCCCGTCGATCACCAGCTCGTCGGGCAGCCGGTCGACGTATTCGATGACCTTCAGGCCACGAGCCAGGTCAAGACTGGAGTCGAACCAGCCACAGCGGCTGAAGCGTTCCGCCTCGTCGTCGGCCTCGGTGGGAGGCTCGATCGGCACCAGCGTCATTTCGGCGAGTGTGACGGCCAGCGGTTGCATCAGGGCGCGTACGCGGGCGGGCTTCGGCCAGGGCAGGTTGGCGATCAGGTGGCTCATCTCGGTGCTCCTCTTGGTGCAGGTGGGTTGTCGATGGGCTCACTGTCGTCGCCGTAAGCCGCATGCACCATCGCCCAAGGGGCGGACTCGAAGAGGGCCCTCCGATGGGGGGCCTTCGCGGCATGGCAAGATCACCCGCATGTGTGGCCGCTACGTCGTCGCCTACGACCCCGACACGCTCGTGTCGGGCTTCAGCCTGACGCGCGTGCAGCCGTTTCCGAAGCGCTGGAACGTCGCGCCGCAGGCGATGGTGCCGGTCGTCTACGAGACGCGCGACGGCGAGCGCGTCGGCGAACTGATGCGCTGGGGCCTGGTGCCGCACTGGGCCAAGGACGAGTCGATCGGTCCGAAGCTCAACAACGCGCGCGTCGAAGGCATGGCCGAGAAGCCGTCGTTCCGCCAGGCAGTGCGGCGCCGCCGCTGCCTGCTGCCGGCGAGCGGCTACTACGAGTGGCAGCCGATCGCGCCGCCCGACGGACAGAAGTCAGCCAAGCCGGTCAAGCAGCCTTGGTACATCTCGCCCAGGAATGCCCCGTTCTTCGCGATGGCAGGCCTGTTCGAGGCATGGCGCGCGCCGGGCTCCGACGAGTCGGCGCCGTGGCTGCTGACCTGCTGCGTCATCACCACGAATGCGAGCCCGCTGGTCGCGCACATTCACGACCGCATGCCGGTGATGATTGCGCCCGAGCACTGGGCGGCGTGGCTGGCGCGCGCCAACCAGGACGCTGCAGCGATGCCGCCGCTGATGCAGGGGCTGCCCGACAGCGCCGTGCAGGCCTGGCCGGTGTCGCGCGCGGTCAGCCGCTCGAGCAACGAGGGCGAGGCACTGATCGAGGCCCTGCCTCAGCTGGCATAACGCTTGGCGTCGTCCAGCAGCTCGGGCGTACCGATCGCTGCGTTGAGACCGTCGAAGTCGAGCATCTGCGCGCGCCACGGCGTCGTGCCGCCGTGCGCCTTGAGGCTCGCGAAGTAGCCCTGCAGCGTGTGCGCCACCGCACGCGCAGTGCCGCCCGGAAAGATGGCGATGCGGAACCCCCGCACCTGCAATTGCGCGGCCGTCTCGATCGGGGTCTGGCCGCCCTCCACCATGTTGGCCAGCAGCGGCACCCGGGCGGCGAAGCGGGCGCAGGCCGCATCCATCTGCGCAGGCGTGCGCAGCGCCTCGATGAACAGCGCATCCACGCCGCAGGCGAGGTAGGCCTCGGCGCGTTCGAGCGCCGCGTCGAGCCCCTCGAGGGCCAGCGCGTCGGTACGCGCCAGGATCAGGGTGTCGGCCGAAGCCCGCGCGTCGAGCGCGGCGCGCAGCTTGCCAACCATCTCGGCCTTGGAGATCACCGTCTTGCCGGCGAGATGGCCGCAGCGTTTGGGAAAGTCCTGATCCTCGAGCTGAATCATCGCCGCGCCGGCGCGTTCGAAGCCGCGCACCGTGCGCTGCACGTTGACTGCGTTGCCGAAGCCGGTGTCGGCGTCGACGATCACCGGCACACGCACGCGGTCGGTGATGCGCGCCAGCGTGTCCTCGACCTCGCTGTACGTCGTGAGACCGACGTCGCTGCGCGCCAGCCGGGTGTAGGCGATCGAGGCGCCCGACAGATAGAGCGCTTCGAATCCCGCCTGCTCGGCGAGCAACGCCGACAGCGCGTCGTAGACGCCCGGCACCAGCAGCAGCGGCGGGGAACGCAGTCGTGCACGCAGGGCCATCACTTTTCCTTCGTCAATGAGTCGGCGATCGCGCGAGCGGCGATGTAGCCACCGGCCACGGCGCTGAGCAGGCCGTTGCCCGACAGGTAGCCCGCCACGGAGTCGCCCGACACCCCGCGCGCCGCGCCGCCGGCCGCCCACAGGTTGGGCAGCAGCGAGCCGTCGTGGCGTCGCACGCGGCAGCTCGCATCGACGTCGAGCCCGCCCTGGGTGTGAAACAACGCGCCGGTCACCTTCACCGCGTGCCACGGCGGCGCCAGAGCGCGCTCGAAGCGGCGGCCGAAGCCATCGGTCTCGCCGAATCCGACGGCGGCCAGCGTGAGCGACAAGACGCCGGAGTCACAGCCGATCAGGCGCGCCAACGCCTCGGTGTCGGCCGCCGAACGCAATGCGCCTGCGGTCTCGGCGGCGCAGAAGTCGGGGAAGCTGCGCGCGAGCGCCAACACCGGATCGTCGAACACCATCCACGCCACGCCGCCAGGTTGCGCCAGCACGGCCGCTGCTGCCTCGGAATAGCCGGCACTCTCGTCGTGAAACCGCTGGCCCCGGGCATTGACCTGCACGCCGCCACGCATGATCAGTGCCCACGAGATCAGCGCGCCCTGCGGCATCGCCCAGCCGCCGTGGCCCTGGTAGCCGCTCAGGTCGGCCAGGCCGGCGTCGAGTGTGCGCCCGAAACGGATCGCGCTGCCGTCGTTGCCGGCATGTCCCACGAACGGCGCGTCGCGCAGCGACCCCAGGTGCTCGGCCACCATCGCCGCGTCGCCGCCGAATCCATTGCAGGCCAGCAGCACGCGATCGCAATCGAGCGACTCCATTCGAGCGTCTGGGCGCTCGAGCCGCAGCCGCTGCACGCAGCCGGAACGATCGGCCTCCAGAGACGCCACGCGGGCGTGGCACAGCAGGCCGGCGCCTTGCCGCACGGCGGCGGACTCGAGCGCGGCCATCAGCGCGGCGCCGGTGCGCTCACGCATTGCATGCATGCGGCGCACCGAGTGCCCGGGGTAGAGAAAGCCATCGAGCAGCTCGAAGGTGATGCCGTGCCGGGCCAGCAACGCCAGCGCCGGCGCCGACGCCTCGGTGTAGGCGCGCACCAGATGCGGCGCGGCGCGGCCGTGCGACTTGGCGCTGATGTCGGCCGCAAACCGCGCGGCACTGTCGTTGACGCCCGCCTCGTGCTGCCAGCGCGTCGGTGCGGCCGGAATGAAGCCGGACGACAGCGCAGTGGAGCCCTGCGGACGCGCATCGCGCTCGAGCAGCAGGCAGTCCACGCCGGCCTCGCGCAAAGCGATCGCAGCCGTCAGTCCGCAGGCACCGGCGCCGACGATGGCGACCGGCACCGACGCGTCGCCCGGGGCCAACGCGGCCGTCACGACGGCTTCAATCCGTCGGGCGGAACAGGTACTGTCCGCGCGCCTTGCCGACGATGCGCCCGCCGTCGTAGATGCACTCGCCGCGCAGGAAGGTCGTGTCGACCCGCGCCGACAGCTCGAGTCCCTCGAACGGCGTGTAGCCCTGCGTCGAGGGGGACTCCTTGGCACGGATGATCCAGCGCTGCGCCGGGTCGACCAGCGCGATGTCGGCGTCGAAGCCGACGTCGATGTCGCCCTTGCGGGTCAGGCCGAAGCGACGCGCCGGGTTCCAGCTCGTCACTCGCGCCATCTGGTTGTAGCTCATGCCGCGCCGGCTGCCTTCGCTGACCAGCGCCGGCAGCAGGTACTCGGTGCCGCCAAAGCCGCTCTTGGCCATCCAGATGTTGCCGAAGTAGCGCTGGGGGATCTTGGTCTCGTGGCGGCAGCAGGCATGGTCGCTCACCACCCAGTCGAGCTCGCCGGCGAGCAGCGCATCCCACAGGAATTCGACGTCCTCGCGCGGGCGGATCGGCGGGTTCACCTTGGCCAGCTCGGCGGCCGGACTCGTCACGTCGAGCATCAGGTGGCCAATCGTCACCTCGCGGCGGAAGTCGATGTGGGGAAACACGTCGGCCATCATGAGCGCCGCCTGCACCGCCTTCTTCGAACTCAGGTGCAGCAGGTTGATGTTGGCCAGGTTGGCCTCGTTCGCGAGATAACTCGCGATGAACACCGCCAGGCCCTCGGAGTGCGGCGGCCGCGACGCGTGGTAGGCCGGCAGGCCCTTGAGCTTCTTGTCCTTCTCGACGAGCTTTGTATAGGCCGTCATGATCTCGGCCGTCTCGCAGTGCAGCGACAGCGAGATCTGCTGCGCCTTGTCGGGGAACTGCTCGCGCGCCGCCTGGACGCCGCGCATGATGAATTCGAAGTGCGCGAAGTCGTAGCGCTCGTCGGGCCCGATCATCAGGAAGTCGCGCTGCGAATCGCTCGCGCCGTGCAGGCCGTGCGACCCGTAGAACATGAAGATCTTGAAACTCGCCACGCCGTGCTTGGCGATCAGCTGCGGGATCTCGGCGATGTGCGTGCGATCCATCGGCGCCAGGTGGAAGCCGTAGTCGACGTGGAAACGGCCCTTTGCGGTCTTCAGCACCTCGGGATAGAAATCCTCGTACGGCCCGCCCTTGTTCAGGTAGTACTGGCCGGTGCGAAAGTAGTTCAGGCTGGCCGTCACGCCGCCCATCGCGGCGGCCTGGCTCTCGGTGACCGCGTCCTCGGCCAGCGGCGAGTAGATGCCGGCATGCATGTGAGCGTCCACCACGCCGGGAAACGCCAGCCGGCCACGCCCGTCGTGCACGGCCTTGGCGCGGGTGGCGTCGAGCGCCGGCGCCACCTGGACAATGCGGCCGTCCTTCACCGCGATGTCGGCCTCGTGCACCGTCTGGCCGTGCGGCCGCACGACACGCACGTTCTTGATCAACAGGTCCGGTCGTGTCGGCTTCGGCGGGCGGGCTGCGCTCATGCGGGTTTCACTCTCATGGGTGAGGTTCTACGGTTCGGCGCGGCGCACCGGCTTGCAGGCGCTGGCGCAGCTGCGGCAGCAGACCACCGGCGGCCACCATGTCGAGCAGGAAGGCCGGGATCGGCTCGCAGGCCAGCACCGGCGCCCTGGCACCGAGTTCGCGGCCACCGGCGTCGACCATGCAGCGCAGCTCGCCGGCCGCGACATCGAACTCGATGCGTTCGCCGTCGGCAATGCCGTCGGCGTCGCGGCAGGTGATCAGCAGCAGGCCGACGTTGAACGCGTTGCGAAAGAAGAGGCCTCCGAACGACGGCGCGATCACCGCTGCCACGCCAAGGTGCACCAGCGCGGAGGCCGCCTGTTCGCGCGACGAGCCGATGCCGAAGTTGGGTCCGGCCACAATCACGTCACCCGGCCGCACCTCGAGCGCAAAGGTCGGCAGCATCGCCTCCAGGCAGTGCTGCGCGATCACCTCGACGCTGTATTTCATCCACGCGCCAGGCGCCAGCGCGTCGGTGTCCACGTCGGCCGGCAGGCGCCAGACACGGCGGCCCACCGGACCGCTCGCCTCCCCCGCTGCCCGGCGGCCGCGCTGCAGCAGCCCGCCGGTCGGAGATACCGGCCGGCCGCTCATCGCGAGCCCTCCGTCTCGCCGTCCCACAACACTTCGCGCGGATCGGTGATGCGACCGCGCAGCGCCGAGGCCGCCACGGTATAGGGCGAGGCCAGGAAGACCTGCGCGCTGGCCGGCCCCATGCGGCCCTTGAAGTTGCGCGCGATCGACGCGATCACGGTGCTGTCCTCGGGCACCACGCCGCCGTAGCCGGCGCACATGCCGCAGGCACTCGGCAGGATCTCGGCGCCGGCTTCCTGCAGGTGGCGCAGGATGCCCTCGCGCTCGGCCGCCTCGCGGTCGCGCACGCTGGCCGGCGCGACCAGCAGCCGCACCCGCTTGTCGATGTGATAGCCCGCCAGCACGCGCGCCGCGGCGCGCAGGTCGTCGAGCTTGGCCCCGGTGCAGGCGCCGATGTAGGCCAGCTGCACCGGCGTCGGCTCGATGTCGTCGACGTCGCGCGCCAGTGCCGGGCTGTGCGGCAGCGCGATCTGCGGCGCCAGCGTCGACGCGTCGAAGTTGTGGCGTATGCCAACGGCGTCCTCGTCGCTGTGCCAGCGCTCGAGCTCGATGTCCTGCGCGCCGGCCTGCCACAGCCAGCTGCGGGTCTCGTCGTCGGGCGCGATCAGGCCGACCTGAGCACCGAGCTCGGCGCTCATGTTGGCCAGCGTCATGCGTTCGTTCATCGGCAGCGCCGACACCGCCTCGCCGCAGAACTCCACCGCCTGGTACTGGCCGCCGTTCATGCCGTAGCGGCCGATCATCGCGAGCATCATGTCCTTGGCCGTCACGCCGAAATCCAGCCGCCCGCTCCAGCGCATGAATATCGTCTGCGGCACGCGCACCCACAGCTCGCCGGTGACCAGCACGCCGAGCATCTCGGTGGTGCCGATGCCGAACATGTACGCGCCGAAGGCGCCGCCGGTGGGCGAGTGCGAGTCGCCACCAACGCAGAACATGCCGGGCCGGATGTGGCCGTGCTGCGGCACCACGACGTGGCAGATGCCCAGCGAGTCGTACACATGCGGCAGCGCCTGTTCGCGCGCCCAGTCGCGCGCGATGCGGACGATGCGGCGCGCCTCCTCGTCGGCCTCGGGCACGTAGTGGTCGATGACTAGCACCACCTTGTCCTTGTCCCAGATGCTGGCATCGAGCTCGGCCAGCATCGGCTTCAGCCGGCGCGGCCCGCTCGAGTCGTGGAACATCGCCAGATCGACGCCGCAGGTGACGATCTCGCCGGGCGCCACCCGCGGCCGGCCACAGGCCCGCGCGATCAACTTCTGCGCCAGCGTCTGCGGCAGCGGTGTCGCGCTCATTCCGGCTTGGCCCCCGAATAGCGCACCAGCTCGGCCCAGCGCGGCACGTCGGCCCGCACGAAGCGCGCGAACTCCTCCGGCGGGTTGCCCACCGGCTCGGCGGCGTCGGCCTCGAGCCGCTTGCGGAAGGCCTCCGTCTGCGTCGCGGCGCGGGCGGCGTCGCTGAGGCGACGCGCCAGTTCCGGCGCCAAGTGGGCCGGCCCGAACAGGCCGAACCACGCGGTCGACTCGAAGCCCGGCAGCACCTCGGCCACCGTCGGCACGTCGGCCAGTTGCGGCAGTCGCTTCGCGCTGGTGACGGCCAGTGCGCGCAGCTTGCCGGCGGCGACCAGCTGACGCACATTGCCGACGGCGGCGAACATCAGCGGCACATTGCCCGCCACCACGTCGGCCACCGCCGGCGCGGTGCCGCGATAGGGAATGTTGACGATGTAGAGGCCGGCCTTCAGCTTGAGCGCCTCGCCGGCCAGGTGCAGCGACGAGCCGAGACCGCCGATGGCAAAGCTGAGCTGCCCAGGCCGCGCTCGCGCATAGGCGAGCAGCTCCCGCAGATCCTTCACCGGCAGCGCCGGATGCGCGACCAGCACCGACGGGGAGCGCGCGATCATCGTCAGTGGCGTGAAGTCGGCAACCGGGTCGAACGGCAGCCTCGGGTACAGCGTCGCGTTGATGGTGTGGCTGGTGAAGCTCATCAAGAGCGTCGCCCCGTCGGGTGCGGCCTTGGCCACAGCATCGGCGGCCAGGTTGCCGCCGGCGCCCGACTTGTTGTCGACGATCACCGTGCGACCGAGCAGCCGGCCCATCTCGGGCGCGATCTCACGCGCCAGCGTGTCGGTGGTGCCACCGGGCGGGGCACCGACGACGATGCGCATCGGCGCGGCCGGCTGCGCGCCGGCCGATGCAGACAGCGCGACCAGCAGCGCACCCGCCAGCAACGCCGCGCGGCGCGATGCAGTCATTGCATCACCCCTGCCGGCAACTTGCTGACCCAGACCTTGGCGTCGACGCCGCCCACGCGCGACAGCTCCATCTGGTACTGATAGCGATCCGGCCGGTACAGGCCCTGCAGCCATTGCACCGGCCGATCTTGCGTATCGAAGATCAGCCGCTGCACCGACAGCAGCGCCGAGCCCACCGCGACATCGAGATGGCGGGCCACCTCGGCCTCGGCCAGCCGCGCGCCGATGATCTGGGTGGCGCGCCCGATGCGCGTGCCTTCGGCCTCCATCAACACCAGGATCGGCTGCTTGGCCAGGTCGCGGCGGCCGAATGGCGCCAACGCCTTCGGCACGTGCGTGGTGATGTGCGAGATCGGCCCGTCGCGCGTTTGCCGCACGCGCACGGCCTTTTGCACCGGCACGCCGGGCGCGATGGCAAGCACCGTGGCCACCGCGTCGGGGCAAGGCAAGGTCTCGACCGACACCACCTTCACCGTCGTGGTCAGGCCCATGCTGACCAGGCTTTCCAGCAGCCCGCTGAGCGGCCCGCCGGCGGCACCGCCGTTGCGGGCGCCACGCCCATTGCGCGGCGCCGGCAGCGGCACCGTGCCGCGGCCCGGCGTGCGCTCGATCAGCCGTTCGGCGGCCAGCCGCTCGAGCGCCTTGCGCACGGTAACGCGGGCCACGCCGAACTCGCGCATCAGCGCGATCTCGCCGGGCAGACCCTGCGCGAAGCGGCCCTCGTGCAGCTGCTCGCGCAGCACCAGGTAAACCTGGTGGTACTTGGGCACCGGCAGCGCGAGCGTCACGGGGCGCACCCTACAAATGTCCTTTTGTTCTGTCAATAGGACATTTGCAACCGCGCTGCGCTGCAGCACGGCCGGAGACCCGCCGCAGCGCCTCGAGGCCGAACTGGCTGGCGTTGCCGCCGCTGTTCCGCCGACCGGGCGGGCACCGCTGCCGTACGCTGTGTCACCATGAACCCACGCCATACCTTCGCCCGCACGGCTCGTTATCCCTCGCACTTCGCGCGGCACCGGCCGCTGGACGCGATCGAGTGGGAGGAGCTGCCGTCGCTGACCGGCTCGTTGCGCCGCACCGACTTCACCACCACCGCCGGCTCGGTCTGGTCGAGCACCGAGCGCATGGAGCTGGCGCCCAGTGCACCCGAGCCGATGCCGGCCCCGTTCGTCGAGGCCGTCTCCGGACTGCTGGTGCGCGAGATCGTCGGCGACGAGGTGTTCCGCCACTTCTTTGGCGACCCGCACGCCAATCACTGACAACACCCTGCGCGGAGGACTCGCCGCGCGCCGGCTCGATTGACCCCGCCGCAACGCGGGTGCACCATCATCTCCCGCAATCGGTCCGACGAGGTCGCCGCGCACGCCCGCGGCAGCGTCCCGGTCCGCAGGAGTTGCCGCATGGATCCTCACCCGACGATGTGGTCGCGCCGACGCGCGGTGGCCGCCACCACCACGTGGCCTTGGCTGGCCGCGACGGCCGCGCCGTCGCACGCCGCCAGCGCCACCATGCAGGCTTGGCCGCTCAACACCGCGCAGCGCACCGGCATCCACGATGTAGCGCCAGCGCCCGATGGCGGCGTCTGGTTCAGCGCGCAGCGCAGCGGCCACCTGGGCTGGTTCGACCCGAAAAGCGGCAAGCCCGAGCTGATCGCGCTCGGTGCGGGCTCGTCGCCGCACGGTGTAATACAGGGGCCCGACAAGGCGGCCTGGCTGACCGACGGCGGCCAGCAGGCAATTGCGCGCGTCGGCTGGCCCGACCGCCAGGTGCGTTTGTTCAAGCTGCCGGAGGGCACGCCCTACGCGAACCTCAACACCTGCGCGTTCGATGGCGACGGCGACCTGTGGTTCACCGGCCAGAGCGGCGTCGTTGGCAAGGTCGCCGTCAAGACCGGTGTCGTCACGGTGAAGGACGCACCGCGCGGCCGCGGCCCGTACGGCATCTGCGCCACCCCGGCCGGCGACGTCTGGTACTGCTCGCTGGCCGGCAGCTTCATCGCGCAGATCGACCGCAAGAGCGGCGAGTCGCGCATCGTCGAGCCGCCGACCAAGGGCCAGGGCGCGCGCCGCGTGTGGAGCGACAGCCGCGGCCGCATCTGGGTCAGCGAATGGAACTCCGGCCAAGTGTCGATGCACGACCCGCGTGCACGCATCGCCGGCGGCCTGTGGAAGACCTGGAAGCTGCCGGGCAGCGGTCCGCGCGCGTATGCCGTCTACGTCGACGACAAGGACAAGGTCTGGCTCAGCGACTTCGGCGCCAACACCGTGGTGCGGTTCGATCCGGACAGCGAGTCGTTCGAGAGCTGGCCGCACCCGCGTGAGTCGGCCAGCGTGCGGCAGATCCTCGGCCGGCCCGGCGAGGTGTGGCTGCCCGAGAGCGGCACCGAGCACATCGCGGTGATGCGCACGGCCTGACGGCAGCGGCGCAGCCAGCGCCCTAATACGGCTTCACGCCGATCAGCACGGCGTGCGCCCAGCCGGCGAACACCGCCCAGGCCAGCACGCCGATCACCACCGCCGTCACCGTGCCGCGCATGCTGCCGGGCGGATAGACGGTCTGCGCGAGCCGGTCGCGCCGGCGCGCCGCGCGAAAGCTGAGTACCGCCCAGACGAGAAAGCTGCCGAACAGCAGCACATCGGCCAGCGTGTTATTGGCCAGCAGATGCGCGAGGGCCCAGACCTTGACGCCCAGCACCATCGGGTGGTGCAGGCGGGCCTTGATGCCGTTGCGCGGCACGTAGGCCGCCGTCACGAGCACGAAGCTCACCAGCGTGAGCAGCGCGGCCAGGTGGCGGGTCCAGCCGGGCGAGGCCCACAACACGCTCGGCGCCATGCGCGCCTGGCCGTAGCCCCAGACGACGAGGACCAGGCCGAGCACCGAGATCAGCGAATACAGGCCCTTCCACGGCCCCTCGCCGCGGCGCGCGATGAAGCGCGCACGCGGCTCGTCGGCGACGACGCGCGCCGAGTGCACGCCGAGAAACAGCACCAGACCCAGCAGCAGTGCACCCATGATCGTGTCGAGGCTTTCTTGGATGTCGGAAGTCGGCGCGATTGTCACGCGGTTCGTGATGGCCGGCTATGCTGGCAGCCCGCCCATCCTGCCTCGGCCATGCCCGACAAGACCTATCGCTACTACTGGGAGGACTTTCCGGTCGGCCACACGCGCGACTTCGGGCCGATGCCGGTGACACGCGAGGCGACGGTGGCATTCGCACGCCAATTCGACCCGCAGCCTTTCCATGTCGACGACGACGCCGCCGCGGACTCGCTGTTCGGCCGCCTGTCGGCCAGCGGCTGGCACACCTGCGCGATGTCGATGCGCATGATGTGCGACGCCTATCTGCTCGACACCGCCAGCCTGGGCAGCCCCGGGGTCGACAACCTGCGCTGGCTGAAGCCGGTCTTCCCCGGCGACACGCTGAGCGGCCGGCTCACGGTGCTGGAGTCGCGCCCGATGAACAGCCGCCCCACTGTCGGCCTGGCGCGCTCGCGCTGGGAAGTGGTCAATCAGCACGGCGAGCCGGTGCTGACAATGGAGGGCTGGGGCATGTTTCGCCGGCGCACGCCGGCAGCCTGAGCGGTCAGACGCGCCCGGACGGGCTGCGCGCGAACAGCGACCACACCCGCGCCAGCGCCGCGCTGCCGTCGCCGCCCTTCACCTCGGCAAACGCGCGTGCCGCCTCGTCGCGCCTGCCGGCCAGCCAGAGCGCGATGCCCAGGTGCAGCCGCGCCTCGTCAGGGCGGCGCAGGTTGCCCTTTGCAATGCCCGCCTCCATCAGCGGCAGGCCGCGCGGGACCTGGCCGCCCAACACCCACGCCAAGCCGGCGTTGACCAATGCGTCGCCTTCACGGGCCGCGCGCGCCGAGCCTTCGCTGCGCGGCAGGTCGGCGCTGTCCTTCTCGGCCGCCTTGTCGGCGCGTTCGCGCAGTTTGGTGTGCGCCTCGGCGTCCTTGCCGTTGCCCAGCAGCGAGAGCGAGTAGCCACGGTCGATGACCCGCAGCGCCTCGCCCGGATAGCCGGCCTGCAATGCCAGCTGCGCCATCTCGACGAACTCGTCGGAGTTGCGCATCACGTTGGCGGCCAGACGCAACCGGTAGACGTCGAGCCACAGCCGCTCGGCGAAACCGGGCTGCTTGGTGGCGCGCGTCGACAGCTCCGACCAGTATTCCGGCTTCGGGTAGGCGAGCGCCATGCGTTCGAGCGCGCGCACGTAACCGGCGTCGTCCTTGGCCTGGACATAGCTGCTGGTCAGCAGCCGCAGCGTGGCCTCCGGCGTCGTTCGACCGGCTGCCTCGTCGGCGGCGACGCGGGGCTCGAGTTCGGCGGCGGCACCCTTGAAGTCATTGGCCAGGTACAGCGCCTGTGGCAGCAGCTCGCGGACTGCATCGTCGGTGCCGCCATCCTGCGCGTAGCGACGGATCCAGCTGGCCGAGGCCGCGTAGTCCTTCTGCTGGTAGGTCAGCTTGGCCAGCAGGCCGACCAGTTGCAGCTGGTCGGCGCCGGTCAGCTGGTTGGTCGCGACCACCGCATCGAGCGACTTGATCGCCTGGCCATAGTCGCCCAGGCTCAACGCCACGGCACCGCGGCCCCGCTCGATCACCGCCTGCTCGAACGCCGTCAGCGACGGTACCGCCGCCGCTTCGACCAGCTTGGCCTGCGCGGCGTCCTTCTGGCCCGTGCGGCCGGCTTCCTGCGCCGCGTTGACGGCGTTGGCGACCTCAGGCCGCAGCTTCGGCGCCTGTGGCGCGCTGGCGGCCGGCTCGGACGCGGCGGTCTGCGCGACCACCGGCGCGGCGCCAGCGATGAGGAACGCGCCCAAGGCGCGGGCGACGAGGGGCAGGATCCACGCGAGCTTCATGGGCGGCGACGAAGAGGGTCGGGAGGCGCACATTGTCGTTGCTGGCCCTCGGCCTCTACCATGCGCGACATGCAAATCCCCGCCATCGAGATTGAGACCGACTCCCAACCGAACGCCAGCGTCATCGTGCTGCACGGCCTGGGCGCCGACGGGCACGACTTCGTGCCGGTTTGCGAGCAACTCGACCTGCGGGCCGCTGGCCCCGTGCGCTATGTGCTGCCCCATGCACCCGAACGGCCGGTGACGATCAATGGCGGCGCCGTCATGCGCGCCTGGTACGACATCGTGGCGATGGGCGGCCGCGGCGGCGAGGACGAGGCAGGCTTGCGCGCGTCGCGGGCGCTGGTCGACGCGCTGATCACGCGCGAGGTCGAACGCGGCGTGCCGAGCTCGCGCATCGTGCTGGCCGGCTTTTCGCAGGGTTGCGCGATGACGCTGATGACGGGGCTGCGCCGGGCGCAGCCGCTGGCCGTACTGGTCGGCCTGTCGGGCTACCTACCCCTGGCGGCAACGACGGCGGCCGAACGGGCGCCGCAGAACCTGCCGACACCGATCTTCCTGGCCCACGGCCGCTTCGATCCGATGATCGCGTTGCCGCGCGCGCAGGCCTCGCGCGACGCGCTGGCGGCGCTCGGCTACGCCGTGCAGTGGCATGAGTACCCGATGGAACACTCGGTCTGCCTGGAGGAGATCCAGCACCTCAATCGCTTCCTGCTCGACGTGCTGAAACCTTGACAGTTCCATGCCCTCCCACGATGCGAGCACTCGCCTTGTTGGGGCCGCCCACGCTTGCCATGCGGCCGGCCGCTGGCGCCGGCCCAACGGCGTGGCGTCGACGCCCTGCCTCGGGCGCTCTGGGACATACCCTTTTCAAGCGGCGCGGGCCGGCGTATGTTGTGGCTCCAAATTCCGCCGCGAGGCACCGTTAGGAAGGAGAGTTCCCATGAGCTACCTGCCCGGCAAGTTCGTCTGGTTCGAACACCTGTCGAACGACATTCCAAAGGCGCGCAAGTTCTACGACGCGCTGTTCGGCTGGCATACCGAATCGATGCCGATCGGCGATCGACGCTACTCGATGATCCTCAACGGCGACGGCACGACCAGTACCGGCATTGGCGGCTACGGCGCAGCGGCGCCGGGTGCGCGGCCGAGTTGGAGGAGCTACCTGTCGGTACCCGATGTCGACGCGGCTTACCGCGACGCGCTCGCCGCCGGCGCGAGCAGCGTGATGGCGCCGATGGACTTCGGGCCCGTCGGCCGAGGGGCGACACTGTCCGACCCCACCGGCGCGGTGTTCTCGGTCTGGAAGAGCGCCGAGGGTGACGCCCCCGACACGCAAAAGACACCGGTCGGCGGCTGGTGCTGGAACGAGCTGTGGACGCGCGACGATCGGACGGCGCTCGCCTTCTACGAGCGCGTGTTCGGCTATGGCCACGACGCGATGGACATGGGGCCGCAGGGCACCTACTACATGCTCAAGACCGGCGAGGCGATGCGAGCGGGCCTGATGCGTGCCGTCGATCCGAACGCACCGTCGATGTGGCTGCCGTACGTGGCGGTGGCCGACTGCGACGCCACCGTGGCACGCGCCAAGGCGCTGGGTGGCCAGGTGCTGTCGTCGCCCGAGGACATCCCGAACATCGGCCGCTTCGCGATCCTGCAGGATCCGCTGGGCGCGGCGATTGCCGTCATCCGCATGGCGGGCTGACGCGCGGCGAGCAGGCCATTCGGCCGGCGCGGGGCTTGGCCCGGCCGGTCCATGTGTTTCGCTTGTTAACCAACACCCGGCGATCTTCCGATCGCCGGGCGGCGGCTCACGTCGCACAATGCCGCGCAGCGATGGCTCGCAGCCCTTCGATGCCCACTCCACACGACCGCAGCACCGGCTCCCGAGGACCGCGCAGCCGCTGGTATCCGGAGGCCGACGACGTTGGCTCGGGCTGGGCCCATGCATCCGGCTGGGCTCAGCTGTATGGCACGCGGCGATCGGTGTCGTGCGTGCTGCCGGTGCACGACGAGCTGCAGGTGCTGCGTGCCGTGCTGCCTCAGCTGAGCGATCTGCTCACCGAATGCGGGTATCCGTGGGAGGTGATCGTCGTCGACAGCGCCAGCAGCGACGGCACCGAGACCGTGCTGCGCGCCTGGTGCGAGCTGCCCGGCTACCGCCTGCTCGCGCTCGACGACGATGTCGGCCGCGCAGCGTCGATCGTGCTCGGTTTCGAAGCGGCGCGCGGCGACGCGGTGATCCTGCTCGACGCGCAGACGCCGCACCCGCTGTCGATGATTCACGAGATGGTGCAGCGCTGGGAGGCCGGTGCGCCGGTCATCTTCGCCGCACGTGACGCGTCGGGCGACAGCGGGCTGCGGGTGCCCGGACAGGGCCGCTCGCTGAACGATCCGTCGGCGCTCTCCGGCTTGCGCCTGGCCGACGACAAGACCGACCTGGTCCTGCTAGACAAGCTGCTCGTGCGCGAGTTGCTGCGCTGAACGAACCCATCGCGCCCTGCTCCGCGGGCGCACCATTTGCCGGCGACCGCCCAACCGCCACGGCGCCACCGATGTCGACAAAGCAGCTTGCGAGAAGCGCTCCAGCAGCGCGGAACCCCTTCGGGGGGGATTGGGCTGACCACGCTGCCCGGGCGATGGCGCCTGCCGGTGCCTCGATGCTTGAACCGATCGAGCGTCACGCCCGTGCTCTGCTGCGATGAAGCGCCTTGCCGTGCTCGTCCTCGCGTTCCTCGGCGCACTGATTGCGATGGCCGAGACGCCTGCGCCTCGCGCCGGCAGCGCCGCCGTGCTGACGGTCGACGGTGCGATCGGGCCCGGCACCTCCAGGCAGGTGAGTCTGGGCTTGCAGCAGGCCTTGCGCGAGGGCGCCGCCGTCGTTGTGCTGCAGATCGACACGCCGGGCGGCCTGGACACGTCGATGCGCGAGATCGTCCGCGCCATCCTCGCGTCGCCCGTGCCGGTGCTGGGCTTCGTCGCACCGCCCGGTGCGCGTGCAGCCAGTGCCGGCACCTTCATCATCTACGCGAGCCACCTGGCGGCGATGGCGCCCGGCACCAATCTCGGCGCTGCAACTCCGGTGCCACTGGGCGGCGACGCCTCGACGTCGGCCGGCGCCGCCAGCCAGCCGGATCCGAGCGGCAGCGCCGCGCGAGGCGGCGCCCACAGCAAGGCGCTGAACGACGCATTGGCGTACATCCGCTCGCTGGCCGAAATGCGCGGGCGCAACGTCGCCTGGGCCGAATCGGCGGTGCGCGAGGCGGCGAGCCTGTCGGCCCAGGGGGCGCTGGCGCAGAACGTGGTCGAGTTGATCGCCGCCGACGTGCCTGCCCTGCTGCAGCAGGCCAACGGCCGGGAAGTGAAGACGAGCCAAGGCACGCTGCGCCTGCGGACCGCCGGCATCGACGTGCGTCACATCGACATCGATTGGCGCACGCGCGCGCTGTCGGTGCTGGCCAATCCCAATCTGGCGCTGCTGCTGATGATGCTTGGCGTCTACGGGCTGCTGTTCGAGTTCATGGCGCCGGGCGCGGGGGTGCCCGGCGTAGCCGGTGCGATCGCCTTGCTGCTCGGGTTGTACGCGCTGTCGGCGCTGCCTCTGAACTTCGCCGGCGCCGCGTTGTTGTTGCTGGGCCTGGCCCTGCTGGTGGCCGAGGCGTTCGCGCCGTCGTTCGGCGTCCTCGGCCTGGGCGGCGTACTCGCCTTCGTGCTGGGCGCGGGCATGCTGTTCGAAGGCGACGCCGCCGCACAGCAACTGTCACTGCCGTTGGTGGCTGGCATCGGCCTGGCGGGCATGGCGACCAGCATGCTGGTGCTGCGACTGGCGTTGCGCACGCGCCGGCTGCGCAGCCACAGCGGCAATGCCGCGTTGGCCGGCCAGCCGGCCAAGGTGCTCGACTGGGCCGAGAACCCGCCCGAAGGCCACGTGCTGCTGGGCGGCGAACGCTGGCGCGCCGCTGGCGAGCCCGGGCTGCGCCCCGGCCAGCGGGTCTGGGTGGTCGACGTGCAGGGCCTGCGCGTGCAAGTCACCGCGCATCCAGATGCGCTGAACTACCCGCGCTCCCCCGCGACCACCCCCTGACCAGGAGCCTCCGATGACGACAAGCGCCCTCTTCTTCAGCCCTGTGATCGTCCTGCTGCTGGTGCTGCTGGTGATGTCGGTGCGCATCATGCGTGAATACGAGCGTGGCGTGATCTTCACGCTCGGCCGCTTCACAGGCGTCAAGGGCCCGGGCCTGATCCTGCTGGTGCCGGTGGTGCAGCAGATGGTGCGCGTGGACCAGCGCACCCAGGTGCTGGACGTTCCCGGCCAGGACGTGATCTCGCGCGACAACGTGTCGGTGCGCGTGAGCGCGGTGATCTACTTTCGCGTCGTCGGGCCCGAGCCCTCGGTGATCCAGGTCGAAAACTACCGCCAGGCCACCAGCGAGCTGGCACAGACCACGCTGCGCTCCGTGCTGGGCCGTCACGACCTGGACTCGATGCTGTCAGAGCGTGACAAGCTGAACAACGACATCCAAGGCATCCTGGACGCGCAGACCGAGGCCTGGGGCGTGAAGGTGGCCAACGTCGAGCTCAAGCACATCGACCTGGGCGAGAACATGGTGCGGGTGATGGCGCGCCAGGCCGAGGCCGAACGCGAGCGCCGCGCCAAGGTCATCAATGCCGAGGGCGAGGAGCAGGCCGCACGCAAGCTGCTGGAGGCCGCCCAGGTGCTGGCACAGCAGCCCGAGGCGATGCAGTTGCGTTACCTGAGTACGCTGGCCACGATCGGTTCGCAGAACAGTTCGACCATCGTGTTCCCGTTCCCGACCGACTTTGCCGGCTGGCTGCGGGGCCAGAACCAGAGCACTGCGCTGCGCTGACCTCAAAGGCCGCCGCGGCAACAGCCCTATCAACTACTGCGGCTGGTGCATCTTCTTCACACGTCGATGTTCGCCGCACGCAGCGCGTTGCTCTCGATGAAATCGCGTCGCGGCTCGACCTCGTCGCCCATCAGCATCGTGAACACACGGTCAGCCTCGATGGCGTCCTCAATCTGCACGCGCAGCAGGCGACGCACCGTGGGGTCCATCGTGGTCTCCCACAGCTGCTGCGGGTTCATCTCGCCGAGCCCCTTGTAGCGCTGTCGGCCGACCTGGCTTTCGGCCTGCGCCATCAGCCACGCCATCGCCGCGCGGAAGTCGACCGCCTTGTGCTCCTTGCGCCGCTCGCTCTCGCCGCGACGCACCACCGCCTCGCCGGTGAGCAAGCCCTTGAAGGTGTGGCCCGAGCGGGCCAGCACCTCGTAGTCGGCGCCGTGCACGAAGTCCTGCGTGATCACGCTGGCGCGCACGTTGCCGTGGTGGCGACGGCTGATGCGCAGCAGCGGCTTGTCGGTGCGCGCGTCGATGTCGGTCGTCACCTCGGCGTCGATCAGCGCAGCCTTCAGCGCCGCGGCGCTGGCCTCGGCGGCAGCCGGCGTGTCAAGATCGATCGCCAGGCCGTCGGCCATCGCGCGCAGCGCGGCGAGGTCCATCCAGTTGCCCAGGCGCTCGATCACGTTGTTGGCCAGGATGTACTGGCGCGCCAGTTCCTCCAGCGCGCTGCCGCCGATGGGCGGCTTGCCGCCGCCGGGCTCGACGCTGGCCTCCTGCAACGCTACCTTCAGCATGTAGGCATCGAGCTCGATGCCGTCCTTGAGGTACTGCTCGGCCTTGCCGAGCTTCACCTTGTACAGCGGCGGCTGGGCGATGTAGATGTGCCCGCGCTCGACCAGCACCGGCATCTGGCGATAGAAGAACGTCAGCAGCAGCGTGCGGATGTGCGCGCCGTCGACGTCGGCGTCGGTCATGATGATGATGCGGTGGTAGCGCAGCTTGTCGATGTTGAAGTCATCGACGCCGATGCCGGTACCCAGCGCCGTGATCAGCGTGACGATCGAATCGCTCGACAGCAGTTTCTCGTAGCGTGCCTTCTCGACGTTGAGGATCTTGCCGCGCAACGGCAGGATCGCCTGGAACTTGCGGTCGCGCCCCTGCTTGGCCGAGCCGCCGGCCGAGTCGCCCTCGACGATGTAGATCTCGCACAGTGCGGGATCCTTCTCCTGGCAGTCGGCCAGCTTGCCGGGCAGCCCCATGCCATCGAGCACACCCTTGCGCCGCGTCATTTCGCGCGCCTTGCGCGCCGCCTCGCGCGCCCGCGCCGCGTCGACGATCTTGCCGCAGACGATCTTGGCGTCGAGCGGATTCTCCAGCAGCCAGTCGGTGAGCGCCTTGCTCACAACGTCTTCCACCGGGCCGCGCACCTCGCTGGAGACCAGCTTGTCCTTGGTCTGGCTGGAAAACTTGGGCTCGGGCACCTTGACGCTCACCACGCAGGCCAGGCCTTCGCGCATATCGTCGCCGCTGACCTCGACCTTGGCCTTCCTGGCGAATTCGTTGTCGTCGATGTACTTGTTGATCACACGCGTCATCGCCGCGCGCAGCCCGGTCAGGTGGGTGCCGCCGTCGCGCTGCGGGATGTTGTTGGTGAAGCACAGCACGGCCTCGTTGTAGCCGTCGTTCCACTGCATCGCCACCTCGACGCCGATGCTCGTGTTCTGCTCGCTCATCTTGTCGCCGTCGACGTGGAAGATGTTCGGGTGCAGCACCCGCTTGCCCTGGTTGATGAACTCGACGAAACCCTTGACGCCGCCGACGAAGGCGAAGTTGTCTTCCTTGGCGTTGCGCTCGTCGACCAGGCGGATCTTGACGCCGTTGTTCAGGAACGAGAGCTCGCGCAGGCGCTTGGCCAGCACGTCGTAGTGGAAGTCGATGTTCTGGAAGATCTCGTCGTCGGGCAGGAAGTGCACCTCGGTGCCGCGGTTCTCGGTGTCGCCCTGGATGCGCATCGGCGACACGTCGAAGCCGTCGCGCTGCTCGATCACGCGGTCCTGGGGCACGCCGCGCTTGAACTCCATGAAATGCACCTGGCCGTCGCGGCGCACCGTCAGCCGCAGGCTCTTGCTGAGCGCATTGACGCACGACACGCCCACACCGTGCAGGCCGCCGGAGACCTTGTAGCTGTTCTGGTTGAACTTGCCCCCGGCATGCAGTTCGGTCAGTGCGATCTCGGCCGCCGAGCGCTTGGGCTCGTGCTTGTCGTCCATCTTCACGCCGGTGGGAATGCCGCGGCCGTTGTCGATCACCGAAATCGAATTGTCGGTATGGATGGTGACGACGATATCGTCGCAGTAGCCGGCCAACGCCTCGTCGATCGAGTTGTCGACCACCTCGAACACCAGGTGGTGCAGCCCCGTGCCGTCTGAGGTGTCACCGATGTACATGCCCGGGCGCTTGCGCACGGCCTCCAGGCCTTCGAGGATCTGGATCGAGCCCTCGGCGTAACCGGAGTCGTCGGGCTTGCGATCAGGGCTCTGCGATTCACTCATAACTTGTTTTGCGAGGACCCGAAGGTCCGGACCATGAACTAACTGGAACCCCCGCGTGGCGGGGGCAAGGGGTGCAAAACGAACCGGCAAAGCCGATGAGGTCTAGCCGCCCGCAGGCGGCTAGATCCTCATCGGCATCACAACGTACTTGAAGCCAGTCTGCTCGGGCACGGTGATCAACGCGCTCGAATTGCTGTCCTGCAACTCGAGCTTGATCATCTCCTGAGGGATGTTGGCCAGCGCGTCGATCAGATAGGTCACGTTGAAGCCGATCTCGATCGAGTCGCCCGCATAGTCGATCTCGAGCTCTTCTTTGGCTTCTTCCTGCTCGGCGTTGCTCGACGCGATGCGTAAAGTGCCGGGCTCGACGTTCACGCGCACACCCTTGAACTTCTCGCTGGTCAGGATCGCCGCCCGCTGCAGACTGGCAAGCAGCGGCAGTCGGCCGGTGACGATGGCGTTCTTGTGGTTCTTCGGGATCACGCGGTTGTAGTCGGGGAACTTGCCCTCGACCAGCTTGGTCACGAACTCCATGCCGCTGAAGGCAAACTTGGCCTGGTTGCCGGCGAAACGCATCTCGATCGGCGTGTCCTCGTCGCGCAGCAGGCGCTGTAGCTCGAGCACGGTCTTGCGCGGCAGGATCACCTCCTGCTTCGGGATGTCGGCCTCCAACTGCGCCTGCGCCAGAGCGAGGCGGTGGCCGTCGGTGGCCACCAGCGTCAGCGTCTTGCCCTCGGCGACAAACAGAATGCCGTTCAGGTAGTAGCGGATGTCGTGCACCGCCATCGCGAAATGCACCTGGTTGATCAGGTGCTTGAGCGTTTTCTGCGGCACCGAGAACGACGGCCCGTAGTCGGCCGACTCGTTGACCAGCGGAAAGTCTTCGGCCGGCAGCGTCTGCAGCGTGAAGCGGCTCTTGCCCGCCTGCAGCGTGAGCTTGTTCTGTGCCCCCGACAGCGTGATCAGCTGATCGCTTGGCAGGCTGCGCAGGATGTCGATCAGCTTGCGTGCGCCCACTGTCGTGGCATGGCTGCCACCGTCCCCGCCGAGCTCGGCGCGCGTGCGTACCTGAATCTCGAGGTCGCTGGTGGTGAACTCGATCGACGAGCCGTTCTTGCGCAGCAGCACATTGGCCAGGATCGGCAACGTGTGCCGCCGCTCCACGATGCCCGAGACCGCCTGCAACGCGCCGAGCAAGGATTCTTGCGGAGCTTTCAGAACAATCATGTCTTCCTCATCAACTTAGTCGTTGTAGTAGAGCGGGCCGCCGGCTGTGGAGAACGTCATTTTCACCTGTCTTTTCAGCGATCTAGGTATCCGCCAAGTCTGTGGGTGGTCGACCTTGAGCTCGCGTACGGCTGTACAACAACTTCGGCAACAAGCCCGACGCTGTGGATGACCGCCCGGTTGCGACGGAATTGTCCCCAGGGTTGTCACTTGACGAAGCGCCGCCGAGCATGCTTCAGCCCTTGAGGGTCTGCTCGAGCACATGCAGCTGCTGGTTAAGCTCGGTGTTCTTGCCGCGTTCGCCGCCAATCTTGCGCACCGCGTGCAGCACGGTGGTATGGTCGCGGCCGCCGAACAGCTCGCCGATCTCGGGCAGGCTCTTCTGCGTCAGCTCCTTGGCCAGGTACATCGCGATCTGGCGCGGCCGCGCGATCGAGGCTGGCCGCTTTTTGCTGTACATGTCGGCCACCTTGATCTTGTAGAAGTCGGCGACCATTTTCTGGATGTTCTCCACCGACACTTGCCGGTTCTGGATCGACAGCAGGTCCTTCAGCGCCTCGCGTGCGAGGTTGATGTTGATGTCCTTCTGGCTGAAGCGGCTGTAGGCCAGCACCTTGCGCAGCGCGCCCTCGAGCTCGCGCACGTTGGCGCGCACGTTCTTTGCGATGAAGAAGGCCACGTCCTCCGGCATCTCGGTGCCTTCGGCCAGCGCCTTTCGGATCAGGATGGCCACCCGCATCTCGAGCTCCGGTGCCTCGATCGCCACCGTGAGCCCGGCATCGAAGCGGCTGGTCAGCCGCTCATCAATGTCCACCAACCCCTTGGGGTAGGTGTCGCTGGTCATGATGATGTGAGCCTTCTTCGCCAGCAGCGCCTCGAAGGCGTTGAAGAACTCTTCCTGCGTGCGGTCCTTGCCGGCGAAGAACTGCACGTCGTCGATCAGCAGCAGGTCCAGGTTGTGGTACTTGGCCTTCAGCTCGTCGAAGGTCTTGCGCTGGTAGTTCTTGACGACGTCGCTGATGAACTGCTCGGCATGCAGGTACAAGATGCGTGCGTCGGGCCTGTCCTTCAGCAATGCATTGCCGACGGCATGGATCAGATGGGTCTTGCCAAGACCCACGCCTCCATAGATGAACAGCGGGTTGTACATGACGCCCGGCGCGCCCGCGACATGCAGGGCTGCCGTGCGTGCCATCTGGTTGGCACGCCCGGCGACCAGGGTGTCGAAGGTCAGCGCAGTGTTCAGCCGGTGGCGCGATGGCGCTACCGCGGCGTGTGCAGATGCATGGGTCGGGCTCGCGGGCGAACCCGACCGCTCGCCCGGACCACCGCCACCGAACGTGCCGCCGTTCAACGCGGCGGCGACGGCTTGCGGTTGAAGACTGGATAACGGGCGTGCGCTGGGCAGGTCGCGCGGGGCCAGGCTCAGCTCGAGACGCACCGGCTTGCCGGCGATCTCGCTCAGCACGTCTTCGATGCGGCCGGCGTACTGCGACCGGATCCAGTCGAGCTTGAACCGATTGGGGACACGCAGGGACACCACCGCCCCGTCGTCGCCGCGATCATTGAGATCACCAGGCGGAAGCGGACGGATCCAGGTGTTGAACTGCTGCTCGGGAATCTCGGCGGCGAGGCGCTCGCAGCCTCGTTGCCAAAGGTCGACGCTCATTGTGGACAAGTTCTTCTAGGAGCGGCCGGATTGTAGGCCAGGGAGACGACGCGAGGCGCGGTTATCCACAGTTTTCGGACGCCGGTCAAGCCCCGCGCAAACCCAATCTGCGCCGTGCAAGTGTTTGACCGGAAAAGGGGTTTTTGCTCTAATACTTGGTTTCCCGAACGCGCGGCTACTGCTCACGCGCTCGGCACGGAAAAGCGGCAAGGCATGCGGCGGCGCGTGCAACAAAGGGCGAGCGTTGCGGCCGCCGAGCCGCGGCCCGCTCGCCACCCAAGGATCGACACGACATGAAGCGCACCTACCAACCTTCGAAAGTCCGCCGTGCTCGCACGCATGGTTTTCTCTCCCGCATGAAGACGCGCGGCGGCCGTGGCGTGATCAACTCGCGCCGGGCCAAGGGCCGCAAGCGCCTGTCGGTCTGAGCGCGGCCACGTCGCTGCATGGCTGGCCGCATCCTGCGCGCGGTGGATTTCGAGCGCGCGTTGGCCGCGCCCGCGAGAGCCCGAAGCGCCCACTTCTCGGCGCACCACGTGCCGGCGCAGCCAGCGCGTTGGATTGCGAAGACCCGAGTGGCCGAACCGATGCAGTTGTCCACAGGTGATCCAGAGGCTTGCGCACAGCCTGTGGATGATTCACCCGCATCGGCGCCTGCAGGATGGTGGTTCGGTGTGGCCGTGCCAAAGCGGCATGCCCGCGAAGCAACCACTCGCAATCTGATCAAGCGGCAGATTCGTGCGGCTTTGCAGCAGCACCAGGCCAAACTCGCGCGCGGCTTGTGGCTGGTGCGACTGCGGGCCGGCATCGACCGGCGCCGCTTCGTGTCGTCGACCTCGGCACCGCTGCGCGAACACGCGCGGCGCGAGCTCGACGAATTGTTGCGGCGCGCGGCGCGCTGAGCGACGAGCCGGCCTCATGGCAGACGGTCTTCCGCACACGCTCGAGCGCTTGTCCCGTCTGGTGGCGCGCGTGCTGAGTCTGCCGATTCACGCCTACCGATGGACGCTCAAGCCCTGGCTGGGCAACGCGTGCCGCTTCGAGCCGACCTGCTCGGCCTATGCGCTGCAAGCGCTGGACGACCATGGGGCATTGGCTGGCAGCTATCTGGCCACGAAGCGGTTGCTTCGCTGCCATCCGTGGTGCGACGGCGGCTTCGATCCCGTGCCGGTTCAACGCCCGTCCCTCTTTTCCCGATTCCACGCCAAGGCACGCCCATGACCGATATTCGACGCACTCTGCTGTGGGTGGTGTTCACGATGTCCCTCGTCTTGCTGTGGGACGCCTGGAACAAGCACACCGGCGCGCCCTCGCTGTTCGGTGGGCCGGCGCCACGACCGGTCGCCGCCTCGGCGCCGCCCGCCGCGTTGCCGGGCAGCACGGCCGCACTGGGCGGGACCGTGCCCAGCGCTTCGACCGCACCCACCACGTCTGCGGCCGTGCCGGGCACGGCCTCCGCCCCGGCGCCCGCGGCAGGCGCCGAACTGGTCACGCTGACCACAGATGTACTGCGCGCCAGCGTCGACACGCGCGGCGGTGACATCGTGCGACTCGAACTGCTGCAATACCGCGACCACGTCAATCCGGCTAGCAACGTGGTGCTGTTCGACCGCAGCCGCGAACGCCTGTACTTCGCGCGCACGGGGCTGGCCACCGTCGACGGCGTGGCGTTTCCCAACCACGAGACGGTGTTCGTGCCGAAGGCCGGCGAACGCGAGCTGAAGGCCGAGGCCGGTCAGCTCGAACTGCAGCTCGAGTCGCCCGAGATCAACGGCGTACGTGTGCGCAAGACGCTGACGCTGCGGCGGGGCGACTACCGCATCGGCGTCAAACACGAGCTCAGCTACAGCGGCGCCACCACGTTGTCGCCGCAGCTGTACCTGCAGCTGGTCCGCGACGGCAATCCGCCGGCGGGCGAGTCGAGCTTCTACTTCACCTTCACCGGTCCGGCGGTCTACACCGACGCCAAGAAGTTCGAGAAGATCGACTTCAAGGATATCGAGAAGGGCAAGGCCGACTACCAGCGCAGCGCCGACAACGGCTGGATCGCGATGGTGCAGCACTACTTCGCATCGGCCTGGCTGATCGGCGCCGGGCCGCGCGACTACGTGACCAACAAGGTCGGCGACAACCAGTACGCCGTCGCCATGATGCTCAAGCTGGGCAGCCTCGCACCGCAGGCCACGCTGACCCACGACGCCACGCTGTACGCGGGCCCGCAGGAGGAAAAGAAGCTCGAGGCGCTGGCGCCGGGGCTCGAACTGGTGAAGGACTACGGCGCGTTCACGATCCTGGCCAAGCCGCTGTACTGGTTGCTCGATCGGCTCTACCAGGTGCTGCACAACTGGGGCTGGTCGATCGTCGCGCTGGTCGTGCTGTTGAAGATCGCCTTTTACTGGCTCAATGCGAGCGCCTACCGCTCGATGGCCAAGATGAAGGCCATCAACCCCAAGGTGATGGAGATGCGCGAGCGGCTGAAGGACAAGCCGCAGCAGATGCAGCAGGAGATGATGCGCATCTACCGCGAGGAGAAGGTCAACCCGCTCGGCGGCTGCCTGCCGATCGTGGTGCAGATCCCGTTCTTCATCGCGCTGTACTGGGTGCTGCTGTCCAGCGTGGAGATGCGCAATGCGCCTTGGATCGGCTGGATCACCGATCTGTCGTCGAAGGATCCCTTCTTCATCCTGCCGGCGTTGATGACCGGGTCGACGATGTTCCAGACCTGGTTGAATCCGACGCCGCCCGACCCGGTGCAGGCCAAGATGATGTGGATCATGCCGCTCGTCTTCAGCGTCATGTTCTTTGCATTCCCCGCGGGCCTGGTGCTCTACTGGTTGACCAACAACCTGCTGTCGATCGCGCAGCAGTGGTTCATCAATCGGAAGCTCGGCGTCAACAAGTAGCGTCCTCTTGCCGGAAGCGTGCGCACGTGGCAGATGTCCGTGACGCTTGCACGTTAGTCGGAGCATGCCCCATTCGGGGGGTTGGATCTGCGTCATGTGAGGTCCATCATGGACACCAGTGGTCGGCGCAGTAAAGCCGACACCCCAACAAAGAAATGGCCCGGCTGCACCGGGCCATTCTGATCAATGCGGGGCCGACCCGGCACCAGCCGGCTCTGGACGCGACTCGCGCGATTCAAGCGAATCGTTCGGCGCTCCTCCCCGCGCCAACACGAGCGGCGTGCCTTTCGGGGCACGCCGCTTCGTTTTGGCTAAGTGAATCGCGACCGCCGCCGGCGCGCAGTGAAAATCGGCGTCGCCATGCTCCCTCGCCTGAACGACCCGATCATTGCCATCGCCACGCCGCCCGGGCGGGGCGCCGTCGGCATCGTACGGGTGTCGGGCACGGACCTGTCGCGTCTGACGCTCGCCTTGTGCGGACGTGAGTTGACCACCCGCCGTGCGACCGCGCTCGATTTCCGCGCTGCCGACGGCAGCGTGATCGACCATGGCCTCGCACTGTACTTCGCGGCGCCGCATTCCTATACGGGAGAGGATGTGCTGGAGTTGCAGGCACACGGCGGGACCGTGCTGCTGCAGTTACTGGTGGCCCGCTGCCTCGAGGCGGCGGCCGAGAGCGATGGCGCCGCCGGCGCGCAGCGCCTGCCCGGCCTGCGCCTGGCCGAGCCGGGCGAGTTCAGCGCGCGCGCGTTTCTCAACGGCAAGCTCGATCTGGCGCAGGCCGAGGCGGTCGCCGACCTGATCGATGCCAGCACCGAGGCGGCCGCGCGTTCGGCGGCGCGCTCGCTGTCCGGCGCGTTCTCGCGCGAGATCGGCGCACTGAGCGAGCAGGTCGTCGCCTTGCGCACGCTGGTCGAGGCCACGCTCGACTTTCCCGAGGAGGAGATCGACTTCCTGCAGCGCGCCGACGCGGACGGCCGGCTGAAGCGCATCGTGGCCACTCTCGATGGCGTGCTCGCGCGCACGCGGCAGGGGGCCTTGCTGCGCGAAGGCCTTCATGTGGTGCTGGCGGGGCAACCCAATGTCGGCAAGAGTTCATTGCTCAACGCGCTGGCCGGTGCGGAACTGGCCATCGTCACGCCGCTGGCGGGTACGACGCGCGACCGGATCGGGCAGACAATCCAGATCGAAGGCGTGCCGGTGCACGTGGTCGACATCGCCGGTCTGCGACCCGACCACGAGCTGCACGACGAGGTCGAGCGCATCGGCGTGCAACGCGGGTGGCAGGCTATCGCGCAGGCGGATCTGGTGATCCACCTGCACGATCTGACGCGGACCGGGCAGGCCGACCATGACGCGGCAGACGCCGCGATCGCGCAGCAACTCCAGACCGCCGGCGTGCAAGCGCCGCTGCAGGTCTACAACAAGAGCGACGCCACGAAGGTTCGCCCGGCCGAGGCCATCGTGCTGTCGGCACATACCGGCGAAGGCCTGGACCTGCTGAGAAGGGCCTTGCTGCAACGCGCCGGTTGGAGCCCCGCGGGCGAGGGGTTGTTCATCGCGCGCGGCCGCCACGTACAGGCGCTCAGCCGGGCGCGTGACCATGTGCGGCAGGCGCAGGAGCTCGCATCTCGCGGCGACGCCGCGCTCGATCTGCTGGCCGAGGAACTGCGCTTGGCGCACCACGAGCTCGGTGCCATCGTCGGTGTCTTCACGACCGACGATCTGCTCGGCGAGATCTTCGGGAAGTTCTGCATCGGCAAATAGGCCGCCAGCGCGACCGACCGGTCAAACCCGCAACAGCTTCGCCTCGGCCAGCGCCAATGCCGCCGGCAAACCTGACAGCACAAGCGTATCGCCGCCCGCCAGTGACTGGTTGTCGTCGGGCATCAGGACGCGACCACCTGCCTGCCGCAATGAAACGACCTGAACGCCGGTGGCGTGCAGCGCCAGCGCGCGCAGCGGCTTGCCGATGCACACCGCTGCCGCCGGCAAGGTGACGCTGGCGAGGCGTGCCTGCTGCAGCTCGGCCGCGGTGTCGTCGTCGGCGCCGTGGAAGTAGCCGCGCAGCAGCGCATAGCGCGCATCACGCGCGTCGCGGGTGATGCGGATAACGCGCTGCATCGGCACGCCGACGAGCGCCAACGCCTGCGCGGCGAGCATCAGCGAGCCTTCCATCGCCTCGGGCACGACCTCGGCCGCACCGGCGGCGCGCAGCGATTCGAGGTCGCTGTCGTCGATGGTTCGCACGATCACCGGCACACGCGGGGCGTGTTCGCGCACCAGGTGCAAGATCTTCAGAGCGGACGCCGTGTCCGTATAGCTGACCACTACGGCGCTGGCGCGCGCCAGGCCGGCGGCCATCAGGCTGCGCAGCCGCGCCGCGTCGCCGAACACCACGCTCTGGCCGGCGGCGGCGGCCTGGCGGACACGATCGGGGTCGAGGTCGAGCGCCATGTAGGCGATGGCCTCCTGCTCGAGCAGTCGTGCCAGATTCTGGCCGCTCCGACCATAGCCGCAGATGATGACGTGGGCCTCGGTGCGCATCGCCTTCTTGGCGATGGCGGTCAGCTGCACCGACTGCAGCATCCAGTCGGTAGCCGACAGCCGCATCACGATGCGCGTGCTCGCCATCACGAGCAAAGGGGTCGCCAGCATCGACAGCACCATCGCCGCCAGCACCGGGCTCATCCAGGTGCCGACCAGCAACTGCTGCTCGACACCAAGGGTCAACAGCACGAAGCCGAACTCACCGGCCTGCGCCAGGTACAGGCCGGTGCGGATCGCCACACCGGGCGGGGCACCGAACAGGCGCGCCAAGCCGGCCACCAGCGCGGCCTTGGCGACGATCGGCAGCGTGGTCAGCAGCAGCACCAGCGGCCATTGTTCGATCAGCGGCCGCCAGTCGAGCTTCATGCCGATCGTGATGAAGAACAGGCCCAGCAGCACGTCGTGGAACGGCCGGATGTCGGTCTCGACCTGGTGCTTGTATTCGGTCTCCGCCACCAGCATGCCGGCAACGAAGGCGCCCAATGCCAGCGACAGGCCAGCCATCTCGGTCATCCAGGCCAGGCCCAGCGTGACAAGCAGCAGGTTCAGCACGAAGAGTTCTTCGCTCTTGCGTCGTGCGACGATGGTCAGCCACCAGCGCATCGCGACCTGGCCGCCGACCAGCAGCAGCGCGAGCAGCAGGCCGGCCTTCGCCAGCGCAATGGCCAGCACCATGCCGAGCTGGCCACGGTCCTGGCCGAGAGCGGGGATGATCACCAGCAGCGGCACCACCGCCAGATCCTGGAACAACAGCACGCCGAGCACACGGCGGCCGTGTTCGCTCTCGAGTTCGAGGCGCTCGGCCATCAGCTTGACAAGAATCGCGGTCGACGACATGGCGATCGCCGAGCCGAGCACGATGGCGCCCTGCCAGTTCAGGTCCCACGCCCGGCCGAGGGCGGCGAACATGACGACGAGCAACGCATTGCCGGCCACCGCGCCCGCAATCGTCAGGCCCACCTGCGACAAGCCCAGACCGAACACCAGCGAGCGCATGCTGCGCAGCTTGGGCAGATTGAACTCCAGGCCGATCACGAACATCAGGAACACGACGCCGAATTCGGCCAGCGCACGTGCACCAGCCGGATCGCCCGCCAGCGACAGGGCATTCGGCCCGATCAGCACGCCGACGGCCAGGTAACCGAGCATCGGCGGCAATTTCAGCGAACGGCACAGCACCACACCCAGCACGGCAGCGACGAGGTACAGCAGGACGACTTCGAGCGTGGTGGCCATGGCGGATGGTCTGCCGGCATCGAGGGCGCGGCCTAGAATGCCCGATCCTAAGCGAGCGACATCCGCACCCGTGGCTGCCCAGAAGACTTTCGATGCGCAACGCGCGCTCGCGCTGGCCGCCGAGACGTTCGAGATCGAAGCACGTGCCCTGCTCGGGCTGCGCG
>Ga0075356_1000015_pt1 | contig 36628 bp, 30 predicted proteins | sample WestPond_Cattail_FD_120073 | JGI IMG/M metagenome (GOLD analysis project Ga0075356, IMG submission 120073) | Natural and restored wetland microbial communities from the San Francisco Bay, California, USA, that impact long-term carbon... | ecosystem: Environmental > Terrestrial > Soil > Wetlands ... | reverse complement strand
TTCGAGTGGAGCGTGCTCGACTGGAACGAGAACGCGATCCGCTTCTACGAGAAGATGGGCGCCACGGTGATGCCCGACTGGCGCATCTGTCGCGTCACCGGGCCGGCGCTGGAACGCTTCGCCCGCTGACATGACCCCCCCGGAGCGCCATCCGCGCCTCCCCCCGAAGGGGCACCGCCAGCGGCCCGGCGAAGCCGGTTCCGCGGCGTCCGCTGGGTCGATCGACGACCGCTACGGCGCGATCCACGGCGAGTTCCGCTGGCACGTGCCGGCGCGCTTCAACATCGCGCAGGCGTGCTGCGCACGCTGGGCGCGCGACACGCCCGACGCGGTGGCGGTGCGCATCGAGCAGGCCGACGGCACGCGGCTGCGCGTCAGCTACGGCCAGCTGCAGCGCCAGGCCGACCGCGCGACCCGCGCGTTGCGCCGGCTCGGCGTGCAGCGCGGCGACCGCGTGGCGATCGTGATGCCGCAGCGCATCGAGACGGCGGTGGCGCACATGGCGGTCTACCAGTTGGGCGCCATTGCGATGCCGCTGTCGATGCTGTTCGGTGTCGACGCGCTGGGCTATCGGCTCAACGACAGCGAGGCGGTCTGTGCGATCGTGGACGAGTCGGCGATTCACAACCTGGTGGCGGCGCGTGCCGGTGCGCCTGCGCTGCGCTGCGTGCTGGCCGTCGGCGGCGCGCAGGGTCACGGCGACGCCGACTGGCTCGATACGTTGCGCGCCGAGCCCGATGGATTCGACGCGGTCGATACCGCGGCAGACGATCCCGCGGTGCTGATCTACACCAGCGGCACGACGGGCCCGCCCAAGGGCGCGCTGATCGCGCATCGTGGATTGATCGGCAACCTCACGGGCTTCGTCTGCAGCCAGAACTGGTTTCCGCAGGACGATGCGGTGTTCTGGTCGCCTGCGGACTGGGCGTGGACGGGTGGACTGATGGATGCGCTGCTGCCGACGCTGTACTTCGGCCGCGAGATCCTCGGTTACCAGGGCCGTTTCGACCCGATCAAGGCCTTCGAGCTGATGCAGCGTTATCGCGTCACGCACACGTTTCTGTTTCCCACCGCCCTGAAATCGATGATGAAGGCGGTGCCGGCGCCGCGCGAGCACTACGATCTCCGGCTGCGCGCGATCATGAGCGCTGGCGAGGCGGTGGGCGATGCGGTATTCGGCTACTGCCGAGACGCGCTGGAGGTCACGGTCAACGAGATGTTCGGTCAGACCGAGATCAACTACATCGTCGGCAATTGCGGCCGCTCGCTCGATGCGCACGGGCGCGAGGCGGCCGGCTGGCCGGCCCGCGCCGGCAGCATGGGCCGGCCGTACCCCGGTCACCGCGTGGTCGTGATCGACGACGAGGGCCGCGAGTGCCGGCGTGGCACGCCGGGCGACGTGGCGGTGCACCGGCTCGACATCCATGGCGAGGCCGACCCGGTGTTCTTTCTCGGCTACTGGCGCAACGACGCGGCGACACGCGCGAAGTTCACCGGGAGCACTCACGACAGCTGGTGCCGCACCGGCGACACCGCGGTGATGGACGACGACGGCTACCTCTGGTACCAGGGCCGCAGCGACGACATGTTCAAGGCCGCCGGCTACCGCATCGGGCCGAGCGAGGTGGAGAACTGCCTCGTCAAGCATGCGGCAGTGGCCAACGCCGCGGTGGTGCCCAAGCCCGATGCCGAGCGCGGCGCGCTGGTCAAGGCCTTCGTGGTGCTCGCGCCCGGCTTCACCGGCGATGCCGCGCTGATCGATCAACTGCAGCAGCACGTGCGCGGCAAGCTCGCGCCTTACGAATACCCAAAGGAGATCGAGTTCATCGACGCGCTGCCGATGACCACCACCGGCAAGGTGCAACGCAACATCTTGCGCAAGCGCGAAGAAGAAAAGGCCCGCGCAGGCGGGCCCTCGTGAACGAGCGCGCGGCTCGGCCTACCAGCTGAGCGGGTAGGCCTTGATCACCTCCCATGCGCCGTTGTTGCGGTAGAACCAGGCGCGCACCACGGCGCCGTTGATCACACCGGGGTCGACCACGCTGGCGCCGGTGATGACCATCGGCACGCGGTTGACCCACATCGAGGCGCCGTTCACGTGGTGCGCGATGCCGACCGCGCTGAACAGCAGGCCTCCGGGCGAAGTAGGCGGCGTCCGGTCCTTGGCCACCCGCAGCAACAGAAAGCCATTGCCGGGGCCCATGTAGACACCGCGCAAGGCCACGTAGTCGCCGTCGGCCAGCGTGGCCGGATCGACGTTGGTGAACACCGTGTTGGCGTCCCAATGCAGCGTGGCCAGGCTGAGCAGCGGGCGATTGGTGAGATGGAAGGTCTTGCCAGCGGCATCGAACTGCGAGATCGGTCCATACGCGTCGACGATCGTGCCGACGGCCAGGGTCGGGCACTCGATACGGTCGGCCACCACCGTGGCGCCGACGATCTGGCCGGCCACAGCGACGACCTTGTCGTTGTCGGCCGCGGTGATCGAGCAGCCGAGCGTCGTGCTGCCGTCGGTGCTCACCGGCACACCGCGGACGCGGAAGGTCTTGGTCGTGCCGTCGTCGGTGAAGTCGCTCACGCTGCCGATCAGCGTGACCTCGCCATCGGACAGGGCGCGCACGGCGACCGCGCGGGCCACCAGCTTGCCGCTCGTGGCGTCGAAGGCGCCGCGCACGTGCACCGTCTTGTCGTCTGCGATGTCCGCCACCGTGGCGCTGCCGCGGAACACGGTGTCGTTCGTCACCAGCACGTCGATGCCATCGACCGAGAACGCGGTGCACGGCGCCGTGCCGTTGCAGCCACGCACGGGGCCTTGCACGCGCAACTTCTGCTGGTCGGCGAACTGGCGGCGCAGCACGCGGATGTAGCGGGCGTTGACGTCGTTGCCGACGACGGCGCCGGTGCTCCACATCGCGATCGTGAGACCGTCGCGCAGCGTGAAGCCGCTGGGCACGATGGTGCTGCCGCCGTAGTGCACCGTCAGGCCGCCGAGGCTGAAGGTCTGCGCGGTGGTGTTGAGCTTGCCGATCACGCCGGCCACGCGGACCCAGGTGGGATCTGCGGGCTTGCGTTCGATGCGGGAGGCCTGGATCGCCACCCCTGTGCCGTTGGTCACGGCCTTGCCATGCACCTCGACGCGGTCGCCTGCGGTGATCTCGCCCACGTTCGCGTAGCCGTCGAAGACCGTCACCGGGCCGGCGGCCGGGTCGGCGTTCACCAGCACGGTGGCGCCGGCCACGACGAGCGGGTTCGTGGTCTGCACCACACCGATCACCTCGGGCGCGATGCGTGCGGCGAGGATGCGGCAGGCGTTGCCGCCCTCGAGATCGGCTTCCAGGCGTTGGCCGAGCTTGACGTCGGGGTTCGGCTCGGCCGCTTCTTCGGGACCACCGCTGAAGGTGTCCCACGTGATGCGCGCGCCCACGTGGTCGCAGCGCTCGCCGCCGATGAAGATGCTGCCGAAGCCGTCGACCGTGCCGGTGGCGAAGGTCTCGGGTGCCGAGCCGGTGCCGCCCGAGCCGAGCCCGTCGCCGCCGCCGCATGCGGCCAGCAGCACGGCCGCGGAGGCGGCTGCCAGCAGCAGCCGGCACGTGTGGTGGATCAGGGAGTTCATCGTGTGCTCCCGTGGGTGGATGGGGTCTTGCCGCGGCCGCGCGACGCGCGCGGTGCGGCGGCGGCCGGAGCCTCCTTCGGCTCGGCATAGAAATAGACGCCGAAGCGCATGCGCATCGGCGTGTCCTCGTTCTTCGCGTCGCGCTTCAGGTGCGCGCCCGCCTCGGTGGCCATTTGGCGGAAGGCGTCCTTCCACAGCTTGCGCGCCGTGGTACCCAGCGCATCGGCCGACTTCGCCGACAGCCCGCTGCCGAACAGGCTCTGCTCGAGGAACTTCGGCGCCGTGCCCTGCAGGTTGTGCACCGCGGCGGCCAGGTGGTCCGACACATTGGCCGAGAACAGATCGGTCATCTCCTCGAAGCCTTCCTGCGGCACGAAGGCCTGGGCCTGCAGCTGCACCGTGTCGCCGTCTACCGCCACCAGGCCCAGGCGCTGCATTTCGGCGAGCAGCGTGCGCGGGTGCACGTCGCTCGACACCTGGCGCGCCAATGCATCGAACGACAAGCCTTCACCGGTCTTGGGTATCGCCTTGGGCTGGTCGTCGCGGCCGCGCAGCTTGGCGTCGGTGAGCCAGCGAGTGAATACCTGTGAAGCCACCGAGGGCGCCTTCGGTTGCGCGGCCGACGGCGTGTCGGCCTCGCCCATTGTGCGAAGGTCGCGCCGGTGCACGCCGGACAGCACGCTCAGCGACGAGTCGGTGATCTTGCCGTCGTGCGACGCCAGTTCGCGCCGTGCCGCCTCGACGAACACGGTCTTCAGTGCCGGGGCAAAGCTGGAGTAGGTCACGCCGTTGCGGACCAGCCAGCGGGCCAGCGGCACCAGCAGCGCCAGCGCCGCCCGCAGCGCGATGCGGGCACGGGCGTCGGTGGCCTCGGCGCCGCCCGGGAACGGAGTGGTCAGATCGTTCATGGAATGTTTGTCCATTTATGAAATGGAATATATGTCCATCCGGTTGACTCTGGCAAGTCCCGTTTCGGCGCCGACAGGTAAAGATGCGTGAACAGGGCCACGACTCGGGTCGTGGCCGGCCGCGCGACGCGGACCGGTGGACGGCCGACGCCTTCGGGCACACTGCCGAGCCTCGGACCCACGCACAACCCCACATGGACCACGTCACTCTCGGGCGCAGCGACCTGCGTGTCAGCCGCGTCTGCCTTGGCACGATGACCTTCGGCGAGCAGGTCGACGAAGCCACCACGCACGCCATCCTCGACCGCGCGCTCGAGCGCGGCGTGAACTTCATCGACACCGCGGAGATGTACGCGTTCCCGCCGCGGCGCGACACCTACGGCCTGACCGAGACCTACATCGGCCGCTGGTTCGCCGCGCGACCCGGCGTGCGCCAGCGCGTGGTGCTGGCCAGCAAGGCCGCCGGTCCGTCGCGCGGCATGGACTGGGTGCATGGCGGAAGCCTGGACCTGACGCCGGCGCAGATCACCCGCGCCTGCGACGACAGCCTGAAGCGCCTGCGCACCGACGTGATCGATCTCTACCAGATCCACTGGCCGAACCGCAACGTGCCGAGTTTCGGCGCGCTGTACTTCGATCCGAAACTCGAACGCCCGCAGACGAGCGTCCATGACCAACTGCAGGCGTTGACCGGTCTGGTGCGCGCGGGCAAGGTGCGCCATGTCGGGCTGTCCAACGAAACGCCGTGGGGCGTCGCGCAATTCATTCACGCCGCCGAGGCACACGGCCTGGCGCGCATCGTGTCAGTGCAGAACCCGTATGCGCTGGTCAACCGCACGGTCGACAACGGCCTCGACGAGGCGCTGTTCAGCGACGGCGTATCGCTGCTCGCGTATTCTCCGCTCGGCATGGGCACGCTGACCGGCAAGTACGACGAGCGCGGCGTCGACGTGTCGCGCCCCGAGTCGGGCCGGCTCGCGCGCTTCGAGCGCGTGCGCACGCAACGTTGGGGGCGGCCGGAGACACTGGCCGCCGCGCGCCGCTACAACGCGCTGGCGCGCGAGCACGGCCTGACGCCGACGCGCATGGCGCTCGCCTTCGTGTATGGCAACTGGCGTGTCACGAGCACGATCCTCGGCGTCATCAACGTGGCGCAGCTCGACGAGTGCATCGACGCCTGGGGCACGACGCTGTCGCCAGAGCTGCTGGGCGCGATCGATCGCGTGCGCTGGGAGATCAGGGATCCGGGGCAATAGCCCCGAATCCAGCTCGGCGAATCGTGAAATGGCGAAGAAGGGCAAGCACGTCAGCGCGACGCCGGCCACCGACTGGCTGCGGGCGCACGATGTGGCATTCACCGAGCATCCCTACGACTACGTCGATCACGGCGGCACCGCCGAATCGGCGCGCCAGCTCGGCGTCGACGAGCACGCAGTGGTCAAGACCCTGGTGATGCAGGACGACAAGTCCGACCCGCTGATCGTGCTGATGCACGGCGACAGGCAGGTGAGCACCAAGAACCTCGCCCGCGAGATCGGTGTCAAGGGCGTCGAGCCGTGCAAGCCCGAGGTCGCGCAGCGCCACAGCGGCTACCTCGTCGGCGGGACTTCGCCGTTCGGCACCCGCAAGTCGATGCGCGTGTTCGTCGAGGCCGGCGTGCTCGATCTGCAGCGCGTCTTCATCAACGGCGGCCGTCGCGGCTATCTGGTCGGCATCGATCCACGCGTGCTGACGGATGCGCTCGGCGCGAAGCCGGTGATCTGCGCGATCTGACCACGCCGGATCCGCCGCGGTGGCTTGATCAGTGCTTCATGTCGTGGCCGGGCGTGGCCAGCGGCTTGACCGGCGCCTTCACCTCGACGGTCTCGCGCTTGCCGTCCTTGCCTTCGATAGTGAGCGTCAGCGGCACCGTCTCGCCGGCTTTCAGCTGCTGCTTCAGATCCATCAGCATCACGTGGTAGCCGCCGGGCTTGAGCTCGACCGTCTTGCCGGCGGGCAGTTCGAGCGCGGACACGGCGCGCATCTTCATCACGGTGCCGTCCATCGCCATCTCGTGCACTTCCACCACGCCGGCCACCGGTGAGCTGGCCGCCACCAGCTTGCCGCCGCCGGCCGAGGTGATGTGCATGAAGGCGCCGCTGGCCTTCTGGCTGGCGACCGTGCCACGCACCCACGGGTCCTTGACGGTGGTCTGCGCCTGTGCGGCCAGGGCCGGCAGGCTGGCGACGATGATCGCGGTGAGCTTGAAGACGTTCATGGTGGTCGTTCCTCGGGTGGGTGAATCAGTGTTGATGGGTGGCCGCCGCGGCGGGTGTGATCTCGAGCAGCGCGGCCGGTGCCTTGAGGCCCTGAGTGCTGGTGCCGCTGGCCGGCACGTCGGCCCAGTTCCAGCTGCCGGTCTCGCACAGTTGCTGCAACTTGAACCATAACGCGCCCGGCTTGTCCGGCAGCTGACCGCGCAGCACGAATTCGTCGAAGTGCGCGTCGGCGAGCCACGCGTCGCGCGACGTGGCCTTCCAGGTGATCTCGACCACGTCGTCGATGATCCTGCGGCCATGACTTTCGTAGGGTTGCGCCAGCGGCTCCTTGCGCACCGACAGCGTCCAGCCTGGCTTGGGCATCGGCTTGGCGCTGCGAAAGCCCGCCGGCACGAGCACGCTCACCGTATGGGTGGCCGTGCCCTGGCAGCCATGGCTCACGCGCAGCGCGGCCTTGTAGGCGCTGCCGGCAGGCGCCCGGGGCTCGTCGAGCACGACGTGGGCCTGCGCGGCGCCGCACAGCATCGCGGCAGGCAAGAGCAGGAGTGTCTGTTTCATGGTCGTGTTCCTCAGAGGTCGAACTTCAGTTCCGCGCTGTAGGTGCGCTGCGGATAGGGGTGGAAGTTCCAGTACTGGTAGTTGTTCAGGTTGTCGATGCCGAAGGCGGCGCTCCACTGCCGGTCGAAGCGATAGAGCACCCGCGCATCGACGGTGAAGTATTTCGATGCGCCCTGATAGGCGAAGCCGTTGGGGTCGCTGTTGTCGAGCGTGCTGTACTGCATGCCGCTATAGCGCGCGGCGAGCGATGTGCTCCAGCGCTCGCTCGCCTGCCAGGTGGCCACGGCCGTCGCGCGCCAGCGCGGCACGCGCGGCTGCCACTTGCCGACGCTGGCCGGGAACCTGTCGTTCTTCACAGTGCGCGAGTCGGCATATGTCAGGCTCGCCTGCAGGCCCAGGCCGCGCAGCGCGACGTCCTGCGCCTGCCCGGCCAGCTCGATGCCGGTGGTGCGCAGGCGGTCGACGTTCTGCACGTTGGTGACGTTGGGCGTCACCGTGACGTTGGTCTGCGAGAACAGGCCGTCGCGGGTGGCTTCGTGGAACAGGGTGGCGCGCAGGCGTTGGGGACCCCAGTCCCACTCCGAGCTGACCTCGGTGGTCCAACCCTGTTCAGGTTTCAGGTCCGGGTCGTTGTTGATGAAGGACGTGCCGGCGGCGTTGAAGCCGCCCTGGTACAGCTCCGACACCGTCGGCGTGCGCACGGCCTTGCCGGTGCTGGCTTTGAGCACCCACTGCTCGTTTATCTCGAAGCCGAGTGCAGCTTTCGGCGACACGTAGTGCTCGGAGCGCTCGGCATGTTCGAAGCGGCTGGCCCCAGTACGCGTCACGCCGCCCCAGGCCGTCCAGGCTTCGGCGCGTGCACCGAGCACGGCGGTCCAGCGCGGTGCGAAGCGCCAGGTGTCCTGCGCATACACGCTCTGCAGCCGGGTGTTGCCTTCGAAGCCCGACACCGGCGTCGTCGGCGCGCCGGCGATCCAGTCGTCGGCGTTGTCGATGCGCTGGCGCAGGCGGAAGGTGTCCTGCTGCACGCCCAGATCGACCACGTGCTCGCCTTGCTCACCCTGCGGACGCCAGACGCCCCTCAAAGCGAGGGTCTGCCAGCCGGTACCCTGGAGATCGGTGATGCGGCCCGCACCGCCGTCGCGCGCCGCCGGCAGCGCGGTGGTGTGGGTGCGCGACAGGTCGCGCCGGTAGTCATAGCCGCTCGCTGCCACCTCCCAGTCGAACACGCCGCGGGTGCGGCTCTTGATCGACAACGCGCCCATCAGATGATCCAGACCGTCGCGCACCATCGCGAAGTCGCTGGCGGCGAGCGCGGCAAAGGCGCGACCGTCGATCACCGGCCGACCGCTGGTGACGGTGTTGCCGGCGGCGTCGTGCAGATGACTCTGCGCGTCGGCGACGCCCTGGTTGTGCCAGCTGCCCAGCGTGAGCGTGGCGCGCACCGTGGGTTGCAGGTCGTAGGCCAGCTTGAACTTGGCGTGGTCCTGCACGGTGTGGAACTGCGTCGTGGTGCCGAGGATGTACCAGTCCTGCCCGGCGCGGTTCTGCGCGAGCACGGCGCCGCTGACCGGCACGTCGGTGGCCACCGGGGCCACGCCGGTCGATGCGATGCGGGTGGCGAACACCAGCGGTTGGCCCTGGCTGTCGAGCCGGTTCACGTTGACCCACCAGCTCCAGTCGCCGGCGCGGCTGCCGACCGACGCGCTGGCTTGCCAGCCGGTGTAGGTGTCGTCGGTCTGGTACAGCTGGAACGGCTGCACGAAGCCGCCCATGCGCGCATGGGCCTCGAAGGCCTTCGGCATGCGCGTCACGTAATCGACCACCGCGCCCACCGAGTTGCCCGCATAGGCCGCCGAGAACGGACCGTAGAGCACGTCGACGCGCTGGATCTCCTCCGGCGTCAGCAGGCCCCAGCGCGGCGTGAAAGTGGCGCCGTTGCCGAGCAGGTTGGACAGCAGGATGCCGTCGGCGAAGACCATCGAGCGGGCGCTGTTGCCGGTGCCCGAGGCGCGCGTGGAGAGCACCGCGTGGTTGTAGTCGCCGATGTAGCGCTTGCGCACCAGCAGGCTCGGGAAGTACTTGATCGCGTCCTCGCTGTCGGTGGCGTTGACGGTGCGTTCGATCTGCGCCGCGGCGGCGCCTTCGATCGTGGTCGGGATGCGTGTGGGCAGCGACGAGGGTGCTTCGCCGGTGATGACGACGACGCCGCCGGCGCGCACGGCGATGTCGCCAATGGTCGCATCGGTCGGCGGGCTTTGCGCATGGCTGAACGGGCAGGCCAGGGCGCAGGCCCAGACCCATTGCGGGGTTCTCACGGTGGACTCTCCTGATTCGCAGCGTCTGGCGTGCGTTTGCACGGTCAGACCGATGGCGCGGCGCCGCTGGATTGCAGCGGACGGCGCGCCCCGAGGGCGAGGTCAGGCGAGCAGGGGTGGGGCGCGCGGTTGCGCGGCACGCCAGGCGTAGGGCGTACGTGGCGCGCGCAGGAAGAGCGGTGGTTCGGCGGCGAGCGCCGGTTCGACGAGCGCCAGCGCCGGCCACACCGGTGGCGGCGCCGATGCGCCGTGATGCAGCAGGCAGGTCAGGCACTGTTCGAAGGCATGAGCCTGCGCCGGCGCGCCGTTGTCGTCGACCGCAATCACGCGCATCGCGCCGGTGGCGGTGCAGATCTCCTGCCACGGTACCGCCTGGCCGCGCTCATGGCGCAGCGCATGGGCGATGCCCGGCGCCAGCGTTGCCAGCACCAGCGCGACCAGCGTGGTCCAGCGGGTGCAGCGATTGAGCCAGGTCGGGCGCGACATGAGCGGGAGTGTAGCCATGCAGCCCGCCGGCGAACCTTAAGCTGGGTCAAGGGCCCGCCCGTGATCCAGGGACGCGTAAACTCGCGCCCCGTCCGCCAGAGCCTTGGCCCCCCGATGCCGCCCCTCTACAGCCTCGCAGCGATCGTAGTCGCCTACCTGATCGGCTCGTTGTCGTTCGCCGTCATCGTCAGCCGCCTGTTCGGGCTGGCCGACCCGCGCAGCTACGGCTCGAAGAACCCCGGCGCCACCAACGTGCTGCGCTCAGGCCACAAGGGCGCCGCGGTGCTGACGCTGGCGCTCGACGCGCTGAAGGGCTACGTGCCGGTGATGCTCGCGCTGTGGCTGTCGCCGCGCTTCGGATTCGGCGAGACCACCGTCGGTCTGGTCGGCCTGGCCGCGTTTCTCGGTCACCTGTGGCCGGTGTTCTTCCGCTTCGAGGGTGGCAAGGGCGTGGCCACGGCGGCCGGCGTGTTGATGGGCTTGAACCCGTGGCTGGGCGGCGCGACGCTGCTCACCTGGGTCATCATCGCGGGCTTCTTCCGCTACTCGTCGCTGGCCTCGATCACGGCCGCGCTGTTCGCGCCGTTCTACCAGCTGCTCATCTGGGAGCCGTCGCCACTGGCTCTGGCGATCACGGTGATGAGCCTGCTGCTGGTGTGGCGGCACAGCGCCAACATCCGCAAGCTGCTGGCCGGGACCGAGTCGCGCCTGGGCCAGAAGGCGGCCGCGCCGGTCGCCCCCACCACAACCACGCACCACGGCCACGGCCACGGGCACGGGCACCACACCAGGAAGGGACACCACTAGATGGTTCAACGATTCGACGTCGGCGCGCGCATGAGCGAGATGGCCGTGCACAACGGCGTCTGTTATCTCGCCGGCCAGGTGGCCGTGGGTGGCGCGAAGGACATCGCCGGCCAGGCGCGCGAGGTGCTGGCCGCGGTGGATGCGTTGCTGGCGCGAGCCGGCACCGACAAGACCAAGATCCTGCGCGCGCAGATCTTCCTGGCCGACATGGCCGACTTCGCCGGCATGAACGCGGTGTGGGACCAATGGGTCGTCGCAGGCCACACGCCGCCTCGCGCCACCGTGCAGGCCGCACTGGCCAAGCCGGAGTGGAAGATCGAGGTCGTCGTCACCGCGGCGTTGTAGGCGCCGCCGTCGCGCGCGTCAGCCCGGAACGGTGAGCCCCAGCCGGGCCAGGTCGCCACGGCCTTGGCGGATCACCTGCGGTTCCCCGGGCGTGAGGTCGATCACCGTGGTCGGCTCGGCCGGGCAGGCGCCGGCGTCGACCACGGCCTGCAGCTCACGCTGCAGCCGGACGCGGATCTCCTGCGGATCGTTCATCGGCTCGTGCTCGCCCGGTGCGATCAACGTGGTGGCCAGCAGCGGCTGGCCCAGTTCGGCCAGCAGCGCCTGCGTGACGCGATGATCGGGCACGCGCAGCCCGATCGTGCGCCGCGACGGATGCGACAGCCGCCGCGGCACTTCCTTGGTCGCCTCGAGGATGAAGGTGTAGGGTCCGGGCGTGCCGTGCTTGAGCAGCCGGTACTGCCGGTCGTCGACGCGCGCGTAGCTGGCCAGCTCGGACAGGTCGCGGCACAGCAGCGTCAGATGGTGCTTGTCGTCGACGCCGCGGATGCGGCGCAGCGCCTGCGCGGCGTCCTTGTCGTCGAGATGGCACACCAGCGCGTAGCTCGAGTCGGTCGGCACCGCGCAGACACCGCCCGCGTGCAGGATCTGCGCCGCCTGCTTGAGCAGGCGTAGCTGCGGGTTGTCGGGGTGCACTTCGAAGTACTGTGACATGGTGCGTCAGGCAGCGCCGCGGGCATGGCCCGCACTGGCCGGCGCCTTCAAGCGGCTCCGTGCACGCGGTGCGCGAGCGCGCTCCACACCGGCGTCAACTCGGCCGACAGCGCCGGCAGCTTGCCGAGGTCGGTGCGGCTTTCCTCGGGCGAATGGAAATCGCTGCCGCGCGAGGCGAGCAGGTCGAATTCGCGCGCGGTCTTCGCATATCGCGTGCTGTCGGCTGCGCTATGGCTGCCGGTAAGCACCTCGACACCGCGGCCGCCGTGGGTCTTGAATTCGGAGAACAGCGCGTGCTCCTCGTTGGCGCTGAACTTGTAGCGCGCCGGGTGCGCGACCACCGCCATGCCGCCGGCCCCCAGGATCCAGCGCACCGCGTCGCCGAGGGTGGCCCAGCGGTGCGGCACGAAGCCCGGTTTGCCCTCGGTGAGGTAGCGGCGGAACACCTCCTGCATGTCGCCGCAGCGTCCGGTCTGCACCAGCCAGCGCGCGAAGTGCGTGCGTGAGATCATCTCCGGATTGCCGGCATGGTCCAGCGCGCCATCGAACGCGCCGGGGATGCCGGCCTGGCCGAGCGCATCGGCCATCTCGCGCGCACGGCGTTCGCGGCCGCCGCGTGTGTGCTTCAGGCCTTCGCGCAGCGCGCCGTCGTCGGGGTCGATACCGAGGCCGACGATGTGTACCGTCTTGCCGGCAAAGCTGACCGAGATCTCGACGCCAGCGAGGTAGCGCAGTTGCAGCGCACGCGCAGCGGCGGCGGCGCGCGCCTGACCGTCGAGCTCGTCATGATCGGTCAGCGACCACAGCTCCACGCCGTTGGCCTTGGCGCGTGCGGCCAGTGCTTCGGGCGTCAAGGTGCCGTCGGAGACGATCGAGTGGCAATGCAGGTCGGCGTTGAGTGAATGCACCTGCGAATTCTATGCAGCTGCCGTGCCCGGCCCGGCACCGGAGTCGTGGTTCAACGCTGAATGCGCACGATTCGGCCGTTCGATGAGTCCGTGAGCAGGTAGAGCCAGCCGTCGGGGCCCTGGCGCACGTCGCGGATGCGCTCGTTGAGATTGGCGAACAGCGGCTCGCGCGACCGTACCGTGTTGCCGTCGAGCACCACGCGCCACAGTGCCTGGCCGGAGAGGGCGCCGACGAACAGGTTGCCCTGCCACTCGGGGAAACCGCGGCCGGTGTAGAAGACCATGCCGCTCGGTGCGATCGAGGTCGGCACCCAGGTCGTCAACGGCTCCTCGAAGTCCGGCGCATGGGTGCCGCCGGCGACGCGGCACTCGTTGCCGACCGGTGAGCCGTATGGGCAGCCGTAGCTGCGCAGCGGCCAGCCGTAGTTGCGGCCGGGCTGCACGCGATTGATCTCGTCGCCGCCCTGCGGGCCGTGCTCGACGACCCACAGCTCGCCGCTGACCGGATGACGCGCCGCGCCCTGCGGATTGCGGTGGCCGAGGCTGTAGATCTCCGGCAGATGGCCCGTCACGTTGACGAACGGGTTGTCGGTCGGCACCGTGCCGTCGCGATTGAGGCGGACGACCTTGCCCAGGTGCTTGGCCGGGTTCTGCGAGTGGTCCTTCGTCGGGCGGCCCGGGCTGTCCTGCTGGCGTTCGCCGAGCGTGACCCACAGCGTCTTGTCGCGCCCCCACACGAAGCGCGAGCCGTAGTGGCCGTTGCCACCCACCTTGGGCCGCTGGCGGAAGATCACGTGCACGTCGGCCAGCGCGTCGCCCTGCAGGCGGCCGCGCGCGACGGCGGTGCCGGATCCGCCATCGGCGGCTTCGGTGTACGACCAGTAGACCCACGGCGTGGTCGCGAAGTCGGGGTCGATCGTCACGTCGAGCAAACCGCCCTGGCCGGCCGCCCGCACCGGCGGCAGCCCGGCCAGCGGCGGCGAGATGCGCTGGCCATCGGCGCTGACGCGGCGCATCGTGCCGCCGCGTTCGGTGACGAGCATCTGCCCGTCGGGCAGAAAGGCGAGGCCCCAGGGGTGATCGAGCCCGGAGGTCACGGTCACTGCCTTGGCAGGCGCCGCCGTTTGTGCCGCGGCGTCATGCGGCATCAACGCCGCCACCAGCAGACTGCAGACGGCGGCGCGCAAGCATTGAAGTCGAACGGATGCGCTCATGCGCAATGCTCTCATCGCGACGAACACCCTGTGTCGCGTGAGGCGATCACGGCGCCATGGCCTGCACGACCAGTTGGACACGCTCGAGTCCCTGGAAGCGATCCACGCTGAGGCGGAACGCCAGCCGCACCCGCGCCGGCAGCGGCTCGACGCGGCCGAACCAGATGGCCTCGCGGGGCGCACCGGCGACGCGCACCTTGAGCTTCAGGTGCTTGTCGGCGACCAGCCGCTGCGCGATCACGTCGACCTCGTCGCTGAACACCGGAACGTCGAAGCCCTGGCCCCAGACCTGCGCGTCGAGTGCCGCGACGGTGTCGCTGCTGAACCACTCGGATTCCAGTGCGCCGTCGCTCCACAGGCGCCGCTCGAGTGCCACGTCATCGAGCCACTCGGTGGCCACCTGCCGCAGCGCCTGCTCGAACACCGGCAGCGTGGCTTCGTGGATGGTGCAGCCGGCCGCCATGGCATGGCCGCCGAAACGCAGCAGCACCTGGGGATGACGCTTGCTCACCAGGTCGAGCGCGTCGCGCAGGTGGAAGCCCGCGATCGAGCGGCCGGAGCCCTTCAACGCTCCGTCGGCGCCGCGCGCGAACACGAATGTCGGCCGATGCAGGCGGTCCTTGACGCGGCCGGCGACGATGCCGACCACGCCCTCATGGAATCCAGCGTCGAACAGAACCACCGCCGGCGGTGCCGGGCCGTCGCCGGTGAACCCCTCGATCAGCGCGTGGGCCTGCTCGTTCATGCCGGCCTCGACCTCGCGGCGCTCGCGGTTGATGCCGTCGAGCGTTGCCGCCAGCTGCTGGGCACGCGTCGCATCGTCGGTGAGCAGGCATTCGATCCCGAGCGTCATGTCGGCCAGCCGTCCGGCGGCGTTGATGCGTGGGCCGATGGCGAAGCCGAAGTCGAATGCGCTGCAGCGCGCCGCCTCGCGGCCCGACGCCGCGAGAAGAGCGGACACGCCTGGCTGCATGCGGCCGGCGCGCACGCGCTTCAGTCCGAGCGCGACGAGCCGGCGATTGTTGGCGTCGAGTTTCACCACGTCGGCCACGGTGCCGAGCGCCACCAGGTCGAGCAGGCTTTCCAGGCGCGGCTGCGTCGCGTCGTCGCCGCGGCCGCGCCGGCGCAGCTCGGCGCGCAGCGCGAGCAGCACGTAGAACATCACACCGACGCCGGCCAGCGCCTTGCTGTCGAAGCCGCAGCCCGGTTGGTTCGGGTTGACGATCACGTTGGCGACGGGCAACTCGATCACGCCGTCGCGCTGCGCCGGTAGATGATGGTCGGTGACCAGCACCGCCATGCCGAGTGCACGTGCGTGTGCCACGCCCTCCAGGCTGGCGATGCCGTTGTCCACCGTGACCAGTAGTGCCGGCGCGTGCAGCATCGCGAGGTCGACGATGCCCGGCGTCAGGCCGTAACCGTGCACGCGGCGATCGGGCACCACGTAGCGCAACGCCTCGCGGCGCGCACCGAGCAGCGCGAGGCCGCGGATTGCCACCGCGCAGGCGGTGGCACCGTCGCAGTCGTAGTCGGCGACGATGCAGATGCGCCGGTCGGCCTCGATCGTGTCGGCCAGCAGCACGGCCGCCTCGGCCGCGCCCTTCAGCAGCGTCGGCGGCAGCAGGCGCGCGGCGTCGTCGGCCAGTTCGTCGGCCGTGCGCACGCCGCGGCCGGCGAACAACCGGGCCAGCAGTGGGTGCACGCCGGCCGCCTCAAGCGCAAAGCACACACGCGGCGGCACGTCGCGCGCGACCAGCGTGACCGTGCCCGTCATCGCCTGTCCCGCGGCAGGGCTGCCGGCCGGCGCGCGACGCGCGCGTTCACAGCGACTCCAGCACGGCAACCGGCGAAGGTGCGCGCCAGCGCTGCCACCACGACGCCGCGCCGAGTGCATACGACGCGGCATGACGCTCGCCGGCCAGCGTGAGCGTGCCCGCGGCCGCCGACCGGGCCAGCGCCGCCAGCGGGCCGGCGTCGAGCAGGCGCCAGGCTTCGCACCAGGCGGCCCAGTCCTCGGCCAAGGCCGGCGTACGCAGGCGATCGTCGCGCTGAGGTGCCTGCGCCGGCTCCGGCATGTCGGCGGCGACTCCGCACCCGCTCAACCAGAGCGAATTCACCGGCAGCAGGCCCTCGGCTTCGCGCCGGTCGTTGACCGCGTGGCCGTACCACAGCATCTGCACCTCGCTCTGCAGGCGGCGCACGAGCCGCGCGGCCGGTGCGTCGGGCAGCCATGCATCGATGTGGCGGCCGATCACGCGGTCGAGTGATGCGGTGGGCAGCTCGGCCAGGCTCGGATGCGACAGGTACCAGCGCAATGCCGTGGCAAAGCGCAGCACGAACCCCTCGCTTTCGAATAAGGCCAGCACCGAATCGAACAACTCGCGCGCCGTCCGCTCGTCGAGCGACAGTGTCTCGGGGTCGGCCATCGACACCTGCTCGGTGCCCAGGTGCAGGTGCACCGGCGTCAGCCATCCCCAGGCCTGGGCAGCCGGATCGATGCCGTCGCGCGGTGCGTGCTGCGCGGCCCAGGGATTGCGGCCGTCATCGAAGTGCCAGCCGCAGTGCCGCGCGAAGGCAAGCTCGTGCGGCGGTGTCAGCGACATCTCGTCGCCGCCGAGGCGATCGACCGGTGTGGCACTGGCCAGCAGGCGCTGCAGATGCGGCAGCTCGAGCGTCGTGGCGGCCTGCCGGCCCGCCTCGGACACGACACTCGCGAAGGGAACGATCAGATGCATCACTGCGACGGATTATCCGGTCGAGCCACGGCGTGGGGCCTTTGCGAGGCCCTGCTAGCATGCCGACCCCATGAGCTGGCCCTATGAATGGCAACTTGGCTGGCGCTACACCCGCGCCGGTCGCGCCGGGCGCCGCAACGGCTTCATCTCCTTTATCTCCGGCGTGTCGATGCTCGGCATCGCGCTCGGCGTGGCGGCGCTGATCATCGTGCTGTCGGTGATGAACGGCTTCCAGAAGGAAGTCACCGACCGCATGCTCAGCGTCATCGCGCACGTCGAGGTGTTCGACGGACGCGGCGGCGCGCTCGCCGACTGGCGTGCCACTGCGGCACGTGCCAGCCAGAACCCAGCAGTGATCGGCTCGGCGCCGTTCATCGCCAACCAATCTCTGCTGGCGCGTGGCGACGAGATGCGCGGCGCCATCGTACGCGGCATCGTGCCGGCCGAAGAAGCCAAGGTCACCGAGCTGGCCGCGCGCCTGCGTGACACCACGCTCGCCGCGCTGCAGCCCGGCGCCTGGCGCATCGTGCTGGGCAGCGAGCTGGCGCGCCAGCTTGGTGTGCGCGAGGGTGACGCGGTGACGATCATCGCGCCGAGCGGCCAGATCACGCCGGCCGGCGTGCTGCCGCGGCTGAAGCAGTTCACCGTGGCCGGCACCTTCGACTCCGGCCACTACGAGTACGACAGCGCACTGGCGTGGATCCACCTCGAAGACGCGCAGCGTCTGTACCGGCTCGAAGGGCCGAGCGGCGTGCAGCTCAAGCTGGCCGACCTGCACGCCGCGCGCCGCGTCGCTCAGCAACTGCAGGTGGCGCTCGATCCGGCCTTGACGGTGCGCGACTGGACGCGCACCAACCGCAACTGGTTCGACGCAGTGCAGATCGAGAAACGGCTGATGTTCATCATCCTGACACTGATCGTCGCGGTGGCGGCGTTCAACCTGGTGTCGACGCTGGTGATGACGGTGACCGACAAGCGCGCCGACATCGCGATCTTGCGTACGCTGGGCGCCAGCCCGCGTTCGATCATGGGCATCTTCGTCGTGCAGGGCGCGGCGGCCGGCATCATCGGCACCGGAGCCGGCGTGCTGCTGGGACTGCTGGTCGCGCTGAACATCGACGTCATCGTGCCGGCGATCGAGCGCACGCTGGGGGTGGCCTTCCTGCCCGGCAGCATCTACGTGATCAGCCGCATGCCGAGCGACCCGCGAGTGGCCGACGTGGTGCCGATCGCGCTGATCTCGCTGGCGCTGGCCTTCGTCGCGACGCTGTACCCGAGCTGGCGCGCGTCGCGTGTCAATCCGGCCGAGGCGCTACGTTATGAATGAGCGCCCCCAGGCCGACGAAACGCGCCGTCCGCCCCCCAGGGGAGACGATTCAAGCGGCAAAGCCACATTGACTCGAGAACCGGTGCTGCAGGCCGATGGGCTGGCCAAGCGTTTCACCGAGGGCGGGCTCGACGTGGCGGTGTTGCAGGGCGTGGACCTCACTCTGCGCGCCGGCCAGACGCTGGCGGTCGTCGGCGCCTCGGGTTCGGGCAAGAGCACGCTGCTGCACCTGCTGGGTGGCCTGGAAGCGCCTACCGCCGGCCACGTGAGGCTGATGCAGCGCGACTTCGCCGCCATGGCCGCAGCCGAGCAGGGCGCCTGGCGCAACCGGCACCTCGGCTTCGTCTACCAGTTCCACCACCTGCTGCCCGAGTTGAGCGCGCTCGACAACGTGGCGATGCCGCTGCGCATCCGACGCGAGACGGTGGCCTCGTCGCGCGCGGCTGCGCGCGCGATGCTGACCTCGGTGGGCCTGGCCGAGCGTGTGGAGCATCGGCCGTCGGAGCTGTCGGGCGGCGAGCGCCAGCGGGTGGCGATCGCGCGCGCGCTGGTCACCCAGCCGGCCTGCGTGCTGGCCGACGAACCGACCGGCAACCTGGACCGCGACACCGCGGCCACCGTGTTCGACCTGATGCTCGGGCTGGCGCGCGAACGCGGCACGGCCTTCGTGGTGGTGACTCACGACAGCGATCTCGCTGCCCGCTGCGAACGCCAGGCACGGCTCGCCCATGGCCGACTGGCGGCCTGAGGCCAGCGAAACCTAGTTGCGCTGCAGGCGCAGCACGTCGGAATCGCGTCGCATCGAAAAGCGCGCCAGGAAGCTGTTGCCGAGCAGGATGATCGGCATCTCGGCCTGCACGACCGCGGCGTCGACGTTGAAGACTTCGACATCGCCGATGCGCAACGAGTTGAGCGATACCATGTAGGTCTGCACCACGCCGTTGGCGGTCTGTGTCAGGCTGCGCTGGCCGTTCTTCCAGTTCACACCGAGCCGTTCGGCCTCGCTCTTGCTCATCGCGACCATGGTCGCGCCGGTGTCGACGAGAAAGCGCGTGGCCTTGCCGTTGATCTGGCCGTCGGCCACGAAGTGTCCGCCGGAACTCACCGGGATCACGATCTCGCGTCCGCCGCCGCTGCCGCCGCCATTGCCCACGCTCGTCGGCGAGCCGCCCATCGTCACCGGCAGCAGCTTGCCGCCGATCTCGACCTCGACCGCGCCGGGCATCACGCGCTTGAGCGTCACGCCCTTCACGGTGGAGCCCACCGCCACCGTGTGCGGCGCGCCGTTGATCATCAACAGCGCCTTGCTGTCGCCCATGCTGCCAGCGAGCGAGACGCTCTGCGCGCAGACGACGAGGGGAAGCAAGGTGCCAAGCACGCCCAGCGCGCCCCAGCGGGCGCCGCGGATCCGGCTCCGCCGGTCCGCTGGTGGCGCCCCCTTGGGGGGGGGCGGCCGAAGGCCGTTACGGGTGTGGTCCATCAATCCCGGAAGTTCTTGTAGGTGAGCGGCAGATCGGTGACTTCGCGCTTCAGCAGCGCGATGGCGAGCTGCAGATCGTCCTTCTTGCCGCCGCTGATGCGCACCACGTCGCCTTGGATGGCGGCCTGGACCTTGAGCTTGCTCTGCTTGATCAGCGACTGCAGCCGCTTGGCGTCCTCGCCAGCGATGCCGGCCTTGATCGGCGCCACCAGCTTGACCTTGTCGCCGCCGATGCGCTCGATGGCGCCATCGAATTCGACGAAGCGCGCATCGACGCCGCGCTTGGCCAGCTTGCCGAGCAGAATGTCGCGCACCTGGCCGAGCTGGAAGTCGCTGTCGGCCAGCAGCGTCAGCGCTTCTTCGCTCAGCTCGATCGCAGCGCTGCTGCCCTTGAAGTCGAACCGCGTGCCGATCTCGCGCTGGCACTGGTCGACCGCATTGCGCAGTTCGACGCGGTTGGGTTCGACGACGGCATCGAAGCTGGGCATGTGTGGATGTTGACAGATCAGCGGATCGGCGAAAATTCTGCCATGCCCACCTCCAACGGCGCACTGCCCGTCGAACACGGCGTGGCCTTGCGTGCATACAACACGTTCGGACTGCCCGCCATCGCCCACACGCTGGTTCGCGTGACGAGCGACGCCGACGTGCGCCGTCTGGTCGACCACCCGGATCTCGGCCGCGCGCCCAAGCTCGTGCTCGGCGCAGGCAGCAACCTGATCCTGACGCGTGACCCCGAGGCCGTGGTCGTGCGCGTCGAAGTGAAAGGCCGCCGCCTGATCGAGGAACGGGCGGATTCGGTCGTCGTCGAGGTAGGCGCCGGCGAGAACTGGCACGACACCGTGACCTGGACACTCGACAACGGCTGGCCGGGGCTGGAGAACCTGGCCTTGATTCCCGGTACCGTCGGTGCGGCGCCGGTACAGAACATCGGTGCCTACGGGCTCGAGCTGCGCGAGCGCTTCCAGTCTCTGGATGCGGTGGACCTCGTCACCGGCCGCAGCGTCACGGTCGATGCGGTGGCCTGCCGCTTCGGTTACCGCGACAGCGCCTTCAAGCGCAGCGGCTACGGCGGTCTGGCAGGCAAGAGCGTGATCACGCGGCTGCGCCTCAGGCTGCCGCGGCCGTGGCAGCCGGTGCTCGGCTACCTGGACCTCGACCGCAAGATCGCCGAGACCGGCAACAGCGCGCCCGACGCGCGCACGCTCTACGACTGGGTCTGCGCCATCCGCCGCGGCAAGTTGCCCGACCCGGCACAGGTGGGCAACGTCGGCAGCTTCTTCAAGAACCCGGTGGTCAGCGCCGAGCAGTGCCGCGACATCATCGCGCGGGATCCGCACATCGTGCACTACCCGCTGGCCGACGGCAGCTACAAGCTGGCGGCCGGCTGGTTGATCGACGCCTGCGGCTGGAAGGGCAAGTCGATCGGTCGCGCCGGTGTCTACGACAAGCAGGCGCTGGTGCTGGTCAATCGCGGTGGCGCCAGCGGCGCCGAGGTGCTGGTGCTGGCGCGCGCAATCCAGGAGAGCGTGTACGGCCGCTTCGGCATCCGGCTCGAGCCGGAGCCCGTCGTCGTGTAGCCGGCCCGCGCGGCGTCAGGGCGCGGGTGCGGCTTCGACCAGCCCTTCGCTGGCGCACAGGTTGTGGCTGGCGGCCAGCGTCTCGTCGAAGCGCTGCAGCGCGAGCGCGAGCTGGGTGGCATTGAGCGCGTCGGCCTGCTGGTTCACGCGGTCGGCCGCGTCGGCCAGCGCGCGCAGGCCGAGGTTGAGCGCAGCTCCCTTGACCCCATGCGACGCCTGGCGCAGCTCCCCGGCATCGGCCGCGCGCAGCGCCTTGTGCATGCGCTGCGATGCCTCGCGCGCCTGCGCGAACAGCGCCGCGAAGAGCGCCATCGTCTCGGCACGCGGCAGCAGCTCGAGCAGCCGCGCCTGCAGCGCACGGTCGATCAGCGGCGAGGTGTCGGTTGGGGTCTTGGGAGGTTCGGCCGTGCCCGCCATACCTGCTGCCGAGCCGAACAGGCGGATCAGCAGCGCCTTCAGCTCGGGCATGCCGAGCGGCTTGTTCATCACCTCCATCATGCCGGCGGCCACACAGCGCTCGCGGGTGTCGGGCAGCGTATCGGCCGTCAGGCCGACGATCGGCATCTGCGTGGCATGTCCCTCGAGCGCGCGGATCGTGCTGGTGGCGACGATGCCGTCCATCAGCGGCATGTGCACGTCCATCAGCACGATGTCGAAGGTCTGCTCCTTCACCGCCTGCACGGCCTGCCAGCCGTTCTGCACGAAGGTGGTGTGGTGGCCGAGCAGTTCGAGCAGCGAGGCCATGTATTGCGTATTGACGGGGTGGTCCTCGGCTACCAGCACGTTGAGCGCGCGCCGCTGCGTGGCGGGCTGCGCCGGCATGGGCACCGTGGCGGGGCCTTGGGCGGCCGCGGTGGCGGCGCCGATGCCGGGCAGCACCAGCGGCAGGCGCAGGCAGAACTCGCTGCCCTGGCCCGGTGTGCTGGTGGCCGTGAGGTCGCCGCGCATCAGCCGGGCGAGCTTGCGCGCGATCTCCAGCCCCAGCCCCGAGCCCTGCTCGCGCCGCGAACGCGACGTGTCGACCCGGCCGAAGCGTTCGAACAGGCCTTCGAGGGCAGCCGCGTCGAGTCCGACGCCGGTATCGGTCACTGCGTACTCGATCATCGGCGCGGCGCCGATCGTGCGGTCGACGCGGCAGCGCAGCGTCACGCTGCCCGAGTCAGTGTCTTGCACTGCATGCGTCAGCAGGTTGATCAGGATCTGGCGCGTGCGTGTGCCGTCGAGCTGCACAGGCGAAGGAACGTCGCCGTCCACCTCGGTGCGCAATACCAGGCCCTTGGCCGTGGCGCGTGGACGCATCGAGTGCTCGACGCCGCGCAACAGGGCGTGGGGGTCGAGCGACTGCGGCAGCAGCGACAAGGTGCCGGCCTCGATCTTCGACAGGTCCAGGATGTCGTTCAGCAGCGCCAGCAGGTGGCGCGCGGAGTCGGCCGCGCTCGACAGATAGTCCTGCTGGCGGGCGTCGAGCCGCGTTTCCTGCAGCAGCGACAACATGCCCAGCAGCCCGTGGAACGGCGTGCGGATCTCGTGGCTCATGTTGGCGACGAACTCGCTCTTGGCCTGGCTGGCGCGCAGCGCGTCGGCGCGCGCGTCGTGCAGCCGTGCCGCCAGGGCCTCGGCGGCGCGCTGAGCCTGCTGCACCTGCCGCAGCCGCCGCAGCGCGATGAAGCCGAACAGCAACACCAGCGCCAGCAGCGAGCCGGTGAGCGCCAGCCCGACGCGGTTGTGCACGCGGATCGAGCGATGCCGTTCGGTCACCTGCTCGGCCACGCGGTGCGCGGCACCCAGCAGCAGCTGGTGGATCGGTTCGTCGAGTGCGCGCAAGTCGGTGTGCAGTGCCTGCAGCGATGCGGCGCTGAGCTGGGCGCGCGGCGTCTGGCCGAGGTAGAGGTCGGCGCGGTCGACGAACTCGCCGATGTCGCGCATCGTCGCCGCATAGGACTCCGGGCGGGCCAACGCGCGGCTCGCCCGGTCGGTGCGCAGCAGCGCGATGCGGCTGACGAAGATCTCGTAGCGCAGTTGCAGCAGTTCGCGCGCGCGGTCGGGTTCCGCGAGCGCGAGGTTCCATTGTTCGCGCAGGCGCAGGTACTCGGTCTCTGCCTGGTACAGGTTGACCACCAGGTAGTCGTCCTGGCGTTGCACGGTCTGCTCGAGCAGCACGTACTGGCGCGACTGCACCAGGATCGTGGCCAGCGCCGTTACCAGCAGCACGATGCCGGTGATGCCGAACCACGGCGAGCGCGTCACAGAGGGGTTCGCCGTCACAGCAGGTCGATCGCCTTGAGTTGCCATACCGAGCGGCTGTAGTAGAGGGCGTTGCGCAACTGGGGCGTGGTGTCGAACGGATAGATCATGAACAGCGGCCCCTTCTCGCGCACCGTCATCGGCTGGTCGTCGAGCAGGCACGCCAGAATCACGTCGAACCGCATCACGTCGTCGAACGGAATGTCGATGCGATAGTCGTTCAGTGCCGAGACACGCATCGTCGTGCCCTGGGCGCCGACCAGTTGGAACAGGTCGCGCAGCAGGGGTCCGGTGAACTTGCGCGGCTGGGCATACCAGGGTGTCTTGGCGGTGAAGCTGCGCTGCGGAAGCAGGCCAAGCATCGCCATGTCGAAGTTGGCGTGATCACCCTCGTTGGTGCGCCTGATCTTGCCGCCGAGCCTGAGGACCACCGGCCCCTGCGGCTCGGGCAACGCCTCGGCGCGCACCGCCTGCGGCGAGCACAGCGCCATTGCCGCGGCCAGCACAAGGCACCGCCGGCCGATCCTGAGCGGGTCGACGGGCGGCAGTGGACGAGGGAATGGAAGCTTCGGAAACACGAGGTCACATCCAGCGCGGCATTCTAGGCAGGCGCCGTTGGCACATCGATTGCCTGTGCCCAGGCGAAGGCAGCCCGCACGTGCGCGAGAAGCCGGTCACGAAACCAACTGTTGTTGCACGCGGCGCCTCGACGATCGATGTCTTAAGCTCGTTCGCACCATGGCCAGCACCGCTTCGTCACTCGATGCCGCCAATGCGTTGCCGATCGGTCATCGGCTGCAGGAGTTCGAACTGCGCGGCGTGATCGGCGCGGGCGGATTCGGCATCGTCTATCGCGCCTTCGACCACTCGCTCGAGCGCGAGGTCGCGATCAAGGAATACATGCCTGCAGCACTGGCTGGCCGCACCGGCAAGCACCAGGTGTCGCTGCTGTCGCAATCGCATGCGGAGACCTTCGCCCTCGGCTTGAGTTCGTTCGTCAACGAGGCCAAGTTGCTGGCGCGCTTCGATCATGCGTCGCTGGTCAAGGTGCATCGCTTCTGGGAGGAGCACGGCACCGCGTACATGGTCATGCCGCTGTATCGCGGCCGTACCCTGCGCGAACTGCGCCAGTCGCCGTCCTGGTCGCTCGACGAGGCCTGGATCCGCCGCTGGCTGGATCAACTGCTGGGCGCACTCGAGGTGATGCACCGCGAGGCGGTTTACCACCGCGACATCGCGCCGGACAACATCCTGGTCAGCCCCGACGTGCCGCCGGTCCTGCTGGATTTCGGCGCCGCGCGCCGCGTCATCAGCGACCGCAGCCACACGCTGACCGCCATCCTGAAGCCGAATTACGCGCCGATCGAGCAATACGCAGAGTCGACCGGGCTGCGGCAAGGGCCGTGGACGGACTTCTACGCGCTTGGCGCGACGCTGCATTTCGTCATCACCGGCAAGCCGCCGATGGCCGCCACCGCGCGGGCGGTGAGCGATGACCAGCCGCGACTCGCCGGTTCGGGTCAGGGTGGTCTGTCCGACACGTTGCTGCAGGTGTGCGACTGGATGATCTCGCTGCGTCCGGCCGATCGCCCGCAGAACGCGTCCGAGGTGCGGGCCGCGCTCGCCGGGCGCCTGCCCGTGCCCACGCGCGAGCCGGTCGAGTCCGACACGTCGTGGCAGAACACCGAGGTGGACGCCGCGCCGCCGGTCGACCTGGTCGACGTGGCAATGCCGACGGTTGCCGTTGCGCCACCGCGTCGCGCCTCGGGCTTCGGCGTCTGGGCCGTCGCCGCGGCAGTATTCGCCCTGGTGGCCGGAGCCATCGTGTGGAACCTGCGGCCCCCTGCGAGCCCGGCCGCTCCCCGCGAGGCGGCCCGCGCGCCCGCTGCAACGGTGGCCGCTGCAGCGGTGCCGTCGAATACCGGGTCGATCGCGCTGGCGCCGGTGCACGAACCGGCCGCTGCGCGTTCGACCGCGGGAGCTGCGGCGGATCCGGCCACGCTGGTGGCTCGGCCTGGACCGGCGCCGCCTCCGCAGCGTCGGCAATCGGCGGCCACGCCGCCGTCGCCGCCCGCCGCCGTTTCCCAAGTGCCAGCCGCGGTCACCGAGCCGGTGGCCGCGGCCGACCCGGCGCCACCGGTGGCGGCAGCAGGGGCGGGCCATCCGCGGGATCATTGCAGCGGCCGGCACCTGGTCGCGTTGCACCGCTGCCTGGTGCGCGAGTGCGAGAAGCCCGCGTTCCAGGACCATCCGCAGTGCCAGAAGGTGCGTGCCATCGAGGAGCGCACGCGCCGCACTGTCAACGCGTCTTGATGCACGGCTGACGCGCGCGCCTTCGCGCGGGGTCACCTGCGCGACACGCGGGTTCGACACGATGCGGGTTGCGCCCGCTTTCGGGTACACAGCCGGGATTGCCCACGCCGCCTTCGCAATGCCTGCCATCACCCGGCCCCACCACAAGATCTGGCCCGCGCGACTGCCGCACGAACTCGTGCTGCCACAGACATCGCTGTGGTTCAACCTCGAGGTCAGCGCCACGCGATACCCGGACAAGGCGGCATATCGATTCGTCGGCCGTGAACTGAGCTTCGCGCAGCTGCATGCGCAGGCGCTCGCGATCGCCGCCTGGCTGCAGGCGCACGGCATCGAACGCGGTGACCGCGTCATCGTGTTCATGCAGAACTGTCCGCAGTACGTCATCGCGGTGCAGGCCATCCTGCGCGCCGACGCGGTGGTGGTGCCGGTGAACCCGATGAACAAGGCCGACGAGTTCGGTCACTACATCGTCGACTCGGGCGCCCACGTGGCCATCACCACGTCCGACCTCGCCGGCGTCGTGGCTGCGGCCGACGCCGCACTGCCCGGCGGTCCGCGGCTGCGCGAGCTGCTTGCGACCGATTTCGCCGATGCTTTGCCCGAGGACGAGCCCGATCCGGCCGAGCGGCCGGCCGCGCCGGTGTGGCAGTGGCTCAGCGCCGCTCACGCGTTGCCGCCAAAGGCCGCGCGCTGGCGCGATGCGCTGGCGGCCGGCCACACGCCACGGCCGCATCGCGCCGGTCCTGACGACCTCGCCGTGCTACCTTACACGTCGGGCACCACCGGGCTGCCCAAGGGCTGCATGCACACCCATCGCACGCTGATGCACAACGTCGTCGGCGGGGGCCTGTGGGGTCACGGCAGCGCCGAATCGGTGTCGCTCGCCGTTGTGCCGATGTTCCACATCACCGGCTTCGTGTACTCGGTGCTGGCCAGCGTGGCCAGCGGCGCCACCGCAGTAATCGTGCCGCGTTGGGACCGCGAGCTGGTTGGCCGGCTGATCTCGCGCCACCGCGTGTCGCACTGGACCTGCATTCCGACGATGATCATCGATCTCTTCGGCAGCCCCAACTATGCGAGCTTCGATCTGTCGAGTCTGCGCTACGTGTCCGGTGGCGGCGCAGCCATGCCGCAGGCGGTGGCCGAGCGGCTGCAGCGAGAATTCGGCATCACCTTCGCCGAGGGTTACGGCCTCACCGAGACGGCGGCGCCCACGCACGCCAACCTGCCCGAGCGCGCCAAGCTGCAGTGCCTGGGCATCCCGATCTTCGGCACCGATTCGCGCATCGTCGACCCCGACACCGGGCGCGAACTGCCCCAGGGCGAAACCGGCGAGATCGTGTCGAACGGTCCGATGATCTTCAAGGGCTACTGGGGTCACCCCGAGGCGACGAAGGCGGCCTTCATCGAGCTCGACGGCAAGCCGTTCTTCCGCACTGGCGACCTGGGCCACATGGACAACGAAGGCTACTTCTTCATCACCGACCGGCTGAAACGCATGATCAACGCCAGTGGCTTCAAGGTGTGGCCGGCCGAGGTGGAGGCGCTGCTGTACCGTCACCCGGCCGTGCAGGAGGCCTGCATCATCGCCGCCAAGGACACCTATCGCGGCGAGACGGTGAAGGCGGTGGTCGTGCTGCGCGAGGCGGCACGGGGCTCGACCAGCGAGCAGCAGATCATCGACTGGTCGCGCGAGCACATGGCCGCGTACAAGGTGCCGCGCATCGTGCAGTTCGTCGACGCGCTGCCGAAGTCCGGCTCGGGCAAGGTGATGTGGCGGCTGCTGCAGGAGCGCGAAGCGCAGACGCCGTCAGAAGCTTGAGCCGGGCTGCTGCAGGAAGGCGGCTTCCTCGGCGCTCGACGCGCGGCCGAGCGCTGCGTTGCGGTGCGGAAAGCGGCCGAAGCGCACGACGATCTCGCGGTGTCGCTCGGCCCAGGGCAGCAGGTCGGCCAGCGCCGGCTCGTCGCGCCCGAGCTGCGTGAACAGGCGGATCGATTCGTCCTGGCACGCGACGTCTTCGGCGTGTTCGAACGGCAGGTAGACGAACTGCCGGCGCACGCCGGGCATTGCACGGTCGGCGCCGCGGGCGATCAACGCTCGCGCGGCGGCCAGCGCCAGCGGATCGCCGGCGAAGGCCTGTGCGCTGCCGCGAAACATGTTGCGGGTGAACTGGTCGAGCACGATGATCTGCGCCACAGCGCTGGCTGGATGCGCCGCCCAGCCGGCCAGATCGCCGGCGACTGCCCGCTCGATCAACGCACCGAAGCGTGTGCGGATCTGCGCATCGAAGGCGTCGTCCTTGCGAAACCACTCGGCCCGTGTGCGGTGGTATTCGGCCTCGCCCGGCTGACGGAACCAGAAGTCGAGCACGGATTGCGCAGCTTGATTCATGGTGTGACCTCCATCTTCATCAAGCGGACGCTGCGGAGCCGGCTCCGCTGGTCCGCTGGCGTCGCCCCCGGGGGGGACGGCGACCGCAGGTCGCTTCGGGGCGACTATTTCAACCGCTGCCACAGAAAGCTGAATTCCAGCGCCATCATGTCGGCGCGCTGTGCGTTGTCGGCGGCGCCGCCGTGGCCGCCCTCGATGTTCTCGTAGTAGGTGACGTCGTGCCCTTGCTCGAGCATGCGTGCGGCCATCTTGCGGGCGTGGCCGGGGTGCACACGGTCGTCACGTGTGCTCGTGATCAGCAATACCGGCGGCAGTCGCGTGCCGGCGCGCACGTTCTGGTACGGGCTGTAGCGCGCGATCCAGGCCCATTGCTCGGGCTGGTCGGGGTCGCCGTACTCGGCCATCCACGACGCGCCGGCCAGCAGCCGGTGGTAACGCTGCATGTCGAGCAGCGGCACCTGGCACACCACGGCACCGAACAGCTCCGGCCGCTGCACCATCACGGCCCCGACCAGCAGCCCGCCGTTGCTGCCGCCCTGGATGCCGAGGTGGCCGGCACGGGTGATGCGCTGTGCGATCAGATCCTCGGCGACGGCGGCAAAGTCGTCGTAGCTCGCCTGCTTGTGCTCCAGCGTCGCGGCCTGGTGCCAGGCCGGGCCGAATTCGCCGCCGCCGCGGATGTTGGCCACCACCAGCACGCCGCCGCCGCGAAACCACGCGCAGCCGTAGGCGCCCGAGTACCACGGCTGCAACGACACCTCGAAGCCGCCGTAGCCGTACAGCAGCGTCGGGTTGGTGCCGTCCGCGGTGGCGCCGGCTGGCCAGACCACGAAGTAGGGCACCCGCGTGCCGTCGCGCGACGTGGCGAAGCGCTGCTCGACGCGCATGCCCTCGGCGTCGAAGAACGACGGCCGCGATTTCAAGGCCTCGTGCGCGTCGCTGCCGACATGCGCGAGCCGCAGCGAGTCGGGCGTCAGGAAGTCGGCGTAGCCGAGCCAGTAGGCGTCGGCCAGCGGGTCCGGGCCCGCCATCAGCGGATCGTGCAGCGCGCCGACCGAGATCGTGCCGGGAAACGGCGCTCCGACCGCGCGTCGCGTGCCGTCGGAATACCACTCCTCGAGGCGGCTGGCCACGTTGTCGAGCACGTTGAGCACCAGCGCATGCCGGGTCGCAGCGTAGCCGGCGAGCGAGCGCGCGGCGGTCGGCTCGAACACGGCATGCAGTTCTGGGCGCCCGGCCAGATACGCATCGGCATCGGCTGCCAGCAGGCTGCCGCGGGCGAACGTGCGGCCCGCCACTGTCCAGTCGCTGCGCAACTCGAGCAGCAGGCGATCGCGCCAGAAATGCAGCGAGGCATCGGCCGGCTTGTCGATGGGCACCAGGCGGCCAGCGCGCCAGAGCCAGCTCTTGTCGTTGTAGAAGTCGATCGAGCGGCCGATCACCGTGCGCTCGAAGCCGGGCGTGCGGTCGACGCTGGACCAGGCCGATACGTCGGAGGGCTCGGCCTCGAACAGCGTCTGCGCCTGCGACAGCGGCTCGCCGCGACGCCAGCGCTTGACGACGCGCGGGTAGCCCGAGTCGGTGAGCGAGCCCGGACCGAAGTCGGTGCCGACAAGCAGCGTGTCAGCGTCGAGCCACTCGACCTGGCTCTTCGCTTCGGGCAGTTCGAATCCGCCCGCCACGAAGCGGCGGGTGTTCAGATCGAATTCGCGCACGACCTTGGCGTCGGCACCGCCCCGCGACAGGCTGACCAGGCACAGCGGCGATGCAGGACCGAAGCAACTGGCGCCGGCCCACACCCAGTTGACCGCTTCCTCGCGTCCGAGTGCGTCGACGTCGAGCAGTACCTCCCAGGCGACCTCGGCCTTGCGGTATTCGGCCAGCGTCGAGCGCCGCCACAGGCCACGCGGGTGCTCGGCGTCCTGCCAGAAGTTGTACAGCGCGTCGCCGCGGCGCACGACCTGCGGGATGCGATCGCGAGAGTCGAGCACCGCACGAATCTCGTCACGCGTCGCGGCGAACGCCGGGTGCGCTTCGAGTGTGCGGCGTGCCGCCGCATTGCGTGCGCGCACCCAGGCCAGCGCTGCGTCGCCCTCGACGTCCTCGAGCCAGAGATACGGGTCGTCGGCGCGCTCGGGCATCACGGCTTGCGTTCGGCAAGCGCCTTCAGGTTGGCCAGGCCGCCCTCGAAGTCCTTGCCGACCATGTTGTCGGTGAACAGCGTCATCCAGCGGAACAGCGGGTTGCTGCCCATGTTGCCGTTCATCGTCCAGCTCACCGTCGTGCCGCTGCCGTCGGGCGTGAAGGTCAGGTCGCCGGTCGAGGTGGTGCCGAAGTCCGGGAAGAAGAGCTCGAAGGCCACGCGGCGATCGCCTTCAGCGGCGGTGAAGGTCATGCGGCCGTCGCCTTCACTTGCGCTTTTCCAGGCCCAACCGGCACCGGCGCCGCTTGGCGGGCCGAAGTACTCGATCGCCATCTTCGGGTCACGCCGGTTCCACACCGTCCACTGCTTCCAGGGTCGCGGATCGGCCACCAGCGCATACACCGCGGCCGGAGGCACGTCGACCCGTACCGAGCGCGTGACCTTGAAGGTCGGGCTCAGCGCATAGCCGCCCAGCCAGAGGAGCAGCACCAGGCCGAGCACGACGCCGAGAGTCCATTTGACGATGCGCATCGTTGTTCTCCGGATTCGCCGCGGCATCTTGGGCGGCGGCGCAGTCTGCGACATCCATCCCCCTTGCGGCAAGCGGGGCTACCCGGTCCGAGAGGCGGGCTCCACAATGGCATCATGCGCGCTCTCGATGCCGGCCGCGGCCGGACCGCTGGCGAACCCTACCGCATGGACCAAGCCGTCAACCCACTGCTCGCGCCCTGGGATGGGCCCTTCGGATTGCCGCCTTTCGGCAGCATCCGGCCGGGCCAGTTCCGCGCGGCGTTCGAACACGCGATGGCCCAGCACCGCCGCGAGCTCGCGCAGATCGGCGACCAGTCCGCCGAGCCGTCGTTCGACAACACGCTGGCCGCGTTCGATGCATCGGGACGCGCGCTGTCGCGCATCGAGGCGCTGTTCCACAACCTCACCGCGTCGGCCACCAACGAGGAACTGCAGGCGGTCCAGCGCGAGATGGCGGCGCCGCTGGCCGCGCACTGGAGCGCCGTCTACATGGATGGAGCCCTGTTCGAGCGCATCGATCGCTTGTATGCGGGCCGCGCGGCCCTGCCATGGACGGCCGAGCAGCAGCGGCTGCTCGAGCGCGTGCACCTCGACTTCGTGCGTGCCGGCGCCCGCCTGCGTGGCGCCGACCGTGAGCGGTATGCGCAGGTGATGCAACGCCTGGCCGAACTGACCACCGCCTTCGCGCAGAACGTGCTGCACGACGAGGCGAGCTTCATGCTGCCGCTGCGCGCCGAGGCCGATCTGGCCGGGCTGCCCGAGTTCGTGCGGGCGGCGGCGCGGCAGGCGGCGCTGGAACGCGCGCACGAGTGTGCGCATGTCATCACGCTGGCACGTTCGCTGGTGGTGCCGTTCCTGACATTCAGCGATCGGCGCGAGCTGCGCCATGCGGTCTGGCAGGCATGGGTCTCGCGCGGCGAGCACGACGGAGCCAACGACAACCGGCCGATCGCGCGCGAGATCCTGGCGTTGCGGCGCGAGCAGGCGGCGCTGCACGGTCATGCGAGCTACGCCGACTACGCGCTGGCCGACACGATGGCGCGCGAGCAGTCGCAGGTATGGCGGCTGCTCGACGAGGTATGGGAGCGCGCCGTGCCGGCGCTGGAGCGCGAGCGCGCGATGCTCGATGCCGTGCGTCGTGCGCACGGCGTGGCCGGCGAGATCGAACCGTGGGATTGGCGCTACTGGGCCGAGCAGGTGCGTCGCGAGCACTACGCGCTCGATGACGCCGAGCTCAAGCCCTATTTCGCGCTGCCCAACATGGTGCTGGCGGCGTTCGACTGTGCCTCGCGCCTGTTCGGCTTGCGGTTCGAGCCGCGCGAAGACCTGCCGGCCTATCACCCCGACGTGCGCGCCTACGAGGTCAGCGACCGCGACGGCCGTACGCTCGGCCTGTTCCTGCAGGACAACTTCGCGCGCGCCGGCAAGCGCAGCGGCGCCTGGATGAGCGCATTGCGCTGGCAGCATCGCAACGGCTTCGCGGCGCAGCCGGTGATCCTCAACAACAACAACTTCGCCCGCGGCGAGGCCGGCACGCCGACGCTGCTGTCGCTTGACGATGTGCGCACGCTGTTCCACGAGTTCGGCCACGGCCTGCACGGTCTGCTGTCCGATGTCGGCTACGAACGGCTGTCGGGCACGCAGGTGCTGCGCGACTTCGTCGAACTGCCGTCGCAACTGTTCGAGCACTGGGTCGGCGAGCCCGAGGTGCTGCGCACGCATGCGCGCCACTGGCAGACCGGCGAGGCGATTCCCGACGACCTGATCGAGCGCATCGACGCCGCGCGCCGCTTCGGCCAGGCTTACGAGACCGTTCGCTACACGGCCAGCGCGCTGGTCGACATGGCCGTGCATGCGAGCCGGCAGCCGGTGGACGACGTGGTGGCCTTCGAGCAGCAGGTGCTCGCCGCGCGCGGCCTGCCCGCTGCCGCAGGACTCAATCACCGGCTGCCGCACTTTCAGCACCTGTTTGCCGGGTCGGGTTATGCGGCCGGCTACTACGTGTACCTGTGGGCCGAGGTGCTCGACGCCGACGCATTCGACGCTTTTGTCGAGGCCGGAGATCCGTTCGACGCGCAGATCGCCGAGCGGCTGCGGCGCTGGGTCTATGCCAGCGGCGACAGCATCGAGCCCGGTGCCGCCTATCGGGCGTTTCGCGGCCGCGCGCCGAGCATCGAGCCGATGCTGCGCGACAAAGGGCTGATCGGCGGTTGAGGGCCGCCGGAGCCGCCGCGCAGGCGCCTCAGGCCGATACCTTGCCGAACAGCGAATCGAGCGCGCTCATGAAGACCCGAAAGTCGAGCGGCTTCGTCCAATAGTCGGCAAAGCCCGCGTCGAGCGCCGTCTGGATGTCGTCGGGCATTGCATTGGCCGACAGCGCGATGCACGGGATCGTCGCTGTGGCCGGGTCGGCCCGCAAGCGCTTCAGCACCTCCATGCCGTCGATGTCGGGCAGCTGCATGTCGAGCAGGATCAGGTCCGGCAGGGCGCGGCGCGCGCGGTCGATGCCGCTGCAGCCGTCGGGTGCCTCGTCGAGTTGCAGATCCCTTCGCTGGGCGATCAGCTCGCGCACGATCAGCGCATTGACCGGGTTGTCCTCGATGTAAAGCACACGTGCACCAAGGCGCCGCGGCGCTGGCGCCGCGGCAGGTGCCTGGCTGGCGTCGGCAGCGGGCGGCGGCGGCGCCTGGGCCACGCCGACCGGCAGGCGCACCTCGAAGCAGCTGCCGATGCCGGCCTCGCTGCGCACCGACACCGCGCCGCCCATGCGTTCGACGTTGATCTTCACGATCGCCAGGCCGATGCCGGTTCCTTCGATGCCCTCGCGCTCGGCGCCGAGCCGGTTGAACGGCTCGAACACGTGCGCCAGCTGCTGCGGCGACAAGCCGCGGCCGGTGTCGTGCACCTCGAGCAGGACCATCGCACCGTCGGCGCGTGCGTCGATACGCACCTGGCCGCCGCGGCGGTTGTACTTGACCGCATTGGTCAGCAGGTTCAGCACGATCTGGCGTAGCCGCGTCGGGTCGGCCTGGACCGCGTGCGCCAGCGCCGTGCGCTCGATGCGCACGCCCAGGCCCGCGGCCTTCGCCGCCACCATCGGCAGCACGGCGTCGACCTCGGCGTCGAGCTGCACGCAGCGGCTGTCCAGCCGCATCTCGCCGGCATCCAGGCTCGATAGGTCGAGCACGTCATCGACCAGGGCCAGCAGGTGCTGGCCGGCGGCGCGGATGTGGCCGATGCGCTCGCGCGTGTCGCCGGTCGCCGGCAGCGCCGGGTCGGCCAGCAGCAGCTGGGCGAACCCGATCACCGCGTGCAGCGGCGTGCGCAGTTCGTGGCTCATGCGGGCGAGGAACTGCGACTTGGCCTGGCTCTCGCGCTGTGCGGCCTGCCGGGCCTGCCGCGCCTGTTCGGCGCCGCGCGCTTCGGTGACGTCCCAATTGACGCCCAGCCGGCGGATCTCGCGGCCCTGGTCGTCGAAGACCGGCGTCGAGCGCGAGGCCAGCCAATGCCAGCTGCCGTCGGGCCAGCGCACACGGAACTCCACACTCGACGGCCGGTTGGTCGGCGAGATCGCACCGAAGGTCCGCTGCAGCGACTCGAGGTCATCGGGATGCACGAGCGCGAGCCGTTCGGCATAGGGCGGTGCTTGCGGTCCGCGGGGCGCGAGGCCGCGCAGGCGCCACATCTGCTCGTCCCATACGCCTTCGCCGGTGCGCGAGTCGGTCTCCCAGATGCCGACCCCGACCGAGCGCGCGGCCAGCGAGATGCGGGCGTGCGCCTCGCGCAGCGCGACCTGCTCGGCGCGGTGGTCGGTCACATCGACCATGGTGCCGATCATGCGGATCGCATCACCTTCGCGCAGCGCACGTGCGCGCACCGACAGCTCGCGCACGGCGCCGTCGGTGCGCACGATGCGCATCTCGGCACGTGTGACGTCGTCGGACGCCGCGGCCAACAGCCGGTCCATGCCACGCCTGAGCTCGTCGCGTTCGTCCGGTGCAACGAAGGTGGACAGATAGGTCGGCCAGCCCGGCGCCGGCGCCTCGGGCGGCAGGCCGTGCACCGCGTACATCTGCGCATTCCAATGCGCCTTGCCGCTGTCCACTTCGTACGACCAGACGCCGACACCGGCTGCGGTGGTGGCCATGTCGAGACGGCGCGTCAGCTCCTGCAACCGGCGCTGCTCGCCGAGCCGGTCTGTCAGATCCATCGCCACGCCGAGAAACGCGACGGGCGTGCCGGCTTCGTCGCGTTCGGTGACGCGCCGGGTCAGGATGTCGAGCCAGTGGCCATCGGCATGGCGATAGCGCGCTTCCATGTCGACGAGGCTGTCGCTGTTCAACGCCCGCTGCAGCGTCGCACGCACCTGGGCCTGGTCGTCCGGATGGATCATTGCGCGCACCTCGTCGAGCGACAGGCCCTGAGGGCGCGGGTCGAGGCCGAGGATGCGCCAACCCTGGTCGTTGTAGTAGAGCCGGTTGCTGCGCAGATCATGGCGCCAGACGGCGATGCGGCCGAGCTCCACTGCGAGCGTCAGCTGGTTCTGCGTTTCGCTGATCGAGTGGGCCAGGCGCCAGGTTTCGGTGTCGTCGGTGATCACACCCTGCACCCGCTCGGGGCGGCCGTCGGCGCCGTTCTTGACCTGCCACTGCGAGTGCAGGCGGCGCGTCGCCCCATCGGTGCCGGCGATGCGGTAGTGCACGCCGTAGGTGCCGGCTCGCGCGAGCGAATCGATGAAGGCACTTCGCACGCGGTCGCGGTCCTGCGGCACGATGAAGCGGCTGGCCTCGTCGAAGCTCGGCGTCGGCTGATCGGCGCCGATGCCGAACAGCCGGCGCAGATGCCGGTCCCAGCGACCGGCCAGCGTACGCACGTCGCGCTCGAACAGCCCGACGCGGCCGAAGTCCTGTGCCAGGCCGAGCATCTCGTCGGCGTGCTCGGCACGTGCGCGAAAGACCCCTTCCGCTCGACGGTCGAACAAGGTCAGGCACACGCCCGGCGCCGAGGCTCGGATCAGTGCGCCGGCCGGCAGCGCGTCGCCGCCGGCGTGCCGCAATTCGATGTCGAGCGCCGTCTCGCGGCTCGCTGCCGGGGATTGCGCCTGCCGGCAGGCCGCGGCCAGCGCGGCAGCCGGGTGGTGCGGTGCGCACAAGTCATCGACGGGGCGGCCGATCGCGTCGGCCGCCGCCCAACCGGTCAGTGCAGTGAACGAGGCATTGACGGCGGTGACGAGGCCCTGCGCGTCGACCAGCACGAGCGCAGCGGCAACGGCGTCCAGCGTGATTGTTGGGTGATTCATCGGCCGAGATCGCGCAGCGAGTCTAGCGGGAATGCGTGCAGGCGCGGCGCGTGCGGCCGCCCGCACAATGCGGGTCGCGTTGCCACTCGACTTGTCGCGCATGAGCCGCCTCGTGATCCATCGCGCCACCGTGCAGGGTGCCGTCGTCGCCATCGAAACCGCCGTCGGCAGCGACGTGGCCCGCGGCGGCGTGCTGCTGCGGCTGGAGTCGATGAAGATGGAGTTCCCGGTCGAGGCCGACAGCGACGGTGTGGTGCGCGCGCTGCACGTGAAGGTCGGCGATGCGGTCGAGATCGGTGATGCGCTGGTCGACGTGATGCCGGGCCCGATCCGCGCCGGGGCTGCCGCACCGGCGGCGACGCCGAGGCCCGCGGCCGGTCCGTCGCCCACACTGCAGGCCCGGCGCGCGTTGCTGGCCGACGCGGCGCGGCCCGCCATGGTGGCGGCACGCCATGCCCAGGGCCGGCGCACGGCGCGCGAGAGCATCGCGGCCCTGTTCGACGACGGCAGCT
>Ga0075356_1000014_pt1 | contig 39745 bp, 36 predicted proteins | sample WestPond_Cattail_FD_120073 | JGI IMG/M metagenome (GOLD analysis project Ga0075356, IMG submission 120073) | Natural and restored wetland microbial communities from the San Francisco Bay, California, USA, that impact long-term carbon... | ecosystem: Environmental > Terrestrial > Soil > Wetlands ... | reverse complement strand
GCCCACGCCCTGATCGTCGACGACGATGTAGACAGCGCCGCGACACTGCAGGCGCTGGTGGCGGCCGATCGGTTCAGCGTGGCGGTGGCGCACAACCTGAGGGATGCGAGGCGGCAGATCGCGCTGCAGCAGCCCGACATCATCCTGCTGGACCTGCAGCTGCCCGACGGCACCGGCATGGACCTGTTTGCCGACCCCGCGCTGGTGGCCAACAGCGAAATCGTCCTCATCACCGGCCACGCCAGCCTGGAGACCTCCATCCAGGCGCTGCGCCTGGGCGCCGCGGACTACCTCATCAAGCCCATCAACATGCGCCAGCTGCAGGGCGTGCTGTCGCGCTTCATGAAGCCCGCGGCGCTGAAGGCCGAAGTCGACGACCTCACCGCCAACTTAAGCCGCAGCGGCCACTTCGGCCAGCTGTGGGGCCAGAGCGAGCCGATGCTGCGCGTGTACGAACAGATCTCGCGCGTGGCCGGCACCGGCGTCACCGTCTTCGTCACCGGCGAAAGCGGCACCGGCAAGGAAGTCGTCGCCCAGACCGTGCACGACCTGAGCCGAAGGAGAAAGCGCCCGTTCCTGGCCGTCAACTGCGGCGCCATCAGCCCCAACCTGATCGAAAGCGAGATCTTCGGCCACGAGAAGGGCAGCTTCACCGGCGCCGACCGCCAGCACCTGGGCTTCTTCGAACGCGCCCACGGCGGCACCCTGTTCCTCGACGAAATCACCGAAATGCCCGTCGAGCTGCAGGTCAAGCTGCTCAGAGTGCTGGAGACCGGCCGCTTCATGCGGGTGGGCTCCACCCAGAGCCAGGAAGCCGACGTGCGCATCATCGCCGCCACCAACAGGAGCCCGCTGCAGGCGGTGCTGGCGGGCCGGCTGAGGGAAGACCTGCTGTACCGGCTGAACGTCTTCCCGATCGAGCTGCCGCCGCTGAGGGAGCGGCTCACCGACATGACGCTGCTGGCCGAGCACTTCCTGCAGGCGATGGTGGAGCAGGAGGGCAAGGCCAAGAAGTTCAACGCCGCCGCGCTGCAGCGGCTGCAGCAGCACAACTGGCCGGGCAACGTGCGCGAACTCAGGAACGCCGTGCAGCGGGCCTATGTGATGGCCGCGGACGAGACCATCGACGAGCGCTGGCTGCCCGCGCCGGGCACGCCGCCGCTGGTGCCGCAGCAGCCGCTGGTGGCGCAGGCGGCCACGCCGCCGGTGCCCGCGCAACCCCAACCCCAGCCACCCGTGCCCAGCGACGCGGTGACGCTGCCCATCGGCACCTCGATGGCGCAGGCCGAGCGGGCGCTGATCCTGGCCACCCTGCGCCACTACCAGCACCACAAGGAGCGCACCGCCGCCGTGCTGGGCATCAGCCTGAAGACGCTTTACAACCGGCTCAAGGAATACGCGGCTGGCGGCGGCGGCGACGTGCGCGTCCGCTGAGCCGGGCCTACTCCTCCTGCGCTTGCTCGTCGAGCAGTTCCAGCTTGCGCTCGGCCATGCGCTCACCCAGGTTCTGCAGGTCGGCGCCCTGTTGCGACAGCAGCGGCAGCAGGTCCTCCTCCTCGGCGTCGATGTGGCGCTGGATCACCACGCTGAGCGCCGCCACCTTCTCGTCGAAGAGCGGCTCGTCGATGCTCATCGATCGCAGTTCGCCGATCAGTTCGTCGGCGTTGGCGTGCTCCGACAGCGCCACTTCGACCAGTCGTTGATCGTCGAGCAGCTCGCCCGCGACCGGGTACAGGATCTCTTCCTCGATCGCCGCATGCACCGACAGCGCCGTGCAGATGCGCCGCGCCAGCCGCGCGCGCTCGTCGTCGGTGGCTTCCTCGCTGAGCAGCGATTCGTAGTCCTCGAACATCAGCAGCACCTCGTCGTGGTCGGCGTGCAGCAGTTCGATCGCGTCGATGGCGTCGGTGTCCGCGTCGGAGCGCGGCTCGTCGTCGTCCAGTCCGGTCACGCCGGGTGTGTGGCTCATGTCGTGCGTTCCTCTCAGGTGGGTCGATGCCAGGGGCGTGGGCGCCGGTCGGCAATCGGGATTCCCAGCGCACTCGGCCATGCCGACGCCACGCGGGATCGTGCCTTGCCGCGCAACGGCCATGTCCACCTCCTCGGGGCTTCCTCCGCCGCCCGCACCGCTGCACTCGCGCATCGACCTCGACTCGCCGCGCGAGGCGAGCCGCTGGTGCGAGTACTTCGGTGTCACGGTCGAACAGTTGACCGAGGCAGTGCAGGCCGTCGGCCACGAGCCTGGCGCGGTGCGCGAGCATCTGTTGCGGCAAGGCGGGAGCGCCGGCGCGGGTTGAACGGACCGTGCGGCGACAAGGCCGACACCGCCTCCCGCTTACTGGCCACGATGGACGCCACCCTGCTTGACCACGCGCTGACCCGCCTGCGTCGGCTGGCCGACGGAACTGAGGTGCCGTGCAAGATCTGCGACGGCGATACCGGCCTGTACGACGTGCTCGACTTCGCCAAGACCTGCCTGCCGCAGACCTATCTGGGTGATCCGTCGGGTATTCCGCTGTACTACCGGCGCTGCAGGGCGTGCGGCTTCATCTTCACCGACTTCTTCGATGACTTCGCGCCCGAGCAGTGGCGTGCGTTCGTCTACAACGACCACTACCGTGAGGTCGATCCGGGTTACGACGAGGCCCGCCCGGCAGAGAACGCACGCAGGGTCGACGCGCTGCTGCGTGGTCGCAAGCACGACGTGATCGGCCTCGACTACGGCGGCGGCTCAGGCCGCACCTGCACACGCCTGCGCGAGTTGGGCTACGCGTTCGACACGTTCGACCCGTTCGGCGAACGATGGCTGACGCCGCAGTCGAGCGGACGGTACAACTTCTGCACCGCCTTCGAGGTGGCCGAGCACACGCCCGACCCGCGCCGCTTCGTCGACACCATCGTCTCGATGGCAAGCCCGGGACGGCTGGCGATCCTGATCGGCACGCAGGCGCACGACGGTGTGCTCGGCGAGCCCGGACGGCTCGCCTGGTGGTACGCCGCGCCGCGCAACGGCCACATCTCGCTGTACTCGCGCCGTGCGATGGAACTGCTGGCGCGCCAGTTCCATCTGCAGTACCTGGGGCTGTCGGGCCGCACGCACCTGTTTACCCGCGACTGGTCGGCCACCGAGGCGTGGTTGTTCCTGGTGCGCGGCAAGCTGCTCGACCGGCTGACGCGGTTGGGCTCGCGCGCCACGGGTTGACCGGCGTCAGCGCGCGCCGCGCAGCAAGCGCTTGCGCTGCTCGGCATCGAGCCCGGCCGGGTTGCGCAGGTCGGTGTCGACCTGGCCCGACTCGATGTCGCGGCGCGCCTGCTCGATGGTCGGGTCCGGCGTGGCGGGCGCGCTGCCGATCGATTCGTCGCGCTCGTGCGGCAGCGGCAGCCCGGGCTGCGACGCCGGCGCACCAGGTGCGAGCGGCGGCTTGCCGGTGGCGATGGGCGCCTTCAACGTCGGTGCCGGAGTCGTTGCGCCCGCGGGACTCTGGTCGAGAGCGGCACCGGGGTCTTCTTCGCCGGCCACCGACTCGCCGGCAGCCGGCGGCTCGGCCTGCGAGCGCGAACGCCGCTCTCGCTCGGTGCGGGTGGCAGGGCGGGGTGCTGCAGGGCGGCGGGCCATCGCGGGTCAGCGCTCCAGCGCCTGGCCGACCTGAGCACACCAGGTGTGGCCGATGAACAGGTGTGCCTCGTGCACCCGCGCCGGGTCGTCGTGCGGCACCTCGATCGCGATGTCGGCCAGCGCAGCGAGTGCGCCGCCGTCGCGGCCGAGCAGCGCGATCCGCGGCACGCCTTGATCGCGTGCGGTGCGCATCGCCTGCAGCATGCTGTCGCTGGCCTCGCCGGCCGACAGCGCGATCAGGCAGTCGCCGACACGGCTGTGCGCCAGCAGCGGCCGCGCCACCATCTGCTCGAAGCCGTCGTCGGCCGTGACGGCGGCCAGCGTCATCGCGCCGGCGTTCAGCGCCATCGCCGCCGGCTCGGTACGCACCCGGCGCAGCCGGCCGTTGAATTGCGACGCCAGCTGCTGGCAGCTCGCGGCGGAGGTGCCGTGTCCGTACAACAGCAAGCGGCCATCGCGGCGCAGCGTGCGCGCCATCGTCACCGCGGCATCGCACAGGCGTTCGCGCAAGGGTTCGAATTCGGCGAACAGCCGACGGTGCAGCAGCAGCTCGTGCTCGAACATGGCCTGCAGCAGCTCACGCGGCGACCGCCGCGACGCGGGATCACGGTGCGGCATCACGCATACGCGCGCAGCTCTCACGCTCGCGCCTCCTGAACGACGATGGGTGAAACGCTCGCCAGGGCCCGCCTCGGCATGACCGGCCGCAGACGGTCGAGCAGCGCGCGCGTGGTCGCGCCGCGCAGTCGCGGCACGACGACGGTGCGGCCGCCCCACTCGGCGAGCAACGCGCAGTCGGCGCCGTCGACGGCTGCCGGATCGCTGCACTTGACCACGATGTCGGGCCGCAGGCCGCAGATCAGCGCCAGCGGCTTGTCTTCGTCGAACAGCACGGCTGCCGACACGCCGGCCAGCGCGGCGACGATGCGTGCGCGGTCGGACGCGCTGTTGAACGGTCGGCCTGGCCCCTTGCGCAGATGTCGGCTCGACACATCACCGCGCACGCCGACGACCAGCGAGGCGCCCCACGAGCGCGCCTGCTCGAGCAGATGCACATGCCCGGCATGTAGCAGGTCGAACATGCCGTGCGTGAACACGAGTGGCCGCGGCAGACGCTCGCGCAATGCCCGCACGGCACGCGAGCGGTCGCTGCAGACGTCGGCAAAGGCCGGGTCGCTGCAGGCCGACGGACGCTGCGCGTTGTGAAGCGATGACATGGCTTTCCTCCGGGTTTCTTGTCCTTGTGGCGGACAGGGGCAAACAACATTCCCGCGGGTGTGGCTCTGAATGCCATCGACACCTTGCAAGATTTGCCGCAATCGCCGTTGACGACGGTGTCGCCGCACTCGCTCCGGGCGGCCGACAGCGTCCCCCAGCGGCCTCTCTTTCGCAGCGCAGCATGGACGACCACGACTGCGTTTCGATCTGCGCCGAATGCCCATTCGAGCGGCGCGACGCGGGTGCGCCGATGGCCGCATGGGCACATGCATTGCCTCGCCGCAAGCCTTCCGACACGGACCCGCCTGCCCATGACAACCTGTATCACGATGCGTCTGACGACCCCGTTCGCGTGCGGCTTGCTGGCACTCGTGGCGGGCTGTGCGACCGGCCCCGGCATGCAGATGGACGTGCAGGTGGCGTCGCGCGGCACGCCGACCGACGTGCGCCAGCGCGCCGACATCTACTCGATTGACATCCCCACCGTCACGCGGTTGAAGCAGGAGGCTGCCAGCGCCGGACCGCGTGTCGCCGCGCGACCGGCGGTATTCCGCACGCCCGGCGCCAGCGACGTCTATCAGTACATCGTCGGGCCGGGCGACATCCTGCGCATCACGGTGTTCGAACATCCCGAGCTGACCAACCCGAGCGGCACTGCCAATGAGCTGTCGGGCCGCGTTGTCAACGGCGACGGGTTCGTCTTCTTCCCGTTCGTCGGCGCGGTGCAGGCGTCGGGCCGCACGGTGCAGCAGATCCGCAGCACGATCGCCGAGGGTCTGTCGCGTGTGCTGAAGAATCCCCAGATCGACGTCTCGGTGCTCAACTTCCGCAGCCAGCGCGTCGTCGTCTCCGGCGAGGTGCGCACGCCGGGCGTGGTGCCGATCACCGATGTCGCGCCGACGCTGGCCGAGGTGATCTCGCAGGCCGGCGGCCTGACGGTGGAGGCCGACCTGAGCGGCGTAAGCGTCACCCGCGGCAACGCCAGCACGATGGTCGACCTGTATGCCTACTTCTACAACGGCGACACCGGGCAGAACATGCGGCTGCAGGCCGGCGACGTGGTCAACGTGCCCGATCGCCGCTTCAGCAAGGTGTTCGTGCTCGGCGAGGTGGGGCGACCCAACTCGCTGGTCATGCCGCGCGGCCGGCTCACGCTGGCCGAGGCGCTGGCCGATTCGGGTGGCGTCAACCCGTTCTCGGCCAATGCCGGGCAGATCTACGTGATCCGCGACGGCAACCCGAAGCCGCAGATCTACCACCTGAACGCCGCCACGCCAGACGCGCTGGTGCTGGCCGACCGCTTCGACCTGCGCCAGCGCGACGTCGTCTTCGTCGATGCGGTGCCGGTGGTGCGCTGGGCGCGCATCGTCAGCAACATCCTGCCGACCGCGGACTTCCTGCGTGCCACCCTCAACGACACCACCCGGGCGCTACCCCGTTGAAGATCGAACCGCCCTCTCGCGACCTGGCGCCGCTGCCGGTGGCCTATCCGCTGGCGATGCCGGCGCCGGTGTACGCGTCCGCACCGCCGATGCCGAGCCCGCAGCAGCCGTCTGCGCTGCTGACGCTGGTCGACCACCTGCTGCAGCACGCCGGCTTGTTCGCCGGGGTGTTCCTCGCGGTGCTCGTGCTCGGCCTGGCCTACCTGGTGCTGGTGCCGCCGGTGTACCGCGCCGAGACGCTGGTGCAGATCGACAGTCGCGGTCCGCGCACGCTGGCCACCAGCATGGCGCAGGTTCAGGCCAGCCCCGAGGCGCCGCTCGGTTTCGTGCAGGGCGAGCTCGAGATCCTGCGTTCGCGTGAGATCGTCGCCAAGGCGATCGAACAGACGCGGGCCGATGTCGACATCGAAGTGGCCAACCGCCTGCCGTTGCTGGGCAACACCTACGCGCGCGCCTTCGGTCGCGGCGCCAGCGAGCCGGTGCCGCCGCCGCTGGATCTGCCGCTGCTCAACGGCTTTTCGTGGGGTGGCGAGCAGTTGCGCGTGGCGCAGCTGCGCGTGCCGCGCTCGCAGTACGCGCATCCGATGACGCTGGTGGCCGGCCCGAACGGCCGCTGGACGCTGTTCGACGAAGCGGACAACCGGCTCGCCGAAGGCGGCGTCAACCAGCCGGTGGCGTTCAAGATCGACAACGCGCCGGCGCTGCTGCAGGTCAGTGCGCTGCGCGGCCTGCCGGGCGCGCGCTTCACGGTGACGGCCAACGACCCCGGCGCGGTCTACGACGATTTCGCGCGCAACCTGAAGATCGAGGAGGCCGGTCGCCAGTCGGGCGTCATCCGCGTCAGCCTGAACGACGCCGACCCGCGATTCGCAACCGCCTTTCTCGACCATCTCACGAGCGCGTACCTCGAGCACCACATCGCGGTGCACAGCAGCGAGGCGAACAAGGCGCTCGAGTTCCTCGAGGGCCAACTGCCGAACGTGAAGCGCGAGCTCGACCGCGCCGAGGAGGCGCTCAATCGCTATCGCACCGGCGCCAACACGATCAACGTGACGCAGGAGAACGAGGCGGCGCTGCGCCGCCTGACCGAGCTCGAGCGCCAGCGCGTCGAGCTCGACCTGCGGCGCCAGCAGATCGCGCAGCGCTACACCACCGACTATCCCGAGGCGCAGTCGGTGCAGCGCCAGCTCGGCATGGTGATCGGCGAGCTGACCCGGCTGCGCGAACAGATGCGCCAGACGCCGCAGCAGGAGAAGGACGTGGTGCGCCTGCAGCGCGACGTGCAGGTCAGCACCCAGCTCTACACCGCGCTGCTCAACAACGCGCAGGAGCTGCGCGTCGCGCGCGCCGGCATGACCGGCAACGCACGGCTGGTCGACGCGGCGGGCGTGGTGTCCAAGCCGGTGCGGCCGGTGCCGATGCTGGTGCTGTCGGTCAGCTTCGCGCTCGGCCTGCTGGCCGCGCTGCTCAGCGTGCTGCTGGCCCGTGCGCTGCGGCCGACCATCCGCTCCGCCGAGGAGCTGGAGCAGCAGATCGGCTTGCCCACGCTCGCCTCGGTGCCCGAAAGTGCCAACCAGGCGGCACTGATCCGCAGTCCCAAGCGGGGCTGGCGCACCACGGTGCAGCCGCGCCTGCTGGCGCTGCGCGCACCGTCCGATCCGGCGATCGAGAGCCTGCGTTCGCTGCGCAACCACATCGCCATCGGCGAACGCGACGGCGGCCGTACCAGCGTACTGATCACCGCGCCGACGGCCAATGCCGGAAAGAGCTTCGTGGCCGCCAACCTGGCGGTGCTGACGGCCGCCGCCGGACGCCGCGTGCTGCTGGTCGACCTGGACATGCGGGCGCAGCGGCTGCATGCCTACTTCGGCGTCGACCGCGACCGGCCCGGCATCGTCGATCTGGTGGCCGAGCGCAGCAGCCTCGACGAGGCCATCGTGCGCGACGTGCTGCCCGGCATGGACCTGCTGCTGCCCGGCCGTGTGTTCGGCAGCCCGGGAGAGCTGCTGATGCAGCCGCGCTTCGAGGCGCTGATGAACGAGCTGACGCGCCTGTACAACCATGTCGTCGTCGACAGCGCACCGGTGCTGCCGGTCGGCGACACGCTGGCGATCGGCCGCCTGGTGCAGACGACCTACCTGGTCGTGCGTTCCGAGCAGAACTCGGTGCGGGAAGTGCGCGACTCGATGCGCCGGCTCGAATCGGCCGGCGTCGGCGTCGACGGGCTGATCCTCAACGGCGTCAAGCGCGGCCGCCTGGGCAGCATGCAGTACCGCAGCTACTTCACACCGGTGATCGAGCTGCGCAGCCCGCGTTGATCGAGTGCCTCACTGTCCGCCGTTTCGAAGGGCCCCGGGCCATGACCTCGTCGATCGCCGAGACCCTGAGCCGGCCGCGTGCCGCCGGCACCACCGCGCTGCGCAACCTGCTGTGGCTGTCGGGCGACAAGTTCGTCTCGATCGCGCTCGGCCTGCTCGTCTTCGCGCTGATCGCACGCCACTACGGGCCCGAAGGAGCCGGCCAGTTCAGTTATGGCGTCGCGTTGCTGCAGGCCACGCTGGGCCTGAGCCTGGTCTGCGCGTCGGCCGCAGTGCTGCCCCGCCTGTGCCGCCTGCGCCCCGGCGTGGCCGCCTCGGCGGTGGCCAACGTGTTCGTCGTGCGCCTGATCGGCAGTGTGATCGCCGCCGCGCTGGTCGCGGCGTACGCCTACTTTGCCATCGACGACCCGATGCGTCGCGCGATCGCGCTGGTGATGGTGGCGACGGTGCCGCTGCTGGAGCCGTTCCACGCCTTCTCGGCCTACTGGTTGTCGCGCAATCAGAACGGGCCGCCGGTGCTGGCGCGCGGCTGCGCGCTGGCGGTGCGCGTGGCGGTGGTCTTCGTCGCGCTATGGGCCGGCGCGCAGGCGTGGATCGTCGCATTGGCGTGGGTGGCCGAGGCGGTGGTGTCGGCCTCGCTGCAGAGCGTGAACCTGCGCATCGTGAAGCCGTGGGGCGTGCTGGCCCGCGCGGTGCGCGCCTCGCGCATGCAACGTTATGCGCGCTTCGGCATCCGCTTCGCCGCCGGGCTGTGGCTGTCGCACCTGTTCCTGCGCATCGACCGCATGTGGCTGGCCGAGCGCATGGATCCGCACGCCTTCGGCCTGTATGCCACCGCGATGCAGCTGGTCGACGTGTGGCTGCAGGTGGCCAGCTTGCTCGCCGGTTCGATGGCGCCGGCCTTCCTGTATCGCGCGCTGCGCCAGTCGAGCGCGCTGCGCGACCACTGGCGCACGCTGGCCGGCCTCACGCTCACCGGCCTGGCAGGCCTGGCGGGCGCGGCGCTGATCGGCCCGTGGCTGCTGGCCGACGTGTTCGGCCCGGCCTTCCGCGCCGCCCACGGTTATCTGCTTGCCGGCTTCGCCGCGGCGACGCTGTTCTTCATCGACCAGTTCGTGCACATCTCGATCACCGCCAACGCGCGGCCCTGGCTGCTGGCGGCCAAGTGGTGCGCGGCCTGTGCGACCGCGGTCACCACGTTGCTGCTGGCGGTGCCCAAGTTGGGCGCGTACGCCGGCCCGCTCGGCCTGGCGCTCGGCCTCGTCGCCGGCTGGTGCGTGGTGGGGGTGGTGCGCGCGGTCGAGCGGCACCGGGCGCGGGAGCAGACATGACGCGCAGCGGTGCCCCGGTGCTGGTGACGATCGCGATCAACAACTACAACTACGCCCGCTTCGTCGGCGACGCCATCGACAGCGCGCTGGCGCAGAGCTGGCGGCCGTTCGAGGTGGTGGTGGTCGACGACGGCTCGACCGACGACTCCTGGTCGGTGATCGAGCGCTACGGCACGCGCATCCGCGCGATCCGGCAGGGCAACACGGGCCAGGGCGGGGCCTACAACGCCGGCTTCGCGGCCAGCCGCGGCGAGTGGGTGCTGTTCCTCGATGCCGACGACCTGCTCGACGCCGATGCGATCGAACGCATGATGCGCCTGGCGGTGCCCGGCGTGGCCAAGGTGCAGGGGCCTCTGCGTCGTGTCGCGGTCGACGGCGCGCCGCTCGGCGGCGTGGTGCCCTACCTGGTGCACGACGGCGACGTGACGCCGATCGCGCGACGCTTTCGCCAGTACGCCAGCCCGCCGGCCAGCGGCAACCTGTTTCGCCGCAGCGCGATCGAGCCGTACCTGCCGATGCCGCCGCGGCGCTGGCGCACCAGCGCCGACACGGTGCCGATCCTGCTCAGCGCCTTTCATGGCCGGGTGGCCACCACGGCCGAGCCGATCGGCCGCTACCGGCTGCACAGCGCAGCCAACGCCCAGACGGGGCTGTTCGGCAACGTCGGCCGCACGCTGGCCAGCACGCTGCTGCAGGCCGAGAGCCGGCGCGACGCGGCCGAGACCTGGGGCACGCGCTGCAGCGGCATCGCCTGGCCCATCGAGCGGCCCGGCCTGCCGTGGGACTGGCGCACGCGGGCTCTGTCGTGGCGCCTCAAGCCCGGCGACCACCCGTACCCCGGCGATACGCGCCGCGTGATCTGGCGCGGGCTCGGCCGATCGCTGGCGCAGTGGCCCGGCTACAGCGCGCTCGAGCGCCTGGCGCTGCGCGCCTGGGTCGGCGGCATGCTGCTGGTGCCGCGGGCGTGGATCGGTGCCTTCGTCGCGGTCAACCTGTCGGGCGGACTGCGCGCGCGCCTGCGCCGGCTGCAGGCGCAGGTCGCGGCGCGCGACGTGGCGCCGCGGCCGCTGCCGACGGAGCGTGCGCCATGAGGCGCCGGGCCGCCGACCGGCGCAGCGGAGCAGGCGCGCGATGAGCGTGCGGCCGTTTCCGCGCGCTTTGCCCCGGCCGGACGACGCGGCCTGGTCGGCGCCGCGCGCGGTGGCGACGCGGTTTGCCGGCCCGTTGCCCTGGCGCGAGGCGCACACGGTCGCGCGCGAGGCCAGCCGCCTGTGGTGGCTGCACCCGCTGACCTGCATCGCCGCGGTGGCCCTGGTCTACACGCTGTTCATGGCCTTCGATTTCGCGCGCGTGGTGCCACGTGCCTACATTCCGAGCGCGATGTACGCCTGGGGCGGCGTGCTGCTGCTGGCCATGGCGGTCGGCGCGGCGGTCATCGCGGCCGGCCGCAGCCCGGCGCTGTGGCGCGCCGAGGGCGGCCTCGACGTGCCGTCCTGGGCGATGGGGATGATGCTGGTGACCACGGTGTTCGCCTATCTGTTGTGGTTCCAGCCGCTGATCGCCAGCCCGCAGCTGTTGCTCGACATCCTGCGCGGCGAGCGCAGCAACCTGCGCAACGTGGCCGCCACCCTGCCGGGCGTGACGACGATGACGCAGTTCGGCGTCGCCTACGCGATCGCGCACGCCGCGCTGCGCGGCGGCGGGGCGCGGGCGATCGCGTGGTGGGAGCACCTCGGCCTGGCCGCGGTGCTGGTGCTGGCGATGGTGCGGTCGGTGGCCTGGTCGGAGCGGTTGGCGGTGATCGAGCTGGTGGTCTGCTACCTGGTTGCCTATCTCGCGTTCCTGCGCGTGCGCCGCCAGTGGGTCTGGCGTTTGGCCTGCGTGGTGCCGATCGTCGCGCCGATCGCGCTGTACGTGATGTTCACCGCCACCGAGTACTTCCGCTCGTGGGAGTTCTATCGCGACCAGTACGCGTCGATCTGGGCCTTCTCGTTCGAGCGGCTGATCGCCTACTACGCGACCGCGTCCAACAACGGCATCGGCCTGCTCGCCGAGAGCCGGCAATGGCCGCTGCTGAACGGTCGCTACGCGCTCGAGTGGCTGTACCTGATGCCGGTGGTCGGCGACGAGCTGCGCGTGGTGGTCGGCGATGCGTCGACGCAGTACATGCGGTTCCTCGACCAGTTCGCGCGGCCCGAGTTCAACAACCCGAGTGGGCTGTTCCCGATCGTCTACGACCTGGGCTACGTCGGCTCGATGCTGTACTTCCTCGGCGTCGGCGCGCTGATCGGCCGGCTGCACATGGCCTGGCGCTGCCGCGAGACCGGCGGCGTGCTGTTCTACCCGGTGGCGGTGCTGTTCCTCGTCGAGTTGCTGCGCTTCAACTACTTCGCCGCTTCGCGATTCTTCCCGGTGGCGCTCGCACTCGCCTTCGTGTGGGCCGCCTCGCGCCGCACGCCGCCCCGCTGGGCTGGAGCGGCGGCATGAAATCGTCTGCTTTGCTGCCGTTCGAGGCCGACCCGGTGCCGGCGCGCCAGTGGCTGCTGTCGGGCTTGCGCCTGCTCGGCCGTCCACTGCCCGACAGGGCTTTCCTGCGGCTGGCGCACCGGCTGTACTACCACCGCTGGCCGAACTACGACGCACCGTGCACCTTGCAGGAACACATCCAGGCCTACGTGCTGCGAAATCGCGACCCAGCGCTGGTGATGCTGGCCGACAAGCTGGCCGTGCGCGGCTACATCGACAGCGTGCTCGGCGCCGGCTACACGGTGCCGCTGATCGGCGCCTGGGAGCAGGCGGCCGACGTGCCGCTGGCGCTGCTGCCGTATCCGCTGGTCCTCAAGCCCTCGCACATGAGCGGCCGCGTGCTGCTGCTGGCCTCGCACCAGGCGGCACTCGAAACGCAGCGCCGCGCGCGGCTGGCGAGCTGGCTGCGGCGCGACCACAGCCGCGTCAACCGCGAGTGGTTCTACGCGCGCATCCCGCGGCGCATCCTGGCCGAACCGCTGCTGCGCTCGCCCGAGGGCGGCGCGCCGCCCGACGTGAAGGCCTACGTGATCGGTGGCCGCGTGCGCTATTTCCAGATCGACCGCGGCCGCTTCGAGCGCGCCACGCGCAACCTGTACGACGTCGATTGGCGGTTGCTGCCGGTGCGCACCAGCCTGCCGCGGCATGCGAGCGAGCCGCGGCCATCGCAGCTGCCGCAGCTGATCGAGCTGGCCGAACGCGTGGCCGCGCGCTTCGAGTTCATGCGCGTCGACTTCTACCTGCTCGGCGGACGCGTCCTGATCGGCGAGTTGACCAGCTCACCGGGCGGTGGCTTCGGCCGCTTCTATCCCGCCTCGTTCGGCGAGCAGATGGCCGCGTACTGGACCCGTCTGCCGCAGCACGGCGACCACGCCCCCGATTCATCCTCGGCATCGAATGCGGCGCTCCGCCTCGAGGCCGACCGGCCGGGGTCGCTGCGATGAAGGACGGCCTCGCGCAGCTGCCCTCGGTGCATTCGCGTGCACCGCTGCGCCTGGGGCTGGCCGGCGGCGGCACCGACGTGGCGCCGTACAGCGACCTGTACGGCGGACGCGTGCTCAACGCGACGATCAGCCTGTTCACCCACTGCCACATCGAGCGCCTGGACGGCCGCGAGTCGCAGTTCCTCGCCACCGACTTCGACCAGAAGACCGCGGTGCCCTGCGGCGACCACGAGCAGATGGTCGAGCCGCTGCGGCTGCACCGTGCGGCCTACGCCCGCATCGTGCGCGACTACCTCGGCCGCGCCGTGGCGCCGGCGCTGCGCGTGACCACCTACTCCGACGCGCCGCCCGGCAGCGGTGTCGGCTCGTCGTCGGCGTTGGTCGTCGCCATGGTGCAGGCCTACGTGGAGATGTTCCAGCTGCCGCTGGGAGACTACGACGTCGCGCACCTGGCCTACGAGATCGAGCGCCTCGACTGCGCGCTGGCCGGCGGCAAGCAGGACCAGTACGCCGCCGCGTTCGGCGGTTTCAATTTCATGGAGTTCGGCGCCGACGACCGCGTGGTGGTCAACCCGCTGCGCCTGAAGCGCGAGCTGGCCGACGACCTGGAGTCGCGCCTGCTGCTGTACTTCACCGGGCGCTCGCGCGACTCGGCCGGCATCATCGAGGCGCAGGTGCAGTCCACCCGCGACCCCGAGAGCGACGCGGTGCAGGCGATGCACGCGCTGCGACAGGCGGCCGACGAGATGAAGGAGGCGCTGCTGAAGGGCCGTATCAGCGACGTGCTGCGCATCCTCGGCCAGTCGTGGATCACAAAGAAGCGCGCCGCCTCGGCGATCTCGAACCCCCGCATCGAACGCATCGCCGACGCCGCGCTCACCGCCGGCGCCGGCGGGCTGAAGATCAGCGGCGCCGGCGGTGGCGGCTTCATGATGATCGCGGCCGAGCCGGCCGCACGCTTCGACGTGATCCGCGCGCTCGAGCCGCTGGGCGGGCGCTTCTTCTCGTTCACCTTCGTCGAACAGGGCGTGCAGTCGTGGAAGAGCCACTGAGCGCATTGCGACGCGAGATCGAGGACTCGATCGCGGTCAAGCAGCGCCTGCTCGCCGACGAGGCGCTGCTGGCCGGCGTGCTGCGCGTGGCCGACGCGATGGCCGACGCGGCCTTGCGCGGCAACCGCGTGCTGTTCGCCGGCAACGGCGGCAGCGCGGCCGATGCACAGCACCTGGCGGCCGAGCTGGTCAGCCGCTTCGAGTTCGACCGGCCGGGGCTGCCTGCGCTGTCGCTGGCCACCGATACCTCGATGCTGACCGCGATCGGCAACGACTACGGCTACGAGCAGCTGTTTCGCCGCCAGCTGCAGGCGCAGTCTCGGCCCGGCGACGTGTTCGTCGGCATCACTACCTCAGGCCGCTCGAAGAACGTGCTGGCCGCGTTCCACGCCTGCCGGGCGCTGCAGGTGACCTCGGTCGCGCTGTGCGGGCAGGGCGGTGATCTGGAGTCGCAGGTCGATCACCTGCTGCGCGTGCCGTCGGCGCATACCGCGCGCATCCAGGAGTGCCACATCCTGCTTGGCCACATGCTGTGCGCGCATGTCGAGCGACGCGTCTTCGCGCACCTGCGGCCCGTGCCGCTGCCCTCGTGAGCCTGAGCTGCATCGTGCTGGCCGGCGGCCTGGGCACGAGGCTGCGCAGCGCGGTGCCGGACCGGCCGAAATGCCTGGCGCCGGTGGGCGACCGGTCATTCCTCGAACTTCAGCTGCAGATGCTGCAGCGACGCGGCGTCGAACGCTTCGTGCTGGCGCTGGGCCACGGGGCGGCCGCCGTGCGCGATGCGGTGGCGGATTTCGATGCGTCGTTGCACGTCGACAGCGCGATCGAGCCCGCGCCGCTCGGCACCGGCGGCGCGATCGCGCATGCGCTGCGCGCCTGGGGCCTGGCGGAGGCGCTGGCCGTCAACGGCGACACCTGGATCGACGCCGACCTCGCCGGCCTGCTGCGCCCGCTCGACGCGGGCGAGTCGATGCGGATCGGCCTGGTGCGCGTGGCCGACCGCGGGCGCTACGGCGGCGTCGAACTCGACGGCCGCGGCCGCATCACGCGGTTCGCGCCTGGCGGGCAGCCAGGCCCCGGCCTCGTCAACGCGGGCATCGCGCGGCTGCGGCTTGCCGCCTTCGACGCGGCAGCCGGCCGCATGCCCTGTTCACTCGAGGCCGACGTGCTGCCGCTGCTGGCTGGCCGCGGTGCGCTCGGCGGCGTGGTGCTCGACGGCGACTTCATCGACATCGGCGTGCCCGAGGACTATCGGCTCTTCTGCGCGCGCCAAGGCCATCTGGCCTGATAAACCGGCGTCGCGCAGCGCGTCGTTGATCACCGTGCGCATCTCGCGCGCGAAGCGCTCGGGGCCGAAGGCCAGTGCCTGCCGACGCACACGCTGCGGATCGAACACCACGCGGCGCGATTCCACCTCCAGCACCGCGGCGCGCAGCGCGTCCTCGGTCTGCGCGTGGAACAGGCGCCCACTGACGCCGTCAATCACCGTCTCCAGCGCGCCGCCGCGGGCATAGGCGATCACCGGCGCACCGGCGGCCATCGCCTCGACCGGCACGATGCCGAAGTCCTCGACGCCGGGGAACACCAGCGCGCGGCAGGTCTGCAGCTGCTGGCGGATCACGTCGAACGGCTGGCGGCCGAGCAGGCGCACATGTGGGCCGGCCAGGCGCTGCAGCTGCGCCGCCTGCTCGCCGTCGCCGATCACCGTCAGCGGCAGCCCGAGTTCGTTGAACACGCGCACCGCGAGGTCGGCGCGCTTGTACGGCACCAGCTGGCCGAGCACCAGGTAGTGGTCGCCGCGCGGCTGGTCGGCGCTGAAGGCGTTGACGTCGACCGGGGGATGCACCACGCGCGACTCGCGCCGATAGAACTTGCGGATGCGCGTGGCGACGAAGGCCGAGTTGGCGACGAACTGGTCGACGCGATCGGCCGACGCCCGGTCGACCAGCCGCAGGTAGTGGGCGACCAGCGGGAACAGCGCGCGCACGACGGGGCCGCGGCTGGCGCGGTAGTCGGGGTACATGTCCCACACGTAGCGCATCGGCGAGTGGCAGTAGCAGACGTGCAGCGCGTCGGGCCGCGTCACCACGCCCTTGGCCGGGCCCGACTCGCTGCTGATCACCAGGTCGTAGGCCGACAGGTCGAGCTGCTCGCTGGCCAGCGGCATCAGCGGCAGGTACTTCTGGTAGTGCCGCCGCGCGCCGGGCAGCCGGCCGATGAAGGTCTGCACGATGCGGCCGCGAAACGTCGGCCCGAGCGTGTCGCGAATCAGCGCCTCGTCGCCGACGTGCAGGAACAGGTCGGCCTGCGGGTACAGCCGTGCGAGCGCGCACACCACTGCCTCGCCGCCGCGGTTGGCGAGCCACCAGTAGTGCAGCAGGGCCACTTTCATGTCGGTTCTTCGCAGCGTCGTTGGTTCAAGGGGGCGGGCGGCGGCGCCGGCGGTTGCCGCTCAGGGCGAAGTGGGGTCGAACGCGCGGGTGCCGGCCATGTCGGGAGCCGGCAATCGCTCGATGTCGAGCCGGTACAGCGCCAGCAGCGCATGGCGAAAACGTTGCGGATGAAAGCGCTGGCGCGCTTCGCGCCGCGCGCTGTCGCCCAGCTCACGTGCGCGCGCCGGATGGTCGAGCAGCCGCTTCACCTGCTCGGCGAGCGCCGATACGTCGGCGCCGAGCAGCCCGGTCAGCTCGTGCGAGACGAGATCATGGCTGCCGGGCAGGCCGGCCACCACGCAGGGCAGTCCGCTCGCCATGGCGCGCGCGACACTCGGATCGCGCGTATCGCGGCGCGCCGAGGTCTGCAGGTAGATGTGGGCGTGCGCCAGCTGGCTGCGCAACGCCGGCTCGTCGAGCGGCCCGATGATCTCGACGCCGGCCGCCTTCAGCGGCTGCTCGACGTGCGATTCGCCGTGCCCGGCCCAGACGAAGTGCACCGGTTCGCCGGTGAAATGGAACCGGGCCGCCAGGTCGGCCAGGCGGCGGGCCCCGACGCCGTCGTTGCGGGTGCCGATCGTCAACACCCGCGGCAGCGGATCCGGCGCGCGCGGTATCTCGAAGTAGGCCGCGTCGACCGCATCCTCCAGCACGCTGGCGCTACGGCGCGTCAGCCGCTCGAGCGCACGCGCCTCGCCGTGGCCGTAGCCCACCGGATGACAGGCGTGATAGACCGCCAGCCGCTCGAGCCAGCCGCCGATCAGGCTGGCCAGTGCGCGGCGACTGTGCACACCGGTCAGGCCATGCGGCGTGTAGTACACCGGCGGGTGCGACGGCAGGCCGCCGAGCGCGAGCCGGCCGACGAAACCGGCCTTGCCGGCATGCAGGTGCACCGCGTCGTAGGGTCGTGCCGACAGCTCGTCGCGCAGCGCGCGGGCAAAGGCCCAATGCCAGCGCCCCGACGGGCGCTCGATCGGCACCAGTCGCACACGCGGATCGAAGCGCGCCGGAAGGTCGCGCCGCGGCGCCCGGCCATGGTTGGCGTACACCACCGTCTGGCGCACGCCGCCTTGCAGCAGCTCGCGCGTGGCCTGGGCCAGGAACTCGACCACGCCGGTCGACAGATGCTCCACCGCGTGCAGCACGCCCGACGTCGCGACGGCGGCGGGCGCGGCACTCATCGCGTCGCCTCGGCCGTTCGCCTGCCCGGGCCGCGTCGGTGCGGCGGTCGTCGCCTCGACGAGGCAGCGCGGGTCATGTCGCCTCCGCGTGCAGCGCCGGCTCGCCGCGGCCCGCATCGGCGCGCGCCGCAGGCGCCGCACGTGCCACCGCACCGACCGCGACCAGGCGGTCGAGCAGGATCTGCGCATTGGCTTCCCAGGTGTAGTACGTGAGCCGCGCGGCGGCGCGCCGGCGCAGCTGCTCGCGGTGGAGCGCGGCGTCAGGCCGCGTGGTCACGGCGCGCAACGTGGCCGCCAGCGAGGCCGGGTCGTGCGGATCGAAATACACCACCGCATCGCCATAGATCTCGGGAATCGACGCCGCCTGTGCCGCCAACACCGGGCAGCCGTTGGCCATGGCCTCCAGCGGCGGCAGGCCGAAACCCTCGTAGACCGATGGAAAGACGAACCAGGCGGCATGGCGGTACAACGCGTACAGCTCGGCATCCGACACGAAGCCGAGCAGCCGCACCGAGTCGCGCCCGATCGGCTCGATGCCCTGGAACACCCATGCGTCGCGACCGCCGGCCACGGCCATCGGCATGGGCAGGTCGGCACCCAGCAGTTCGAGCGCACGCGGCACCAGCCCGAAGTTCTTGTTCGCCTTCAGGCTGCCGACGGCGAACAGGTAGCCCTCCGATCGCAGGCCGTGCCGCGCCAGCACCGCCGCGTCGTCGACGTCGGTTGGCGCGACGGCATGTTCCCAGCCGGAGCGGGCGACGATGACGTCATCGCGCATCAGCTTGAAATGGTTGCGCAGTTCGCGCGCGGAGAAGTGCGACATCGTCATCACGGTGTCGACGCGCGGCGCCAGCAGCCACATGGCCAGGTTGTTGAACCAGCGGTATCCGCGCGAGAAGGTTTGCGGGAGCGCACGCACCGAGGCGTCGTGCACCGTGATGCACTGCGCCCGCTTGAACAGCGGCGCACTGTAGCTGGCGTTGACCAGGTAGGCGCCGCGCGCGAAGGCGGCCAGCGAGAACTGCTCCCACGCGTGGCCGGTCAGCTGCGGCAGGGTGTGGATCTCGAAATGCTCGAGCATCGGCACGTCGTCGGCGTCGCGCGGCAGCGCCAGCTGCCAGGCGGTGCCCTCGAGCAGCTGCGGCGAGCGGCCGAGCAGGCGGTCGAGCGCGACCAGCGTCTCGACGCCGTAGCGCTGCACCCCCGTCCGCGACTGGGCAAAGAACCGCCCATTGACGACCACGCGTCTCATCGTTGCAAGGCCTGGCGCGGGCGGCTAGCAGGCGCCGTCGCGTGTGACGACCACCCGCACCGTGCGAACCAGGATGCCGAGGTCCATCCACACCGAACGGCTTTCGACATACCGCGCATCGAGTGCGACGCGCTGCTCGTAGCTCAGCTGGTTGCGGCCGCTGACCTGCCAGAGTCCGGTCATGCCGGGCTTCACCGACAGGTAGTGGCGCTTGAATTCACCGTAGCGCGGGATCTCCTGCACGACCACCGGGCGCGGCCCTACCAGATGCATGTCGCCACGCAGCACGTTGAACAGCTGCGGCAGCTCGTCCAGGCTGGTCTTGCGCAGCAGCCGGCCGATACCCAGGATGCGCGGGTCGCTGCGCAGCTTGCGATCACGCGCCCACTCCTCGCGCACGCGGTCGTCGCGCTCGAGCAGTTCGGCCAGCGCGCAATCGGCATGGCGAACCATGGTGCGGAACTTCAGGCAGCGAAACAAGCGTCCGCGCTGACCGACCCGCCAGTGCGCGAACAACACCGGCGAGCCATCCTCGAACCAGATGCACAACGCGATGGCGGCCATCAGCGGCGCCAACATCACCAGCAGCACGGCGGCGCACAGCTGATTGAACAGCGTGTAGACACGATCGGCCGACGAGCCGCCAAGCAGGCGCGCCGACCCGTCGGGCGCGCTCAGCGCCTTCATGGTCAGCAGCGAGTAGGTGAGGTTCTCCATGGCGTTGGATTGACGGAAAAGTTGTTCCGACGTTGGGCAATCGTCATGCCGCGGATGTGTCTGCCGCAGCGCGCCGAGCCGCCGCGCCACGCGACGCCTTGCACGACGGGACGCGCGTTCGCGTTGCCCGTTCGACGCTGAAAGCCCATGCAGCCCCTCTCATCTGTGAGAGCCGCACAGATGTGCAGCACGCCCTGACGCAAGTGGCATCGGTCTGTTTCGACCGGTATCGCTTCTTCAGGTTCGGGCACATGCATGCGCCCGCCGACTTCGCGGCTCGGCTGACCTCGCGCACTCGCTCGCCACCGAGCGACGCCCGCCTCGTCGAGCGGCGCAGGCGGAGCGCGCGGACAGTCCGGCCACCGCGAACTTGCGGACACAAACCCTCTGCGCCCCATGGTGGAATTTCTTCAGCAGCAATTGCCGAAGAGTTGTCAGGCGTGCAGCAGTACCTGCCGCCGGGCGAATCGCCGAGCTGCCAGACACCGTAAACGGTGGCGAGAGGACTCCTCCTGCGAGGGAGGACGAGCCAGAGGGAGCAATCGTCATGCCCGAAGGCGCTACGAAGACGCACGCCTGCGCGTGCACGGCCTGGGAACAAAATGCCTGTAATTTCTTCATCGGCGGCGAGCACCATCCGCCTGTCGATCATCGCGTCGACCCTTGCAGCGGCCGTGGGCTGCGGCGGCGGTGGCGATGCGACGGCGACGGATTCGCCGACGGACGCCCACCCTTCGACCACCGAACAGGCGCCGGTGGTCGAGCAGGTGCCCGCCAGCGCACAGGCGCCGGCCGGCGGACAGGCGCCGGTGGCGGCGGCGCCGCCGACCCAGCAGGCCCAGGCGCAGTGGCAGACCTGCGCCCGCCTGCCGGCCACGGCGGCGGTCGGCGCGGTGCGGCTGGCGCGCGACTTCGGTGCGGTGCCCGACGATGGCAAGGACGACAGCGACGCGCTGCAGCGCGGCCTCGACGCGCTGAAGGCCGGCGAGACACTCAGGCTGTCGGCCGGCCGGTATCAGATCAACCGCAGCCTGCACATCCGCCAGGCCGGCAGCACGATCACCGGCGAAGGCGCGTCGCTGCACGCGACCAACGCCGACGACATGGCGCTCTTCATCGACGCCGACAACGTGACCGTGTCGAACCTGGGTTTCACCGCCGTCACCTCCGGCCGGCGCAGCGCGCCGCGGCACGGCCGCATCGTCGTCTACTACCCGCAAGCCGACGGGTCGCTGCGATCGATCCGCAACAGCGTGATCCGCAACAACCGCATCGTGCCGAGCGGCCAGCCCAACACGCCCGAGGCCAACGCCTCGTCGGCCACCGGCATCATGCTGCAGCACGCCGACGGCTTCCTGGTCGCCGAGAACACGATCGTGCGCACGCTGGCCGACGGCATCCACATGACCGCCGGCACGCGCAACGGCCGGGTCCTCAACAACACAGTGCGCGAGGTCGGCGACGACCTGATCGCGGTGGTCTCGTACGCTGCCTCGGGCACCGCGGCGCTCAACTCGGCCGGCACGTTGCTCGAGGGCTGGGACCAGCGCGTGGAGCGCGGACTGTCGCGCAACATCCTGATTGCCGACAACCAGGGCTCGGGCCAGTATTCGGGCCGCGGCATCACGGTGGTCGGCGGCGACGCGGTCACGATCGGCCGCAACACCCTGACCAACGTGCCGGTGGCCGCCGCGTTCCTGGTGGCGCGCGAGGCGAACTACCAGACCTTCGGATCGCACAACGTGCTGATCGAGGGCAACGTGGTGCGCGACGAGCAGAACCTGAGCCCGCCGTACGACCCGTTCAACAAGTTCTCCAGCGGCGCACGAACCGGGCACGGCGCGATCGAGATCCATGCCGCGCAGTTCCAGGACGAGGCGGCCGATCCGGTGTTGCGCAAGGCGCTGGCGGTGCGCAACGTGATCGCGCGCAACAACACCATCGAGCGCAGCAGCGTCAACGCGCTGCGCGTCGGCGTCAACATGAGCAAGACCGTCAGCGCGACCGATGCGAACGGGCAGACGGTGTCGCGCTCGGTGGTCAACGCGCTGCTCGACGGCATCTGGGTCGAGAACAACCGCTTCAACAGGATCGACAAGGATCCGATCGCGATTCCGTCGGCCACCATCTCGTCGGCCGGCATCGCGTGCACGGGCAACCTGCGCGACGGCAGCGCGTATTCGATCGGCGCCTGCAAGATCGCGGCGCCCGCGCCGACCACCGGCTCGACGCTCAGCTGCGGCAGCGACGGCCGCGTGTTGTGAGCCGCGGGAGCGATCCGGCCCTCGTGACCCGCTCCGGCGCTGCGCCGGCGGCGGTGCACGTGAACGCGCATGGCACGATGCTTGCCGAACGGCGGCATGAACGTCACCACCTTCGGCACGGGGTATGTCGGACTGGTCAGCAGCGCCTGCCTGGCCGACATGGGCAACCGGGTTCTCTGCTTCGACGTCGATGCCACGCGCATCCGGCATCTGCATGCCGGGCGAATGCCGATCCACGAGCCGGGTCTGGCCGAGCTGGTCGAGCGCAACGTGCGCGCGCGCCGGCTCGCGTTCACCACCTCGGCCGAGGAGGCGGTGGGCTTCGGCCGCGTGCAGCTGGTGGCAGTGGGCACGCCGGGGCTGGACGACGGCGCGGTCGATCTTCGCCAGGTGCGCTCGGTCGTCACCACGGTGGCCGAGCAGATGCGCGAGGACAAGCTGCTCGTCATGAAGAGCACCGTGCCGGTGGGCACCGCGCGGCAGGCGACCGCCTGGGCGCACGAGGTGCTGGCCCAGCGCGGCGTGACGTGCAACGTGATCGTCGTGTCGAACCCCGAGTTCCTGAAGGAGGGTGCGGCGATCGAGGACTTCCAGCATCCCGACCGCGTGATCGTCGGCTGCGACGATGCACGCGGCCTGGACACGCTGCGCGAGCTGTATGCACCGTTCGTGCGCAGCCAGGACCGGCTGATGTGCATGGACACGCGCAGCGCCGAGCTGGCCAAGTACGCGTCGAACGCGATGCTGGCCACCCGCATCAGCTTCATGAACGAGTTGGCCTCGATCGCCGGTTGCCTGGGCGCCGATATCGAGCGGGTGCGCGAGGGCATCGGCAGCGACCCGCGCATCGGCGCGCGCTTCCTGCATCCGGGCTGCGGCTACGGCGGCTCGTGCCTGCCGAAGGACGTGCGCGCGCTGGTGCACATGGCGCGCCACTGCGCGCTGCCGGCGCCGCTGCTGCAGGCGGTGGACGACGTCAACGAGACGCAGAAGGCGCTGCTCGCCGAGCGCCTGCTCGGCCGGTTCGGCGGCGACCTGTCGGGGCGCCACTTCGCGTTATGGGGTCTGGCCTTCAAGCCCGATACCGACGACATGCGCTGTGCGCCCAGTCTGTCGATCGTGAAGAGCCTGCTGCGTGCCGGGGCCAGCGTGGCGGCCTACGATCCGGTGGCCGCGGTAGAGGCGCGGCGCGTGCTCGGCACGCCGGCGGGCCTGAGCTACGGCAGCGGGGCGCTCGAGGTGCTCGAGGGAGCCGACGCGCTGCTGATCGCCACCGAGTGGAAGGAGTTCCGCAGCCCCGACTTCGACGCCATGGCGCGCCGCCTGCGCGAGCCGCTGGTGTTCGACGGACGCAACCTCTACGAGCCGGCGGCCATGCGCGCGCGCGGCTTCGAATACCACAGCATCGGCCGGGCCTGAGCTCGCGCGGGGCCGCCGCAACGCGGCCCTGCACCCGTCGCGCGCGTCAGTTCGACCGCGCGGCGCGTTCCTTGCGCTCCTCCATGCGGCGTGCCTGCAGCACGCCCAGCGCCATCTCCACGTCGTGCAGATTCCTCGCGATGCGATCAATCGCGTCGCCGTCCCACACCGGTTCGCCGTAGGCGGCCTCGAGCTCGCCTTTCAGATCGCGATACCGGCAATTCAACTCATCCAATCCCATGCAAGACTCCAATGGCTGTTTGCTGCGTGACAGCAATCCACGTGCCGTTCATTCGCCGCGCCAGGCGCGTCCTGCCGACCACGAGGCGGGCTGCGCGCCCGTACGCGCATGACGTCGTCATTGCGGCCTGTGGCCGAGGTGAGCGAGGCCGACGTCGAGCGCGGCAAGCACTGGCTGGTGCGCGACGCGGCGTGGGCCAGCCTGACCGGCTCGCTCTCGGGCGGTGTGGTGCTGGTCGCCTTCGCGCTGGCACTCGACGCCGGGCCGCTGGCGATCGGCATGCTGGCAGCGATTCCGTTCCTCGCGCAGATTGCCCAGCTGCCGGGCATCACGCTGATCGAGCGGCTGCGCCAGCGCAAGCGCCTCGCGGTGTGGGTGATCACCGCGTCGCGTGTGGTCATCCTGTCGATTGCGCTGCTGCCGTTCGTGCCCGACCGGCGGCTGGCGATCACGCTGCTGGTGGCCGCCCAGGTCGCCATCTGCCTGGCCGGCTCGCTGGGCGCCTGCGCGGTCAACTCGTGGCTGCACCAGCTGATCCGGCCCGAGGGCATGGGCGCGTTCTTCTCGCGCCGGCTGTTGTGGGGCACGCTGCTCGGCTCGATCGGCACATTGCTGGCAGGCCAGCTGATCGAGCATGCCACCGGGCGTGACCGCCTGTTCGCCTTTGCCGCAGCCTTCGTCGCGGCCGCGTTCGCCGGCTTCACCAGCTCTTGGTACCTCGCCCGCACGCCGGAGCCGGTGATGACCGGCGAGCCGTCGCGCGAGCGGCTCACCGACGCGCTGCGCCGGCCACTGCGCGACACCAACTTCCGCAATTTGCTGATGTTTCTCGGCAGCTGGACGGTCGCCAGCAACCTGGCGGCGCCGTTCCTCACCGTCTACCTGATGCGCCAGCTCGGCCTGTCGCTGGGTGTCGTGACGGCGCTCGGCGTGCTCGGCCAGCTGGCCAACGCGATGGCGCTGTACCTGTGGGGCCGCGTGTCGGACCGCATCGCCAACAAGAGCGTGCTCGCCGTGGCGCTGCCGGTGTACTTCGTCTGCACCGGGGCACTCGTGCTGGCCTATCAGCCCGACCGGCCGGCGCTCGGCCTGGCGCTGCTGTTCGTGCTGCACGTCGTGATGGGCGCAGCCGCGGGCGGCATCGGCCTGGCGACCGGCAACCTGGGACTCAAGCTCGCGCCGCAGGGCCAGGGCACCGCTTACCTGGCGATGGTGGGCCTCGTGTCAGCGGTCGGCGGCGGCCTGGCTCCGCTGGTGGCTGGCGCAGCGGCCGAGTCGTTCGATGCGCGTCAGCTGTCGTTCGTGATGCGCTGGGAGGAGCCGGGCCTGCGCAGCGAGCTGCCGGTATTCGCGATCGCACACTGGGAGTTCCTCTTCGTCATCTCGGCGCTGCTCGGCCTGTACGTGCTGCATCGGCTGTCACGCGTGGTCGAGAGCGGCGAGGTGGGCGAGCGCTTCGTCGTGCAGGAGTTCGCCATCGAGGCGGCACGCAGCGTCGACAGCCTGTCGTCGATCGGCGGCGCGCTCGGCAACGTGTTTCCGTTCCGTCGCTTCGTCTCGTGGGGCACGCAGCGGTTGCGCGGCGAGCCGGTGCGCCGCGCCGAGGGCGGCTGGCGCGGACGGTGAAGGCGCGTGGATTGCCCGCAGGGAACGAAACCACCGACTAAAGGACTTCCCATGCGATCGCACTTTTCATCCGACCGTGACGACGAAACCGCCGACGCGTTGAGCCGCGGCCTGCGCGACGGACGGCGCAGCGCCCAGCGCGGGATGGACCGCCTCGCCGACCATGCTGCCGACCTGCGCGACGAGGCAGGGCCGATGATCGACCGCCTGACCGAGCGCGCCAGCGACGCGGCGCGCGCCGGCGCCGAGTGGGCGCGCGACAGCGGCGACCGCGTGCGCGAGCGCATGCTGCGCGCGTCAGACCGCACCGTGACCTATGTGCGCGACGAGCCGGTACGCGCGGTGCTGATGGCCGTGGCAGTCGGCACCGTGTTGTTCGCGGTCGCCCGCATGCTGAGCCGTCGCGACAGATACTGAGCCTTCGGCCCTGCGCTCGTCTCACGCAGGCGGCGCGGGTGCCGCGTCCGCCGGCGCCGCATCGCGCGCTCGCGACCCGCGGAAGTGGGCGACGGTCAGCTGCAGGCCCTGCGCGAGCGCTACTTCCGGCTGCCAGCCGAGCACGCGGCGGGCTCTCTCGATGTCGGGCCGGCGCCGCACCGGATCGTCCTGCGGCAGCGGGCGGAACTGCAGCACCGACGCGCTGCCGGTCGCTGCACGTACCGCGTCGGCCAGCTCGAGCATGGTGTGCTCGCGTGGATTGCCGATGTTGACCGGGCCGTCCCACGCGCAGGACATCAGCGCCTGCAGCGCGCGTACCGTGTCGCTGACATAGCAGAAGCTGCGCGTCTGTCGGCCGTCGCCGTAGACAGTGAGCGGGCGACCCGCCAGCGCCTGGTCGATGAAGTTGCTGACCACGCGGCCGTCGCCCGACCTCAGGCGCGGGCCGTAGCAGTTGAACAGGCGCGCCACACGCACCGTGAGCCCGCGCTCGCGGGCGTACGCGTAGCACATCGCCTCGGCGGCGCGCTTGCCTTCGTCGTAGCACGAGCGTGGGCCGATCGGATTGACATGGCCCCAGTAGTCCTCGTGCTGCGGGTGCTGCTCGGGGTCGCCGTACACCTCGCTGGTCGACGCCTGCAGCACACGCGCGCCGCTCGCCGCGGCCAGCTCGAGCACCCGCCAGCTGCCCAGCGTGCTGGCGAGCAAGGTGTCGATCGGGTGGCGCTGGTAGTAGGGAGGGCTCGCGGGGCAGGCCAGGTTGTACACGGCACCGGCTTCGCGCAGCGCTTGCGGCAACGGTTCGGTCACGTCGTGCCGCTCGAAGTGGAAGCGTGCATGACCGCGCAGGCCACTGATGTGCTCGATGTGGCCGGACGACAGGTTGTCGAGGCCGATCACGACGGCGCCGCGTTCGACCAGCCGGTCGCACAGGTGGCTGCCGACGAAGCCGGCGGCACCGGTGACAAGCACGGGCCGGTCGGCGCGAGCGTCTTGTTGAAGCGTCGGTGCAGCCTGGGGTGGATTCATGCACCTTCCGTGGCACGGTGCATGCCGGGTTCGCGTGCCAACGTCACGGCCTCGCCCAGGCACACCGGGTCGCGATCACGCAGCGCGCGCTCGAGCAGGCGCGACCAGCAGCGTTGCACCGCCGGATGATCGCAGTCGCCCGGATGCAGGTCGAAGCGCAGTACGCGCGAGCGACGCGCGTGCCAGCCTTGCCAGCGGTTCCACAGCACCGACAGCATGCGTCGCCCGGCCGAACGGGTGCTGAACACGATGGCCGGTGCGCGCAGCGCCTCGCGGCCCGGCAGCGCGAGCAGCGTCGTCAGCGTGCAGGTGTAGGCGAAGCCGGCGGCGCTTACCGCGTCGAGCCCCTCGGCGTTGATCAGCCACGCCGGCGGCACGAAGCCGTTCATCGTCAGCCCGTGTTCGCTTGCCCAGGCCCGGCCCACGAGCAGGCGCGCACGGGCATCACCCTCGCGCAGCGCGGCGAACTCGCCTTCGCCGGCGGTGTAGTGCGTGCGCAGCCAGCGCTCGATCAGGCGGCGCGGCGCCGGTCCGTCGTCGCGATGCGTCAGGCCGTGCAGCGCCAGCTCGTGCCCAGCGCGCGCCAGCCGGCGCAGCCACCACAGATAGGGCATCGGCACTGCCGCGTCGCCGTGATAACGCGGTACCACGAGCAGCGTGACCGGCAGCTGCACGCCGCGGCGCTGCGACAACTCCTGCAGGTGACGCAACACGCGGGCGCAGCCCTCCCAGCGCGCGGGCGCCACGTCGTGCAGCACGACGCAGACCCTGCCACGCACCGGAGCGTGCCATGCCGGCCCGGTGAAGCTCATTGCGTGGCGGGCCGTGCGCTCACGGCAGCGTGGCAGCAGGCGTGCGCGAGGGCGCGCTGCCGCGTGGCGCCGGGTGCCACTGGCCGCTGTGGCGGCGCGCCAGCGCGGCATAGCGATTGGCCATCTGCTCGATGATCAGCGGCCAGTCGTGCTGGCGTGCGCGCGCGAGCGCGGCCTGGCTGCGCGGCGACACGCCGGTGTGCAAGCTGTCGTGGATCGCCTCGGCCCATTCGTGCGCGCGCAGCCGCGGCACCGCGACGCCGGCGTCGTGCGCCAGCTCGCCGAGGCCCGCGCCGGCGCTGACGACGATTGGCGTGCCGCACGCCATGGCCTCGAGCACGCCGAGGCCGAAGGTCTCCTGGTTGCCGGCATGCACGTAGGTGTCGCTGCTGGCCACCAGCCGCGCCAGCCGTGCGCTGTCGCGTTCGGGTTCGACCAGATGCACGTGCTCGCCGCGCGGCGGCGCCGGGCCGGTTCCGACCGCCAGCAGTGCGTGGCCCGGGCCGAGCAGACGCACGGCGTCGGCCAGGACCTGCAGGTTCTTCTCCGGCGCGAAGCGGCCGGTGTAGACCAGCAGCCGTCCACCGGGGTCGAGGCCAAGGCGCTCGCACAGCCGCACGCGCCACACGGGATCGCGTGCGCCGGGGTGAAAGACGCTGCAGTCGACGCCCAGCGATTGCACGGCGACGCGTGGCACGTTCCAGCTGCGCAGCCGTTGCGCCATCGCGGCGCTCGGCGCCAGCACCAGGTCGAAGCGCGCGTACAGGTCCGACAGATAGTCGCGCGCCCAGCGCGCCGCCCAGCGGCCGCGGCGGGTGGCCAGTGCGCTGCGGCCGCCCAGAAGACGGGCCACGAGGGCCGGCAGGTCGCTGTGGCAGAACGCCACTGTGGGCACCTGCAGGCGACGGCAGGCGGCGAGCGTGGCCCAGGCCAGCGTGTACGGGTCGGCGGCCTCCACCACGTCGGGCCGCGCACGCTCGATCAGTCGCTCGGCATGGCGGCGGCCCAGCAGCACGCGATAGCCACCGCTGGACGGCAGCGGCAGGCCGCCGCAATCCACGTAGCCGGGACCATGCGCGCCGGGCGCCAGCACGGTGTGGCGCCAGCCGAGTCCGTCGAACCCGCTGTGCTTGGTCGTCAGCACACGCCGCACGCCGCCGACCTGACCCCAGAACATCGAGGCATCCAGCAAGTGCAGGCCGGTCGCCGGAAGCGTGTCGTCGAACGGGTTCGGCGCGCGGTGCGGCATGCTCGAGGTCAGGCAATCGACGTGCCGCCCATCCGCTAGCGTGTCACCTCGTCGAAGACGGCCAGCCAGTCGCGTACGAAGCGCTCGATGCCGAAGCGCTCGCGCGCCACGCGTCGGCCGGCCGCGCCCCATTCGCGGGCCAGACCGGCGTCGCGCAACAGCTCGCGCATCACGGCCAGCAGTTGCGGCAAGCGCGTGTCGACATAGCCGTTGCGGCCGCTGTGGATCACGGTGACGAGCTCGGTCGTGGCCAGGCCCACTACCGGCAGCCCGGCCATCATCGCCTCGACCACCGCGAGGCCGAGGCTGGTGTGGCGGATCGGATTGAAGAAGAAGCGGTGTGCCGCCAGCAGCGCGGGCAGCTCGAACTGCGGCACCTCGCCGGCACCGCCGAGCTCGTCGCTGGCCATGCCCACCAGCGTGAGCGGCAGCTGTGCCTGCACCTGCCGGTAGACGTCGAGGCCGAGCCGGCGCCCGCGCTGGCGCAGATGGTTGACCACCACCAGCCCGCGCTCGACGTCGCCGCGCCACGGCAGCTCGACCAGCGGCTTGACGCCGTGCTCGACGATGCGGTGCGGCGTGCGGCCGTTGTCCCACATCAGCGCGTTGTAGGCCGTCACATGGACCAGCAGCGCATCGGGGTCCTGGCACCAGTGCAGTGTGTCGGTCGGGCTCTCCTGCGGCGGATCGTGCTCGAGCACGATGCGCGGCAGGCGCTGCTGCGCCGGGCTCAGTTCGACATGGCGGTCCTCGTCCCACTGCCGACGGTGCTGGTAGAGCACGACATCGAACACCCCGTCGCGCAGGTGCTCGACCGGTGTTTCGTGCACGTTGTCGGCCCAGGGCAGCACGCCGACCCGGCCGCTGTGGTGACTCGAGCGCGCGTGGTCGGTGACCAGGTAGAAGTCGTGCGGCACCTGGGTCAGGTTGTAGAGATAGTTGCCGTGCACGTGCCAGGTCAGGATGCGCAGGCGTCGCCGCGGCGCGGCGCGCGTCGACGGCTCGGGCAACGGGCCCGCGCCGACGGCGTCGTCGTCGTGGGTGTTCACGCCACCGCGCTCACGGGTGGGCGGGCGAACGGCGTTGCGACACCCGACGTCGCCACATCGGCGGCGCGCAGCGCTGCCGCGCGCACGTCGGCCACCGCCACACCGAGTGCGCACGGGTGGCCGATCGGGCAGTGCAGGTGCGCGCACGGTCGGCACGGCGTGTCATGCCACAGCACGGCATGGCGCCGCGTGTCGGCCGGCGCCCAGCGCGCTACGTCGCCACCGCTGGCCACCACCACGCTGCGCGTGCCGAGCGCCGCGGCGAGGTGCGAAATGCCGGTATCGTTGCAGACGACCACGCGCGCCCGCTCGACCAATGCGCCCAGTGTCCACAACGACGTGCTGCCGACCAGGTTGAGCGCCGGCTTCTGCAGCTGACGCGCCAGCTCGTCGACCAGCTCGCGTTCCGCGGCGCTGCCCGTCAGCACCACGGCCAGGCCGGCCTCGGCCAGCGCGTCGGCGACCTCGCCGAAGCGCTCGAGGGGCCAGCGCCGCGACGGCAGCTGCGCGCCGGCATGCACGATCGCCAGCGGACGCTCGCCGAGGCCGCGGCACAGTGCGGCGGCGCCGTCGCGGTCGGCGTCGCGTAGCGGAAAGTCGAGCTGCAGGCCGCGGCGTGGCAATCCCAGGTGGTCGGTCAGCGCCAGCAGCCGCTCGACCTCGGTGCCGGTCTCCGGCCAGTCGGCGAACAGCGCGGCATCGGCCGCCGGCGTCCAGCCTTCGGCATGATTGAAGCCGGTGGTGTGGCGCGCTCCGACGCTCGACACCAGCGGGTTGACGATCGCACCGCTGCCATGCAACTGGACCGCGAGGTCGAAGGGGCGCCGGCGCAGGCCCTCGATGAACTGCTGACGCGCCCCGGCGTCCGCCGCTGTGCGCTCGGGCAGCCCGGGCCAGCCGGGGAACTCGATGAACTCGTCCACGCTGGGCAGGCGCTCGGCCAGTTCGCGCGCCCACGGCAGGCCGACCAGGCTGATGCGGGCGCCTGGCAGCGCGGCACGCAGCGCGCGCAGGGCCGGCGTGGCGCACAGCATGTCGCCCAGCATCAGGGCGCGCAGGACCAGCACGTTGTCGATGGGGCCAGTTGTCGGCAAGGCTGTCGGCATGTCGGTCATCGGCCCGTCTCAATAGAACCAAACCCGGAAATGCAGCGCACCGCGCAAGCGCCAGTACACCGACAGGAACGGAATCACCGCGGCGGTGGCGAACATCTCGAGCACGTGGCCGGGTTCGTGCGAGGTGCCGCGCAGCCGCCTGAGTGCGAAGCGGGCCACCAGCACGAGCGCGAGCAGCGCGCACACGACAGCCGAGCCGACGATGTCGGCCACCGCCAGCACGGCCGCGCCGAAGGTCAGCGCGACGATCGCGTAGTACGACGCGGGAATCGGCACGCCGGCCTGCGTGCGGTAGCGCCGCGGGTGCTTGGCGTACAGCAGTGCCTCGAAGAAGGCGTTCTTCTGCTGCCGCAGCGACACCCCCCAGGGCTCGCGGCGCACCGGGTGCGTCACCACCGCTCGGTCGCAGCGGCCGACCGGGCCGACCTCGTCGAGCAGGCGGAACTGCAGGTCGGAGTCCTCGCGCCAGGCGCGTGTGAAGCGTTCGTCGAAACCCTGCACCTGCAGCAGCGCCTGCCGGCGCACGAAGGCGTTGGCGGTGACGAACTCGCAATGCTCCAGGCCCTGGGTCATGCGCTCGTGGTCGGTGGGCGGTCGGCCCGCCAGCGGCACCACCACGCGGCCGGCCAGTGCGGCGCAGGACCCGCCGTTGTCGCCGTCGAGCGCGGCCAGCCCGGCGGACAGCCACTCCGGCGTGGGTATGGTGTCGTCGTCGGTGAAGGCGATCACCGGCCCGCGCGCTGCCCGCCAGCCGGTGTTGCGCGCCGTTGCCGGGCCGCGGCCCTGCGCCGGCCGCAGGTAGCGCAGCGTCGGCGCCGGCAGTTCGGCGGCCAGCGCGCGCATCACCGTCTGCGTCCAGTCGCAGCGGGCGTCGTCGACGACGACGATCTCGAAGTGCTCCGGCGGCAGATCCTGCGCCAGCAACGCCTGCAGGCAGCGCAGCAGCAGTTCGGGCCGCCGGTAGGTGGGCACGACGACGGAGACGCGGGGCGGCGCCGTCGAGATCGACGCCGCCGCGAGGGTGGCACCGTCGGCCGCGGCGGGCGCGTCGTGCGCGTCGTGCGCAGCGGTGGTCGTCATCGTCATGGGCGGGCTCCCTGGCGCGGCTGCAGGCCAGGCTTGTGCAGCAGGAAGCGCCCCATCACCAGCGCATCGAGCGGCGTGGTGAAGAAGGCCTCGAGCGCGTCCTTCGGGCTGCAGACGATCGGCTCGCCGCGCACGTTGAACGAGGTGTTCACCAGCACCGGCACGCCGGTGCGCCGCGCGAAGGCGCGCAGCAGCGCGTGGAAGCGCGGGTTGGTGTCGGCATGCACGGTCTGCACGCGGGCGCTGCCGTCGCTGTGGCAGGCCGACGGAATGCGCTGCGCCTGGCTCGGCAACACCTGGTGCGTGAAGAGCATGAACGGCGACTGCCCGCCGTTGGTGTGCGCCGGCGTGAACCAGTCGCCGAACGATTCGGCCGCCACCGCCGGCGCCACCGGGCGGAAGTCCTCGCGGTCCTTCAGCTCGTTCAGGCGCGCCTGCATCTGTGGCGGGATCGGCGAGGCCAGGATCGAGCGCGCACCGAGCGCGCGTGGTCCCCATTCCATGCGGCCCTGGAACCAGCCGACCACGCACTGGTCGGCCAGCAGCGCGGCCGTCCGCTCGGCAATCGCGCGGTCATCGGCCAGTCGCTCGTAGGCCAGTCCCGCCCACTGCAGCAGCGGCTCGATCTGGTCGTCGGCCCATTCAGGGCCGAGGTAGGCGTGCGTCATCTGCCAGCGGCGCGGCGCCAGCGGCCAGCCGCTGGCCGGGTCGCCCGGGGCAGGCGAGAGGCGGCGCGACGAGCCGAGCCGCGTGCTGCGCGCACGCGCATCGGCCCACAACGCGGCGCCGAGCGCTGTGCCGGCGTCGCCGGCGGCCGGCTGTATCCAGATGCCCTCGAACACGCCTTCGTCGCGCAGCCTGGCGTTCATCACGCAGTTGAGCGCCACGCCGCCGGCCATCGCCAGCGCATGCTCGCCGCTGGCCTCGCGCAGCCACTGCGTCAGCTCGAGCACGGTGCGCTCGAGCACCTGCTGCAGCGACGCGGCGAGATCGAAGTGTGCAGCGGTGAGCGGCGTGCCGGGCTCGCGCGGCGGGCCGGCCAGCGCGGCGAGATCGATCGGATCGATCACCAGCTGGCCCGCGGCGCGCACGTGCACGCGCTCGGCCAGCTGCTGGCCGAAACGCGGCCGCCCCATCGCGGCCAGCGCCATCACCTTGTACTCGTCGCTCGAATGCAGGAAGCCGAGGTGGCTGGTCACCTGCTCGTAGAGCAGGCCGAGCGAATGCGGCATCTGCACCTCGCCGAGGCCGCGGTAGCGGCCGTCGCGGAACACGCCATACGTGATGGTGGCGCGCTCGCCGCGTCCGTCGAGCGTCATCACCGCGCAGCTCTCGTACGGCGCCGCGAGGAACGCGCTGGCCTGGTGGCACAGATGATGGTCGACGAACTGCCAGGTCCACGAGCGGCCGTTGCGCGGGCCGCTGCCATACAGCCGCTTCTTCAGATGATGCGGCGCGCCATCGGCGAGCTGCCCCGGTGCGTTCACCACGCTGGCCAGGAACAGCGCGTCCCACGGGCTGTCCCACGGCGCCAGCGCCGGGTCGCGCCGTGCATCGGGCGCCAACGGCAGCTGCAGCGTCGCCTGCTCGTGCAGCGGCAGGTCGGCGCGGCCTTCGGCGAAGCGCCAGGGGTCGAAGCTGTAGGCCACGTGGTCGACGTCGGCGAGCGTGACGCCGGCATGCTCCAGACACCAGGCGGCCGCGTGGAAGGGCAACTCCCAGGCGGTGAACGGCAGCGGCCGCTTGGCGTGCTTGATGCGCGTGAAGCGCTCCTCCTCGGCCGCCGCCACCGGCACGCCGTCGATCACCAGCGCGGCGGCGCTGTCGTGGAAGGTCGCATTGAGGCCGAGCGTGATCATGCGCGCACCCCGGCCGGCGACTCTGCCACCGGGTGGCAGTTCAGCTCGAAGACGGCAGCCACAACCTGCTCGGGCCGGACCTGCTTCAGGCAGTCGTGGTGGCCCTGCGGGCACACGCTGCGCAGGCACCAGCGGCACGGCACGTCGTGGCTCAGCACGCGACGGCGCACGCGCCACGGCGTGTGTTGCGGATTGGTCTGCGCGTACAGGCACACCACCGGCGTGCCGAGCGCGGCCGCCAAGTGGGCCGGCGCGCTGTTGTTGGCCACCAGCACATCTGCTCCTTCTATCGTTGCGGCGAGCTCGCCCAGCGTCTGCGCGCCGGCCAGCGACACCACCGGCGCGGCCCACGGCACCGCCGGTTCGGCGGCACGCAGAGCCTCGTCGATCAAAGCGGCTTCGTCGGCGCCGCCGCAGAACACGGCGGCCGTGCCCGACGCCGCCAGCGTGCGCGCAACGACACCGAAGTCGGCCGCCGGCCAGCGCCGCGACGCCGCGCTGGCGCCCGGATGCAGAACCACGTAGGGCAGCGTGGCGGGCACGCCGACCGCGCGAAGTTGCCCAGCCGCACGCTGCCGCTCGGCGCCGGCCAGCATGAAACGCAGGCGCTCGTCGTGCGTGCGCAGGCCCACCGCACCGACCAGCGCCAGCTGCCGCGCCACCTCGTGGCGCGCGGCGTGGCGCTGCTGCGCCGGCGACAGACCCGGCTCGACCCGATCGGGGTCGGGCACCCAGTCGCTCAGCAGGCCGTACGGGTTCTCGCGGCAATGCGCCAGGCGCAGCGGGATGCCGGCCATGCGGCACAGCAGCGCGGCCGGCAACGCGCTCTGCGTGCAGACGGTGAAGATGACGGCGCCATCGAACGCGCCGGCGGCCAGCCGCTCGACCAGCGCCGCCTCGCCACTGCGGTCGGCGGCCGGGGCCATCGGCATCCAGGGAACGCGGCAGCTCCAGGCGGCATCGACCATCGGCAGGTGCGCGGCGGCGGCCGCGCCCGACGGCGTGGCCAGCAGCGTGATGTGCGCGTGCGGCAGGCTCTCGCGCAGGGCGGCCAGCGCCGGCGACGTCATCAGCACGTCGCCCAGGTTGTCCAGCCGCACCGCGAGCACGCGCCGTACGCCCTGCCAGACGCGCGCACGCCCGGCATGCGCCGGCACGAGCCCGCGCGCCGAGGCGTGGCCGTCAGTGACGGGGCCGGGCAGGCACGCGTCGTCGTCCGCCGGCCGGATTGGCGTGGCGCTCATCGGGCGTGCTCCGTGCGCGGCACGGCGCGACGCGCCCTGAAAGCGACGCGGCGGTTCATGCGCTGCGCAGCGCGTGGCCACCGCCGCGCGCCGTGGCGTGCAGGGCATCGCCGGTTGCGGTGAGCAGCCGCGCCACCTCGCGCCAGTCGGCAAGCTCGGCGAGCGGCGTGCGCAGCGCCGAGCGCTGCCAAAGCGTCTCGCCGCCGCTGTTGAACAGGACGGCGCGGCAGCCGGCACGGCGGCCGGCCTCGACGTCGTCGAGCGTGTCGCCGATCATCCACGAGCGTGCGAGGTCCAGCCGGTGCAGCCGCGCCGCGTGCAGCAGCATGCCGGGCGACGGCTTGCGGCAGGTGCACAGCGGCAGGCCGTCGGAGCCGGGTGCATGCGGGCACACCATCACGTCGAGCAGCGTGACGCCAGCCTCGCGGCGAAGGCGCTCGAGCAGCACGGCGAGCAGCGTCTCCCATTGCGCCGCGCTGAAGTGCCCGCGCGCCAGCCCGCTCTGGTTGGTCACCATCACGAGCGCGAACCCGCGCTGCGACAGCCGCCGCAGTGCGTCGGCGGCCCCGGGCATGAAGCTCAGGCGAGCCGGGTCTGCGTTGTAGGGCACGTTTTCGACCAGCGTGCCGTCCTTGTCGATGAAGACGGCCGGGTGCAGCGCGGGCGCACGGGCACCGCGCGCACCATGCCGTGGACCGCTTTCGCGACTGCGGGCCTTGCGCCAGGGGCCCAGACGTTCGAGCGCCGGATGCGTGGTCGGCACTTTGGACAGCGCTCCGATCACGAGGCCGACACGAGCCCGAGGGCGCCGTGGTTGGCGGCGGCGACATCCGCGGACCGGCCGGCGCGTGGCGCCTGCAACCGCGCGTGGTCGCACACCGAGCGGTACACCTGCACCAGCTGGCGCGCGACCTCGTCCCAGGTGAAGTGCGAGCGCACGCGCTGCACGCCGGCGCTGCCGAAGGCGGCCGCGCGAGCCGGATCACGCTGAAGCTGGAGCAGTCGATCGGCCAGCAGGCGCGGCTCCCGCGGCGGCACCAGGAAACCGGTGATGCCGTCGAGCACGGTATGGCGCACGCCGCCCACCGCACTGCCGATCACCGGCGTGCCGCAGGCCATCGCCTCCAGCGGCGTGATGCCGAACGGCTCGTACCACGGCGTGGTGACGAATACGTCGGCGGCGACGTACCAGTCGCGCAGCTGCTCGCGGCCGCGCCGACCGGTGAACTGCACGCGGTCGGCCACACCCTGTTCGCGCGCGATGCCGCGCAGCCGGCCGATCTCGGGCGTCAGCACTTCGTCGGGGGTGTCGGCATCGCCGCCGACGACGACCAGCCGCGTCGGCAGCGCGGGATCCGCCTGCCTCAGCGCCGCCATCGCGTGCACCACGTTGTCGATGCCCTTGCGCGGCACCAGACGACCGAGTTGCAGCACGATGAACTCGTGCTGCGGCAGACCGAGCCGGCGTCGCGCAGCGCGCCGATCGCCCGGCCGCAGCGCGTCGGCGTCGACGCCGCAGGGCACGCTGGCGATGCGCTCCGGCGCCGCCTCATACAGTCGGCGCAGGTCGGCTGCGTCCTGCGGACAGGCGGCGACCAGGCGGTCGCTGTCGCGCACCAGCGTGCGTTCGATGCCGATGCGCTCGGCCGGAAAACGATCGGCCTCGCGCTGGTGCTCGCGCCGCACCAGGCCGAGAGCGTGGAAGGTGATGACCAGCGGAACGGTGAATTGCCGTCGCAGCTCGAGGCCGACCCAACCCGACATGAAGAAGTTGGCATGGATCACGTCAAGTGGCGGCCGACGCAACATCCACTGGCGCGCCGACAGGCTGAACTCGCTCATGTACGGCAGCAGGTCCTCCTTCGGCACGAAGCGCGCCGGACCGGCGTCGACATGCCATACGCGCACGCCGTCCGCCAGTTCCACCACGGCGGGCGACTGCGCGTCGTCGCGGCGCGTCAGCACGTCGACGCGATGGCCGGCGGCGGCCAGCTCGCGCGCAACGTGCGCCACGTACACGTTCTGGCCGCCGGAGTCGACGCCGCCGGCCAGCGCGAGCGGTGAAGCATGTTCACTGACGAGGGCGATCTGCAGGGATTTGAATTTCATGGTGGAAGCGATGCGATGCCATGCGTCTGGCAAACCACATGCCGTGCGCATGCCGTGCTTCGGACCTCCGAGGGCGTCGAAGTGCGTGTCAAGTGGGCACAAGGCTTGCCGTTCGGCGGCCACCTTTGCTGCATATCGAGACGAGCAGTGCACATCGCCTACGTCACCGAGACTTTTCCACCGGAGATCAACGGCGTGTCGCTGACGGCCGAACGCACGTTGCGCCACCTGCGCGGCGCCGGCCATCGCGTGCAACTGGTGCGGCCGCGCCAGCGCGGTGAGCCGCCGCTCGACGCGCAACACGAATGCCGCACCTACGGCGGGCCGATTCCGATGTACCCGGATCTGCGCTATGGTCTCGCGCGGGTGGCTGCGCTGCGCCGGCGCTGGCGCGCGGGCCGCGACAGCGCGCCCGACCTGGTGCACGTGACGACACCCGGTCCGCTCGGCTGGGCGGCGCTGCGTGCTGCGCGGGCCGAGGGCATCGCGACCAGCGCCGACTTCCGCACCAACTTCCATTCCTACAGCCGGCATTACGGCCTGGCCTTCCTGGCGCCGGTGGTGTTCGCCTATCTGCGCCGTCTGCACGCGATGGCCGACTGCACCTTCGTGCCGACACGCGAGCTCGCACGGACGCTGTCGGCGCACGGCTTCGAGCGCCTGCAGGTGGTGGGCCGCGGCGTCGACGCGCAGCGCTTCTCGCCGGCCCGGCGCGACGCCGCGCTGCGCCGTTGCTGGGGTGCCGGCGATGCGGATCCGGTGCTGCTGCATGTCGGGCGCGTGGCGCCGGAGAAGAACGTGCAGCTCGCGCTCGACGCGTTCGAGGCGCTGCGGCGCGACGTGCCGAGGCTGCGCATGGTGGTCGTCGGCGACGGGCCGCAGCGCACGCGGCTGCAGCTGGCGCATCCCGAGGTCGTGTTCGCCGGCGTCCAGCGCGGGCCCGAGCTGGCGCGCCACTATGCGAGCGCCGACCTGTTTCTCTTTCCGAGCCTGACCGACACCTTCGGCAACGTGGTGCTCGAGGCGACGGCCAGCGCCCTGTCGGTGGTGGCTTTCGACACCGCCGCCGCCGGCCAGCATCTGCGCGACGGCGCCAGCGGCTGGCTGGCGCCGCTGCCGCGCGGGGGCGACGCAGTGTCGGGACTGTTCGTCCACGCTGCGCAGCGCGCGTTGCGCGGCTGGCTGGCCGGCCAGCCGGTCGGCGAGCAGGCGCAGCGCATGGCACAGCACGCCGACTGGGACAGCGTGCTGCAGTCCTTCGAGCAGCGGCTGTGCCGCGTGGCCGGCGCGCGGATGCGGCCTCTCGAACATGCCGCCCTGGCTTGACAGCGGTCGATTGCGCAGCGTCGAGCTCGACCTGCGCGGTGCGCGCGCGTTGCATCGGGCGGTGTCGCGCCCGGGCGTGCTGCGGTTGCTCGCCGTCTGCAGCCGCGTCGGCGACGGGCCGTTGTGGTTCTCGCTGATCCTGCTGTGGCCGCTGCTCGATGCCGACGTCGGCTGGCTCGGCTCGCGGCTCGTACTCGCGATCGGCGCCATCAACCTGGTGATCTACTGGGCCCTCAAGCGCAGCACACGGCGATTGCGGCCGTTCGATCGCTGCGACGACATCCGCGCCTGCATGAAGGTGCCCGATCCGTTCAGCTTCCCGAGCGGCCACACGCTGCATGCCACCGCGTTCGCACTGCTGCTGTCGTCGTTCTACCCGGCGCTGGGCCCGTTGTTGTGGCCGTTCGCGGCGCTGGTGGGCGTGTCGCGGATCGTGCTGGGCCTGCATTTCCCGAGCGACGTGCTGGTCGGCGCGCTGATCGGGGCGGGTACGGCGAGCGCCATGCTGCTGGTGGCGACGTAGGGCCCGTTCACACTACGTGCAGGGGACGCGTTGACAGACACAAGGGCCGCAGGCAAGGTCCGCAGCCGCGAGGTGCCGGCGCCGATCACGCCGCGGTCGTTTCGTTGCCGCTGCGGTCGACCGGTCTTCTTTCGCAACAGCCAGTGCCTGGCCTGCGGCACGCCGCTCGGCTACGACGCCGAACGCCGGCAGCTGATGCCGCTGGTGGCGGTGAAGGGCGCCGACGGCGGCGATGGCACCTTGTGGCGGCGTGTCGGCGCGCGCGCCGCGCCGGTACGCTACCGCCGCTGCAGCAATCTCGACTCCGCCGCCGCGTGCAACTGGCTG
>Ga0075356_1000013_pt1 | contig 39952 bp, 35 predicted proteins | sample WestPond_Cattail_FD_120073 | JGI IMG/M metagenome (GOLD analysis project Ga0075356, IMG submission 120073) | Natural and restored wetland microbial communities from the San Francisco Bay, California, USA, that impact long-term carbon... | ecosystem: Environmental > Terrestrial > Soil > Wetlands ... | reverse complement strand
GCGGCCGCCGGAAAGAAGGCCGCCCTGGTGATCGGCAACGCCAACTACCGCGTCGGCGCGCTGAAGAACCCGGTCAACGACGCGCAGGCTATCGCCAGTACGCTGCGCACGCTGGGCTTCGATGTCATGCAGCGCGAGAACACCACGCTGGTCGACTTGATCGAGTCGTTCCGGCGTTTCTCCACGGCCACTCAGCAGGCCGAGGTGCGCGTCGTCTTTTACGCCGGCCATGGCGTGCAGGTGAAGGGCCGCAACTACCTGCTGCCGGTGGACACCGAGATCCGCGCCGAGGACGAAGTGCCGGCAAAGAGCGCCGACCTGACCGAGTTCCTCGAACGGCTGGGTGCCATCAAGCAGGGCATGAACGTCGTCATCCTCGACGCCTGCCGCAACAACCCCTTCTCCGGCGGGGAGATCGTCGGCCCTGACGGCAGGCGACTCAAGTTCCGCGGCGCCACGCCGTCTGGCCTGGCGCCGGTGGAAGCGCCGCTCGGATCGATGATCGCGTTCTCCACCGCACCCAACGGTATCGCGCTGGACAATCCGAAAGAAAAGAACAACCTCTATACCAAGCACCTGCTCGAGCACCTGCAGTCTCCGGGCCTGCCGGTGGAGCTGCTGTTCAAGCGCGTGCGGCTGGCCGTCGCCAAGGAGACCGGCCATGTTCAGGTGCCTTGGGAAAGCTCCAGCCTGACCGGCGACTTCTGCTTTCGTGCCGGCGCCGCCGGCGGCTGCAGCGCCGCGCGCTGACCCCGCCGCGCGTGGGCCGGCTAGCAGAAACTCGACTGTCTCAGTTTGACGCAGCGTAAGCCCTCGTTGGCGAACTGACGCCCGCGGGTTAGGGTTGTTGCCAGGATCGCTGGGGTTCGGGAGGCCACGCATTCGATGCGAAGCGCCGGCCGCGCCGGGTAGCGTTCCACCACAAAACCCCGGAGGCATTGATGAGCACGTCCCTCAAGATCAACGGCAAGGCGGTCACCGTCCAGGCTGAGCCGGATACGCCGTTGCTTTGGGTCATCCGCGACGAGATCGGCATGACGGGCACCAAGTTCGGCTGCGGCGCTCAGCTGTGCGGCGCCTGCACCGTGCACCTCGACGGCGCGCCGATCCGCTCGTGCAGCACGCCGGTGTCGGCGGCTGCCGGCAAGAACGTGACCACGATCGAGGCGATGGCCGGCGACGACATCGGCAAGCGCGTGCAGGCGGCGTGGATCGCGCACGACGTGCCGCAGTGCGGCTACTGCCAGTCGGGCCAGATCATGAGCGCAGTGGCGCTGCTGCGCGACAAGCCCAAGCCCAGCGATGCCGACATCGACCAGGCCATGAGCGGCAACATCTGCCGCTGCGGCACCTACAACCGCATCCGCGCCGCGATCCACACCGCCGCCGGCACGAAGGGAGCCTGAGCATGAGCACCACGCAAGTTTCGCGTCGCCACTTCCTGCAATCAGGCGCCGCCGCGTCCGGCGCGCTGATGATCAGCGTCGCGCTGCCCGGCTGCGCCATCATGGGCGCCGACGGCAAGGTCACCACCGCGATGCCTAACGCCTGGGTCAAGGTCGGCAGCGACAACGCCGTCACGCTGCTGTGCGCCCGCTCCGAGATGGGCCAGGGCGTCTACACCTCGATGCCGATGCTGATCGCCGAGGAACTGAACGTCGACTTCAACAAGATCAAGGTCGAGTTCGCGCCGGCCGGCGAGCCCTACATGAACCGCGCCATTGGCGGCCAGCTCACCGGCGGATCCACCTCGGTGCGTGATGCCTACACCTCGCTGCGCACGGCTGGTGCCCAGGCCCGCATCGTGCTCGTGCAGGCCGCGGCGCAGAAGTGGAACGTGGCCGAAAGCGCCTGCCGCGCCGAGGACGCGATGGTCATCGGCCCGGCCGGGCAGAAGGCCAGCTACGGCGAGCTGGCCGAGGCGGCCTCCAAGCTGACGCCGCCGAAGGATCCGGCGCTCAAGCCGGCGAGCCAGTTCCGCTATCTCGGCAAGGAGATCAAGCGGCTGGACACGCCGTCGAAGGTCAACGGCACGGCCGAGTTCGGCATCGACGTCAAGCTGCCCGGCATGGGCATCGCGGTGCTGGCGCAGTGCCCGGCGATGGGCGGCAAGGTGGCCAGCTACGACGCCGGCAAAGCGCTCACGATGCCCGGCGTGAAGAAGGTGGTGCAGGTGACCGACGGCGTGGCCGTTGTGGCCGACACCTACTGGCATGCGCGCAAGGCGCTCGACGCGGTGAGCATCCGCTGGGACGAGAGCGCGGTGGCCGGTGTCAGCACCGAGGCGATCGTGCGCGAGTTGCGCACCGCGGCCGACCGCAGCGGCGCCAGCTTCAAGAAGGCCGGCGACGCCGACGCCGCGATCCGCGGCGCGGCCAAGAAGCTCGAGGCGCAGTACGAGACGCCGTACGTGCCGCATGCAACGATGGAGCCGATGAACTTCACCGCCGATGTGCGCGCCGATTCCTGCCTGCTGGTCGGGCCGACGCAGTTCCAGCAGCTGGCCGAGGGCGTGGCCGCCGGCATGCTGAAGATGAAGCCGTCGCAGATCACCGTGCGCACCACGTTCCTCGGCGGCGGCTTCGGCCGGCGCATCGACGTCGACTTCATCACCCAGGCCATCGAGATCAGCAAGGCCGCCGGCATGCCGGTGAAGTTGGTGTGGTCGCGCGAAGACGACATGACGCACGACTTCTACCGCCCCGCCAGCGTGCACAAGATGGCCGGTGGGCTCGATGCATCGGGCAAGCCGGTGGCGTTCAAGTTCAGCGTGGCTTCGCCGTCGGTCACCAAGCGCCTTTTCGGAGCCTTCGTGAAGGACGGCGTCGACCCGTTCATGCTCGAATACGCACCGATCCCGTACGACATTCCGAACCAGGCCGGCAACACGGTGATCCAGGACACCCCCGTGCGAGTCGGCTACCTGCGCTCGGTGTCGCACGCGATGAACGCGTTCGCCAACGAGTCGTTCATCGACGAGATGGCCGCCGCCGCGGGCAAGGACCCGGTGCAGTTCCGCCGCGACATGCTGGCCAAGCAGCCGCGTTATCTGCGCGTGCTGAACCTCGCCGCCGACAAGGCCGGCTGGGGCAAGCCGCTGGCCGCCGGACGCAAGCAGGGCGTGGCCATCATGGAGGGCTATGACACCTACCTGGCGCTGATCTCCGAGGTCTCGGTCACCGGCAAGGAGATCAAGGTGCACAAGATCACCACCGCGATCGACATCGGCAGCATGGTCAACCCCAACATCGTGAAGCAGCAGATCGAATCGAGCGTCATCTACGGCATGTCGTCGGTGCTGTACGACGAAATCACCATCCAGGCCGGCCGCGTGCAGCAGACCAACTTCAACAACTGGCGTGTGCCGCGCATGCACGAGTCGCCGGTGCTCGACGTGCACCTGATCGCCGACGGCCAGGCGCCCGGCGGCATCGGTGAGCCGGTGGTGGCACTGATCGGGCCTTCGATCGCCAATGCGGTGCACTCGATCACCGGGCAGCGGCTGCGCAAGCTGCCGTTGCGGCTGGCCTGAGCGAGCACGCCGCGTCTGCGCGCAAAGCCCGCCTCGGCGGGCTTTTTCGCACTCTGGCGGCGCTGCTCGCCCTGCTCGCGTCGACCGCCGGCATGGCGCAGGACTACGGACGCGAGGCGCGCTGGGCCAGCGACACGCTGGCCACGCTGATTGAGGGCCAGGCGGTGCGCATCGCGCAGAAGAACGGACATCGCTTTCTCGCGCTGTACACCGGGGCGAAGACGCAAACCGCGCGCGGCGCCGTGATCATCGCCCACGGCCGCGGATGGGCGCCCGATGTCGATCTCTACGGCGAGCTGCGCGGCCGCATCGCCGACGCCGGCTGGTCGACGCTGTCGATCCAGCTGCCGGTGCTGCCCGGTACCGCGAAGATCGCCGACTACCGCGACATCTTTCCCGACTCGCGCGAACGCTTTGCGCTCGCCGTCGACTGGCTGCGCGACAAGGGCTACACGCGGGTGGCGATCGTGTCGCACAGCCTGGGTGCGACGATGGCCAACGACTACCTGATCCGTCAGAGCGACCGCAAGGTCGGCGCGTGGGTGTTCATCAGCATCCTCAACGGGCTGGAAGACATGTTCCGCATCCAGATCCCGGTGCTCGACGTCTACGCCGAGCACGACTGGGAAGTGATCATCACCGGCGCCGACGAGCGCTCACGGCAGATCGCGCGCGTGCCGGGCTCGCAGCAGGTGTTGATGCGTGGCGCGCAGCACTTCTTCGAGGGTCATCGCGAGGAACTGACGCAGCTGATCGTGCGCTTTCTTGACAACGTGCTGCCTGCACGCTGACGCTGCCGCGGCTCAGCCCTTGCGCGTCTTAGCCGGTGGCGACACGACCTCGATGCTCACCTCGGCACTGCCTGCGCCGCGCATGCCCAGCGCTCGGGCGGCCGCCGGCGAGAGCTTGAGGATGCGGCCGTCCGCAGTCGTCGCCGCGCGGTCGTTCACCCGCACGAAAACGCTCTTGTGCGACTTGGCATTGCTCACCATCAGCTCGGTGCCGAACGGCAGGCTGCGGTGCGCCGCGGTGAGTCGCGTCGGATCGTAGCGCTCGCCGCTGGCCGTCTTGTGGCCGGCCGGCGTGTCGGGGTAGATCGCGGCCAGGCCTTTCTCCACAGCGGCGATCGCCGCGACGGGGGCGGCGGCCACGGCCTTGTCGGCGGCGGCGACCGGGGGGACCATCGCCAGCATCGTGCTGGCGACAGTAAAGCTCAGGCAGGCGCGCATCATCGTCGGTACCTCTGGTCATTCGAGCCCAACGAATGATCGATCGTGTCGGCGATTCGTCTTGGGTGTCGCCGTGAATCGACGTTAGTCCGCAGCCCACCCTGCGGTCAATCGGGGAAACAGGATGGCGAGGATCTTTTTTTCGGTCGGCGCGGATCCGTCCGCCCTGCTCAGGCGCAGCGCCGCGCAGTGAACGCAGCCAGGTCGGCCGCGAATCGCTGCGCCTCCTGCCGGTGCGGCGAGTGCGCGGAAGTCTTGTACATGCGCACCGTGCCGTCGGGCAGGTTGTCGCGGTAGTACTGTTCGAGCGGCAAACCGCCGTAGTGATGGCTCACGCCGCCGAGCACGACCATGGTCGGCACGGTCACCCGCGCCATCACGTCGCGGAAGTCGGCATCGGCCAGGCTCTCGAGCAGTGCGATCAGCTGCTCGACGCCACAGGCACGCGCCAGCTTGGCGACGGCCCAGCGCGCCAGCCGGCCGACCAGCGCGTCGGGCTTGCCGACGCTGCGCAACGGCCGGCAGCGCGCCACCAGTTCGGTGGCGACCGTCTCGACGAAATCACCCCGCAACCGGCCCAGCGCGTCCTGCAGCTGCGCGCGCGTCAGCGAACCGAACAGGCCCAGCTTCCACTGCTCGTCGTTGGTGATGCACGGCGACTGGTCGATCAGGCACACGCCGCCCAGGCTGTCGGCACCGTGGTCCTGGATGTACTGCATCACCACCAGCGCGCCCATCGAGTGGCCGACCAGGATCGGGCGCTGCAGGCGCAACCCGGCGATCACGTCGGCGACGTCCTGCGCCATCTGCGCCAGGGTGGGCGGTGCGGCGGCAGCGCCGCGCGACTGCGCACGGGCGCCGTGGCCCAGCAGGTCGAAGGTGTGCACCTGGTGTTGCGCCGCCAGTGTCTGCAGCGCGTCGTCCCAGTCGTGGTGGCTGCCGCCGAGACCATGGATCATCAGCACCGGCCGGCCGCTGCCGACGATCCGCACCACGAGGGTCTCGCCGGTGTCGAGCACCAGATCGAGCGTGATCGACTGCTTGCGCGGGCCGCTGAGCCGGTCCATCCAGCCATTGGCGCCCAGGCCGGTCAGGTTGCGCAGCACCCGCGCCACGCCGGCGGCGTCGGCCACCAGCGGCAGGCCGGGCGCCAGCTCGGCATCGGCATCGGCGGTGGTGGCGGCGGCAGACACGGCGACGGACTCCTGGGTTTGGTGGGTCGACTGTCGACTGTGTTGCCTTCTCGGCAAGACCGGTTCATGACAGCCTTGCTCTTCGCCTCGGCCTCGGCCGACTCGATGCCGGTCCTGCGCGCCGCAACCGAGAAAAACCCGGTCACGGATCTCGCCGATCGGGGAACAGACTTCGTTTCCCACTGGACCACGACAGGAGATCCGTATGGCGAACTTTGTCCTCGTGCACGGCGCATGGCATGGCGGCTGGTGTTATCGCGACACGGCGATGGCCTTGCGCGCCGCCGGTCACACAGTGCACACGCCCACCCACACCGGCGTCGGCGAACGCACCCACCAGTCGGCCGAGAACATCACGCTGGAGACGCACATCCGCGATGTCTGCGGCTGCATCGAGTGGGAAGAACTGGGCGACGTGGTGCTGGTCGGCCACAGCTACGGCGGCATGGTGATCACCGGCGTGGCCGACCGCATGGCCGACCGCCTGCGCGCGCTGGTCTACCTGGACGCGTTCATTCCCGAGAACGGTGACTCGCTCATCGGCCTGCTGGACAAGGCGCTGGCGCCCGAGGTCGCTGCGCAGTTCATCGGCGCGTTCCGCGGTACCGCCACCGAGGGCCGCAGCGGGCTGATGCAGCCGATTCCGGCCGAGATGTTCAATATCGCGCAGGCCAATCGCGCCTGGGTCGACCGTCGCTGCCGCCCGCAAGCGCTGGCCACCTTCGAATGCCCCGCCCTGCTCACCGGCGCGCACGCCGGCGTACCCAGGAAGCACTACATCCTGGCCGACGGCTGGGACCCGAGCCCGTTCCGCCACTTTGCGAAGCAGGTCGACGGCAAGGCGGGCTGGACGCTGACCAAGATGCCGAGCAGCCACGACATCATGGTCGACATGCCGAAGGAGCTGGCGCAGGTACTCGCCGCGATGGCTTGAAACCCAAGGACCGACACCCCGGCAGGCCGCGCGGAATCGGGTGCCATGCATTGCCGCGCGAGTCTGATCGGCTGCCTTGTCGCGCTGGCGTGTCCGCCCGCGCCGGCGCTCGACGAGGCCGGTCCGCACTCGCGTGCGTGCCGCGATGCCCTTGCCGCACTGCAGGCACGCGAGTCGGTACTGGCCGCGGCGGCGTCGCAGCCATCGGCGACGATCGACCGTCGACCACGCAGCGGCAGCGACCGGATCTGGCTGGCGTTGCGCGGCCGCGCCGCGAAGGCCTGCCTGGGCGCCGACCCCGCCACCCCCGCACCGGCGCCGGAATCGGTCACTGCGCCGATCGTCGTGCCGCCGGTGGCGGCTCCGGCGCCGTCGCAGGTGGCCAGGCCGCCGTTGCTGCTCCCGCCGCCCTTGCCCCCGATCGAGCATCGCAGGGCACCGCCTGCGACGGTGAATTGCGATGCCCGGGGTTGCGATGCCGGCAACGGCACGCGCTTGCCGTACACCGGGCGCAACCCTCTCGACCCGGGCGTGCGCTGCATCGTGCAAGGCAGCCTCGTGGTCTGCCTGTAGTACGACCGGTACGACCGCGGCGAGCGGGCCGCGCTCAGGTCATCGCGGCCTGCGCCGCGCGGACCTCCACACGCACGGTCTCCATGAGCTCGGCCTTCAGCGCCGCGAACTCCGGCGTCGTCTTCATCGCGTAGTGGCGCGGATGCGGCAGGTCCACGCGCCGGTCGAGCTTGATGCGGCCCGGCCGCGCGCTCATGACCACCACGCGCGTGCCCATGAACACCGCCTCGTCAATGTCGTGCGTGACGAACAGCACCGTCTTGCGCTCGGCCTCCCAGATGCCGAGCAGCAGCTCCTGCATCAGCTCGCGGGTCTGGTGGTCGAGCGCACCGAACGGCTCGTCCATCAACAGCATGCGCGGGTTGTTGGCCAGTGCGCGCGCCAGTGCCGTGCGCTGCTGCATGCCGCCGGAAAGCTGCTTGGGAAAGTGCTGCTCGAAGCCCTTCAGGCCCACCTGGCCGATGAAGCCGTTGGCGATCGTCAGTTGCTCGTCGCGCGGCAGGCCGCGCTCGCGCAGGCCGAAGCAAACGTTGTCGAGCACGCGCAGCCACGGGAACAGCGTGTAGCTCTGGAACACCATGCCGCGGTCGGCGCCGGCGCCGTCGATGCGCCTTCCGTCGAGAAGCACTTCGCCGGCAGTCTGGCGGTCCAGGCCCGCCACGATGCGCAGCAGCGTGCTCTTGCCGCAACCGCTCGGTCCGAGGATGGTGATGAAGTCGTTCTCCGCCACGTCGAGGTCGGTGGCCTGCAGCGCAAGCGTGGCGTCGAAGCGGCGCTCGACGCCGCGAATCGAGAGGATTCCCATGGTCATCGGCCCTTCATCGCCCCAGTTGCGCCCATGGGAACAGCCGCCGATTCACCGACTTGAAGGCGAAGTCGCTCACCAGACCGATCAACCCGATGACGATGATGCCGAAGATGATCTGGTCGGTGGCCAGCAGCGCCTGGCTGTCGGTGATCATGTGGCCGATGCCGCTCGACGCGCCGATCAGCTCGGCGACGATCACGTAGGTCCAGGCCCAGCCGAGCACCATGCGCAGCGTCTCGGCGATCTCGGGCGCTGCGCCGGGGATCAGCACGCGGCGGATCAGCGAGCGGTCGGTGACGCCGAGCGTGTAGGCCGCCTCCACCAGATCGCGCCGCGTGTTGCCCACCGTGACCGCGATCATCAGCACCAGCTGGAAGAAGCTGCCGATGAAGATCACCGCGAGCTTCTGCGCCTCGCCGATGCCGGCCCACAGGATTAGCAGCGGGATGAACGCGCTGGCCGGCAGGTAGCGCGCAAAACTGACGAAGGGCTCGAAGAACGCCTCGACCGGCTTGTACGCGCCCATCGCCACCCCGAGCGGCAGCGCCAGCAGCGCCGCGAGAACGAAGCCGCCGAGCACACGCCACACCGTCATGCCGATGTCGAACGCGAAGCCCTGCTCGGCCAGCAGCGTCCAGCCGCTCTTGACCATCGTCAGCGGGTCGGCGAGAAAGGTCTTCGACACCAGTCCGCCGAACGTGATCGCCGCCCAGCCTGCGACGAACACGACGAAGAACGCCACGCCCAGCGCGGTGCGGGTGGCGGGCGCCACCGGCGTCAACGGCTTCATGCGCCGGCTACTTGATGTACCGCGTGTCGGCCAGCTTGGTCATGTCCGGCGTCTGCTTGATGATGCCGGCCTCGAGCAGCAGCTCGGCCGCCTCCTTGCTGAACGCCGCATGCTCGCCGGTGAAGAACTTCTGGTTGGCCGCGCGGTCCTGCCAGCGCAGGTACTTCTGCGAGCCCTCGAAGGCCTCGGCCGTCTGCTTGACGTCGGCGCCCATGATCTCGAAGCTCTTCTTCGGATCCTTGGCGATCATGTCCACCGCGTCGAAGTAGCCGTTGGCCAGGCCCTGCGCCGCCTTCGGGTTGTCGGCCAGGAACTTCGGCGTGCAGCCGAAGGTGTCCATCACCATCGGGTAGTCGAGCGTGGTCGCGATGATCTTGCCGGCCTCGGGCTTGGCACGCACGGCACCGAGATAAGGCTCGTAGGTCATCGCGGCGTCGATGTCGGTGTTGCCGGCGATCATCGCGTTGGCAGCGGCCTGCGGCTCGAGGTTGACGACCTTGACGTCCTTGGTCGACAGGCCGTTCTTCTTGAGCATCCACGCGAGCGTGAAGTACGGCGCCGTGCCGGGCGCACTGGCGGCGACGGTCTTGCCCTTGAGGTCGCTGATCTTCGTGATGCCGGGTTTCACCACCATGCCGTCGGCGCCGTAGCTCTTGTCAAGCTGGAAGATCTGCGTCGTCGCCACGCCATTGGCGTTCCAGACGATCCAGGTCTCGACCGTGGTGGCGGCGCACTGCACGTCGCCCGATGCGATGGCCAGGTGCCGATCCTTCTGCGGAATCTTCTTGATCGTCACGTCCAGGTCGTGCTTCTTGAACAGGCCCGCCTCCTTGGCCAGCGTGAGCGGCGCAAAACCGGTCCAGCCCGAGATCGCGATCGTGACCTTGGCTTCCTGAGCCTGGGCGGCGAGGGTCAGCGCCGCGACGGCGCAGGCGACGAAAGTCTTCTTCATTCAATTTCTCCGTGGCAGGTCAATGGGGGTGATCGTGCAGGGTCAGACAGGAATCCACAACGCGGGCAAGCCCGCAAGCGAGCGGAACACGCGCGACAGCGCACCGTCGGTGACCAGCGCGGTGGCGGCCTCGATGTCGGGTGCGAGGTAGCGGTCGGTCGGCATCGCCGGGCAGTGCTGGCGAAGCAAGGCATGGGCCTGCTCCAACGCCGGCGAGCTGGTCAGCGGGCGCAGGAACTCGATGCCCTGCGCACCAGCGAGCAGCTCGATGCCCAGGATGTGTGCGGTGTTGCGGATCATCGGCTGCAGCCGCCGGGCAGCAAACGTCGCCATCGACACATGGTCTTCCTGGTTGGCCGAGGTCGGCAGCGAATCGACGCTCGCCGGATGCGCCAGGCTCTTGTTCTCGCTGGCCAGCGCGGCGGCAGTGACGTGCGCGATCATGAAGCCGCTGTTGAGTCCGGCATCGGCACTCAGGAACGGCGGCAGCCGTGACACGCCGGCGTCGATCAGCATCGCGACGCGGCGTTCGGCGATTGCGCCGACCTCGGCGATCGCGACGGCCATGGCGTCCGCAGCCAAGGCCACGGGTTCGGCATGGAAGTTCCCGCCGGAAACCATGGCACCGTCCTCGGCGAAGACGAGTGGGTTGTCGGTCACCGCATTGGCCTCGCGCACCAGCACCAGCGCGGCGTGGCGCAGCTGGTCGAGGCACGCGCCCACCACCTGCGGTTGGCAGCGCAGCGAGTACGGGTCCTGCACGCGGTCGTCGCCCTCCAGATGCGAGCGGCGGATCGCGCTGCCGGCGAGCAGCGCGCGGTAGTACTGCGCCACGTCGATCTGCCCGGGCTGGCCGCGCAGCGCATGGATGCGCGGGTCGAATGGGCCGTCGCTGCCCTTGGCGGCGTCGACCGTCAGCGCACCGACCACCAGCGCCGACTCGAGCACCGGCTCGAACGTGAGCAGGGCGTGCAGCGCGAGTGCGGTGGAGGTCTGCGTGCCGTTGATCAGCGCCAGCCCTTCCTTGGCCTGCAGCGCAAGCGGCGCGAGGCCGGCGGCACGCAGCGCCGGCCCGGCTGGGCGGCGCTGGCCCTCGATGAGCATCTCGCCTTCGCCGAGCAGCGCCAGCGTCATGTGCGCCAGCGGCGCCAGGTCGCCCGATGCGCCCACCGACCCCTGGCTCGGCACGTAGGGCACCAGGCCGGCGTTGTGCACGGCCAGCAGCGTGTCGATCACCTCCGGCCGCACACCCGAATGTCCGCGCGCAAGACTCGCCGCCTTCAGCGCCAGCATCAGCCGCACGACGGCGGGCGCCAGCGGCTCGCCGACGCCCACGCTATGCGAGCGGATCAGGTTGAGCTGCAGCGTGGCCAGCTGCTCGCGGCTGATGCGCGTGCTGGCGAGCTTGCCAAAGCCGGTGTTGACGCCGTACACCGGCGCGTCACCGTCGGCCGCGCGCTGCACCACCGCCGCGCTGGCGCGGATGCCGGGCAGCGCCAGCGGGTCGATCAGCAGCGGCTGGCCGCCGGCGTGGATGGCCTGCAGCTCGTCCAGCGTCAGCCGGCCGGGACGGATCAACACGAGCGGCCCTTGCAGCGGCGCGGCATCAGCGGCCGACCATCGGCAGGTCGAGCCCCTGCTCGCGCGCGCAGGCCACTGCGTCTTCGTAGCCCGCGTCGGCATGGCGCATCACGCCGGTGCCCGGGTCGTTCCACAGCACACGCTCGATGCGCCGGGATGCGGCGTCGGTGCCGTCGCAGACGATCACCACGCCGGCGTGCTGCGAGTAGCCCATGCCGACTCCGCCGCCGTGGTGCAGGCTGACCCAGGTGGCGCCGCCCGCGGTATTGAGCAGCGCGTTCAGCAGCGGCCAGTCACTCACTGCGTCGCTGCCGTCGCGCATGCTCTCAGTCTCGCGGTTCGGGCTGGCGACTGACCCGCTGTCGAGGTGGTCGCGGCCGATCACGATCGGCGCCTTCAGCTCACCACTCTTGACCATCTCGTTGAACGCCAGGCCGGCCTGGTGCCGTTCACCGAGCCCGATCCAGCAGATGCGCGCCGGCAGGCCCTGGAACGCGATGCGCTCGCCGGCCATGTCGAGCCAGCGGTGCAGGTGGGTATCGGCGGGGAACAGCTCCTTCATCTTGGCGTCGGTCTTGCGGATGTCTTCGGGGTCGCCGCTGAGCGCGACCCAGCGGAACGGCCCCTTGCCGCGGCAGAACAGCGGCCGGATGTACGCCGGCACGAAGCCGGGAAAGTCGAATGCGTTCTTCACGCCGGTGTCGAAGGCGACCTGGCGGATGTTGTTGCCATAGTCGACCGTGGGCACACCCATCTGCTGGAACGCGAGCATCGCCTGCACATGCACCGCGCAGCTTTTCGCCGCGGCCTCGCGCAGCGCGCCATGCTGCGCGTCCTCGCCCTGCGCGGCGCGCCAGCGCTCGACGCTCCAGCCGATCGGCAGGTAGCCGTTGACGAGGTCGTGCGCACTGGTCTGGTCAGTCACCAGATCGGGACGAACGCTGCGCTGCACAAGCATCGGCAGAATCTCCGCCGCGTTGCCCAGCAGGCCGATCGAACGCGCCTGCTTCGCCGCCGTGTACTTGGCGATGCGGGCCAGCGCGTCGTCGAGGTCGGTGGCCTGCTCGTCGAGGTAGCGGCTCCGGAGGCGGAAGTCGATGCGTGTCTGCTGGCACTCGATGTTCAGCGAACAGGCTCCAGCGAAGGTGGCCGCCAGCGGCTGCGCACCGCCCATGCCGCCGAGGCCGGCAGTGAGGATCCAGCGCCCGGCCAGGTCACCCCCATAGTGTTGACGCCCGGCCTCGACGAAGGTCTCGTAGGTGCCCTGCACGATGCCCTGGCTGCCGATGTAGATCCAGCTGCCGGCCGTCATCTGGCCGTACATCATCAGGCCCTTGCGGTCGAGCTCGTGGAAATGCTCCCAGGTGCTCCACTTGGGTACCAGGTTGCTGTTGGCGATCAGCACACGCGGCGCGTCCTCGTGGGTGCGGAACACACCCACCGGCTTGCCGCTCTGGATCAGCAGCGATTCGTCGGGCTTGAGCTTCTTCAGCGCATCGAGGATGGCCTCGAAGCAGTCCCAGTTGCGCGCCGCCTTGCCGATGCCGCCGTAGACCACCAGCGCATCGGGGTTCTCGGCCACTTCGGGGTCGAGGTTGTTCTGCAGCATGCGGTAGGCGGCCTCGATCAGCCAGTTGGCACAGACGATGTCGCTGCCGCGTGGTGCACGCACGGGGCGCGGCCGGGCCACGCGGTGCAGGGGGGACAAGTCGGTCATGGCGGGCACTCCGGAGCAGATGCTAGGGTTGAACTCTACTTGTCTAGACAAGCCTAGACAAGTAGCATTCGATCATGGTTTCCCCTGAGACGGTCGCGCCACCGTACCAGCGCGTCAAGCACTTCCTCAAGCAGGGCCTTGCAGCCGGCCGCTGGCCGCCGGGTGCATTGATGCCGTCGGAGGCCGAGCTGACCGCGGAGTTCTCGGTCAGCCGCATGACGGTGAACCGGGCCCTGCGCGAGCTGCAGGCCGAGGGGCTGGTGCAACGCTCGCAGGGCGTGGGCACCTTCGCCGCGCCGCTCCACAAGGTGTCGTCGACGCTGACGATCCGCGACCTGCACGAAGAGATCGAATCACGCGGCCATGTGCACCATGCCGCCGTGCAGCTGCAGCGCGCCGAGCCGGCGAGCGCGGCGCTGGCGGCGCAGCTGGGCGTGCAACCCGGCGCGCCCGTGTTCCACACGCTGATCGTGCACCACGAAAACGGCGTGCCGCTGCAGTGCGAGGACCGCTTCGTGAACCCGGCCACCGCACCCCGTTACCTGGAGCAGGATTTCACCCGCACCACGCCCACCCACTACCTATTTGGAGCCACGGCGTTGTGGCGGGCGCAGTATTCCATCGAGGCCGCCCGCGCGACCGGCCAGGAAGCCCGGCTGCTCGGCATCGCGCGCGACGATCCCTGCCTGATCGTCGTACGGCGCACGTTCACGCGGGAGGCGCCGATCACCATCGGACGGCTGGTGCATCCCGGCACGCGCTACGGATTGCAGGGAGAATTCGAACCATGATCGAGGTTGTCTCGATGAGCCGCGTGGCGGAGCAGCCGTGGCGAAACGGCGGCGGCCTCACGCGCGAACTGCTTGCCTGGCCATTGGCCGCTGACTGGCAGGCGCGCATCAGCGTGGCCGACATCACTCGCGACGGCGACTTCAGCCAATTCAACGGGATCGATCGCTGGTCCGCGGTGATCCATGGCGCCGGCGTGGTGCTGCGGTTTCCGACGCAGCGCGCCCTGCTCGACATCGACAGTGCGCCGCTGCATTTCGACGGCGCGTCGGCGCCCTACGCCGAGCTGCAGGACGGCGCCACCCGCGACCTCAATCTGATGGTCCGTCGCGATGCCGGCACCGGTGGCATGCAACGCGCGGTGGTGGACGACGAGTGGATCAGCGCGGCGCCGTTGCGCGCCTTGTTCGTCGTGCAGCCCGCGCGCCTGCAGATCGACGACGCCGACGCGGCACGCCTGCCCGCCGGCTCGCTGGCCTGGAGTGCGCATGCGAGCCGGCAACGCTGGCGTGTGCAGAGCGATGACTATGCGCTGGTGGCGCACTGGTTGTGGTTTCGTCTGGCGGTCCGGTGATGACGAGGGTGCAGCGCACGCTCTGGCGCCATGCGCGGCTGGCCACCCTGCACGGCGACGCCCCTTGGGGCTGGCTCGACGACGCGACGCTGCTCGTCGACGGCGAACGGCTGGCCTGGATCGGCCGCGATGGCGATGTGCCGGCCGGCACGGCAGTCGATGCCGAAGTGGATCTCGCCGGCGCACTGGTCACGCCGGGCCTGATCGACGCCCACACGCACCTCGTCTATGCAGGCGACCGGGCCGGCGAATTCGAGCAACGGCTGCACGGTGCGAGCTACGAGCAGATCGCCCGTGCCGGCGGCGGCATCCAGCGCACCGTGGCGGCCACCCGCGCCGCCAGCGACGAGACCTTGTTCGCGCTGGCGGTGCCGCGCGCCCGCGCACTGATGGCCGAAGGGGTGACGACGATCGAGGTGAAGTCCGGCTACGGCCTGGCCGCCGACCACGAGGCGCGGTGCCTGGCCGTCGCCCGCCGGCTGGGCCGCGAGTTGCCGCTGGCCGTGCGCACCACGTCGCTCGGCGCACATGCACTGCCGCCGGAGTTCGCCGGCCGCGCCGACGACTACATCGACGCCGTGTGCGGCTGGTTGCCCGCCCAGGCGGCCGCCGGACTGGCCGACGCGGTGGACGGTTTCTGCGACACGATCGGCTTCACGCCGGCACAGACCCGCCGCGTATTCGACGCGGCGCGTGCGCTCGGACTGCCGGTGAAGCTGCACGCAGAGCAGCTGAGCAACCAGGAAGGCGCGGCGCTGGCGGCGGGCTACGGTGCGTTGTCGTGCGACCATCTCGAGCACCTGTCCGCCGCCGGCATCGCGGCGATGCGCCAGGCCGGCACCGTGGCCATGCTGCTGCCCGGCGCCTACTATTTCCTGCGCGACACCACGCTGCCGCCGGTGGCGGCGCTGCGCGAGGCCGGCGTGCCGATGGCTGTCGCCACCGATCACAACCCGGGCTCGTCGCCGACCTTGTCGCTGCTGCTGATGCTCAACATGGCCTGCACGCTGTTTCGGCTGACGCCCGAGGAGGCCTGGCGCGGCGTGACGGTGCATGCCGCGCGTGCGCTCGGTCTGGCCGACCGGGGTGCGCTGGCCGCCGGGCTGCGCGCCGACTTCGCGGTGTTCGATGCCGAGCATCCGCGCGAACTGGCCTACCGCTTCGGCCACAACCCCTGCCGCCGTGTCGTCTTCGGCGGGCAGGAGCGAATGGCATGAGCGTCTTCACGCTGCACCGCGGCTCGGCGCCGCTGCTGGTGAGCCTGCCTCACGTGGGTACCGAACTGCCGGACGACCAGCGTGCACGCTACGTCGAGCGCGCCTTCGCGGTCGAGGACACCGATTGGCACCTGGAGCAGCTCTACGGCTTCGTGCGCGAACTCGGCGCCTCGCTGATCGTGCCGCGCTACAGCCGCTACCTGATCGACCTGAACCGTCCGAGCGAGAACGCGCCGATGTATCCGGGCGTCAACAACACCGAGTTGTGTCCGACGCGTTTCTTCACCGGCGATGCGCTATACCGTGACGGCGCCGCGCCCGACGCCGCCGAAGTCGCCCGACGCATCGCCACCTACTGGCAGCCGTACCACGACGCCTTGCGCGACGAGCTCGATCGCATCCGCGCCGCCCAGGGCCACGCGGTGCTGTTCGACGGGCACAGCATCAAGAGCGAGCTGCCCTGGCTGTTCGACGGTCGGCTGCCCGATCTGAACCTCGGCACGGCCGGTGGCGACAGTTGCGCAGCCGACCTGCGCGCCGCATTGGCCGCGGTGCTGGCCGGACAGGACCGTTTCACGCAGGTGGTGGACGGCCGCTTCAAGGGCGGCCACATCACCCGACACTACGGCCAGCCCACGCGCGGCATCCACGCGATCCAGCTCGAGATGTGCTGGCGCTGCTACATGCGCGAGCAGCCGCCCTACGCGTACGACCGCGGTCGCGCGGCCTCGGTGCTGCCGCTGCTGCGACAACTGGTCGACGCCATGCTGCGCTGGAGACCGACACGTGGCTGACGCCGGGCTGCTGCTGTGGGCACCGCAGGCCTGGCTCGGCGGGCACTGGCGCGACGCCGTGCTGCTGCGTGCCACCGCTGACGGCCGCTGGGCCGAGGTGCGGCCCGATACGCCGCCGCCGGCTGACGCGCAGCGGCTCGCCGGCCCGGTGGTGCCCGGCCTCGTCAACGCGCACAGCCATGCCTTTCAGCGTGCGTTCGCCGGGCTGGCCGAACGGCGCACGTCGGCCAGCGACGATTTCTGGAGCTGGCGCGACCGCATGTACCGGGTGGCGCTGCGCATCGGTCCCGACCAACTCGAGGCCGTGGCCGCGCAGCTGTATGCCGAGCTGCTGCGCGGCGGCTATACGCAGGTCTGCGAATTCCACTACCTGCACCACGATCGCGACGGCGCACGCTACGCAGACCCGCTGACGATGAGCCAGGCGCTGGTCCGGGCGGCCACGCGCGCAGGCATCGGCCTGACGTTGTTGCCGGTGCTGTATCAGCGCGCCGGCTTCGCGCAGGCGGCGCTGCGTGACGACCAGCGCCGCTTCGCCTCCGACGTCGACGACGTCGTGCGCTGGCGCGACGCGGCGCGGGCGCAGCGGGCGCAGCGCGTGCTGGCCGGCGTCGCGATCCACTCACTGCGGGCCGCTTCGGCCGGGTCGATCGCCGCCTTGGCTGAGGCCTGCCGCGGCGACGACGGCCCGATCCACATCCACATCGCCGAGCAGACCGGCGAGGTCGACGATTGCCTGGCGGCGACCGGCGAGCGCCCGATCCAGTGGCTCGCGCAGCATGCGCCGATCGACGCGCGCTGGCAGCTGGTGCATGCCACGCACGCGACACCCGACGAGATCGACGCCGTCGCGCGCAGCGGCGCCGGCGTGGTGATCTGCCCGAGTACCGAGGCCAATCTCGGCGACGGCGCGCCCGATCTGCCGCGCTGGCTGGCCGCCGGCGTGCCGCTGTCGGTGGGCTCCGACAGCCAGGTCACGCGCGCGTGGCGCGAGGAGTTGCGCCAGCTCGAATACGCGCAGCGCCTGACGCTGCGCCGACGCAACGTGGCCGCGGCGCCGCAGGACGGCGTCGATTCGACCGCGCAGCGCCTGTTCGATGCAGCGCTCGCCGGCGGCGCGCGCGCCGCCGGCTTCACGCAGTGGGGCCTCGACGCCGGCGCGCCGGCCGATCTGCTGGTGATCGATCGCGACGACGCGTGCTTGCTCGGACTGCCGACTTCACACTGGCTCGACGCGCTGGTCTTCTCCAGTCCCGCACGACCGTGGCGCGACGTGCTGTGTGGCGGGCGCTGGGTCGTGCGCGAACATCGGCACGCCGCCGGCGAGGCCATCGCGCGCGATTTCGTCACGGCCATGACCGCGCTCGAGGGCGACTCGTAACGACCGGTTGCCTGGCCGGCGACTGTCCGCGCTGGGGCGCGACGGTATTTGTGGCTGGTTGGAGAACTTATTCGCCTCCGCTGTGCCGCCCGGCGTCAAGTTGGCGACCCGCGCCACCGATAACGACACCAAGCCGGCCTCGACTCGCCCTGCGCGGATCTGCTCGTGCTCGATTCCAACAACACCCGGGAGCGATCCGTGTCATTCATCGCCGAGCGCCGTTGGCGCCGAATCACCGGCACACTGAAGTTCCAGATCGCCGCGCTGGGCGTGGGCGTGGCGGTCAGTGTCGCGTGGCTCACTGCCTGGGCGGTGATGCGGGTGGGCGAGCAGCAGACGATCGAGCTGCTGCTGCGTGCGGATGCGGCGGCCGTGCAACGCACGGCGACGCTGGTGTCGAGCAAGATCGACGTGCTGCGCAGCACACTGGCCAACGCAGCCGAGACGTTGCCGGTGCAGCAGATCGAGGACCCGGCCGCGATGCAGGCCTTCCTGGCCGGGCTGTCGCCGCTGCAGGCGCTGTACGACCATCTGTTCGTCGCCGGACGCGATGGCGTGCCGCATGCGATGGTGGGCTTTCGCGACCGCGCCAATCCAGTCGTCGAAGGCGCGCAGCAGCAACATGCGCTGGCGGTGCTCGGCAGCCGACACGCGCTCGTGTCGTCGCCCGTTCTGCAGGCCGACGATGGCGAGCCGTTGGTGACGTTCGGTGTGCCGGTGATCGGTGCCGGCGGTGAGGTGGTCGGCGTGCTCGGCGGCACCCTGGCCTTGCGCTCGGCACGTCTGCTGTCGCTCGACAACGAACCCGACACCGCGGCCGACGTGCGCACGCTGGTGCTGACGCACGAAGGCGAGATCGTGCTGCACCCGGCCGACGAACGGCTGCTTGGCCGCGCCGCCGACGAACCCGGCCTGCGCAGCGAGTTCGCCCGCTGGGCCTCGCTCGGGCCGGCGCTCGGTGTCGCGCCGTCGGCGGTCCATGCCGACGGCCATCTGGTGTCGATGGCCGTCGTGCCGTCCACCGGCTGGAAGGTAGTGCGCCTGGTGCCCGAGACAGAGGCCTTCGCCTCGCTGGCCGAGGCGCAGCGCCGCGCCTGGCAGCTCGGCGCGTTGCTGGCGCTGCTGTCGGGCGCGCTGGCCACCTGGCTGGCGGTGCGACTGACGCGGCCGACGACCGCGCTCGAGCAGCGCGCGGCGCGCCTGTTCGATCCTGCGGCGGACGCCGAAATGGCCTGGCCGCACGCGCACGGCGAGATCGGCCGCCTGGCCGACACGCTGCGACGCGTGGCCGACGAGCGCCGGGAGAGCCAGCGCGAGATGCAGTACCTGCACGAACGGCTGGTCGCCATCCTCGAGCATGCGCCGATGGGCCTGGCCTTCGCCAGGAGCAGCCGTTTCGAGCTGGTGAGCCGGAATCTGGCGCACATGTTCGGCAGCCGGCCGGAGGACCTGCAGGGTCAGTCCACGCGGATCATGTACGCCAGTGACGACGACCGCTCCGACCTGGTGGCGCGCGCCAAGGCCATGTTCGCCAGCAGTGGCAGCTTCGACGGCGAGGCGCGCCTCGTCCACGCCGACGGCAGCGTGTTCTGGGGCCGGCTGCGCGCGCGCGCCGTTCATCATGGCGACGTGGCCGCGGGCACGATCTGGATCGTCGAGGACGTGACGCATGCGCGCGAGCAGCGCCAGCAGCTGTCGTGGGCCGCCGACCACGACGCCCTCACCGGCCTGGCCAATCGTGCCAGCTTCGACCGGCGCCTGGCGCGCGCGGTCGACGAAGACCAGCCGTTCTGCGCGCTCTTCATGGACCTCGACCGCTTCAAGCACGTCAATGACAGCGCCGGACACGCGGCCGGGGACCGTGTGCTGCGCGACATGGCCGAGCTGATCGGCGGTCTGCTGCGCCAGACCGATCTGGTGGCCCGCCTCGGCGGCGACGAGTTCGGCGCGCTGTTGCTCGACTGCCCGCCCGACCGGGCGGTGGCGGTGGCGGAGGCGATCCGCCGCGCCGTCGAGCTGTATCGGCTGGAGTGGCAGCAAGTGGTGTTCAGCATCGGCATCAGCATCGGCGTGGTCCATCGCGACGATTCGCTCGACACCGTGGCGCGCCTGATGCACGCCGCCGACAGCGCCTGCTATTCAGCCAAACGCGGCGGCCGCAACCGCGTGGTGTTGTATGAGCCAAGCCAGGCCGCCGCGCAGGCGGCTTGATATCAAAGCCGCCGAGCAGGCAACCAGCGGACACCGTGGAACCGGCTCCGCCGGGCCACTGGTGTCGCCCCCCTCAGCGGGGAGGCGCCGCAGGCGCTCCGGGGGGAGCGTCAATACCTTCCGGTGATGCCGGCCATGCGCAGGAACCAGTGCGCGCACCAGGCGACGAAGCCGCGGCGCAGCACCTGCCACCAGCCGGTACGCTGCGTCGCGTCGGACACCTCGCGCGAGACCGCGATCGCCGCGTCGAAGCGGCGCGACAGCTCGCGCGCGAAGTCGGCGTCGCGCACGATCACGTTGGCCTCCAGGTTGAGCAGCAGCGACAGCGGATCGATGTTCGAGCTGCCCACCGTGGCCCAGTCGTCGTCGACCACCGCCACCTTGGCATGCAGGAAGGCCGGCGTGTACTCGTAGATGAACACGCCCTGGCTGCGCAGCTCGTCGTACAGCACCTGCGCCGCGAGCGCCGCGAAGCGGTAGTCGATCTTGCCCTGCAGCAGCAGACGCACACGCACGCCGCGCTGGGCGGCGTGCACCAACGCGCGCCGGAACGCGCGCCCCGGATAGAAATACGGCGTGATGAGCTCCACGCGCTGCCGGGCACGTGCCACCGCCTCGACGTAGGCGCGTTCGATCGAGCGGCGCTGGCGCAGGTTGTCGCGCACCACGAAGGCCGCCTGCACCGGCGGTACCCGGGCCGCTGCGGGCGCCGGCAAGCCCGGGGCCACGATCCGCAGCCGCTGCAGCACGCGCCGCGCATGGACCATCGGTTCGGCGCTGCGCGCCAGCGCGACAACCTCCTCGCGCCACTCGGCGCCGAGCGCGGCGCGGCTCCACAGCGCGCGGGCGGTCTGCCCGACCGCAGGCACGAGCGGTCCGTGCAGCTGCACCGCAAAGTCGAGCCGTGGCGCGTCGGAGCGGCCATGGCGCAGGTCGATACGATCGTCGATCACGTTGATGCCGCCGACGAAGGCCACGTCGCGGTCGACCACGCACAGCTTCTGGTGCAGGCGGCGCAACTGCCCCGGCTGCAGCAGGCTCCACCAGCGGTCGACCGGTCGAAAGACCGTCAGCTCGACGTGCGGCGCCGGCAGCCAGTCGCGCAGGCGCTGCAGTGTGGACTTGGAGCCGAAGCCGTCGACGACCACGCCGACCCGCACGCCGCGCCGGCCGGCGTCGGCCAGCGCCAGGGCCACCGCGTGCGAGGCGTCGTCGTCATGGAAGATGTAGGTGGCCAGCCAGACCTCGTGGCGCGCGCGGGCGATCGCCTGGCACATCGCCGGGAACAGTTCGTCGCCACCCTGCAGCAAGCGCACACCATTGCCACCGACGAACTCGGGCGCGCCGCGCCGCAGCCAAGCCGCCGCGGCGCCGGCAGGCTCATCGTATGGCGGCTCGGGTTCGGTGGGCATCGATGAGGCTCGCGCGCCGGCCGATCAGTCGAGTTCCAGTTCGACCACCAGCGGCAGATGGTCGGACATGCGGGCCCAGGCGGTGCCGCGCGGCACCTCGACGGCCTTGCACTCGAAGCCGCGCGTGTACACACGGTCGAGCGCGAAGACCGGCACCCGCGACGGAAAGGTCGGCCGATGGCGCACGCGGCCGCCGGCCATGCCGGCACGCGCCAGGCCGAGCAATTGCATCGGCTCGTCCAGGCGCTCGCTCCAGTCATTGAAGTCGCCGGCCACCAGCAGCGGTTCGCCGGCCGGTATCACCTCGTCGACGAAGCGGGCCAGCCGTTCGACCTGGCGTACGCGGCCCATGTGCATGAGGCCGAAGTGGGCGACGACGGCATGCACCGTGCGGTCGTGCCAGCGCACGGGCACGTAGAGCAAGCCGCGCTGCTCGAAGCGATGGTCGCTGACGTCGTGGTGCGCGATGTCGCCGAGCGGCCAGCGCGACAGCAACGCATTGCCGTGCTCGCCATGGCGCGTGATCGCGTTGCTGCGGTAGGCCACCTCGTAGCCGTCGGGCGCCAGGAAGTCGGCCTGTCCCTGCTCGGGCCAGCCGAACCAGGTGCGATCGAAGCGGCGTGCCTCGCGGCGATGGAACAGACGAACCTCCTGGAGGAACACGAGGTCGGCATCGAGCGCCTCGACGCCGAGCCCCAGGTTGTGGATCTCCAGCCGCTTGCGCAGCCCGACGCCGCGCACCCCCTTGTGAATGTTGTAGGTGGCCACGCGCAGGCGGCCGCCGGAGAGGCCGGTGGTGGACTGGCGAGTGGGATTGAACTCAGCGGTGCGCATCGGGTCGCTCGTGTGTCGGCAGGTGCAGGATGGCCTCGGCGTTGCTGGGCGAGAAGCAGCGGTCGGCTGCCTCGCGCCAGGGCAGCCACGCATGATGCAGATGTTCACGCGGATTCAAGCGCACCGGCGTGCCCGCGGGCACCGTGAGGCCGAACACATGCTCGATATTGCGGGTGACGCCGGGTGCGTAGCGGTGGCGCCAGACCGGGTAGATCTCGTAGTCGTTGGCGAGCTGCCAGTCGCGCAGCGACTCCAGCGGCACGGCGCCCTCGCCGACCACGATGCCGGTCTCTTCGGCCACCTCGCGGATGCAGGTCTGGACCAGCGGCTCGTCCGGCGTGTCCTTCGAGCCGGTGACGCTTTGCCAGTAACCGGGCTTGTCGGCGCGTTCGATCAACAGGACCTCCCGCGCCGGCGTGTGGATGACCACCAGCACCGACTCGGGGATCTTGTAGGCGCGAGGTTTCACGGCGCCAGTTTCGAGCGGCCACCGCGGATCCGGCTCTGCCGGTCCGCCGATGGTGCCCCCTTGAGAGGGGGCGGCCGAAGGCCGATACGGGGAGGATTCAATTCCTCAACCGGATGTGCAGCTCGCGCAGCTGCGCCTCGTCGACCGCGCTCGGCGCGCCGGTGAGCAGGCACTGCGCGCGCTGCGTCTTCGGAAACGCGATCACGTCGCGGATCGAGTCGGCCTTGGCCATCATCGTGACGATGCGGTCGAGCCCGAAGGCGATGCCGCCGTGCGGCGGCGCGCCGTACTGCAAGGCGTCGAGCAGGAAGCCGAACTTGGCCTTGGCCTCCTCAGGGCCGATCTTGAGGGCGCGGAAGACTTTGCTCTGCACCTCCTCGCGATGGATCCGCACCGAGCCGCCGCCGATCTCCCAGCCGTTGAGCACCATGTCGTAGGCCTTGGCGATGCAGGCCGCCGGGTCGGTGTCCATCAGGTTCTCGTGGCCGTCCTTCGGTGCGGTGAACGGGTGGTGCACCGCCGTCCAGCGCTGGGCGCCCTCGTCGTACTCGAACATCGGGAAGTCCACCACCCACAGCGGGCACCACCTGTCCTCGAACAGACCGTGCGAGCGGCCGAATTCGCTGTGGCCGACCTTGTTGCGCAGCGCGCCGAGCGCGTCGTTGACGACCTTGGCCTTGTCGGCGCCGAAGAAGATCAGGTCACCGTTGCGGGCGCCGCTGCGGGCGATGATCTCAGCGATGGCGGCGTCGTGCAGGTTCTTCACGATCGGGCTCTGCAGGCCCTCGCGTCCCTTGGCGACGTCGTTGACCTTGATCCACGCCAGCCCCCTGGCACCGTAGATCTTGACGAACTCGGTGTAGCCGTCGATCTCGCCGCGGCTCATCTCGCCGCCCTGCGGCACACGCAGTGCGGCCACGCGCCCGCCCTTGGACATTGCGGCGGAGGAGAAAACCTTGAAGTCGACGTCGCGCATCACGTCGGTGAGTTCGGTGAACTCCATCTTCACGCGCAGGTCCGGCTTGTCGGAGCCATAGCGGCGCATCGCCTCGGCGTAGGTCATGACCGGGTAGCCCGGCAGGTCGACCTGCATCACGTTGCGGAACACCGTGCGGATCATGCCCTCGAACAGCCCCCGAATCTCCTCCTCGTTGAGGAACGAGGTCTCGATGTCGATCTGCGTGAACTCGGGCTGGCGATCGGCGCGCAGGTCCTCGTCGCGAAAGCACTTGGTGATCTGGTAGTAGCGGTCGAAGCCGGCCACCATCAGCAGCTGCTTGAACAGCTGTGGGCTCTGCGGCAGCGCGAAGAACATGCCGTCGTTGACGCGACTGGGCACCAGATAGTCGCGCGCGCCCTCGGGCGTGCTCTTGGTGAGCATCGGCGTCTCGATGTCGACGAAGCCGTTGGCATCGAGGAACTTGCGCGTCTCCATCGCCACCCGGTAGCGCAGCATCATGTTCTTCTGCATCGTCGGGCGGCGCAGGTCGAGCACCCGATGGGTGAGCCGCGTGGTCTCGGAGAGGTTCTCGTCGTCGAGCTGGAACGGCGGCGTGACCGAGGGGTTCAGCACCTCGAGCTCATGGCACAGCACCTCGACCTTGCCGCTGGTGAGATGGGCATTCGCGGTGCCCTCGGGGCGCGGCCGCACCTTGCCGACCACCTTGAGGCAGAACTCGTTGCGCACGACTTCGGCCACCTTGAACATCTCGGGCCGGTCGGGGTCGCAGACGATCTGCACCAGGCCCTCACGGTCGCGCAGGTCGATGAAGATCACGCCGCCATGATCGCGGCGCCGATGGGCCCAGCCCATCAGGGTGACGGTCTGGCCCATCAGCGCTTCGCTGACGAGGCCGCAGTATGTCGTTCGCATGGTGCACTCCTGTGCGTCTTGGTCGGTGTCACGCCGGCATGCACGATGCCGGGAAACGGTATGGCGCTTTTGCAACCGGCGGGGGACCGCTCGCCCGCCCGGCGAGCGGTCCGGTTCAATTTCGCGCGGGTATCGCTCGCGGCGGCGCGGGCGGCGGCGGCGCGACGACGCCCATCGAGATGATGTACTTGAGCGCCTCGTCCACGCTCATCGCCAAAGGCACGACCTCGCTGCGCGGCATGATCAGGAAGAAGCCCGAGGTCGGGTTCGGCGTCGTCGGCACGTAGACGCTGACGTGCGGGACGCTCAGGTGATGCGCCACCTCGCCGCTCGGTGCGCCGGTGACGAAGGCGATGGTCCAGGAACCGGCGCGCGGGTACTGCACCAGCACAGCCTCGCGGAATGCGTTGCCGCTGCTGGAGAACAACGTGTCGGAGACCTGCTTGACCGAGCTGTAGATCGACTTGACGATCGGTATCTTGTGCAGCAGCCGGTCCCACTGCGCCAGCCACCACTGGCCGAAGATGTTGGCGACGAACAGGCCGGTGAGCCACAGCAGCACCAGCAGCACCAGCATGCCGAGCCCCGGCACGCCACGCAGCGTCTCGATGCCCGCACGCATGGTCTCCGGCAATACGGCCTGCGAGACCGTCAGCAGCCACGAGAACATGCCGTCCATCAGGCCGAGCACCCACAACAGTACCCACACCGTGACGGCCAGCGGCATCCAGACCAGGATGCCAGTGATCAGATACTTCTTCACGCTCGGACCTTGCGTCGTCACTGTGGCATCTCAGTGACGGGCACGTTCGCTCGTGGCGCCGGCGGAGGCCGACGCCTTGGGCTCGCCACCCGTCGTCGCCGGCGTCGTCTTGCCGCCACCGTCCGTCGCGACCGTCTTGACCGGCTCGGCTGCCTTGTCGCCCGCCTTCTCGCTCGGCTTGTCGGCCGGCGCCGCGGCATCCTTGCCGCCGGACTCATCGGGCTTCTTGGCGCCGCCGTTGCTCTTGAAGTCGGTGGCATACCAGCCCGAGCCCTTGAGCTGGAAGCCGGCGGCGGTGACCTGCTTGGCAAAGGTCGAGGCGCCACAGACGGGGCAGTCGGTCAGCGCGGGGTCGGACAGCTTCTGCAGCACGTCCTTGGCGTGTCCGCAGGACGTGCATCGATAGGCATAGATCGGCATGGCTAAGCCCTTGATGCAAAACAGGAAATTATAGCGGCCGCCCGCCCGTCGAAGGTTGGCGTGCGGCCGCGGCAAGCGGCGTCAGCTGTGCACGCCGACGATGTGGTGATGGCTGCCGTGCCGGTTGCGCACGGCCTGCGGCCCGAGCGAGCCGACCGCCATGCCCACCAGCGCCATCAGGAATCCCGCCAGCTGCGCCGGGAAGGTTTCGCCCGCCGGAGTGGCCAGGAAGAGCACCCAGGTCAGGAGACCCAGCACGATCGAGAACACCGCACCTTGCGTGGTCGCGCGCTTCCAGTACAGGCCGAAGGCCAGCGGCACGAAGGCGCCGACCAGCGTGACCTGGTAGGCCCCGGACACCATGTCGTAGATCGGCGTGCCTTGCAGCGCGATGGCGTAGGCGCAGACGCAGACGCTGAATACCAGCACGGCCACGCGCATGGTCCACAGCTCCTTCTTGTCGCTCTCGCGCGGGAAGAACTGGCGCCAGATGTTTTCGACGAAGGTGACCGACGGTGCCAGCAGCGTAGCCGACGCGGTGGACTTCAGCGCCGACATCAGCGCGCCGAAGAACAGCACCTGCATGACGAACGGCATCTTCTCCATCACCAGCGTCGGGATCACCTTCTGCGGATCCTCCTTGATCAGCGTGGCGGCCTGCTCGGGCATGATGATCAGCGCGCTGGTGACGAGGAACATCGGCACGAAGGCGAACAGGATGTAGCAGGCGCCGCCGATCACCGGGCCCTTGGTCGCGGCGTCGACGTTCTTGGCCGACATCACGCGCTGGAACACGTCCTGCTGTGGGATCGAGCCGAGCATCATGGTGATCGCCGCAGCGATGAAGCCGACGATCTGCACGAAGCTCGGCTCGGGCAGGAACTTGAACAGGTCCTTGCTGGTGGCCAGCGCCATTACCTTGTCGGCGCCGCCGGCCTGGCCGGCGGCGAACATCGCGATGATCGCCAGGCCGGCGACCAGGATGATCATCTGGATGAAATCGGTGACGGCCACCGACCACATACCGCCGAACAGCGTATAGGCCAGGATCGACGCCGTGCCGAGCACCATGCCTACCGGGATGCTGATGGCGCCGCCAGACAGCAGGTTGAACACCAGGCCGAGCGCGGTGACCTGCGCCGACACCCAGCCGAGATAACTCAGGATGATGATCAGCGAGCACACCACCTCGACCACGCGACCGTAGCGCTCACGGTAGTAGTCGCTGATCGTCAGCAACGTCATCTTGTACAGCTTGGCGGCGAAGAACAGGCCCACCAGGATCAGGCAGGTGCCGGCACCGAACGGATCCTCGACCACGCCGTTGAGCCCGTTCTGCACGAACTTGGCCGGGATGCCGAGCACCGTCTCCGAGCCGAACCAGGTGGCGAAAGTGGTGGTGACGATCATCACCAGCGGCAGGTGGCGGCCGGCGATCGCGAAGTCGGCGGTGTTCTTCACCCGCTTGGCAGCCCACAGGCCGATGGCGATGGTGATCAGCAGATAGAAGATGACCAGGGTCAGCAGCATGGCTCGAGAGGCTCCGCGACGGTGGCGACTTGCGCGACGCCGTACCGTGGCGGCGCGGCGCGACGCAATTATCCAATGGGCCGGGGGACGGCGTGAATCAGCGGCGCCACAGCATGAACAGCTGCATGGCCAGCAGGCCGGCAACGAAACCTACGCCGCTGTAGATCAGTGCCTGCAGCATCCGGTTGGTGCGCCGCTGCTCGCGCAGCAGGGCCTGCAATGCAGCCGGGTCGCCGTCGGCACGCGACTTCAGTGCGTGATGCACCAGGCGCGGCAGTTCGGGCAGCAGCAGTGCGTAGCGCGGCGCCTCTTGCTTGAGCCGGTCGAAGAGCCCCCGCCAGCCGACCTGCTCGTTCATCCAGCGCTCGAGGAACGGCTTGGCCGTGCTCCACAGGTCGAGATCCGGGTCGAGCTGGCGGCCCAGACCCTCCACGTTGAGCAGGGTCTTCTGCAGCAGCACCAGCTGAGGCTGGATCTCGACATTGAAGCGGCGCGAGGTCTGGAACAGGCGCATCAGCACCTGGCCGAGCGAGATGTCCTTCAGCGGCCGATCGAAGTGCGGCTCGCAGACGGCGCGGATCGCGCTCTCCAGCGCATCGACGCGCGTGGCCGGCGGCACCCAGCCGCTCTCGACGTGCAGCTCGGCCACGCGCTTGTAATCGCGACGGAAGAAGGCGAGGAAATTCTGCGCCAGGTAGTCCTTGTCCGACTCGGTGAGCGTGCCGATGATGCCGAAGTCGAGTGCGATGTAGCGGCCCATCGTGCGCGGATCGACGCTGACCTGGATGTTGCCCGGGTGCATGTCGGCATGGAAGAAGCCGTCGCGAAACACCTGGGTGAAGAAGATCGTCACGCCGTCGCGCGCCAGCCGCTTGATGTCGACGCCGGCGGCGCGCAGCCGGTCGACCTGGCTGATCGGCACGCCCTTCATGCGCTCCATCACGATCACGTTGGCGGTGCACAAGTCCCACACCATCTCGGGCACGATCAGCAGGTTCAGTTCGGCCATGTTGCGGCGCAGTTGCGCCGCGTTGGCCGCCTCGCGCACGAGGTCGAGCTCGTCGTGCAGGTAGATGTCGAACTCGGCCACCACCTCGCGCGGCTTCAGCCGCTTGGACTCGACCCACACCCGCTCGGCCCAGCGCGCCAGCGTGTGCAGCAGGCCGAGGTCGTTCTCGATCGACTCCAGCATGCCGGGCCGCAGCACCTTGACTGCGACTTCGCGGCCGCTCGATTGCGCCCCTAGGGCCGCCCGGGGCGGCCCGTCCCCCGTGGGGAGCGCGGAACTCGTGAGCGGCCCGTCGCTCCGCAAGACGGCAAAGTGCACCTGCGCGATCGAGGCGCTGGCCACCGGCTCGACGTCGAAGCTGCTGAACAGCTCGTCGATCCGGGCACCGAATGCACGCTCGACCATCGCGATCGCCTGCTGGCCGGGAAAGGGCGGCACCCGGTCCTGCAGCCGGGCCAGCTCGTCGGCCACGTCCAGCGGCAGCAGATCGCGCCGCGTCGACAGCACCTGGCCGAACTTGACGAAGATCGGACCCAGGCGCTCGAGCGCCAGCCGCAGCCGCACGCCGCGCGGCTCGTCGAATCGGCGGCCGACGGTGACCACCCGCACCAGGCCCCGGACCCAGCGCTGGCGAAAACCCGACAGCGCGACCTGGTCGACGCCGAAGCGCAGCAGCGTGAAGGCGATGAAGAGCAGGCGCGCCAGGCGTCTCATGTCCGCCCCGTGTAGAGCCCAGGCTGTCCGCGCCTCGCGACGCGTGGCGGGTGCCGCCGCCCGCGCGGCGTCATGTCGTGCGGGCCGGCCAGTCGACGGCGACCTTGGCGACGCGACGAAGTCCGCGCGCCAGGGCAGACCCGAGCTGACCGAGCTGGCGCGCGACGACCGGGCCGAACAGGCGGTCGAGGTCGGCCTCGACGTCCCAGCGCAGGTTGTCGACCAGCCACTGGATGTCGGTGGCCAGCGCCGCATCGCCGGCGATGTCCAGGCGCGGCGGCTCGCCGGCCAGCGCACGGGCGAACAGCAGGGCCGGGTTGGCCGCATCCACTCGTACCGCCAGATCCGCCGGGCCGTCGTCGCCCAGGCCGCACCACTCGAGCAGTCCCGGCGGCGTGACGCGCAGCTTCAGGGTGGGCAGCCGCGGCAGCAGCGAAGGCCACTGCTGCAGTTCGAGCGCGATCGAACGGCCCTTGTGCGACGCCAGCCGCGACATCGCCGCGGGTTCGGACGACAGCACGTGGTTGATCACCAGCACCAGCCGCTCGATCACCGCGGGGACGAGCAATCCTTGCAGGTTTGCGAGCATGGCCGATTGTAGGCGGCGGCCCTGCGCAATCCTGGCCGCATAAGATCGCCGGCATGGCTCGCATCCTGCTCACCGGCGCTGCCGGCTACATCGGTTCGCACACCTGGCTCGCGCTGCACGAGGCCGGGCACGACGTGGTCGGCGTGGACAACTTCGCCAACAGCTCGCCGCACGTGCTGCCGCGACTGCGCGAACTGATGGGTGGCGCGACGCCGGTGTTCGAGCGCGCCGACACCACCGACCGGGTGCAGATCGACGCCGTGCTGGGCCGGCATCGCATCGATGCCGCAGTGCATTTCGCCGCGCACAAGGCGGTCGGCGAGTCGATGGAGCAGCCGCTCGAGTACTACCGCAACAACATCGGCGGCCTCATCACGCTGGCGCAGGCGCTACAGGCGCGCGGTGTCCGGCGGCTGGTGTTCAGTTCGTCGGCCACCGTGTATGGCCAGCCGCAGACGCTGCCGATCCCCGAGGACGCGCCGCTGTCGGCGACCAATCCGTACGGCACCACCAAGCTGGTGGGCGAGCAGCTGCTGCGCGAGCTTCGGCGCTGCGATCCGTCGTGGCGCATCTCGTGCCTGCGCTATTTCAACCCGGTCGGTGCGCATCCGAGCGGACGCATCGGCGAGGATCCGCGCGGCACGCCGAACAACCTGATGCCCTACGTGACGCAGGTGGCCGTCGGCAAGCTCGAGTTCCTGCGCATCTTCGGCAACGACTACGACACGCCGGACGGCACCGGCGTGCGCGACTACATCCATGTGCTCGACCTGGCCGCCGGACACGTGGCCGCGCTGCGCCACCTGCTCGACGGTGGTGATTCGCACACCGTGAACCTCGGCACCGGCCAGGGGTGCAGCGTGCTTCAGGTGGTGCGGGCGTTCGAGGTCGCCAGCGGCCGGCCGGTGCCCTTCCGCGTGCTGCCGCGGCGACCCGGCGACGTCGCCAGCTGTTATGCCGATCCGACGCTCGCGCACCACCTGTTCGAGTGGCGCGCACGAAGGGGTTTGTCCGAAATGTGCGCCGACGCGTGGGCGTGGCAGCGCGACAATCCGACGGGCTTTGCAGCCTGAAACGCGGTTGCACCGCGCGCTCCCTTCACAACTCGAACCTCGCATGAGCATCGACATTCAACCCGTGGTGATGGCCGGCGGCAGCGGCACGCGGCTGTGGCCGTTGTCGCGCAGCGGCTTTCCCAAGCAGTTTCTGGTGCTCGACGGCCGCACGAGCCTGTTCCAGCAGGCGGTCAGCCGCCTCGTCGGCCTGGCGATGGACGGCATGTCGGCGCGCGCGCCGCTGGTGATCGGCAACGACGAGCACCGCTTCCTGCTGCTCGAGCAATTGCGTGAGGTTGGCGTCACCGCCTCGTCGTTGCTGCTCGAACCGGTGGGGCGCAACACCGCGCCGGCGTTGACGCTGGCCGCGCTGGCGGCGCTCGAGGACGGCGGCGACCCGGTGCTCGCGATGAGCCCGGCCGATCAGACGGTGATCGATGCAGCGGCCTTCACGACCGCGATGCGCCGCGCGGCCCGACTCGCCGACGCCGGCGCGATCGTCACGCTGGGCATCGTGCCGACGCGGCCCGAGACCGGCTACGGCTACATCCAGGCTGCCGCCCTGCAGGAGGCGACCGAAGTGGCCGCCTTCGTCGAGAAGCCGAACCTCGAGACCGCGCAGCGCTACCTGCGGGCGGGCACCTACCTGTGGAATGGCGGCATCTTCGTGTTGAAGGCATCGGTGTGGATGAAGGCGCTGGAGCGCTTTCGCCCCGACATCGCCGAGGCGACGCGCAAGGCCTGGCAGGAGCGCACCCGCGACTCGAGCTTCGTGCGCCCCGGTCGCGCGGCGTTCGAGAAGATCCCCGCCGAATCGATCGACTACGCGGTGATGGAGCGCTGCCCGAGCAGCGGCATCGCGATGAAGGTGGTCCCGCTCGACGCCGGCTGGAACGACCTGGGGGCCTGGGACGCCGTGTGGCAAATGCTGCCCAAGGACGCCAGCGGCACCGCGACGCAGGGCGACGTGTTCACCGACGGATGCGCCAACACGCTGGTGCATGCCAGTAGCCGGCTGGTGGCGGCGGTCGGGCTACAGGACGTGGTCGTCGTCGAGACCGCCGACGCGGTGCTGGTGAGCAGCCAGGAGCGCAGCCAGGACGTCAAGCGCATTGTCGCGCGCCTCGAGGCCGATGGCCGCGGCGAGAAGAACCTGCACCGCAAGGTGCACCGTCCGTGGGGCTGGTACGACAGCATCGACCACGGACCGCGCTTCCAGGTCAAGCGCATCATGGTCAAGCCAGGCGCCACGCTGAGCCTGCAGATGCACCACCATCGTGCCGAGCACTGGATCGTCGTGCAGGGCACGGCCGAGGTGACCTGCGGCGACAAGACGATGATGCTGAGCGAGAACCAGAGCACCTACATCCCGCTCGGCGAGGTGCATCGCCTGGCCAATCCGGGCAAGGTGCCGCTGGAGATCATCGAGGTGCAATCGGGCTCGTACCTTGGCGAGGACGACATCGTGCGCTTCGAGGACCGCTACGGCCGCAGCGGCTGATTGAGCTGCGTCAGCGATCGCCCCGGCGCAACCTCCACGTCACTCAACCGGGTGGTGCACAGCGCACCGCATTTGGACGACAGTCTCGACCATGGCCGAGACTGTTTCGATGACGAACGAATCCACCGCGCAGACCGCGCCCGATAGCGACGTCAACGCCGAGAGCGTGCGCATCGAGCACGCGGCCGCGTGGCGCAAGACCTTCGCCGCGGCGCAGCGAGTGATCGACCATCACCGCGCCCACCTCGAAGCCAACATGACGATCAGCCGCGTGCGGCGCGACGAGCAGAGAACGGCCCACAGGTCGGCAGCTTCGTCCGACGGTCGGTAGCCGGATCAACGAAGACACGCGGCCTGCAGCCGTTGCGGGCGGGCGACGCCGGCCCTTCGACTCAGACGCTCGACACGTCGGTGCTCGTCCCGGCACTCGACAGGCGGCTGGACGCTCGCGACGACGGCAGCGGCAGCCACCGCCGCAGGTGCTCGATGAGGCGGGAGGCCGCGGCGCCTTCGGATTCGTCCACCACCTCGTCGTCGGCCCGCCCACGCTCGAGGATTTCGTGCAGCGCGCGCACACAGGCGACCGAATCACAGGGAATCTTGGCGATCACGCCGCCCGGCGCGCCGGTGGGCACCTCACCGTTCGGATAGACGACGATGCTCGGAATGTCGAGGCTGTCGGCTTCCTCGACGAGGTTCCAGCCCGGCCCTGCGATGACGCAGGTCGCGCCCCGCACCAGCCCCAGCTCGTCCACGTAGCCGGTGTACGGTGCCAGCACCACGCCCGAGCGCTGCAGCAATTGCTCGGCCTTGCCGGCGGCGATGGCCTCGCGGGTGGCCTCGGTGACGACCCAGACCACGAGCGTCTCCTTGCCCAGGTCTCGCGCGACGCGAGCCACCTTGGCCACCTCGGCGGCATCGAGGTCGCCCTCGCCGACCTGCGCGCTGACGAAGACGAAGCCCCGCATCGCGCGGCGCATCAGGTCGCGCGAGATACCGAGCGACTTGAGCGCCTCCGACACCGGAGGCTGCGTGCCGAGCGTATGACGCAGGCCGTCGGCCACCAGGCTGCCGACGCAAACCATGCGGTCCGACGCGATGCCTTCGCGATACAACGTGTAGTGCGTCTTCAGCATCGGCGTGTACAGCACCTCCGACATGCGGTCGAGCATCACGGCATTGAGGTCGCAGGCATGGTCCTGCATCTCGCGGCGCTGGCCCGCGCCCAGCCTGGCCAGAGGCATGCCGCGCTTGCTGGCCAGGTAGACGCACGACATGATGGCGTCGCTGTCGCCGCTGGAGATCACCGCCACCGGCGCCAGCTGGTCGAGCAGTTCGCCGAAGCGCAGCACGACGCCCGCGATGCGGTCGGCCATGACGCCGAAAGACACGCCCAGGTGGATTTCGGCGCCCAGCGCGCCACTGTAGTCACCGGGCATGCCGTCGGCCTCGACGGTCGTTGCGAGGCCGGGATTGACCAGCACGATCGGCGGCAGCGTCTCGTCGCTGCGCATGGCGGCGGCCAGCACGGCGAACTTCAGGTAGTTCAGCGGCTTATCGGCCAGGCAGACCAACGGCCGGACCAGCTTGCTGAAGTCCTGCTCGGCCCGCAGCACCCGTACGACTTCGTGGGCTGTCGTCGGCACGCCGACGCGTGCGGCGCCGGCAGCCCCTGACCCGTCGTCGGCCGTCAGAGTCGGCACATTCGCCGGGTGAACTCCAGCCGCCGGCGTGAACGTGCGCATGCCGCCGGTCTCGCGCGACAGGTCCTTGCCTGTCTCTTCGACGAGCTGGGCCGAGATCTCCGACCGTTCACCGAGAAACGCGGCCAGCAGCAGGCGGTTGGCCAGCAGGTTGATCTTGCGCGGAATGCCACCGGTCCAGGTGAAGATCGCCGGAAACGCGCCCTCACCGAATGCCGGACGCGCGCCGTCCCAGCCCACGCGGCGCAAACGATGCTCGATGTAGGCCTGGGTCTCTTCGCTTGTCAGCGGCCCGAGGTGGCACGACGCGATCACGCGTTGTCGCAGCTGCTCCATCGCGGGCGACTCGAGCTGCTTGCGCAGTTCGGGCTGGCCGACCAGGAAGCTCTGCAGCAGCGCATGGCTGCCGAGCTGGAAGTTCGACAACATGCGGATTTCTTCGATCGCTTCGCGACCGAGGTTCTGCGCCTCGTCGACGATCAGCAGCGCGCGCCGTCCCTGCGCCGCCACATCGGTCAGAAATGCTTCCAGGCTCGCCAGCAATTGGGCCTTGGAGGTGCCCTGCGCGGAGACGCCGAACGCCGTGAGGATCGACTGCAGCAACTCGCCCGACTCGAGCTGTGTGTTGAGCACCTGGCCCGCGACCACCTCGTCGGTGTCGAGCTCGCCCAGCAGCGTGCGCACCAGCGTCGTCTTGCCGGCGCCGATCTCGCCGGTGACGACGATGAAGCCCTCGCCCTGGTGCACACCGAACTTGAGATACGACAACGCGTTGCTGTGGCCGCGGCTGTCGAAATAGAACGACGGGTCCGGATTGAGCTGGAACGGTGATCCGGTGAGGCCGAAATAACTCTCGTACATGGCGATTCCGTTGCCGCAAAGCGTGTTGCGCGCCAGGAGTCCCCGTTGCGGTCGGATCCTGGCGCGGCGATGTAACCCTTGCAGTGCCACTGACAAAGGCGCGCCGATCGATTCTGGCGGAAACGGCGCCGACTATCGAGTGTTGTCGACCACCTACCTTGACGGTGATCGCGTTGCCGCAACTGCCGGAGTGATCCTCCACCCCTCAGTCGGGGTTACTGTGGGCGCGGCCCCCGGCATTAGACTCCTTTGGCCCTTACCAGAGGGACGCCGGAGCTCGGCGCGCAGTGCTTTGGCGCCGGTTTCTGGGGCTGCGCGCGCCGCGGCATGGGCCCGGCGGGCGCACATGAACACGATACCGAATGATCACCGACATCTGAGGACCGAATGACGAGCAAAGCGTTCTGGCGCCTGGCAGCCGCCTGGCTGATCGGGCTGACGACCGGTGCCCTGCACGCCCAGGCCCTGGCCCAGAATGCGCCGCGGGCGCCGGCAGGTGCCGCGGCGACACCGGCAGCGGCACCCACCGCCAGGACTGACTATGTGCTCGGCGCCGGCGACATGATCCGTGTGTCGGTGTTCCAAAGTCCCGAGCTGACGCTGGAGACCCGCATTCCGGAGACCGGCGTCGTGGGCTACCCCCTGCTGGGCCCGGTCACGCTGGGCGGCCTGACGACCAGCCAGGCCGAGAAGCGCATCGCCGACGGCTTGCTCAGCGGCAAGTTTCTCAAGCAACCGCAGGTGTCGATCCTCGTGCTGCAGTTGCGCGGCGCGCAGGCCTCGGTGCTGGGACATGCGGTGCGGCCCGGTCGCTACACGCTCGAGCTGACCAATACGCGCTTGTCCGACCTGATGGCGCTGGCCGGTGGCGTGGCGCCCGACGGCAACGACATCCTCACCGTGTCGGGCACACGCGACGGCCAGCCCTTCCGCAAGCAGATCGACTTTCGTACGCTGTTTCGCGGCGGCGACCCTTCGCAGGACGTCGTGATCCAGAACAACGACGTCGTCTTCATCGACAAGGCGCCCGAGATCTACATCTATGGCGAGGTCCAGAAGCCCGGCATGTTGCGGCTCGAGCGCAACATGACGGTGCAGCAAGCACTCGCCGCCGGCGGCGGCCTCACCGCGCGCGGCACGCAACGCGGCATCCGCATCCATCGCAAGGGCGCCGATGGCAATGTCCAGGAGCTGAAGCCTGGGCTGCAAGACACGCTGCAACAAGGCGACGTGATCCAGGTGCCCGAGAGCCTGTTCTGACTGGGATTCCCATGACGCTGAGTCAATTCCTCACCATCCTGCGCGCCCGCTGGGCGACGATCGTCGTCATCCTGGTGCTGACCGTGGGCCTTGCCACTGGTGTCAGCATGGTGCTGCCCAAGCAGTACACGGCCACGGCGACGGTGGTCGTCGATCAGACCCGGCCCGACCCGGTGACCGGCGCCGCCGCCTTTGCCGGCAATCCGACGCCAGCCTTCATGTCGACGCAGGTCGACATCCTGAAAAGCGACCGCGTGACGCAGATGGTGGCGCGCAAGCTCGGCCTCGGTGACGATCCCGGCGTGCGCGAGCGCTGGACGGTCGAGACGGACGGCAAGGGCAGCTTCGAAGCCTGGCTGGTCGACAAGGTGCAACTCTCGCTCGACGTGAAGCCGTCGCGGGACTCCAACGTCATCAGCCTCAGCTACAAGGACGCCGACCCGGACCGGGCCGCACGTGCGGCCAACCAGTTCATCCAGTCGTACCTCGACCTGCTGGTCGAGCTGCGCGTCGATCCGGCCAAGCAGTATTCGGGCTTCTTCGACAGCCGTGCCAAGGAGCTGCGTGCCAACCTGGAGCGCGCGCAGTCCCGCCTGACGGCCTATCAGCGCGAGAAGGGCGTCGTGATCGCCACTGACGGCCAGATCGACGTCGAGACCGCGCGCCTGAACGAGCTGTCGTCGCAGCTCGTTGCGTTGCAGGCAGTCGCCGCCGAGTCGAGCAGCCGGCAGATGCAGGCGCAAGCCGGTGCCGGTGACCGGCTGCAGGAGGTGCTGAACAACCCGGCACTGGCAGCCCTGCGCGGGGATCTCGGCAAAGCCGAGGCCAAGCTGCAGGAGCTGAATTCCCGTCTGGGCGAGAACCATCCGCAGGTGGTCGAGGCCAAGGCCAATATCGCGACGCTGCGCTCGCAGCTGAACATCGAGACGCGCCGCGTCACCGGCAGTGTGGGCGTGTCGAACTCGATCAACCGCCAGCGCGAGGCCGAGATCCGTGCCGCGCTCGAGACGCAGCGCCAGCGTGTGCTCAAACTGCGCACGGCCCGCGAGGAAGGTTCCGTGCTGGTGCGCGACGTCGAGGCGGCGCAGCGTGCCTACGAATCGGTGCTGCAGCGTCAGAGCCAGACCAACCTGGAAAGTCAGGCGACTCAGAGTACGGCCAATGTGCTCACGCAGGCGGTCGCGCCCTACACCCCGTCGTCGCCGAATCTGCTGCGCAACGGCATCCTGGCGCTGGTGATCGGCACGATCCTCGCGATCGCCGCCGCGCTGGTGCTCGAATACGTGGACCGCCGCGTGCGCACCGAAGACGAGGTATCCGACGTGCTCGGGCTGCCGCTGCTCGGCGTGCTGCCCAAGCCGGGCGGCAAAGGCCGCTTTGCCGGCCCGCGTGTGCCTCTCGTGAGTGCGACAGGCATGTTGCGCAGACTGCCGGCCCCCGGCAAGGAAGCATGATGGAAAACGTCCAGAGATCCGAACCGCACGACGAAGCCGAACCGTCGGGCAAGTTGCCCACGGGCGACGCCAATCTGATCACCGGTGTCATGGCCAAGCTCAACGGAGCCCGGCCGGGCCGCGGCTTCTCGCCGCTGGCGCACCACCATGGCGATCACGTCGCGCCGGAGCGCCTGATCGGCGCGATCCTCGGCTCGAAGGTCGAACTCGGCCCGGAGCAGGTTGACCAGGTCCTCGAATATGCCCGTGAGAAGGGTGTGCGCTTCGGCGATGCGGCGGTTGCGCTGGGATTCGTGTCTCAGGATCAGGTGCTGCATGCGCTGGCCGAGCAGTTCGGCTATACGTATGCCAGCGAAGAACGGCGCAAGCTGATGCCCGAGCTGGTGGGCCTCAACCAGCCGTTCTCGCTGCAGTCCGAGGCCATCCGCGAGATCCGCAGCCAGGTGATGATGCGCGTCTTCGCCGGGCCGCGGCCGCGGCCGGCGCTGGCTGTCGTGAGCCCGTCTTCCGGCGACGGCAAGACCTTCTTCAGCGCGAATCTCGCCGTCGCGCTGGCCCAGGTGGGCGGCAAGACCCTGATCGTCGACGCCGATCTGCGCGGTCCGCGCCAGCACCAGGTGTTCAACGTCGAGAACACCATGGGTCTGTCCAGCGTGCTGGCCGGCCGTGTGGACTCCAGGGTCATACAGCCGGTGCCGGAGACGCCCAACCTGTTCATCATGCCGGTGGGCGTCACGCCACCGAACCCGCTGGAACTGATCGAACGCCCCGCCTTCGGCGTGCTGCTGCGCGAGCTGACAGCCAAGTTCGACCATGTCATCGTCGACACACCGGCGGCGGTCTACGGTGTCGACGCGCTGGTGGTTGCGGCTCGCTGCGGCGCCGCGCTGGTGGTCGCGCGCAAGAACCAGTCCAAGGTCGGATCGCTGCAGAAGCTGGTCAGTGCGCTGACGGACAGCACGGCCCGCATGGCCGGAGTGATCGTCAACGAACACTGAGCGCCCGTTCGCACGGCAAGACATTCCGGCCACTCGACAAGACACGGCGCCGATCGTCCGGCGCGCGACCCAGCACATGAAGAAGACAGCACTGATCACCGGCATCACGGGGCAGGACGGGGCGTACCTGGCGGAGCTGCTGCTGGGCAAGGGTTATGTGGTGCACGGCATCAAGCGGCGCAGCTCGCTGTTCAACACCGACCGCATCGACCACCTGTACCAGGACCCGCACGTCGACGACCAGCGCCTGGTGCTGCACTACGGTGACCTGACGGATTCGACCAACCTGATCCGCATCATCCAGCAGGTGCAGCCCGACGAGATCTACAACCTCGCCGCCATGAGCCACGTGGCGGTCAGCTTCGAGACGCCCGAGTACACCGCCAACGCCGACGGCGTGGGCACCCTGCGCATCCTGGAGGCCATCCGCATCCTGGGCCTTGAGAAGAAGACCCGCTTCTACCAGGCCAGCACCAGCGAGCTCTATGGCCTGGTGCAGGAGACCCCGCAGAAGGAGACCACCCCCTTCTACCCCAGAAGCCCGTACGCGGTGGCCAAGCTGTACGGCTACTGGATCACGGTGAACTACCGCGAGGCCTACGGCCTGTACGCCTGCAACGGCATCCTCTTCAACCACGAAAGCCCACTCAGAGGCGAAACCTTCGTCACCCGCAAGATCACGCGGGCGATGGCGCGCATCGCGCTCGGGCTGCAGGACTGCGTGTACCTGGGCAACCTGAGCGCGCTCAGAGACTGGGGCCATGCCAGGGACTACGTGCAGATGCAGTGGCTGATGCTGCAGCAGGACAGCGCCGAGGACTACGTGATCGCAACAGGCGTGCAGTACAGCGTGAGGCAGTTCGTCGAGCTGGCGGCGCAGCAGCTGGGGGTGAGCGTGGTCTTCGAAGGCGAGGGTGAGCGCGAGGTCGGCCGCGTCAGCCGGGTCGAAGGCAAGCGCGCCAACGTGAAGGTGGGCGACGTGATCGTGCGGGTGGACCCGAGGTACTTCCGGCCGACGGAGGTGGAGACGCTGCTGGGGGACCCGAGCAAGGCCAAGCGCCAGCTCGGCTGGCAGCCCACGACGACGCTGCCCGAGTTGGTGGCCGAGATGGTGCAGGCCGACTACACGGCCGCCAAACGCGACAGCCTCGTCAAGCTCGCCGGCTTCCAGGCTTACGACTACAACGAGTGAGGACAGCCGCCTTGCGCCAGGACGCCCGCATCTTCGTCGC